>Ga0075115_10000019_pt1 | contig 73813 bp, 63 predicted proteins | sample AntAceMetag02UKH_FD_69785 | JGI IMG/M metagenome (GOLD analysis project Ga0075115, IMG submission 69785) | Saline lake microbial communities from Ace Lake, Antarctica - Antarctic Ace Lake Metagenome 02UKH | ecosystem: Environmental > Aquatic > Non-marine Saline and Alkaline > Saline | place... | reverse complement strand
TTTGTACTTCATCAGGAACAATAGGCCATTCCTTAAGTTTCGGCGAAGCTGATTCAGTGGTTATTTGTGCTAAAGACGCAATCTTAGCAGATTCTGCTGCAACATCTGTGTGTAATATGATAAAGTCAAAAGATGACGTGTATGTGGTCATTAAAAAAGCAAAGATGATTCCAGGAATAAAAGGAATTTTGATTATTATTAAAGATAGTCTTGCAGCCTGGGGGAATATTACTTTGTCGTCGGGATAATCTGAAAACAAGATGCAAAAAAATCTTGACATTAGTTTTTAATTATGATAAAAATAATACGTAACTAATAAGTAAATCAAAAGAATTGAATGAGAATCGATTGCGGGGGGCCAAAAATCTAGGCCCTTTTTTATTTAATTAAAGATGATAAAAAAAATAGGATTAACATTTGATTTAAAGACGGATTATAAACCAAATCAAGATGATCCTCAGGATATAGTTGCCGAGTTTGATTCTGAAAGGACCATTGGAGAGATTTCCTCTGCCCTCGAGGCGAACGGTTTTAAGGTCGAACGAATAGGTAATGCTAAGAATTTAATAAAAAGGCTTCCTGATTTAGGTGTTGATTTGGTTTTAAATATTGCTGAAGGTTATAAAGGTAGAAATAGAGAGTCCCAGGTGCCTTTGCTTTTAGAGATGTATGATGTGCCGTTTATCGGAGCAGATGCTTTGACTCTCGGTTTAACTTTAGATAAGCTATTGGCAAAAAAGATTTTTGTGGCTGAAGGTATACCTACTCCTAAGTTTTTTGAGGTTGACTCTGTTGATGAACTTGAGAGAATAAGCGATTATAATTTTCCTCTTTTCGTAAAGCCTCGCTATGAAGGTTCTTCAAAAGGGCTTTCAGAGGCTTCCAGGGTGACTGATATTGAAGGTTTAAGGCGCCAGGTTGAGCTGATTACTCAAGTTTATAAGCAGTCTGTTTTGGTTGAAGAGTTTATTAAGGGAAGAGAATTTACCGTAGCTATTATCGGTAACAACCCACCCGAGGTTTTTCCGTCTGTTCAGGTTGAAATAGATAATGAGATTAATCTTGGAGATAAGTTTTATACATTTGCCAGAATTACCTCTGATAGGCTTAAGTATGTCTGTCCGGCCAAGATATCCGAAAATCTTGAGAACGAATTAAGACAACTGGCGCTACGAGTTTATAAAGCAGTAGATTGCCGTGATTTTGGTAGGGTTGATTTTCGCGTTGATGATAACGACAAACCTTTTGTTTTAGAGATAAATCCTTTGCCGATATTATCCCATGAGGATACTTTTATGATTGTTGCAGAATATACGAAAATAGGGTATAATGGCATCATAAAAAAGATAGTTGATGCGGCTATCAAAAGGTTGAATTTAAACAAAAAAGGAGAGTAGGTCATTGGCTAACAATTCAACTGATATCCTAAACAACGTAGTTAGTGTTTCAGAAGATATCTCCAAAAAACTTTCTCAGCAGCCATCCAAAACAAAACGTCTATATTTTCCTATAGATTATAAGCAAATCAATTTATTTAAAGATGTCAATCCTTTAGAGTGGGAAGATTGGCATTGGCAGATAAAAAATCGTATTCGAAGAAAAGAAGAACTCCAACAGCTAGTTAATCTTATCCCCGAAGAAGAAAAAGGTTTAAGGCTTTCCGATACTAGACTTTCTGTGGCGATTACTCCTTATTGGGCAACGATGATTGATCCTAATAACGCCAAGTGCCCTATACGAAAACAGATGATTCCTGTAGCATCGGAATTTCAGGTTGGCAATCATGAGATGAGAGATCCTTGTGCAGAAGATAGAGATTCACCTGCACATGGATTGGTGCATCGTTATCCAGACAGGGTTTTATTATTAGCAACAGAGCAATGTGCTTCTTATTGCCGGCATTGTACGAGAAGACGTTTGGTGGGTGAAAAAAAAGAAATTCCTTCGGCGAATAAGCTTGATGATGCCTATAATTATATTCGGTCGAATAAGAAAATTCGAGATGTATTGATTTCCGGAGGCGATCCATTAATGCTTGAGGATGAGGCGTTGGAGAATATTATAAAGAACATTCGTTCTATTCCACATGTGGAATTCTTAAGAATAGGCACAAGAGTTCCAGCTACTCTTCCTCAGCGGATAACAGAAAATCTATTGAAGATTTTTAAGAAATACGGCCCCATATGGATGAGTATTCATTTTAATCATCCTAAAGAAATCACCAAACGCTGCCGTCAGGCTTGTGAGATGCTATCCGATGCTGGAATTCCTTTGGGAAGCCAGACAGTTCTCTTGAAAGACATCAACGATAAGCCTTATATTATGAGGAAGCTTTTTCATGATTTATTGAAAATAAGAGTGCGTCCTTATTATATTTATCAATGTGACCCGGTAAAAGGCACTGCGCATTTTAGGACGCCTGTAGCGGTTGGAATCAATATAATTGAGAAATTAAGAGGTTATACTTCTGGATACGCCGTACCAACTTATGTTATTGATGCACCTGGAGGAGGAGGTAAGATTCCTATCGGGCCTAATTATATTCTTTCTCAGGCAAAAGGAAGATATACTCTGCGTAATTATAAGGGTAAGATTTATACCTATCTGGAATAGACTTAATTTAAATTAATATCGGTTAAGTTAAGGAGCTGCATATGCTAGAAAATAAACGTAATTTCATTTTATTGGGGCATGCGCACTGCGGAAAAACTTCTTTAGCTGAAAGTCTATTATTTGCTACTAAGGCAACAACGCGTAAGGGTACAGTCGAAGAAGGTAATACAGTTTCTGACTATAACAATGATGAGGCAACACGTAAAATCTCTATAAGCGCGTCCTTTTTGAATTTAAATTATAAAAACCATGTTATCCAGATTATTGATGCTCCCGGATATGCTGATTTTGTTGGAGAGGCTGTGTCTTGTGCCTATGCAGTTGATGCGGTAGTTCTAATTGTTGATGCGGTTAATGGTGTAAGTGTAGGTACGGAATTTGCTTGGGGCCTGGCTGAGAAACTAAAACTTCCAATGATTGTTTTTATAAATAAGCTTGATAAAGATAATACAAGCTTCGAAAAAACTTTAGATGATATCAAATCTGCTTTTGGTAATAAGTTTTTTGTTTTAGGAAAGCTTGATGATCAGTCATTAATTGAAGTTGTTGCTGAAAGTGACGATAAACTTCTTGAGAAATATCTTGATTCTGGTACGCTTTCCCAGGAAGAGGTTGCACATGGTTTAAGAGAGGCAATAGATAATGCAAAACTATTTCCCGTTATCGAAGGAAGTGTGGCACAGCAAAAAGGAATAAACGAGCTTTTACAGGCAATAGTGGACTATTTGCCTTCTCCCTTGGAAAGGCCGGCGATTGAAACAAAAACCGATAGCGGCGAGGTAAAACAGCTGGATTTTAAAGATAATGAATTATCAGGTTTTGTTTTTAAAAGTCTGATTGATCCTTATGTCGGTCAATTAAACATCATTAGGATTTTTTCAGGAACATTAAAAGCAAATACCTTCTTTTATAATATCTCTAGATCTCTAAAAGAAAGGATAGGCTCAATTTATATAATGCAAGGGAAAGAACAGAAGACTGTTGAGGAAGCGACTGCTGGAGATATAATTGCAGTTGCAAAATTAAAAGATACACATAGCGGAGATTCTTTGTCTAATGATGATAAAGGGTTTATTTTTTCGCCTTTGCCGTTTCCCGAATCAGCGATATCATTTTCTGTAAAGCCGAAGTCGCGCGAAGATGAAGAGAAAATATCCGGTGCCTTGACAAAGCTGGCCAACGAAGATCCGACTTTTAAAGTCGGACGTGATCTTCAAACCAAGGAGCTGATAATCTCCGGATTTGGCGAATTGCATCTTGACGTTATGATTTCAAGGCTCAAGGAAAGATTTAAGGTTGAGGTCGAGTTGGGAACGCCCAAGATTCCTTATAAGGAGACGATAAGAAAAAGTTCAAAGGCCCAGGGCAAATATAAAAAACAATCCGGGGGAAGAGGTCAGTATGGTGATGTGTGGATAGAGATTCAGCCACTCACTCGCGGTGGAGGTTTCGAGTTTGTGGATAAGATTTTCGGAGGGGCAATCCCTAAAAATTATGTACCTTCTGTAGAAAAAGGCATTCGACAGACAATGTCTCGGGGCGTTGTCGCAGGTTGTTCTGTAGAGGATATAAAGGTGATTGTCTATGATGGCTCATACCATTCCGTAGATTCATCTGATATGGCCTTTCAGATTGCCGGACGCATGGCTTTTAAAAAGGCAGTTCAAGAGGCAGGGCCGGTTCTTTTAGAGCCGATTATGGATGTAGAAATTTCTATTTCTGAAGACTTTCTCGGGCAGATTTCTGGTGATATCAATTCACGTAGAGGCAAAGTTATGGGAATGGAAGTTAAGGGTAAAACGCAACTGGTAAAAGCCAAAGTGCCATTATCTGAAATGTTTAAATATGCAAATAATCTCCGCTCTATGACCGGAGGCAGAGGTTCTTATGTTATGAGGTTTTCTTCATATGAAGAGGTTCCTTCTCGTGTTGCCTCAACGATTATCGATAATTATCAAAAAACTCAGAAGCACGAAGAAGAATAGGACATATTACAATGATTAAAGTTTCCCTTTTTGGTTTAGAAATTACTGGTGGTAAAATAAAGATTAAGGATGAGCGTCTGGATAAGATAAAAGAGCTTTACAGTGCTTCTAAGAAAACCTATCTGGAATTAGAAGTAACTACTCAGGATAAGGCTTCCCAAAGTGATGGACTAGTAGTTTTAAAGGACAACAGGCTTGATGTCATTATTGTTGATCTGGAATTTATTGATAAAAGGTTGCTTAGCCCGCAGGAAGAAGAGAAGAAGCTCCTTTTATCTTTAAAAGAAGCGTTAGAAAAAGAAAAATTTATCAATGAGATTCAACTTACTGAGACCGATAAAGATCTTTTAAAACAGTATCCGTTATTAAGCAATAAACCCGTATTTTTAGTCGAAGATGCCGCAGAGGACATACAGAAAATATTATTTTCGGCATACTATCGTATGGGGTTCATAAACTTCTTTACAGCAGGACCAAAAGAGGCTCGCTCATGGAGTATTGAAAAAGATATAACAGCTTATGATGCCAGCGGTTGTATACATTCTGATATTCAAAAAGGATTTATCAAGGCAGAAGTTTTAGCCTATAAAGATTTAATCGACAGTGAGTCTTTTAATAACGCCCGTTCTAAAGGTTTAGTACGGTTGGAAAACAGAGACTATGTTATTAAAGACGGTGACATAATAACTTTTAGGTTTAATAAATAAAAATATAATGAATAAAATTAAAAGAGCTTTAATCAGTGTTTACGATAAAACAGGTATAGTTGAATTTGCTAAAGGTTTAACTGAGCTTGGTGTAGAGATAGTTTCTACAGGTGGGACAGCTAAAAAATTAAGGCAGGTTGGACTTGATACAGTTGAGATTTCTGACTATACCGGTTCTCCTGAGATGTTTGAAGGAAGAGTTAAAACCTTACATCCAAAGATTTATGCAGGGCTACTTGCCGTTCGGAATAATAATCAGCATTTAGAGCAGTTGCAAAGGCAAGAGATAGGTTTTATTGATATGGTAGTGGTAAATTTATATCCATTTGAAGAAACTATGGGGAAAAAAGGTGTAAGCGATGAAGAAATCATCGAGAATATCGATATAGGCGGGCCCTGTATGTTAAGGGCAGCAGCAAAAAATTATGCCTCTGTTGCTGTTATCAGTGATTGCGCTAGATATAAAGCAATACTTAATGAGTTAAAGAGTAATAATTGTAGATTAACAGAGAAGACCTTAGTTAGTTTAGCCTGCGAAACATTTAAACTTACCCAAGGTTATGACAGCGCTATTTTTAGTTATTTTTCTTCCAAAAGTAAAGAAAAAAAAGATGAAAAAAATATATTTCCAAAACAACTGAATCTTTCTCTTACAAAGATGCGGGATTTAAGGTATGGAGAAAATCCTCATCAAAAAGCAGCAGTTTACTCTTTTGGTAAAAAGGATGCAGGTTTTTTAGGAGCAAAACAATTGCACGGCAAAGAACTTTCCTTTAATAATATTCTTGATTTATCAAGCGCGATCGGGCTACTGAAAGAATTTAAAAAACCAGCTTCGGTTGTATTAAAGCACAATAATGCTTGTGGGGCTGCAGCAGACAGATTTTTGCATAGGGCATATCGATATGCGTGGGGGTGTGATAAACTTTCTGCGTTTGGAGGGATAGTTGGTTTTAACCGTAAGGTGGATTTTAATATAGCTAGGTTTATTTCTCGTAGTGGATTCTTAGAATGTATCATTGCGCCTGGTTTTGACAAGAAGGCACTGGACTTACTAACAAAAAAGAAAAATGTCAGAATTATGCAGTTAAACCAAGAATATTTTTCTGTAAAAGATAAGGATTTTGATATGCGTAGTATTTTTGGTGTAGCCTTAGTGCAGGAAAAAGACAATTTAGATACAATTAGAGATTCTTTAAAAGTGGTTACTAAGCATAAACCCACTAAGCATGAGATGGAAAGTCTTTTGTTTGCCTGGAAAGTAGTTAAACATATTAAGTCCAATGCGATCGTATTGGCTAAAGGAACTAAGACCGTTGGTATAGGAGCAGGACAGATGAGCAGGGTTGAGTCTGTGGATATCGCCTGTAAAAAGGCTGGGAAAGCGAATACAAATAATTCTGTACTTGCTTCCGATGCATTTTTTCCAAAGGAAGATTCAATTAATAAATCTGCCCGTGCAGGAATAAAAGCGATAATTCAACCAGGCGGTTCAATTGCCGATGAGGATATAATAAAAGCCTGTAATAAGCATAAAATTGCTATGGTTTTTACCGGCATAAGACATTTTCGCCATTAAGCATTTCTGCCGTTAATAATGACCTACCAAGATTGCCTTTTGTATTTTAACTCGTTTATCAATTACGAAAAGATTATAGTTCGTAAAAAAGGCATGCCTTACAGGTTAAACCGTTTTAAAGCTTTCTTGAAATTTTTAGACAATCCTCAGAATACTTTAAGGTGCGTGCATGTTGCCGGTTCAAAAGGTAAGGGTTCGGTTTGTGCATTTACCGCTAATATTCTGAAAGAAGCAGGGTTTAAAGTTGGGTTTTATACCTCTCCGCATTTAACTGATATCAGAGAAAGAATAAGGATATTGACACCTTTTAATAAAGACAAGAGCAATGTTTTTAACGGGATAATAACCAAAAAAGAATTTGTTAGATTGATAGAGTTTCATAAGCCGAAGATTGAAGCATTTTGTAAGAATTCTGGCTATGGAAGGATTTCATTTTTCGAATTTATTACGGCTATTGCTTTTATTTATTTTAATAAAAAAAGAGTAGATTTCGCAGTTATTGAAACAGGGATGGGGGGAAGACTTGATGCAACCAATACAGTTAAGGCATTAGTTAATGTTATTACACCAATAAGTTATGAGCATATGTATGCCTTAGGCAATACTTTAAAGAAAATTGCAAAAGAAAAATCAGCTATAATAAAAAATAAATCTTCTGTCGTCTGTATTGATAAGCCAAAAGATGCGTTAGGAGTAATCCGCCAAAGATGTAAAAAAGTAAAGGCAGAGTTATTTATTGTGAACAAAGATATATTATTTAAAGGCATGGAGAATAATTTTTTTATCAGTGGTATTCTTGGTAAGTATAATAAACTTAAGATTTCTCTTATTGGGGAACATCAGTTAGTTAATGCAAGCTTAGCCGTTGGGGCAGTAGAGTGCTTACAAAAAAAAGGTATTAATATTGAACTTGATAAGATAAAAAGGGGTTTATATAATACTATTTGGCCTGGTAGATGCGAAGTTATACAAAGAAGGCCTTTGGTTATTCTTGACGGAGCCCAGAATGTTGCTTCAGTCAAAGCCTTGATTAAAACTGTCTTAGCAAGCTTTAAATTTAGCCGCATTATACTTGTTTTGGGCATTTCACAGGATAAAGATATCACTGGTATTTGTAATCAGCTGCGCAGGGTATCGGATAAGGTTATTCTTACTTGTGCAGATAATCCCAGGGCAACACAGCCAGAAAAACTTGCAAAATATTTCAGACAAAAAGATTTATTTATAACGTCTGATGTTAAAGAAGCACGTAGAAAAGCCATTAAGTTAGCACAAAAAGATGATTTAGTTTTAGTTACTGGTTCATTATTCTTGATAGGTGAATATAGGCAATGAAAAAAACCAAAGAGACTATAGCGGCAATTTCAACTTCAACTGCTGCAGCAGGTATTGGTATTGTGCGTATTAGCGGTGAAGAAGCATTCGCTATCGCAGATAAGATATTTAAATCTGGTAAAAGATGTAAATTATCAAAGTTTAAGAGTCATACTATTAATCACGGCTGGATTGTAGATAGAACAAAAAAACAAGACGAGCTTATTGATGAAGTTTTAGTTTCCAAGATGGATGCCCCGTTTACTTACACAAAAGAAAACACAGTAGAAATTAATTGTCATGGTGGGATTGTCGGTTTGCGCAGAATACTTGAATTGACTCTTCAATATGGTTGCCGTTTAGCTGAACCAGGAGAATTTACCAAAAGGGCGTTTTTAAACGGCAGGATTGACCTTACTCAGGCAGAGGCAGTAATTGATATTATTAAATCTAAGACAGATATTGCCTTAAAGTTTAGCAGCCAGCAGTTGAAAGGGGCACTTTCTAAGGAGGTTCGAAGTATAAGAAATATATTGCTTGAGGCTCTCGCATTCCTAGAGGCAGATATTGATTTTCCAGAAGAAGAAATTGGTAAACTGGATTACAACAGAATAGCTAAATTATTAAGAAAGGCTTTTATTAAAATTCAAGATATGATTAATTCTTCGAGAAAGGGCAAGATTATCAGAGAAGGTATTCATGTGGTTATTTGCGGCAGGCCCAATGTGGGCAAGTCTTCATTACTTAATGCACTGTTAAAACAGGAACGTTGTATTGTAACGCATATTCCCGGGACAACCAGAGATACAATTGAAGAGATAATTGATATCAGGGGTATTCCTGTAAGGATAGTTGATACTGCGGGCATACTGGAATCAAAAGACCTGGTAGAAAAAAAGGCAATTCAGCGTTCAAGAGAGCAGATTAATTCAGCCGATATTGTGATTTTGATGTTTGATGCGAATAGGAAGCTGTCAAAAGATGATATTTTGTTAATGGGTAGACTTAAGAATAAAAATTGTCTAGCCGTGATTAACAAAGTTGATTTAAAAATAAATATTGATAAAAAGTTTATTAAGAATGAATTTAACAATTTGATAGAGATTTCTGCAAGGAATTTTAAGAACATCCATATTTTAGAAGAAGCTATCGTCAGTTTTGTTTATGGGAGTAATAGAGATAGTGAAGAAAATATTCTTATTAGTAATAAAAGACATATAGAAAAAATCAGACAGTCTTTTATGTTGTTGCAAGATGCATCTATCTGGATAGTATCAGAAAAGAATCCTGAACTGGCGGCACAAAACATAAAAGATGCTTTAGGTTGTTTGGATGATATAATAGGAAAAAGATTTTCAGAAGAGTTGTTGGAGAGAATTTTTAGCGAGTTTTGCATAGGAAAGTAAAGTCGAGGAGAACTATGATACAAAAGAAAAAAATCGAGAAAGCGGTAAAGGAAATATTAAGCGCAATCGGGGAAAACCCGAAAAGGAAAGATCTTTTAAAAACCCCTGAGCGCGTAGCGCAGATGTATGAAGAAATATTTTCTGGTATTAATAAAGATCCTAAAAAAGAATTAGAGGTTTTATTAGATCAAAAGCATGATGAGATAGTTCTTTTAAAAGGTATTCCTATATATTCGGTATGTGAGCATCATCTTTTACCTTTTTTCGGAAAAGCTAATATCGCTTATATTCCTAAGCAGGGAAGAGTAACTGGACTTAGCAAACTTGCGCGTGTAGTTGATATATTATGTAAAAGACCTCAGATTCAGGAACGCTTGACTACACAGGTTGCTGATATAATTATGGAAAAACTTAAACCTCTGGGAGTAATGGTTGTTATTGAGGCAGAACATCTTTGTATGTCAATGAGAGGGGTAAAAAAACCTGGAACGTATACAGTTACCTCTGCCGTAAGGGGGGTTTTTAAGAAAAATGAGAAGACTCGTTTTGAAACACTTTCTTTAATCGGAAGATGATTAAACGGATCATAGAACATAAACATATAAAGCCTATTTTAAAAAGTTTTGTTTTTGCTTTTAGCGGTTTAGCCCACATCTTTAAAAATCACCGTAATGCTCGTATTATTTTGTTTATCGGTATTTTGGTTTTAGCTGCAGGGGTATATTTGAAACTATCGACTATTGAGATGACGATAATTATTTTAGTCTGTGGTCTTGTATTGATCGGTGAGATATTTAATACCATGCTAGAAGATATTGTTGATTTGGTTACGGATAGTAAATTTCATCCTATTGCAAAGATAATTAAAGACATGGCTGCAGCTGCAGTTTTACTAGCGAGTTTCCTCAGTATATTAGTGGGGATATTGGTATTTTTTCCAAAGCTAAATTTATTATGGCGTTGAATAAAAATATAATTATTGCTTTCCTGGCAATTTTCATTTTGGGTTGGTTTGTTTATATAAATAATCTTGATAATAGTTTCGTATACGATGATTACCTGCTTGTGGTGGATAACCCGGCAGTAAAATCTTTTAAATATCTACCCGATATCTTCAAGCATGACCTTTACTATTATGTAAGTGCCAGTAATTTCTACCGGCCGATAGTTTCTTTAAGTCTTATGTTTGATTTTGCCTTTTGGAAATATAATTTCCGAGGATACCATTTAACTAATAACCTGCTGCATATTTTAAATGTTTTACTTCTGTTTTTTTTAATCAGGAAAATATCAGGCAACGAAGCACTGAGTTTAATCACTGCAGTGCTTTTTATGGTCCATCCTTTGCATACCCAGGCAGTAACCTATATATCCGGTAGAGCAGATCTTCTTTATGTGTTCTTTGGTTTGCTTTCTTTAGGAATTTTTATCCACGCCTCTCAGTCTAAGTCTATATTGTTAACCTGCCTTTCTTGTTTCTGTTATATCCTATCTTTACTAAGTAAAGAAGTGGCTTTGGTTTTTCCTTTTTTAATCCTGATGATAATGTTTCTTTTTTATAAAGAATACCTCAGTTTTAGAAAATACGGCATTTTTTTGCTTATTGCCGCTTTTTATCTTTTGATGAGGATGACCTTATTGAAAGAGATACTGAATAACCCGCAGCCAGTATCTCTTGGTTTAGGAGTCAGGTTATTAAATATGCCTAAAGTGTTATTCGCTTACATTTTATTGCTTATTTTTCCTGTAGGTTTACATATTGATCGTACATTTGATGTTAGTTTTTCTTTTTTTAAAAAAATAAATTTTAATTTATGGCCATTTTCTTTTCAAATAGAAAGAGTTGATTATCAACTTTTGTTTAGTTGGTTGATTTTGATTTTATTCATTGTGTTATTAATACGAATTGGTAAAAAAGAGAAGCTTATGTTATTTTCTAGCCTTTGGTTTTTTATTGCTTTTTTACCTCTTTCGGGCATACTTGCTTTAAATGCTTTAATTGCTGAACACTGGATATATTTGCCTAGTGTAGGTTTTTTTCTGATCATAGCGGCTTTAGTTTACAGGTTAAACTCTACGTATTTTCTAAGATATTTTTCATTGGTTGTTTTTTGTACGATTGTTTTAAGTTATTCTTTGTTGACCATAAAGCGCAACAGGGATTGGAAGGATGAGATCGCTCTTTACACCAGCACCTTATTTTCTCTTAACGGTAAAGGCAGTCCCAGATTATATTATAATTTAGGATGCGCTTATCTTGATAGAGGTATGGTAAATAAGGCAATCACACAATATAAAAAAGCTATTTCCCTAAGGCCTAAAAGAAAACTGCTTTATTACTATAGTTTATCTTTGGCTTATCTGGTAAAGAAGGATTATAATAATGTAAGAGAAGCCATCAAGAATATGTTAAATATACCTGCAGCCAATATCAATGAAGAGCGTTTATTAAATAAAGCAAAAGATATTTTAGAAAAAATAAAAGAGAAGTAATGAAAAAACTATATATTGTGTTTTTATTGATATTTTTATGCGGCTGTGCGGCTTATAAGTATGAATTGAGTCAAAAAAAATACGATAAAGGTTTTATCGTCAGGCGTCATGGGTTGCTGATTCCTGAATACACAATTGATGATCAGCAAAAAGCCCCGAAACAAAAACAGCTTGCGCAGATGCGTTTTAAAAGACGAAAGGTTATAGTAAGTTATTATTATAAACAAATGGGACTTATATATAATGATGCTATGACGCGCACAGCTGATTTTGGTAATATGATGACTGGTATATTTAGACTTCCTGGGGCAGTTAAAGAAAATAAAAAGTATGAAACAGACGAAGAGTACAGAAAACATTCTGATAAGGAGTTGGCAGAAGAAGAAACAGCGGTTATAGCAAAAAGACAAAGTCTAAGGGAGCAATTGGCTGAATATATAAAACGAGATATAGAATTTGAGAAGAGCTTAGAATAATTGATATTCTTTGATAGACGTATTAGTTGAACAAGCGTTTATAAAAAGATATACTTAGTAATAGATTTTCCAGAAATTTATCCTACAAGGAGGGGTTATGGACAATTCTTTAATTAAGGCGTTGTTGGATAATATTGAAAAAGTCATTGTCGGCAAGACCGAAAAGATAAAGCTGTTGATAACCGGCTTACTTACTAACAGTCATGTTTTAATAGAAGATGTCCCTGGTCTTGGTAAAACTATGCTTGCTTTATCTTTATCAAAATCAGTCTCGGGAAAATTCAAAAGGATTCAGTTTACGCCCGATTTATTGCCGTCAGATGTCACAGGAGGCTATGTATATAATCCCAAGACAGGAGAGTTTGATTTTAGAGAAGGTCCGATATTTGCTAATATTGTTTTAGCTGATGAAATCAACAGAACTACCCCTAGAACCCAGTCGGCACTTTTAGAGTGTATGCAGGAGTATAAGGTTACAATTGACGGCAATACCTTTACTCTTTCGAACCCTTTTATGGTTATAGCTACCCAAAATCCCATTGAATACCAGGGAACATATCCTTTGCCTGAGGCGCAGGTGGATAGATTCATGATGAAGATTAATATGGGGTATCCTACCGAGGAAGAAGAAGTAAAAGTCATCTCAGAGCAAAAACAGGTTCATCCTGTGGAAACGCTTGATGCGGTCATGGGTTTGGAGCATATCGCTAAGCTTCAGGAAGAAGTAAGAAAGGTACAAGTAATGCCAAATATCTTAAATTATATCGTTAAGATAGTTGCATTAACTAGAAAAAGAGACGATATCAAAGTAGGTGCAAGCCCTAGGGCTTCGATTTCTCTTATGAAAGCAAGTTGTGCCTGGGCTTTTATTGAAGGCAGAGACTACGTTATTCCGGATGATATCAATAAGCTGGCTATATGGACATTAAAGCATAGGATTAGCTTGGAGCCAAAGTCTCTTATAGTAGGCAAAACCGCGGAGATAGTAATCTCGGAGATCCTTAAAGAAATACCCATTCCTTAGGTCCATGCTTAAGACATTCATTAAGAAATGGGTATTTATTTTTGTTCTGCTTGTATTTAGCTTTATCGGTTCTTTAAAGAGTCATATAGTTTTTTTTAATATTTTCTTCTGGATCCTTTTATCAATAATATCATTGGAATTGCTCTGCGTAGTGGTGGTTTTTTTTGCTGCTAGATTTAGTTTTAAAAGAATCCTTCCGTATAAGAGCGTAGAGGACGAAGAAATCACCATAAAAACAGAGGTTAAAAACCGCTCGTTTTTGCCTTGTTTTAACCTTGTTTTGGAAGATTTCGTCTACTGCGCGGCTCCTTCAAGGCAAAAGCATACTATTATTTTCGAATATATTGGCCCAAAAAAGAAAGTCGATTTAGTTTATCGGTGTTTTTGTTATAAAAGAGGTAGATATAATATTGGTCCTTTAAAGATATTCTTTTTTGGTCCGTTTGGTTTGGCTTTTTTCAAAAGAAAATATGATGTATTCTCAGAGATTTACGTATATCCGAAAACTTTCTCTATTCAGAAAATAGGACCTTTGACTAAAGGGATTGCTCCTTGGTTTGGAATTGAAACTAGTCGTGTAAGTGGAGACGACGACGAGTTTTTTGGTGTCCGGGAGTATAAAAGCGGAGATCCAATTAAGCGAATTCATTGGGCAAGCACAGCAAAAAAAAATAAGCTTATAGTTAAGGAATTTCAGAGACAGAGTTTTTATCGGGCCAGTATAATTTTTAATCTAGAAAAGGATACAAATTTTGGCGCGGGTAGGGAAAAAGTAGCTGAATACATGATAAAACTTGCCGCTTCCATTGCTAAATATTTTACTATGAATGGCGTTTCGTTTGAGATCATCTCGCATATAGGGGAAATGGTACATATTCCTTTCAATAAGGGAGAAAGCCATCTTGAAGAAGTTATGAAGTTTTTTACAGTGGCTGAAGCGCAGAGTGCGGTAAGTCTACGTGAAATATTTGAAGAATTCTCCAGGCGTCTGCCTAGCGAATCCAGCATGATTGCCATAATGCAGGACACAGATTGGGAATGTTTTCCTGCGATGATGTCTTTACGTGTAAGAAATATCTCGCTTTTACCGATAGTTCTCGTTTCTTCGAGCTTTATGGATAAAAAAGATTCCTATAAAAGCGCGCACGAAATAAAATTAAACGTATCCAAGGCTATTGATTTTGTTCCGATTTTTGTTTCTTGCGGGGATAATCTCGAAGAGCTGTTTTTGTCTTCTAATATAAAATGACGAAAAATAAGAAAATCATTAAGATAGAGTCTTTGCTTACCTGTTTTCTTCTTTGTGTTAATATTCTTCTTCTCTGGCAGGTACTTTCTCCAAATTCATTCTACTTTTTATGTATAATTATCGCAGGTTTTTTCTTTAGTAGCTATCTCCAACAGCGTGCGGGTAAGGTTTTGAATATTATAGTGAATCTATCGGTACTTGCTGTTTTTGTATTCCTTGTCATCTCCGTAATGAACTCCTCATTTATATATAAAGATGTTGTTGAAATTTTTGTTAAAAAGATATTCTTGATTTTGATTATTTTTTCATTTGCTTCATCATTGGTAGGGTATCTATCCTATATACAAGTCTTGAGCGCCTGCGTATTAATTGCTCACGCACTTTTTATTAGCAGCTATACACTTATGGTATTTTCTTTTGTTATTGTCTATTTGCTGATTTGGGTTTTGATTATGAGAGTAAAACTATATGGATATTTTTGCGATTCCGAGGAAATCAAGGGTAAAAAATATTATTCTTTGTTGATGTCGGTATTATTTCTTGCGATCGCCCTTGCTTTAGCATGGGTATTATTAATTAGGTTTCCTATAGGAAAATTCGATAATTTTGCTTTATTGCTTCATCCTAATGAAGCAGTTAAGGCTGAGTTTCTTGCAACAGAAAGCGAAAAGGAATTTTCACAATTAGAAGAAGAGTTAGTGGAGAAAGTAGTGAAGTTTATCTCCGAATCAAACTATGGAACTATCGGGGATAAAGAGTTAAGCTTGGCTTTATTTAATAAGCTTACCAATCAATCTGTCACTTCTTTAGAAGTCCTCCAGGCAGAAGACGGGCTTATAGATATGCTAAAAAGAATTGGCCCCGGCATTGAAAAGGGGAAGGATAATTTAGAATTGATTCTAAAGCAATATCTGAAATCAAAATTAAATTTAAATCTGAGTAGCCATTCGAAAAGCATGATGAACAGATTCAATATGAACCCGCTTGACGTATTAGATAAGTTACTTAACATGAATCGTGTTAACAGGCTTAATTCCAGTCGTTCGTTGGGAGAGCTTCTAAAAAACAATGAGAAACTGATGAATGAAATCGAGAGTAAACAGATCAATTTACAGGAGGCGAGTAAAATAGAAGATTCGATTGATGACTTTAGGGATAGTAAGCTCGAAGAGCTTTATAGAAAGAAAAAAGAAGAATTAGAGACTGCTCTTGATGAATTAAAGGGTGAAAAATTCAAATTAGAATCTTTAGTCCCTCAGCAGAAAAGCCTAATAGAAGAAAAGATGCCGATAAAGCCAGATGGTAAGTTGGAAGACTTAGAGTTCGCCATTAAAAGTTTTCAAGATCTGCTGGATAGGGTAGATCAGGCGCTTAAGTTGGATGATTTTAAGGGTATTGAAAAGGTAATTAAAGAAAAAGAAGAAAGGAATACAGCTGCGCTCAAGCAGTACTTAGAAAATTTTATTGAGCTTTCCGATATCAAGCTATCTATTGTCAACGAACACATAAAAGCAGTAATAGATGAAAAATTACATAATTCTGATATGCCAGAGTATTTTCAAAATGAAATCAACCATTCTTTAGGGAAGCTGATTTTAGTTTCTGAGGGTAAGCAGTTTAAACGCCAAACGCTGGAAACAAGTGAAAAACTCGAAAACAATAAGACCGATGCCGAAAAAGAAATAAAACAGTTGATAGTAGGTAAAGCATTTATTTTATCTAAAAGCAGTAGAAGAGAGCTTAAAAACAGTTTCAAGGAAAACCTCTCCGGGCAGGTGTCTAATCAATCTGTTAATGATTTAGTAAGATCTGTTGATCAGCTTGAGAGTATCAATAACTTGAATATATTGTCTCAGCGCATAGAACAGCTTAATGATTATTTAAGTCAGCTAAGCAGCAAAGGACAATTATTGAAAAAAACCGAAGAAGAACAAAAGGATATTTTGGACAATCTTTATGATGTGTTATCAGCAAGAATTATTTCACAAAAGGATATTGTAGATACAGGGATAAGAGATGTTGCTAAAAAACAAGATTCATTCGAACGACTATTAGAAGAAGACACGATGGAAAGTAGCATTAGGGATTTTCTGAAAGATATTAAAATGGAAATAGATACTGCAGATAAATTTTTAGAGATAGAAATGCTATTAGAACGGATTGATAAACTTAGTGATATTACTAAGAATAAACTCAAGGAAGAGCATTTAAATACAATACAGCAAAATCTTATACAGAGAACGCAGATACAGAAAGCTTTTATAAGACAGAATATTAAGACTCAATTGCAGGAAAAGCTGGATTTATTGAGAAAGTTAAATCCCGAGAGCGCTAAGATAGTAGGTAAATTAAAAGATAAGTTAGAAGAAAGCAGGACAGATGAACAGTTGAATAAGATACTTAGCGACATTAATTATCAAATAGAGCAAATCTCTGAATACGGACAGAATTTGCATTTGTTAGAAGCTGAAGATGAAGATTTATTAGAAAATCAAGTTGATGGATTTAGTGATGGGTTTGGGGATAGGGAATTAGCAGTTGTGCCTTCGAGTCTTGTTATGTCTATTGATTCTAGTGTGCAACCAAAAGCTTTTTTTATTTCCGGTAATATGTTTGTGACTGATGTTACGGAAAAATGTCAATGGATTTCGGCTAGTCCCGATATAGCATGGATAGATGAAAAAGGTATTCTTCACGCGATTAAGAAAGGTTCAGTTCGAATAAGAGCAAGGTTTAGAAGCGGTGTCAGTCCGGTAATAAATGTATTAGTTGTTGATAAAATGTTGTCGTCTGTAGAGTACTCTATAGAAAGAGAAATTGCTAAATAGTCCTAAATGAGAAGAGCTAAATTTCTAATAGTTTCGGTTTTGTTATTTCTAATTTGTCTTTGCGCTTCTGCACAGTCGGATTATGAGATAGAAAATACTTCTTCAGGGAAGGTGGTTGTTGGTTTGACGCAGGCTCAAGCCTTGGATAAGTTTGGAAATCCGGATTCCGTTAAGGGGAATGTTTGGTATTACGGGCTGGATAATCCTTTTTATGTTTATTTTGAGAATCCGGTTTATCTTTATCCGGAAAAAATTGTTGTTGCTCTTGGTTCACCTATAGAGCTAAAGGTTTTGTTGAATAGGTTTGATGAAGGGGTAATTGATGTTACCCAGGATTGCGAATTTATTGTAAGCGATACGGAAGCACTGATTATTGATGCAAAAAACGTAATATTTCCTCAAAGGGCAGGGAATTACCAGATATTTGCAAAGCATAAGAAGCTAATAACAAATATATGTACAGTTAAAGTAGAGGCAACCCGGGAAGTACAAAAAAATATAGCTCTTCAACAGATAGTGATTTTTCCCTATAATCCACAGATTGTCGAAAATCAAAGAGTTCAATTTTCCGCATTCGGTGTTTTTCAGAATAACGATCAAAAGAAAGTATATATAGAAGATATATCCAGTCGGGCAAGTTTTATGTTGAAAGATAAAGAAAAAATTATAAATCTAAAAAACAGGTTCGTTACATTCCCTACGGAAGGCAAATATGAACTCTTCTGTAGCTACCGGGATACTGTAAGCGATCCTAATGAGATTATAGTTTATGGCGATGAAGAATCTCCAGGCGCAAGAGATGACCTAAAACAAATTATTGCTTTTCCTGAATATGTTGTTGTCAGACCAGATTACTTATTGGAATTCAAGGCATTTGCGAGCTATATGGATAATAATTTTGACGATGTTACCTATAGAACAGATTGGTTTGTGAAAGATAAGGATATTGTTTCTATCATAGATAAAGGTAAATTCCTGACCAAGAGACCCGGCATTACAGAAATTATCGCGACTAAGAATCAGAAAGAAAGTCTACCATTGAAGATTGTTGTTACTCGTAAGGATGAAGTGACAATGCTGCCAGTCAGTAAAAAGGAGACCTCGGCAAGTCTAGAAGAATTGTTGCAGGAAACTAGAAGAGATATAGAGGGTTTTAAAGAAGATATTTCTTTGGAAGGAAGAAAGCTGCTTGCTGTAAAATTATCTAAAGATTATCTTGAGTTGGGCTTAGGACAGGAATTTGAGGTTAAGGCAACAGCAGTTTATGATGATAACAAGGAAGAAGACGTGACTTTTCTCGGGAAATGGTCTAGCTCTCAAGAGAAAATTGCCTCTATAACAAAGGGAAGAATAAAAGCTTTAAAAACAGGAAGCACATTGGTTAATTGTGAATATCAAAACGTAAGAAGTTCGTCATTGGCAGTAAATGTTGATAAGGAAAAGCTGATTTCTATATCTTTGAAACCTCAGGTTATCGAGCTTGAGATGACTGAAACTATACCGCTAACTGCAGAAGGTTTTTACAGTGATGATTCCAAACGTGATATCACCGCACTTGTAGATTGGCATGTAGAGAACAAAGGGCTAGTTACTGTTTTTGGAGAAGGCAAACTTTTACCCAGAGCTTCAGGTAACACAACTTTATTCGCGCAATATCTAGATGTTAAAAGTTTATCTATTTCGATATCAATAAGATATGGTTTGAAGTGGATTATTTGGCAGATTGCCAAACTTATAATGGTTTTAATTGGACTTAGTCTGATTATATTTATAATAATGTATATTTCAAGAGAAGCACAGAAAGCAAAATTATTAATTCTTATGGATAGAGACCCCAGACAATTTGTAATAAAGCTGTATGAAAACATAAGTCGGTTGCTTCAGCTTGTGGGTTCACGTCCTCTAAAAGGAGATGCCTATTTGGCATTTGCTGTGCAAGTCCAGAATAAATATCAGATAAAAGATAATTGTTTTTTGAGCATAGTGGAGATTTTTGAGAAGGCGAAGTTTAGTAGCTACGATATCTCAAAAGAGCGGGCGGAAACTGTTTTAAATGCCTACAATTTATTTTTGTTTTCTTTGTTAGCAAGGCTTAATAAACTAGAAAAAGCAATTCTGAATGCTAAGGCTGTTTATTTTAGGACTATTCTTCAGCTAAGAAAATAGTTTAATTGCCTTGCGATTTGTCGATCAAGGCGTTGATTCTTGAAATAAGCGGCCAGAATTTATCAGTCTGTCTTATGTCAATATGGTCTTTTTTCTCTCCCTTGATGACCGCATCAAGTTCTCTTAAAATCCTATCAAAAGAACCGATTAATTTATGTGTTTGTTTATACACAACCAAAAGAATCAAGGCAATTGAACCCGGGGCGAGGAATAAAAGAACAATACTTACCTGTTCTGCGATTATAATTGGGTCTATATTAAAAGGCAGGATGAAATCTTCGCCGATTACAGAAAATACCAAAAAATAAAGACACAGGCTTACAATTAAGGTAGGCAGTAGGGCAACAAGGAAAATTAAATTTAAGATGTCTTTTTGGAACTGGTTTGCATAGAATGTTTTTCTTCTCTCTGTATTTTTAGCCATTTTTTTATTCCCCTTTTTAAAATTGTTTATAGTCATCATTTTATGCTAAAAGTTATCTATGGTCAAACATTTTAATCAGCACTTGACAAAAGAGTTGTAACAGGTTATACTTTGGTTGGTGAATAGTTAAGAACATTAACTATTAGGAGGTTTAAATATGAGAGACAAACAGATTAATAGTTTTGCGGATAAGATGTGTGAGGTCATTCCTGATATTGCTCGGGAGGTTGCCAAAAGAGAAGCCAAAAGTATTCTTCATACCAAGGTCAGTATTTCCCAGCTGTTTTTACTGGAGCTGTTGGTTAAAACCGGAGATATGCCTATGTCCAAGATTGCCAGGGAAATGGGATTATCTCTTCCGGCAATAACAGGTATTACTGATAAACTGGTAAGGGATAATTTTGTGATAAGACTATCTAGTCCTAAGGACAGGAGAGTAATCCTTATAAGGGTTACACTAAAAGGGAAAGAAGCAGTTGAGAAAATAAACAATATTAGAAGAAAATTTATATTTAATAGTTTCGCTAAGCTAACGGCCAAAGAAAGAAACACTTATCTTGCGATAATTACAAAATTGCGCAATGTTTTAAAAGACAAAAGCGATAAGGAAAAATGAAAAATAAGACTGTATTTATTATTGTTGGGTTATTGTTGATATGCAATATTTCTTTTAGTGAGGAAGCTGTTATAGAAAAAATTTTATTTGAGCTTTCCTTAGCTGATGTCTCAAGAATTGCCATAGAAAATAATCTGGATATTCAGATAGCAAAGTACGATGCCTATATTAAAAGAACTGATGATTTAAGCAGTCGCTCGATATATGATACGATTTTTAGTGCTTCGGCATCTTACAAAAATGATGAATTGGCTTCTTCAAGTTCTTTGGCTGCTGGCAAAACTACAACGCGTGATTATGGCGTAGGGGTTTCTAAAAAAACATCTACAGGAACTACAATAGGAGTAGATTTAGAAAACCAGCGTGTAGACACCGATTCTAGTCTCGTAAGCATAAACCCCAGCAATGAAGCAAGTGCAAAATTTTCCCTGAAACAAGAATTGGGTAAGAATTTTTTTGGCTTAAAAGATAGATCAGATATAAAAATTACCAAGTTTGAAATTCTTAATTCCGATTATACTTCTTTGGATAAAATCGAAGATGTGTTATTGTCCGTTCAGAAAGCCTATTGGAAACTGGCTTATCTTTATGAAGAGCTTGAGGTAAGGAAAGATATGCTTAAAAAAGCAAAGAAGCTAATGACTATCTATGATGATAAGTATACATTGGGGTTAGTGGAAGATCCTGATTTATTTGCTGCCCGGGCCAATGTATTATCAAGAAAGAACGAACTTAATATAACAAAAAAACAACTTGAGCTTGCCAATAGTAATTTATTGTTAAGGCTCAATGAAGAAAATGAAGCCTTGGATGTATTGACTAAAGATAAAATAAAATTTAAAGTTTGTGATGTTGATTTGAATGAATCTTTAGAGCAGGCAGTTTTACATAGAAGGGATTATGCACGGGGAAAAAACAATATAAAGGCAAAAAACATTAATCTGGTAATGAAAAAGAACAATCTTTGGCCTGAGATAGATTTAAGCGCAAGTTTGGCTAAAAACGGAATTGATAGTTCTTATAGCGAAGCCTTATCTTCAATTAACAAATCAGACAATAAAGAATTTTATGTCGGTCTTACGATAAAGATTCCTTTTGAGAATTCAAACGCCCGAGCCCAGCTTAGCAAGGCCCGTTTAGAAAAAGCAAAATATTTGGCTTCTTTGAAACAGATAGAACGAAAGATTTTAATAGAGATAAATGATAAAATAACAATTTTGAATTCTCTTTTAAATCAAGTTGATACCAGCGTCAGCATTGTTGACTTGCAGCAGCAAAAGCTTGCGGCCGAAGAAGATAGATTTAATGTAGGTAGATCTTCCAGTGATATTTTAATCAGGTATCAGGAGGATTTGCTTAACGCAAGGTTATCTTTAGTTGGTTATATTTACGAATATGAATTAGCAAAAATAGATTTATTAAAGAGCGAAGGTGTTTTATTAAATGAGTATGTAAAAGGCGAAGTATTATGAAAATTATCGAATTCAGTGTAAAACATTCTTTGTTTGTTAATTTATTGTCCGCTCTCATTTTGATAGCTGGGGTTATTTCTATGTTTCAGTTGCGGCGTGAGGCATTTCCAGAGGTGTCTTTTGATATTGTTACTGTTGAAACAATTTATAGAGGAGCTTCGGCTGATGAAGTGGAAAAGTTAGTTACATCACCGTTAGAAAAAGAGCTTAAAAATGTTGATGATATCGATGAGTTGAGTTCTTCTTCAAGGGAAGGTTATTCTTCGATTGCCTTGGAGCTTAATCCAGATTTAAATAAAAATGAAGTGATGAAAGTAGTTAATGATATTCAAAAAGCAATAGACAGAGTAACAGATTTGCCTGATGGTGTAGATGATAAACCTTTGGTTACCGAGATAACCTCTCACGATATGCCCGCAATTAAGATTGCATTAAGCGGTAAACTCCTTGAAGCTCAGCTACGGGATTTAGCAGATAGACTTGAGGATAAAATTGAAAATATAGAAGGAGTTTCTAGTATAAGAAAGACTGGTTGGCGAGATGAAGAATATTGGGTGGAGCCGGATATTCATAAGATGAAGGAATATCATGTTTCTATTGAGGAGATTATGCAGGCGCTTTCGAAAAGAAACGTCACCATTCCCGCAGGAAAATTACGTCTTAATGGACAGGAATTTATAATTAAGACAACAGGCGAATTTACCACAAAAGAGGATATTGAAAATGCTGTCATAAGGGCAAATGATCTTGGTAATTGGCTGCGAGTAAAGGATTTGGCAAATGTGCGTTATACATTTGAGGAGGAAAGCATTATTCATAAGACGTTAGGAACGCGCTCTATTACATTGGTAGTGCTTAAAAGAGAAAAAGGCGATGCAATCAAGATGGTTGCAAAAATAAAAGATGTTATCGAGGAGTTTAAGAAAGATGTTCCTAAAGAACTTAAGATTTCTACACCTTATGATTTGTCCTACTATATTGAAAGAAGACTGAACGTATTAAAGAATAATGGAGCGATAGCTATAGTTCTCGTAGTTGTGGTTTTATTTTTATTTCTGCATCCTATGGCCGCACTTTTTACTTCTTTAGGTATACCCATTGCTATGCTGGCAACATTTTGGTACATGAATTCTGTTGGCTTGAGTATTAATATGATTAGTATGTTTGGTTTAATCGTTGTTTTAGGTATGGTTGTTGATGATGGTATTATTATAAGCGAGAATGTATATCGCTATTTCGAAAAGGGGATGTCGGCAGAAGAGGCTGCTATAAAGGGGGCAAATGAAGTTATGGCGCCGGTATTTGCCACAGTCATGACAACCTTTGCTGCCTTCAGTCCGCTTTTATTCATGTCTGGTTTAATCGGCAAGTTCGTTAAGCAGATTCCTCTGGTGGTAATTATTGCTTTAAGCGCTTCTTTGATTGAAGCATTTATAATCCTACCGAGCCATCTGGCTGGTTTTGTTAGAGCGAAAAAAGATCAAACAGAAGGTAGAATTACTAAAATAGGTAAGGCAATATTTAAAAGAGTAGCATATATTTATAATAAAATATTACTGAAGGCGCTTAATCATCGCTATAAATTCAGCATTGCTATTTTTATTATTTTTGTCGCCAGTATGGGTTATGCCAAGTTTTTTATGCCTTTTTTGCTTTTTGGCTCTAAGGGCGTGGAACAGTTTCATATAAGGGCTGAAGCAAAACCAGGGATATCTTTATATAAGATGGAGGAATTGTTGCTCCCGGTTGAGGAATTGGTGGATAAGATGCCAAAAGAACACCTGGATTCCTATGAAACTTTGGTTGGTTCGATAACAGAGGAAAGAGGATTTGACCCTAATGCCAAACAGGCCAGTAATGTTGCCCAGATTGAGGTGTATCTTACTCCTGCTCAACACCGGAAGGAGACGGCAAAGCAGATTATGGATAGTATGCGTGATGATTTATCAAAGCTTAAAAATACCTTGCCGGAATTAGACAAGCTTTATTTTAAGGATTTTAAAGATGGTCCTCCTACGGGAAAGGCAATCGATTTAAGGATTAGGGGAGATGAGTTTGATATTTTAAGAAATATTGCTGAAGAGATAAAAGATTATTTATATACATTAAAAGGAGTAAAGGATATTGATGATAGCTACGATACAGGAAAAAGAGAATTACGTGTTATTATTGATGAGCAAAAGGCTGCCCAGGCATTCTTGACAATAGGAGAGGTTGCAACAAGTCTGCGTAATTCTTTTGAAGGAGGCATAGCTACAGAAATAACCCGTTCAAAGGCAGAGGAAAAAATAAAGGTTTTGGTTAGGCTCGCAGAAAAACAAAGGGATAAGAAGAGTGTATTTAACGAATTAGTAATTGTAAATAAATACAACAATTTAGTTCCTTTAAATTCTATTGCTACAATAGAAGAAGGTTGGGGCTTGACCTCCATAGAGCACTATGAAGGAGATCGCATTATAGCTGTAAGCGCAAGCGTGGATAATAAAAAGATGACTTCTAAAAAAGCAAATGATTTATTAAGACATAAATTTAAGGATATCTCTAATCGTTATCCTGGTTATAGTATTAAGTATGCAGGTGAGGAGCAGGATAATATCGAGTCTATGCGTAGCCTTATTCAGGCTTTCGGTATTGCGTTTTTATTGATATTTTTGATTTTGGCAACTATTTTTAATTCTCTCATTCAGCCATTTGTGGTTATGCTTACGATTCCATTTGGTCTGGTGGGTGTAATCTTTGCTTTAAGCATTCATAATGAACCGATAAGTTTTCTGGCGATCATGGGAATTATTGGTTTATGCGGAGTTGTAGTTAATGATTCCATAATATTTGTCGATTTTATCAATAAACTCAGAAAACAAGGTATTCAAAGGAGAGATTCTATAGTCCAGGCCGGTGCTTTAAGACTTAGACCGGTTATGCTTACTACAATAACCACGGTTCTTGGCTTAAGTACCGTTGCCTACGGTATAGGAGGGAAAGATCCGTTTTTAAAACCCATGGCTTTATCGATTTCCTGGGGGCTTTTATTCGGTACAGTACTTACTCTTATAATAATGCCCTGTATTTATGCGATAATTGATGATATTACTGTAAAAGTTGTACATCACGCTACGGTACGCAAGAATCATAATTAATAATTTAACCAGGGCCATATCCTTATTATTTCCAAGAAGATATAAGGAAATTGTTCCTTTAGATTTAGCCGGTTATTAAATATTTAAAAATCTTGCTTTTTTATTCTAGCTATATTATAATTTAGGTTAATTATTAATCAAGAAAGAATCGATATGGATGAATTTTTTAGAGAGGTTTCGCTTAATAAGATTTTAATTGTTACTTTGATCAGCTGGATAATTGCCCAGACAATTAAGGTAATTATTGGTATCATCAGGGAGAAAAGATTTAATTTTCTTTGGTTTATTGGTACTGGTGGCATGCCTTCAAGTCATGCTGCAGGCGCATCTGCTTTAGCGACAAGTGTTGGTATAGAATGTGGGTTTAATTCTGTATTTTTTGCTTTGGCGGCAATGTTTGCTCTTGTTACTATGTTTGATGCTCAAGGTGTAAGGCATTCTACAGGAAAACAGGCTCAGATTTTGAATAGAATGATGGCCGATATATATTTTAAGAAAAGGATTCAGGAAGATAGGCTTAAAGAGTTGATTGGCCATACTCCTATACAGGTTTTTGTAGGAGGTCTTCTAGGTATGTTCATCTCAATTTTATTTTTCAAATAAATTTAGACAGGAGCATTTATGCGTAATAGAACCATGCGTATTGCTGTTATTGTTGCAGCAGCAATAACTTTATTTGCAATCTTTAGGATCGCTAGAAGCAAGAAATCTTCCATTGGTTCTACCAAGACAGGTTCTGCGGAAATCTCTGCGCTTATATCGCAGGCGCAAGACTATAAAAATAATTCACAATTTACCAAGGCGCAGGATTTATACACCCAGCTCATAGATACACATTCTGACAGTCTAGATATTATCAATTGGCAGGAGGAGCTGGAAAGTTTGAATTTAGAGATGTTATTTTCTGGTAGGATTATACCCGGGAGTATTCATTACGCTGTAGAAAAAGGAGATTCTTTGTATAAGATAGCTAAAAAACACAATACAACAGTAGAGCTTATTAAAAAAAGCAATAATTTAACCAGTAACCGTATATATGCTGGACAGAGGTTAAAGGTGTGGACATTACCTTTTAATATTCTGGTAGATAAATCTCAGAATGTTTTATTATTGAAAACAAAAGATACAGTTTTTAAAACATACAATGTAGCAACAGGAGAGGACAATTCTACCCCTGTGGGGATTTTTAAAATAAAGGATAAATTGGTGAATCCGGTTTGGTATAATGAAGGAAAAGCGATTTTACCAGAGGATCCGGCAAATATACTTGGTACCCGCTGGTTAGGCTTTGATAAGGCTCCGCGTTATGGAATTCATGGTACATCTCAGCCTGGAAGTATTGGTAAACAGGCTACAAAGGGATGTGTAAGGATGCATAACAGGGAAGTAGAACAGTTATTTACTATAGTTCCTGAGGGAACAGAGGTAACAATAATAGATTGATATGAGCGGACTTGATTTTGAAAAACCAATTCTGGAATTAGAAAAAAAGATTGATGAACTGAGGAATTTTACAAGCGATAAGAAAATTAATCTTGCTTCTGAAATAAACCGTCTTGAGGAAAAATTAACCAGGCTTAAAAAAGATACCTACCGCAATATTACTCCCTGGCAGCGCGTACAGATTGCCAGACACCCGCAGCGACTTTACACCACTGATTACATAAATACGATAATGAAGAATTTTATTGAGTTGCATGGAGATCGTTTATTTGCCGACGATAAGGCTTTAATCGGAGGGTTGGCAACATTAGATGATAGAAAAGTTGTTGTTATGGGTCATCAAAAAGGACGTGAAACCAAAGAAAGTATTATGCGTAATTTCGGTTGTGCTCATCCTGAAGGATACCGCAAGGCCTTAAGGTTGATGTATATGGCGCAGAAATTTAATCTTCCGATTATTGTTTTTATCGATACCCCCGGAGCATATCCTGGTATTGGTGCTGAAGAAAGAGGTCAGGCGCAGGCAATAGCTTCTAATCTTATGGAGATGGTAGAGATAAAAGTACCTATAATCGTTACTGTAATCGGTGAAGGCGGTTCAGGCGGCGCTTTAGGTGTGGGTATAGGAGATAAGATTTTGGTGTTGGAGAATTCTTATTATTCGGTTATTTCTCCTGAGGGGTGTGCAGCAATTCTTTGGAAAAGCAGCACCAAAGCGCCAGAGGCAGCTGATGCATTAAAGCTTACCGCAGAAGATTTACTAAAATTTAAGATTATTGATGAGATTGTACCCGAACCTTTAGGTGGAGTGCATAGGGATCCGCAGAAGATGTGTCAGACGCTTAAAGAAGCTATCATCAGGAATCTAAATTCTTTATCCGACTTATCTACAAAACAAATTCTGGATAGAAGATATAATAAGTTCAGAAAAATCGGCGACATAACTGAAAACGTACAAGATGCTTAATCAAGAGTTTATCATTTTAGGCCTGTTAAAGTCCGGTCCTCGCCATGGTTATGAAATCAAAAAAGAGCTAAAAGAAGTAGTTGGTTTATTTGCTACCATAACCAATAAGTCTATATATTATCCTTTAAAACAGATGGAAAAAGCAAAGGTGGTGAAAAAGAATATTTCTCGTGAGGGCTCTCGTCCTGAGAAATACACGTATACAATTACAGAGCAAGGAGAAAGAAGGTTTAAGGATCTTTTGTATAAGAATATCTCACGGCTTGAGCGGCCATTTTTCGACATTGATATGTGTCTCTATTTTCTTCCCTTTTTGTCAAAAACTGAAGTTGTTAAAAGATTAAAGGTAAGGCTGAGGCTGCTTTCCAAGATAGAAAATTGGCTTAAGAAACAAGCTGGGCAAAAAGAAAAATACTACCCGCATCTTTCAGCAATAATCGAGCATAATCTTGATTTGATCATTTCTGAAACAGGTTTTACCAAAAAGCTAGTTAATAGATTAAGTAAGAATAAGTAGATAGATAAGTTTAAAATCACATAACCATTTAAAATCATTATAGTTTGGGGTTTGAATTAAAAAAACTTGAAGATTTTTATTTTCCTTATATAATAAAATTTAACTAATAAAATTTAATTAATAAGATTCAATGGACATAGCAAAACTTTTACAGGAATCAACAGATAAGTATAAAGATAAGCCGGCAATATTTTTTAAGGGCAAAGAAATTACTTTTATTGAGTTAAGGGATAATGTGTTTAAGCTGACAAATGCCCTAGGCTCTTTAGGCCTAAAAAAACATGATAAGGTTGCTATATATCTTCCTAATTGTCCACAGTATATCTATACCTATTTGGCTATTTGGTGTAGTTGCGCCACGGCAGTACCGTTAGATTTTATGCTTACCGAAGAGGAGCTTATATCTTGTATAGACCACTCAGAAGCTAAAATTATTATTGCAAAGAAAAAGTCTAGGGTGTCTTTTTCTGATATAAAAAATAAATGTAAGTTGCTTCAAGAAGTAGTTCTTTTAGACGAGGGTGAAGAATTTGTCAATTTCAATATACTTTTAAATAATGTAAAAGAAGATTATCCTAAGGCTGAATGCAGTGATAAAGACTACTCTATAATTTTCTATACCTCCGGAACAACCGGGAAACCTAAAGGGGTTTTGATAAATTATGCTCAGATAGCAGCACCGGCTATGGGGATGAAACATTTCGTGGGGCTTAATGATAAAGATATTGCGCTTTGTGCGATTCCTTTATCTCATTTGGGCGGGTTGGTGTTTTTGCAGTCAATAATCTTTTTAGGAACAACTGTTGTGTTGATGGAACGTTTTATGCCGGTTGAATTTTTAAAAAATATTACCGAGTATAAAGTAACCTGTTTTTGGATAGTGCCATCGATGTATTATGCGATTTTACAGCTTAAGGAATTTGAAAGTTATGATTTATCAAGTCTTCAATGGGTGGTTTCTTTTGGTGCGCCGAGCTCTGCAGAACAATTGAGGCGTTTTCACAAATATTGCCCGCAGGCTGAGTTTGTCAATGGTTGGGGAATGACTGAAACTAATGCGCCAAGCGTGGTGATTCCAAAAGGTAGTAAAAAGCTAGAAAGCGTTGGGCTTCCTGCTCCTTGGGTTGAACTTAAGATATTAGATAGCAATAATAAGGAAGTTAAAAAAACAGAAGTAGGAGAAATTGTTGTCAAAGGATGGGTGGTTACCGATGGCTATTATAAGGATGATGAGCTTACTAAACAGACCAAGCGTAATGGTTGGTTTTATACAGGAGATCTGGGTAGACTTGATACTGAAGGTTACCTGTATATATGTGGCCGCAAGAAAGAGATGATTAAAGTAGGAGGAGAAATAGTTTTTGAACCTGAGGTTGAGGCTGCTTTACATAAACATCCTGCTGTTAGCGAAGTGGCTGTAATTGGGGTGAAAGACAAATTAAGGACAGAGGTGCCTAAGGCCTTTATTGTTTTAAAAGAAGATACGCAGTTTGCAGAAGAAGAAATAGTATTTTTTCTAAAAAAGCATCTGGCCCATTTTAAGATTCCGCATTATTTTGAAGTTTTGGATACTCTTCCCAAGACCAGATCAGGTAAAGTTGATAAAAAAGTTTTAAGAGACAGATAAAAGAGGGTTTAGCTATGATGCAAAGAGAAATTCATATTAGTTCTAAAGATTTATTGAGTCAAATCCAGTTTAAATCAAAACCTATGGCTGATATTGCTTTAGTCAGCGGTCAGATTCACCGAGTAGAGTTTTGTCTGCAGCTATTGACCGAGGTAAAAGAGAATTTTAGTACTATGGGATATACTTTTTGGACCGGAAAATATAAAGGTCGAAGTATTACTGTTGGTAATGCCGGTCTCTATGCACCAGATACGGCATTAGTGACACAGTTATTGATAGAAGCAGGGATAAATTCTTTTATTCGTATCGGTAGCTGCGGTGCTTTGACAAAGGATATACAGATAGCTGATTTTGTTATTGCTGATAAAGCTTTAAGAGGAGACGGCGTTACTAATTATTATGTTAAGAGTGATTTTATTCCTAAGTCTACGCCTGAGTTAAACAGCCGGTTAGCTGAAGCAATTATCTCCAAAGGAAAAAAGTTACATCAAGGTATGGTTTGGACAACAGATGCATTATTAAAAGAAACTCCTGAATTTGTGAATCCGGCAATTACTAAAGGCGCAATAGCAGTAGATATGGTTACGAGCGCTTTTTTAACACTATGTTCTTTATATAATAAAACTTCAGCTGCGGTAATGGTGGTAAGCGATAATCTTATTACTGGTGAAGTTGATTTTACTTCGCCTGCGGTTATGGAATCGGAAAAAATAATGTTGGCTTCTAGTTTAGACGTAGCAGCGCAATTAGGAAATAGTTAAATGACTGAATCAATACTTGCATTACCGGTTAGGTTTAAAGGAAATTATATAGAGGTTTTAGATGAGACGCTCCTTCCTTTTAATGAAAAGTATATACGGGTAGATACATTAGAGTATGCTTTATCGGTTTTAGGTTCTATGAAAACAAGAGCAATGGGTCAGGTGCTTTTATTTTTTTACTCTTGTGTGCTTTTTGAAAAGAACAATTCAATTGATGAAATTGCAGGTAAATTCAAAGATATACGGCCTACATTTGATTTTATTCTTTTAGCGGATCTAGTGAAAAAGGCTCTTGCAAAAGAAAAGAGCATAAAAAGCGCGGTAGAAAGTTTTATAAATGGTTTTCAAGATGCAAGACATAAAAGAGCTAAATCATTAGCGTCGATATTGCCTGATGATGCGCGTGTTCTTACAATATGTAATGTTAATTCCGAGCTTATCTATCTGGCTGAGGAAATGCACAAGTTAAATAAGAAGATATTTTTTTATGTCTGTGAAACACGGCCATATCTTCAGGGAACGCGGCTTACTTTTTGGGAATTAAGAAAACGAGGTATTTCTTGTAAATTGATCTGTATATCTCAATCTGCCAGTCTTATGCAGGAAGGTTCAATTAGTACAGTTATTACCGGAGCAGACAGATCCAGCACGAGAGGTGCAGTGATAAACAAAATCGGTACATATAGCCTGGCAATACTTGCCAAACATTTTAATATTGCTTTTTATCCTTTGGTGCAGTATGCGAAGGATATTGATATAGACGCAATTAAAATCGAAGAAAGAGCAAAGAGTGAAGTGTTTATGTTTTTAAAAGGGGATTTTGCCCACATGGATGCGCTTTACCCCGCGTTTGACGTTGTAGAAAAAGAATTGATTACAAAAAACATAGATTTAACCAAATTAAACTAATTATAAGGAGAAATGATGAAACTATTATTTTTAAATCCGCCAATCGGTTCATGGGTTTATTGGGGTAAACATAGAGCTATTAATGTTGCCCATGCTCAACTTACTGCTTGTATCAGAGAGTGGGTTAAAGAAGTAGATATTTCAGTTATTGACTGTCGTGCTTCGGAATTGAAAGAAGAACAGATGATAGATAAAATTAAACAGATTTCACCCGATGTTATCTATATGGGCGATGCTTATCAGATGACTGGGACTGTTGCCATATTGCCGCTTTATCAAAAGGCTGCAAAACTTATTAAGAAGAACTTTCCCAATGTAAAAATCTGCGTAGGAGGTTTTTATATTGCAGCAAATTATGCAGAAATCTCAAAAGAAAGCCCTGATTTTGATTTTATTATTTCCGGAGAAGTAGACCTGACCTTGACCGAGCTAATACAGGCTTTAAAGAATAACGAGAAAGATTTTTCTAAAATCAAAGGCCTGCTTTATCGGGATAACGGTTCTTTTAAGACAAACGAGTACCGTGAGCTGATTAAAGATTTGGATACGCTTCCTATGCCGGCGTATGATTTGTTTCCGATGGATAAATATATTGGTTATGGTTCAATGCCGTTTTATCAGGAGATTTTTACTGCCAGAGGCTGTCCTTTTGGCTGCGGCATGTGTATAGATTGGGTTATAGTTGACCCAAGAGGTAACTGCGACTGGCAGCAGCATAGGTTTAAGTCTGCAGCCAGAGTCGTAGATGAGATGGAGCTACTTTTAACTAAATACGGCAAAAAATATATCCATATATTCGATTTGAATTTTAACCCTGTTAGACGGCGCGTGGAAGAGTTCTTAAAAGAAATGCAGAAGAGAAAACTTCCCATAAAATATGCCTTTTTAGGCAATGCCCATTCCTTTGTTAGAGATAAGGATTTACTGAAAGATTTACGCGATACAGGGTTTGTCTGCGGTATATTCGGTCTTGAAGTGGAAGATGCTGAGACTCTGAAGAAAATCAAAAAAGGCATTACGGTGCAAAACGTGCATGAGGTTACCCAGTTATTTAGGGAATTAGGGATTATGTCTACGATTACCTGGATGATTGGTTTTCCTGATGATGATGAAACTAAGATAAAAAGGCGTTTTGCAGTCTTAGATGAGATTGATCCTGATGTCTCATCGCTTCAAATGATGCTTCCTGTTCCGGGTATACCTTTGTACGATGAATTTTCTCCATACGTGGAAGAGCATGATTTGATGAAGTGGGATTTTCATCATCCTATAGTTAGGACCAAGCATCTTACGCGCCAGCAGTTGGGTCAGTTAGCCGAATGGGCAAACAGAGAGTTTTACACTAAGAAAAACCGTATTCAGCGCATCTTGGAAAGCAAGACCTTACATGAATATCCTAAGAATATATTCAAAAGTTATATGTTTAACTTAGAGAAATTCGCTAACGCAGCAACTAAAGAAGAGATTATTATTTGATTTTAAGAAAGTTACGCATTTGAAAATCGATAATTTAAAAGAATCCATATTGGTTTGGGGCACATTATCCGATGAGGCGCTTATGTATTTAAAACAGCCCCAGAAAGATAACGCCTTAAACGTTATCGTTGCTGAGAATAGGCCATTTCTTTTAGGGATAAAATATAATGTCCTTAAGCTAAACAAGGAAAATATTCCTTTTGTGTATTGTACGGATAACATGCTGGGGTTTTTATTTTATAGAAAGAAAATCTCTCAGGTGGTTATCTGCTATAAGAAAAAAGAAAAAAAGTCTCTGTTGGCAGATTCAGGAAGTCTTTTTGCTGTATTATTAGCAAAATTGCACAATGTAAAAGTTAGAGCTTTCCCGCAGGGAAATTTGGATTATTCAACTTTAGATAAAAACAGCGCCACGCTTGATGGTAAAGCAATGCTTTTAGATGAGGATAAAGACTTTGTACAAGAAACAAAGGATGAATTAATAAAAGAGGAGTTTTATGAACATAACTGAGCTTAAGAAACAGATAATCTATTGGGCTAGGCTTTTAAACGAGAGAGGTTTTGTTACAGCAAGAAGCGGTAATATTTCCTGTAGGTTAGAGGATAAGATTCTTATGACTAGTCACGATTCTTATTTAGGACAGTTAGAAGAGGATGAGATTGTTTTACTGGATTCAAAAGGAGCGATTATAGAAGGAGAAAAAGAACCCACCAGCGAAAAGCCGCTTCATCTGGGGATTATGGAACATATTGATGAGGCAAAAGTGATTATACACGCACACAGCCCATTTACCACTGCGTATTTTCATTATTTTAAAAAACTGGATATTTTTTCTTTTGAGGCTAAGTTTTATTTAGGAGAGATTAAGGTTATTCCGCAGTCTGGGCCTACGGTTACAGATATAAATCCGGTAATTGAAGAGTTGATGAATAATAATATTGTTGTTTTAGGCAATCACGGCGTAGTTGCAATCGGTAAGGATTTTAAAAGTGCATTTAGTTTGGTCGAGCTTCTAGAAGAACAGTCCAAGATAAATTTGATGTTTTCTGGCAAGACTAAGGATTCTCCTTGCGTTGAAGAAGATAAACAACAGATAGAGCATGTAGAAAAATCCTATTTCATGTTTTCACAGGAGCATATTCAAACAATAAAAGATATTATAAATAATGATACGCAGGCACAAGAGTTGGGTAAAAAGCATGATTTGACTTGTTCGCTTTGTGTTAAGGATATTGATGCCAAACAAGCAGTTTGTTTTTATTACCAGCAAGGCAAAATTACTAATACTGATAATAATCCAGAAGCCGAATTTATTATTGCCGGTTCAACAGACATATTAAAGAAGATCTTTAACTGTAAAATTGACCCCTTTGTAGCTGTTACACAAGGTAAAGTTAAAACCAAAGGTGATATTAATAAAATCAGCCAATGGTATCCGGCACTTACTAGGACATTTAAACTTTGGGAACAGGTAAAAGTGGTTTAGCGGTATTTTAAGATTAATTTATTTACTGCAGGAATATATAAATAATGAAAATTCTCGCCATAAGGTTTGCCCGGTTTATTATTAAATTCAGGCTTGTTTTTTTGGTTGCTTTTACTCTTATTTCAATATTTTTTTTTCAGGTTATAAAAGATATTACGTTTCAGACTGATATCGATGATTTTTATCCGCAGAAGCATCCCTTTGTTACTGTTCAGAATAAGCTCACCCAGGTTTTTGGTGGGATAAATCAGGTTTCCATTGCCCTAAAAGTAAAAGAAGGCGATATCTTAAATAGTGATACGCTTGAGAAGGTAATCCGTATTACCAATGAGCTGTATCTTATGGATGGGATAAACCTCGGACGGGTTACTTCTTTATCTGCCCGTAAGATAAAACACATCAAGGCAACAGAAGACGGGTTTTCCATTGACCGCGTATTAAGACAAGTGCCAAAAGATGAGCTGGAGATGATGGCATTACGAGATAGGATTGTTTTAAGTCCCAATGTCTATATCCGTATGGTTTCGCAGGATTTTCAAAGTACGCTTATTCAGGCAGATTTTCAAAAAGGGGTGTCTTCAAAATATATCTTTGATAAGCTGCAGCAAATAAAACTTCAGGAAGAAAACGCCAATACGCAGATATTTTTAGCCGGTAGACCCATCCTTGAAGGTTGGCTTAATACATATCTGCCTAAGATGTTAAAGATACTTCTTTTGACTCTTTTGGTGGTTTCACTTATATTGTTTTTTACGTTTCGTTCCAAAAGAGGCGTATTCTTGCCGCTATTAGATTCATCTATGGCTACATTATGGGGTTTGGGAATGATGAAGCTTTTTGGCTTCAGGCTTGATCCAACAACAATACTGGTTCCATTTTTGATCCTGGCTTTAGGTATCAGCCATTCGATTCATTTTATGAAGCATTATTATGAGGAGATGAAGCAAGAAAATAGAAAATCCAAGCATGCTGTACGCAGAACTCTGGAGGTATTATTTGTTCCGGCAATCACCGCAGTTATTACAGATGGGTTTGGTTTTTTAAGTTTGGCTTTTATTCCTTTAGATACTATTCGCAGTATGGCTCTGGCTGCAGGTTTTGGAATTTTTAGCAATTTTCTTACTTCATTTATTTTTACGCCCTGTCTGATTTCTTATATGAAACCTCCCAAGGTGCTTGAGGTAGCCCGCGAAGAAGAACATCTTTTGATTGATAAACTCTTGTCACGGGTGGCGAATATTTCAACGCATAAGAGAACACGCGTGGTGTTAAGTTTAGTGTTTATATCAATCGTGGCCGTATCTTTATTTGGAATAAACAAGATTGTCGTTGGAGATAACTCTTTTGGCTCAAGCCATCTTTATCCCAACAGCCCCTATAATAAAAGTGACAAGTTTATAAATGATAATTTCGGAGGCACTAATTCCTATTATGTGTTAGTTGACGGCCAAACAGAGGATAGCCTTATTGATTTAGATGCGCTTAAAAAAATCGATTCCCTCCAGCATTATATACTAAAGAATGTAAAAGAAGCAGGATACGCGGTATCTGTTTCTGATTATGTAAAGGGGTTAAACTTTGCTATGTTTTCCGGTGATAGAAACTATTATAGGCTTCCGGAAAAAAGTCAAACCGTTGCTGAATATCTATTTCTTTATGAGATCTCGACTTATCCTGGAGATTTTGAACCAGTGATAACCGCTGATTACTCCAAGGCGAATATAAAGTTTGATCTTAAAGACCATAGGCCTTCGACAATAGATAATGTTATTGCTAAGACAAGGCAGTGGATAGATGAGAATATGTCTAAAGATGATGTCTTAAAGTTTGAATATGCTGCTGGTGAAATTGGAATGTTGGCGGCAATAAATGATATTATTGCCAAAAGCATAATTCCCAGCATCATTTTTATATCAGCTTTAATTTTCGTATATATTTCCTACATATTCGGTTCTGTCAGCGCAGGGTTATTGTTATTGGTGCCGCTACTATTTAGTATTTTAGTTGTATTCGGGCTTTTTGGTTTAACGGGTATGCCTTTAACAACCGAGACTTTATCTTTAGCAGCATTAAGCGAAGGCCTAGGGATAAATTATGGCATATATGTTATCACGCGGCTTTTCCAGGAGGTTAGGCGCAGGAAGCACCCTTCTTATGAAGAGGCATTAAAGGTAACCCTAGTTACATCTGGTAAGGCTGTATTTTTTAGCGGAATGATTGTTTCAATTGGAATTTTCGTGTGGCTGTTTTCTGATATCCGTCTGCAGGCAAGACTGGGAGTAACTTTAGGAGTTACTTTAATTATAAACATGATAGCTGCACTTGTGATTCTACCTTTATTAATATTACTGGTGAAGCCGAAGTTTATTTTTGATATAGAAAAGTTTAAGTATTAAAAAACAGGAGGGGAGCATGAGGAGTTTGTTGATGAAGAGTTTGTTGTTAGTGTGTTGTGTTTTTGTTTTTGTTGTTAATGGTTTTGCTATGGAGTTTAAGCAGCATGAGGTTTATAAGATCACTGATGGTATGAACGCAGAAGAAATCATAGGGGTGTCTACTTTTAATAAATATACCAAGTTTGCCTATGATTATGAGTCAACCGGATATGTCCACCTGATTGAAAAAAGCGGGGCAAAGAGACAAAGAACTTTTTTACGCCGCAGGATTATTTTGGGGGATAAGTTAGCCAAAATTGATTATAAGGATGTTACCAGTTTCACTGCTCCCACATCAGTTAAGGGTTTAGGTATTTTAAGTTGGACCTATATGACCTATGGGCAGGATTCGGATCAGTGGTTATGGATCCCATCACTTAAGAAAATTCGTAAGGTTTCAGCTGCTCAAGGTGATGATTCTTTTATGGGTTCAGATTTTACCACAGAAGAAGTCACCACAAGAAAAGTAGAGGATGAGACCTACAAATTATTAAGGCAAGAAAAGTTCACCGGCTATACATCAAGTTTTAATGGTAAAATCTATTATAAGGATGCAGATTGTTTTGTTATAGAGGCAACTCCTGTAAGAGATCCTTGGTATTATTCTAAAAGAATCGTCTGGGTGGAAAAAACTACAGGTGGCGATATCTATGAAGAGATTTATGACGCTAATGGCAGGAAATATAAATATATCCTTAAAGAATACCAGATTAAAGACGTTAATGGACGCGACTATTCAGTGCAGACGCATCTTGAGGTAGAGGACCTGCGTTCGAATCACAAGACTGTCATTGAAATAAAGGGTATCAAGTTTGATCAGGGTCTAAAAGAGAGTGACTTTAGTGAAAGAATCCTGCAGAGGTCAAAATGGTAATAAAAGGAGTAAGTATGAGGAAGAAAATTGTTTTATTTATAATCTTAGTGTTTGTGGTTTTGGGTGTAACCATGAATAGTTATGCTCAAATGGATCAGGCGTTTGTCTATGAAGCATTGCGCAAAGTCTTGCCTTTTGAAAAACTAGAGATGGCCGGGTACTTAAAAAACGAGACATCTCTTAAGATGGCGCATGGCATGGATGAATTTATGAAGTTTAAGAATATTGTTAACTTGCAGGCTAATTACAATATTAAAGATAATGTTGATTTTTTTACCACGATTAGGTGGTTCCATGATGGAGTCTATAGTCTGGAAGAGTCTAGATATACATCGATTGATTCCAAGGAGAAAAATCGGAAACTCAAATTCCCTGAGAAGATGCTTTGGTTAAGGGATTGCTTTGTGGATATCTATACAGATAGATTGGATATCCGTGCCGGTAAACAGCAGGTTGTCTGGGGTACAGCAGATGGGATCAGAATATTAGATATGATCAATCCTTTAGATTACAGCGAGTGGACTTTGCCGAATTACTCTGATATCAGGATTCCTTTATGGATGCTTAATATTGAAGGTGAACTTTTAGCAGACGGACATTTGCAGGTTTTATTGATTCCTGATTATCAGGCTAATTATTACGGCCCGGTAGGAGGTCCGTTTACCTTAAGGACGGTGGAATTGGGCGCAAAAAGCCTTAATGCTTTGCCGCCATTTGTTACTACAACAACAATAAGTGAGCGTCCTAAGCGCAATTTTGAGAATACAAAGCTAGGGCTTCGCTGGCGTAATGTTATTGGCGCAGGTTACGCTCAGGGGTTAGAATACACGCTTAATTATTATCACGGTTATGATTTTGCATCTGCAGCCTATACTGCAGTAAAAATTGTTCCCGGAGGATACTTTAAGTTGACCCGTAGAGCAGAGGGAATTGATGTCTTTGGCGGAACGTTTTCTAAAACTGTTACAAACGGTGCGTTTGGTATTCCTGCACTTTTTAAGGGTTGGACTGTAAGAGGCGAGTATGCCTGGATTACGCATGGAGCAATGAATTATGGAACTGATGCCAATATCGTAGGTACTGTAGATGTGGATCAGTTTAATTATGTTTTAGGTTTTGATAAGAATTTTTGGACCAATTGGCTTTTTAGTTTTCAGTTTATCCAGATGAACGCTAAGGAAACTGAGGAGTTCAATAAGGATTCCTACGTTTTATTAAATGGCGCTACCCGTGGTTCATTAGGAGATCAGGAAACAACCCTAAGTCTTAAAATTTCAACTGATTTTATGCATGAGAGAGTCAAGCCGGAAGTTTTAATTCTTCATACGGTCGGCAGTGAGAAATCCGACCGAGATTGGAGGATAAGCCCGAAAGTCAGTTTTGAAATCAATGACCGCTGGCAAATAGCGGCCGGAGCGCATATCTTTGAGGGAGAGGAACAGCTTTTAAGCGGTCAGTTTGATAAAAACGACCAGGTATTCTTTGAGACAAAGTATAGTTTCTAAATAGATAAACAAAAAAAGACCCCGCCTATTAATTTAAGCGGGGTTTTTTGTTATTCGAGAGTTTTTAAATTTTGTTTGAATCTAAGACAGTGTTAATTTTTTCTGCCAGGCCTTTAAGGTGGTCTCTTTTGCGCAGTTTTACTCTTACGGATTTATCCCCATCAATAAATTTATTTAAATCCTCTTCAATACGAAATAGCGCTCCAAAGGTTCTGTTGGACATAACAATAATAAAATAAACCAGTATTACAAATATAATCATATATCCTGATAGAAACCCCAGGTAAAAACTCCTGATGAATTTTACCGGGTCCTTGGTGAAAAAATGAGCGTTGTTAAGCATGCTCCAGAAATACCAGTGGGTTATTCCAGCTGCTAAGATTATCAAGGCGATAACTATTAAGACATATTTAAGCTGTAGTCCGTTAATGATGTATTTGCTTCTTTTGCTCATGACTAACTCCTTTTTTAATTATGTGCCGAAGGTGGGAGTTGAACCCACACGAGGTTACCCTCATCGGTTTTTGAGACCGACGTGTATGCCATTCCACCACTTCGGCAAAACTTACTTCTTGTCCTTACCCATAAAAACCTTCATGAGTTCTAAAGGTAATGGGAAAATTATCGTTGATGTCTTTTCTGATGAAATCTCCACAAGAGTTTGTAAATATCTCATCTGCAAAGCTATGGGTTGCTTGGCTACGTTTTCGGCTGCAGCAACGAGCTTTTCTGAAGCCTGGTATTCGGCTTCTGCACCAATTATCTTTGCTCTACGTTCACGTTCTGCCTCAGCTTGTTTGGCCATGGCCCGCTGCATTTCTTGAGGAAGGTCAACGTGTTTGATTTCTACATTGGAAACTTTTACTCCCCAGGGGTCAGTTGCCCTATCGATTATTTCCTGTAACTGGTTATTTATTTTTTCCCGTTCTGATAAAAGTTCATCTAATTGCACTTGGCCGACAATGCTTCTTAAAGAGGTTTGCGCCATTTGAGAGGTGGCAAACATAAAATCTTCAACTTCCGTTATAGCCTTGTTGGGATCAATTACCCTAAAATACACAACAGCATTTACTTTAACCGAAACGTTATCCCTAGTAATTATATCCTGAGAAGGAACATCTAAGGTGATAATTCTTAAACTTATACGCACAGCCTTATCTAGAGGGATAAAGACAAATATAATTCCCGGGCCTTTAGGAACTGAAACAAGCCGTCCTAAGCGAAATATTACTGCTCGCTCGTACTCTTTTAAAATCTTAATGCAGTTTGATAGGTACAAAACTACAAAGACTAGAATCATTATGGAAAAAGGCATTTTAGGCTCCTTTGGTTATTTTGAGTTTTAATCCTTCAACAGCGATTATCTTTACAGCATCGTTTTTCTTAATCGGTTTTTTATCAAGCGTATATGCATTCCAGATTTCACCGTGACAGAGAACTTTGCCGGTTTTATTTATATTACTTATTGCCGTTGCTTTTTCATTTAAGAGACCTTCTTTACCGGTAGTGATTTTCTTGCGGTATGTTTTTACTGCGTTAAATACTAAAAGAACAGCAATTGAGCCTGTAGCAACAGCAAAAGGTATTATTATTTTAACTGAAATCCTTAAAAATTCAAATGGAGATTTTATAAGCATTATCGAGCCAAAACTTAAAGCGACAATACCACCTAAAGTTAATAGCCCGAATGTAGGTGTAAAGGCCTCAGCAATAAATAGTATTATTGATAAAACTATGAGTAAAATCCCGGTGTAATCTATGGGTAAGGCTTGAAAGGAATAAAAGGAAAGCAGTATACAGATTGCTCCGGCAATCCCAGGGAAACCTATCCCCGGGTGTGAGAACTCAAATATCAAGCCAATAACCCCTAACAGCATGAGGATATAGGCGATATTCGGATTAGTTACTGAATTTAATATTCTTTCCTGGAAGGTAAGAGGTATCTCCACAATAGAAGCATCTTTGGTATTTAAGATAATAGTTTTTTCATTTAGTATAATCTTTTTATTGTTTAACTTTTGTTTTAGCTCATCAAAATCTGAAGCGATAAAATCAATTACCTTGTTTCTTAAGGCTTGTGTTTCCGTGCTGGAGATGCTTTTTTTAACTGCATCCTGCGCCCAGCGCTGGTTGCGCTTACGAAGTTTTGCAATTGTAGTAACCCAGGCTAAGGTATCATTTAATACCTTTTCGCTAAGGATATCTTTTTCAGACTTACTTTTATCTTCTTCGGTCTTTTTTACAGAGGGAGCGATGCCGATATTTAATGGGTGAGCTGAACCCATATTAGTTGATGGCGCCATAACCGCCACATGAGAGGCTAAGGTAATAAAAACCCCGGCACTGCCTGCACGCGCACCACTTGGTGAGACATAAACAACAATCGGGATTTTAGAGTTAAGTATTGTTTTTACAATGTCACGCGTTGAATCCAATAACCCGCCGGGAGTATCAAGTTCAATAATAAGGCAACTTGCCTTATTATCAATAGACTCATCGATTGCTCGGGCAATAAAATCCTTAACCACAGGGCCAATGATGTAGTTATCTATCCTGATGAGGTTGATTTGGCTAGGTTCTTGCGCAAAACAAGAGCAGGAAAGGATAAAAAAACCAATAAATAAACTGAAAATAAGTTTTTTAATCATAACTTCAGTATATTGTATAGGTAAAAAAGTAACTAGTCAATACAAAACCGCCCTTAAAAATATGCTTTAAAACTAAGCATTTTTATGATAATATAACCAATACATTTGGGGCTGTAGCTCAGCTGGGAGAGCGCTTGCATGGCATGCAATAGGTCGAGGGTTCAAATCCCTCCAGCTCCACCAATAGGTCAATTCAGCGCTGTTTAGACAACTAGGCAGCGCTGAGTTTATTGTTAGGGGGAAAAAAAGAAATGAAGGTTGTTTTATATTGGGTAATTATTGCTTGTTTTGTTTTTGGAGCTTTCGGTTGTGCTATGAATATTGCTAGTATTCGTAAATACGGATTACCCACAGATTATAAATCCGAGATAGAAGATATTTTGAGGCATTTTAAACAAAATTTTCCTTTATCTTATGATTACTCCGTTGAGATTTTATCAGAGAAAGAAATGAGTGAAATGGTAAAATCTGGCTCTCCCCATATAAAACAAATTTCCCCTACAGAAAACCCGGTTATTTATCTCGATGATTTATTTGTGAAGTATTTATATAATGATCCAAATGGTTACGTTTATAGAAAATTGTATCTTGTTTGTGTTTTAGCTCATGAAATATGTCATATAGAATACAATTTAGCAGATAATCCTATAACTATCCATTTGCAAGTAGATTATAAAGCCATTGATATGATAAAGAAGTTTGGAATTGAATGGTTTGAATATAGTTGGGCTTTGGCTTCGGCAGAGTCTTATATGGACATTAGAAGAACTGGTGGTGAATGGCAAAATCTATTATTAACGATGTTTAAAGGCGGAGTAGCAGTTACAACAGGATTATTTTATCAAGAAAATGATTTATTTCAAAGAGCGATAATGATAAATGATAATCTGGGGAGAATGGATAAAGGTTGGTTAGGAAAAAGGGGTAGGAGATGGAGAAAATTTATAGATAATAAAGAAATTTGGGATTTTCCTGATGATTAGTATTGCAAATAATTATAACGTATAATAATGAGTGTATTTCGAGAGTTGATGGCTTATATATTAGGAGTAGTAAATGGATAATTGCTTAGAAGTTTGTCAAAAAGTTATAGATAGAATTAATAAAGAAAAACCGAATTTTGAGTTTATCATAGAAAAAAGGTCTTACAATAGCGAAGATCACAGAAAAGCGGTTGAGGTATGTTCGTATGAATTATTAAAAAAAGAAATAGTAAAGTTAAAAAAAATAAGCAAATTTAATAATGATGTATCTGAAGTGCTAGACATTATCAATAAAAAAGAGCCAGATTTATTACTTAATCGATTGAATGAATTGGAAAAAAAAATAAACAAATATTTAGTCAGTTTAAAAAAACCTAAAGAAGAGATATTCTTTCTTAAGCCTAATTTCTACGGTATTGGCATGGATGTTAAAACTTTTTTTAAAAGAATATTTAATAAATTCTAGCTATCTGTAGTTACGTTTCATCAAAAACCCTTCACTTTTTAACATTTACTGATACAATAACTTATTATGGACTATAAACCAAACACAATAGAGCCTAAATGGCAAAAATACTGGCAGGATAACGCCTGTTTTAAAGCCAGTATGGATTCATCCCGCAAAAAATTCTACTGTCTGGAGATGTTTCCTTATCCATCAGGCAAGATTCACATGGGCCATGTGCGCAATTACACCATTGGCGATGTGTATTCTAGATTTAAAAGTCTTAACGGCTTTAATGTCATGCATCCTATGGGTTTTGATGCCTTTGGTCAACCTGCTGAAAATGCTGCTATAAAGCATAATACCAAGCCTGATACCTGGACGCATAAATGTATTGATGCAATGAAAGAAGAACTTAAAAAAATGGGCCTTTCCTATGATTGGGATAGGGAAGTTTCAACCTGTGATGATACCTACTATAAGTGGAACCAGTGGATATTCTTAAAGATGTTGGAAAAAGGCCTTGCTTATAAAAAGGCTTCTAGTGTTAACTGGTGCCCGTCTTGTGAGACAACCTTAGCCAATGAAGAGGTTATTGACGGAGGCTGCTGGAGGTGTCATACGGAAGTTATTCAAAAAGACTTAGATCAGTGGTATTTAAAAATAACTGATTATAAAGAAAGACTTTTAGAAGACTTGGCTCAGTTAAAAGAGTGGCCTTCACGAGTTGTTACCATGCAGACCAATTGGATCGGTAAAAGTAAGGGCGTTGAGATATTCTTTAAAGTTAAGGATAAAGATATCACCATTCCTGTATTTACCACAAGAGTGGATACTATCTTTGGTGCAACTTATATTGTCTTAGCGGCAGAACACCCCTTAACAAAAGAGTTGATAAAAGGTAAGCCTGAGGAAAAAAAATCATTAGAATTTATCCAAAATACAACTGCCAAAAGCTCTACAGTGAGAGGTAAAGAAGATATTAAAAAAGAAGGTGTTTTTACCGGGAGTTATGCCATTAATCCGGTTAACAATGAAACAATCCCGATTTGGATTGCTGATTATGTATTAATGGAATACGGTACTGGTGCGATTATGGCAGTACCCACCCATGACGAAAGAGACTTTTTATTCGCTAAAGAACACAACCTTCCAATGCGAGTGGTTATAAAACCAAAAGACAAAGATTTAGATGTAAAAACTATGCAGGAAGCTTATACACTTAATGGCGTGCAGGTTAATTCTGGAGAATTTGATGGAATAGATAATGAGACCGCAAAAGAAAAAATCGCTTCCTGGATGGAAGATAAAGAAATCGGCAAGATCAAAGAACACTGGAGATTAAGGGATTGGCTGATTTCCCGGCAAAGATATTGGGGAACACCGATTCCGGTTATCTATTGTGATAACTGCGGTATTGTGCCCGTGCCTTTAAAGGATTTGCCGGTGGCACTTCCTAAGGATGCGCCATTTACCGGAGAAGGCGGAAGTCCATTAGCTAAGGTAGCGGAATTTGTTAATACAACATGTCCCAAATGCAAGAGGAAATCCCGTCGGGAAACTGACACCATGGCCACTTTCTTTGATTCCAGTTGGTATTTTTTAAGGTTTACTTCAGTTGACTGCGAAGATTTACCTTTTGATAAGCTTGAGGCTAAGTACTGGATGAATGTAGACCAATATATTGGCGGGATAGAGCATGCGATACTGCATTTATTATACTCTCGATTTTTTACCAAGTTTTTTAAGGATATTGGTTTAGTGGATTTTGATGAGCCGTTTAATAGACTTCTCACTCAAGGCATGGTGTTAAAAGACGCTGAGGTAATGAGCAAATCTAAAGGCAATGTGGTTGATCCGGATTCAGTGATAAAAAAATACGGCGCAGATAGTCTAAGATTATTTATTCTTTTTGCTGCACCACCGGAGGTGGAACTGGAGTGGGATGACCGGGCCATTGAAGGAGCGTTTAAATTCCTAAACCGCGTATGGAGGATTAAAGATAATTTAACTGAAAAATTAGATGCCAATACTGAAAAAGCCCTGCATAAGGCAATCCAGAAAGTAACCCAGGACTATGAAAGCTTTAAATTCAATACGGCAATCGCATCACTTATGGAGCTGGTGAACGTAATTTATAAAACCGGTATTGATAAAGATGGTTTTTTAAAGCTTTTAGTTTTATTAAGCCCGATTGCACCGCATATGACCGAAGAGCTTAATTCTATTCTTGGTGAAAAAGACTCTATACTAAAAAGCCCCTGGCCAAAGTTTGACGTGAGAAAAATAAAAGAAGATAAAATCAATATCGTTATCCAGGTCAATGGTAAGGTAAGAGCGAATATTGAAGTAGATTCTTCTATTGTCCAGGATGATTTAAAACAAATTGCCCTGGCTGATGCAAATGTCATTAAGTGGAGTCAAGGTAAACCCGCAAAGAAAATAATCGTTGTACCAGGTAGACTTGTCAATATCGTTGTTTAAGCGCTATGCTTAGCCTAAAAAAAGAACAGAAAATATTTTTAATAACTGTAGTTATAGTTATTGCTGCTTTTCTGGCAATAAGTTTTTTGATTAAAAGAAAAAGATTTACCTGCCCTTTAGCCAGCCTTGTAAAAGCTAAACTTAACTCAAGTCAGACTAAACCGATCAATATCAATAAAGCCACTAGCCAAGAGCTCAGCTCAATTAAAGGCATAGGAAGTGTTTTGGCTTCCCGCATCATCGATTATATAAACACCAAAGGAAGCTTTGAATCAATTGAAGAGTTAAAAGAAGTAAAAGGTATTGGTGAATACAAATTCAACCAGATAAAAGATGAAGTCTTTATTGAATAGGATTTTTACAGCAATTAATATGCGCGCTGCACCAATTGTATTAGTGTGTTTATTGTTATCTGCTGGTATTGTGTTTGAGAAGGTTTTTGTTTGGCCATTTTTGCTGCTGTTTGCTTTATTGATCTTAATTTTATTAATAAACGTATCGTTTCTGCAGAAAGATTTTTCCACCAACACAATCTATCTACTATTTTTTATTCTTGGAGCAATGTTGGTTGCTAACGCAAACACCTTAGCCAATAACCATATCATCAATACGCCGTTTGTATTCAGCCAGGAGGTTTTAGTTGATGGTGTGGTTATCGATGACCCGAAAGAAAGCAAAAAAAGAACCAGTTTTACCTTAAAGGCAGAAAACGTTTATTTTAAAAAGGATTTACCTATTGTAGTTACGGGCAACCTGTTAGTGCATTTATATAAAAATGAAGATGTTTTTTATGGTGACAGGCTTTTGATCAAGGGGAAAGTTTCCAAGGCGTATAATTTTAGTCAGGGTTTTGACTACCGGGAATTTTTAGCCAGTAAGGGTATATACGGCTTGTTTTTTGTCTCCGGAGATGATTTTTTCAGTAAAAAAGAGAACTTAATACTGAATCCAGTTAAACACCTGGCATATAAACTGCGCAATGATATCAGAAATATTTTTAACCGTAGTCTTAAACCTGCTTATGCAGCAGCGTATAATACGATTCTTTTAGGTGACAGCAAGAACCTTCCCAAGCTATTTAGGGATAATTTTGTAAAAACCGGCACTGCGCATGTCTTAGCAGTTAGCGGTTTGCATGTAGGGATAATCTCTTTGCTATTATTTTTTGTCTTAAGGCTGGTTAGGATTCCTAAAAAAGCAATTTATTGTATTATGATTTTTACTTTAATCGGATATTGTTTTGTTACGGGTTTAAGGATTTCAGTGATAAGAGCCACAGTCATGGCAGTAGTTGTTTTAATTGGGTTTTTAAAGCAGAAACAGCTGAATATCTACAATTCTTTAAGCCTGGCTGCGATTATCATCCTGGTGATGAATCCAAATGAGATATTTAATGTCGGGTTTCAGCTGTCGTTTACCAGTGTCTTTGCCATTGTTACATTAGTGCCTTTGTTGGAGAGGGCAATCAGCTTTTATGAATGGCCAAAGTTATTTAAAAACCTTTTCTTTAAGCCGGCATTTGCCTCATTCTCTGCCTGGATTGCTACTATGCCTATAGTCGCAAGCCACTTTGGTATTATCAGCCTGGTAAGTGTTGCAGCAAACCTGGTAATAGTTCCCTTTATGGTAGTTGTTTTATCATCGGGGTTGTTGTTAGTGCTTGTTAAGACTATCTTACCTATATTTAGTACACAACTAGTTGCAATAAGCAGCTTCACAATTCATATTCTTTTTGCCATAACATCCGTTTTTGCTAAAATTCCCTTTAGTTTTATCCTGATTGGTAATCATTGACAATTAAGCTATACTATGATAAATTTAGCGTTATGAAAAAGATACTAATTATATTATTTTTAATGAGTTTTGTATTTGTCAGTAATGGCTATTCTTTTTGGATCTGGACACCAAAAAGTGGCAAATGGGTAAATCCTAAATACAGCGTAAAGCAAAATCCCAAGGAGCATTTTGATTATGCCATGGGGTTTTATAACAAAAAAAGCTTGAAACGTGCCATTGCTGAGTTTAGGCGTTTGATTAAAAACTATTCTGATGCCTATGAGGCAGCTGAGGCGCAGTTTTATATTGGTAAATCCTTTGAAGGCCTGAGGAAGGATTATGAAGCCTATAAGGCCTACCAGCTTGTTATAGATAAATATCCGTTTAATAAGCGCCATGAGGAGATTATTAGGATAGAATATGATATTGCTGAGAGGTTTATTTCCAACAGAGATAAAAGTAAATTCCTCGGGCTAAATTTTCAATTGGAAGATCCGGCAGTGGAGATTTTTAAGAAAATCGAAGAAAACTCTCCTTATAGCAAGCTAGCGGCAAAATCGATCTATCGCTTGGGTGTTTATTTAAAGGCGAAAGAGCTCTTTATAGAGGGCCAGAAGGAGTTTGAGAATTTATTGGATAAGTATCCTAACAGTGAATGGGTGGAACCGGCAAGATTCCAGCTGGCAGAATGTTTGGCTTTGATTTCACCGGAGGCTGAATACAGTCAGAATATCACCCAAGAAGCAAGAGAAAAGTTTGAGGATTTTGCTCAGGAACATCCCGAGGCTATTTTAGGAGAATCAGCGAGAATAAAGGTAAGGGAGTTAAAAGAAAAGGAAGCCGAAAGCAATTTTATCATCGCGCAGTTCTACGAAAAACAGAAAGATTTTGAATCTGCCAAGATTTACTATAATTACGTTATTGATAATTATCCTGAAAGTGATTTTGTAGTCAAGGCGCTCGAGGGTATAAAAGAGATTGATAAAAAATAATACGGAGAAGAAACGATGAGATTATTTAAAGGTATTGTTCTGGCTCTGGCAGTTGTTTTTATGGCGGTTAATTTAAGCGCCTGCGGTTACAGCGCTTCAGGGGCTAATCTTCCTGCGGGGATAAAAACAATACATGTCTCACCTTTTAAAAATAGAATAGATATCACCTCTGAAGTTACCACGTTTAATAGATACAGAAGCTACCGGCCGCTTTTAGAGGTAGACATCAGGAATTCTGTAATAGACAGGTTTCTTTTAGACGGGGCCTTGAAAATAGATAACAGCGAAAACGCCGATTGGATTCTAGAAGGCGAGCTGGTTGAGTTTAGAAAAGATGCTTTAAAGTACGGCTCTGATGATGAGACAGTAAGGGAATACAGGATTAATATAGTAGTTAATCTTTCTTTGTTTGATAGGGAAGGAAGGATTATCTGGGGTGAGCCCGGTTTTACCGGAGATACCACTTATTTTACGCAAGGTGCCAATGCAAAAAGCGAAGTTACTGCAATTGACGATGCCTTAACTGATCTGGCAAGACGCATAGTGGAAAGAGTTGTAGAAGATTGGTAAAGTATGAACTTTCTTATTCACGGTGATAATCCTGATTTTATAGATTCTCAGATCGATAACATAAAAAACCACTACTGTAAAAAGGCCACAGTAGATTTTAATTTTCATACGCTTTACGCCGATGATATCCGCAGCAAAAAGATTTTAGAAGAACGCCTTTGTCAGTTTCCTTTAAACGCAAAAAAAAGAGTTTTAGTTGTAAGAAAAGTTGAGCAGTTAAAAAGCCCGATTAAGGATTTTTTAAAAAGCTATCTGGAAAATCCCTATAAGCATGTAGTGTTGGTTCTCGAAAGCAGTCAGACTCCTGATAAGAAAAATGCATTTTTTAATGCAATTGCCAAAAACGTCAAAATCGCCCATGATAAGAAAAGCTTTAGTTTTGATAATTTTGACTTATTTCGTGCCATTGAGAAAAGTGAACCTGTGCGTGCTTTAAAAGTACTTAATTTTTTATTGGGGAAGTCAAAACCGGTTCAGGTCTTGGCAGCTATGGCAGGTTATTTTGCCAAAAGGCCTCCGGCAAGGGATAAAGAGCTTAAGCATTACTTAGAATATATGCATGATGCAGATAAAAGAATAAAAACCACCTCTGTTGATCCTAAGTTTGTTTTGGAAAGATTAGTATTAAGAATGTGTTTTATTAAGTAACAGTTGTAGCCTGGTGGATTTACGCGTAGCGGTATTTTTGGGAATTATGTTCTTTTTGGCAGCTTTGGTTAGTTGAGAGGTTATCTTAGGAAGCATCTTTTTAGCCTCAGCTACTTTTTTTTCGTCAATCAACTTTCGGAATTGTTTTATTGATTTTTTGAACTGATTCTTTATTCTTACGTTATGAACATTGCGTTTTTTGCTTTTTCGTAATTCTTTTAAAGCTGAATATCTTTGTGGCATAAGTATTTTTCCTTTCTAAGGTGTTAAATATAACAGAAACTTTTTTATATGTCAACCAATAAATCTATTCTTTTCTCAGCCTCAAGCATTACTTTGGGAACTGTTATTTCGCGTATTTTCGGCTTTTTCCGCGATATTATGCTTGCCGGTTACCTAGGTACAGGTATTTTTGCACAGGCGTTTGTGGTTGCTTTTAGGATTCCTAATCTTTTGAGGACTCTTTTTGGCGAGGGCCTTGTAAATGCAGTATTTGTACCGGTTTTTTCAGGATATCTGGAAAAAGGGGAAACCGCGCAGTTCTGGAAATTAAGCACCTCGCTTTTTAAAAGAATAACCTTGATTCTTTTTTTTGCAGTTAGTCTAGGTGCTTTTGTCATGCCTTTTGTAGTGCGGTTTATCGCTCCCGGATTTATTCAGGATCCGGAGAAGCTTCGTGTAACCATAGAGCTTTCTCGCCTGATGTTTCCTTATATTCTGCTTATATCGGTGGCAGTATATTTATCCAGTATTCTTAATAGCCATAAGATGTTTTTCTTACCGGCAATCAACCCCGCTGTTTTAAACATTGTTATAATTGTTACGCTTGTTTTATTTTCTTCGCAGATAAAGACAAATATTATGCCTTTGGGTATTGCGGTTTTAGTTGCTGGATTAATGCAAATCGTTATACTTGTACCTTCGCTTTTCAAAAAAGGCTTTAAGGTCCAGTTTTTAATGACTACAGATAAAGATGAGAATCTGGCCTTAGAAAAGAAAAAGATTCTTAAGCTTTCCATGCCTAGGGTGTTTAGTTCTGCTGTTTATCAGATAAGCGTTTTTGTGGATACAATTTTAGCTTCATTAGCTTCTATAGTAGGTGAAGGTGCAATTGCGGCAATCTACTATGCTAATAGGATTATTCAGTTTCCTCTGGCTGTATTCAGTTTTGCCATAACTACCGCTGCTTTACCTACTCTTTCGCGCCAGGCATCCACAGCGGATTTAAGCAGTTTTAGGAAAACAGTTTCTTTTAGCTTAGAAAATATCATGTTTATTCTTATGCCCATAAGCGTATTTCTGCTTGTTTTATCAGAGCCGATAATTCAGATTATTTTTCAAAGAGGTGAGTTTGGTCAATATTCAACGCTTATAACCAGCAGGGTTTTATTCTTTTATTCTTTTGGATTGTTATTTTTTGGAGCCAGCCGAATGCTTTCGGCGAGTTTCTATGCCCTGCAGGATACATTTACTCCTTTAAAAAGCGCAGTTATCAGCCTGGTGGTAAATATTATACTTGATTTGACCCTGATGTTTCCTTTGGGTGTGGGAGGGCTTGCTCTAGCAAGCGCTGTTGCTTCTTTTGTAAATGCAGCTATTCTGTTTAAAATATTAGATAAAAGGCTTGGGTTTAAAATGGGTAGTTTCTTGATGAGAGAGTTTATAAAGATAAGTTTTGCAAGTGTGATTTTAGGATTTGTGCTTAAATATGTCTGGTCAAGTTTTGTAGGGATAAATCAGTTTTTGCTGCTTGCGCTTGTTATGTTTATAGGCGTAGTCAGCTTTTTGCTTTTTAGTTTAATATTTAAGGTTGACGTTGCAAAAAGATTCATGGCATGGATAAGAAAAAGATAAAATCCCTCCCCGTTTGTCCTGGTGTATATTTGATGAAGGATGTTAAATCACAGATCATATATATCGGTAAGGCAAAGAATTTAAAAAAAAGAGTAAGCCAGTATTTCAGGAAGTCGTCCGCATTAGATTTTAAAACCGCTAAGATGGTTGAGCGGGTTCGAGATTTTGATTTTCTTGTTAGCCCCACAGAGGACCAGGCCTTGATTCTCGAGGCCAGGCTTATCCGTCAACACAGGCCGTATTATAATATTGAGCTTAGAGATGATAAAAGTTTTCCTTTTGTAATGATCACGAAAGATAGGTTTCCGCGTGTTTTTATTGTGCGCCCGAAAGAGAAAAAGGAAGCTTTTTACTACGGTCCGTTTACCAATGTAGGGTTATTGCGCAGTGTATTAAAACAGATTAGAAGAATTTTTAGTTTTTGTACCTGTAAAAACCCCAAGACAAGCTGTCTGTATTCAAAGATTGGTCTTTGTCCTGGCCCAGATATTAAAGGTAAGGCCTTAGCAGGCTATAGGCGTAATATCAACAATCTTAAACTTTTTTTAGAGGGTAAAAACGATAAACTGTTTGTAAGTTTGAACCAACAGATGCTGGCAGCTTCCAAAAGAAAGAACTTTGAGTCGGCAGCCAAAATTAGAGATCAGATAAAGTCGTTCAGTAATCTTACTCAGCAAAAAGATATCACTGTTTTAGAACATCTTAAAAGCGTTCTTGGGCTTAAAAAGATTCCTTTTCGTATTGAGGCATTCGATATCTCTAATATATCAGGTGCTCTGGCAACAGGCGGTATGGTAAGTTTTTTAAACGGCTTGAGCGATAAAGCCAATTATAGAAAATTCAGGATAAAAAGCATTTCTACAATTGATGATTATGCAATGTTAAAAGAGGTATTGCTGCGCCGCTACAGGAGGGTTTTATCTGAGGCTTTGCCTTTGCCTGATTTGATTATTATAGATGGAGGAAAAGGACAGTTGTCTTGCGCGAAAAAAGTGATGCGGGAATTAAAGCTTGATATTGATTTGATCTCTCTTGCCAAGAAAGAGGAAGAGATCTTTATCCCAAGTAAGAAAAATCCAATAGCTTTGCCTTTTTCCTCAGATGCCCTGCAGTTTTTAAGACGGGTTCGCGATGAAGTACATAGATTTGCTATTGACTATCACAGGCTTTTAAGGAAAAAGAATCTTATCAATGAAAAAAACAAAAGAAAATAGACTTAGCAGTTTTGATTGGAAGGTATTTAAGGTAGTTTCAGAAATTCCCTTGGGAGAAGTTAAAACATACAAATGGGTTGCTAAAAGAATCAATCATCCCGAGTCAGCGCGTGCAGTGGGTAATAGTCTGAAGAAGAATCCCTGGCCTGTTGTGATACCGTGTCATCGGGTAATACATTCAGACAGCTCCCTTGGCGGGTATTCTCAGGGCAAAAGAATGAAGAAAAAATTATTAGATTTAGAGAGAAAAATCAAAGATTTGATGTTATAATAAAATTTATTGTTATAGGTTTAGGCTGTAGTTTAAGGAGAATATAATGGATATAAAGAAATACCTTGATCAGATGGTAGAAAAGAACGCATCGGATTTATTTATCAGAGTCGGCGGTCCTGTGAGAATGCGTATTGCCGGAAGAATCTTTGCCATAGATACGAAAGTTCTGGAGTTGGCGGATGTAAAACAGGCAATAAGTGACTTGACTACTCCTGAGCAGCTCAATACCTTAGAGACCAAGCGTGATGTTGATTTTGCCATAACTATGTATGTGCGCGAGTTCGACAGGCGTTTCCGCGCAAGTATCTTTCATCAGCGTAATACCCCGGCAATCGTAATAAGACTTATCCGGCATAAGATAGATACATTTAAGGAGCTTTTGCTTCCTTCGAAGGTGTTGACTGATCTTTCTCTTGAGTCACGTGGAATGATACTTTTTACCGGTACTACAGGAAGCGGTAAGTCTACTGCTTTAGCAAGTATGATTGAATATATCAATAATAATTGCCAGAAACATATACTTACCTTGGAAGAGCCGATAGAGTTTGTGTTTAGAGATAAGGTTTCAATTATAAACCAGAGAGAGCTAGGTATGGATGTTTCAGATTATTCTACGGCTTTAAGGGCGTTTACCTTGCAAAGTCCGGATGTTATCTTTATTGGTAATATTCGTGACCAGGAGACGATGTTTGCGGCAGTGAATGCAGCTGAAACTGGCGTATTGGTTTTAAGTACTCTGCATACTGTAAATGCAATGCAGACGATCGAGCGTATCATTAATTTTTTCCCTCCGTATCAGCATAGCGAGATAAGGATGCAGTTGTCGCTTTTACTTAAAGGGGTAATTTCTTTAAGGCTTGCACCGACAACTGACGGTACCAAAAGAGTTCCTGCCTGTGAGGTGATGGTTAATACCCCTACAGTTTCAAGATTGATCCGCGAAGGAAAAACCTGGGAGATACCTCAGTATATTGAGCAAGGCGAACTTTTTGGTATGCAGACATTTAACCAGTCTTTGGCAAAACTGGTAAAGGAAGGTTCTATCACAGAGGAAGTGGCATGTGATTTTTCTGACAATAAGGATGAGTTTTATTTAATGTTAAAAGGGATCAAGAAAGGACACTAGTTTAATGCTTGAGCAGATAAGAAGGAACATTGAAATTTTAAAAGAGAAATTGGATTATCTACGAGGTTATCTTTGAGATAGACAAAAAGAATATACGTCTAGATCAGTTGAATAGCTTGATTTCCATACCTAATTTTTTTAAGGACGAAAGCAATTCTAAAAAAGTCCTTAGTGAATTGAAGCGTTTAAAGACAATAGTCAATCCTTGGCTCGAAGCCAATAATGAATTCATCGAGCTAAATGAATTACTAGAGATAGTCGAGGAAAAAGATGACAAGGCTCTTCACGAGCTGGAGAAAGATTCGTTTGCTCTTTTAGAAAAAATTGAGAAATTGGATTTTAATCTGCTTTTCTGTGGGGAGTTTGATGCTAATAATACTATCCTTAGTATTAATGCTGGAGCTGGCGGAACCGAATCCTGCGATTGGGTAAGCATGCTTCTGAGGATGTATGTCAGGTTTGCGGAAAGAAAAGGGTTTAAGACAAAAGTAATTGATTTATTAGAAGGTGAAGAAGCAGGCATTAAGAATGTTACGATTTTTATAAACGGAGTTAATTCCTTCGGGTTCTTAAAGGCAGAACGGGGAGTGCATCGTTTGGTAAGGATTTCACCGTTTGATTCCAATAAAAGAAGGCATACTTCTTTTGCCTCAGTTGATGTTATTCCTGAGATTGAAGATAATATTGAAGTTGTCTTGGATGAAAAGGATTTAAAGGTAGATGTTTATCGCGCTTCCGGCAAGGGGGGGCAGGGGGTAAACACTACGGATTCGGCAGTACGTATAACGCATCTACCCACAGGGATTGTGGTTACTTGTCAGAACGAAAGGTCTCAGTTTCAAAATAAACAGAATGCTTTAAAGGTGCTGCGTGCGCGCATCTATGAGAAGATGCAGCTTGAACAAGAGGCAAAGCTGCAGAAACAGGGAAGCGATAAAAGAAAGATTGAATGGGGCAGTCAGATTCGCTCTTACGTAATACATCCTTATAGTATGGTAAAGGATCACCGCACTAAGTTTGAGACATCTAATGTCCAGGCAGTAATGGATGGTGATTTGGAAGGATTTATTTTTACTTTTTTAAAACAGCAAAAAAATATAAATAATGATTAAATTTTTGGCTAATAAGATAATCGGTACGCAGAATCAGCGAGAGCTTAAGCGCTATGGGGAGATTGTTATTAAGATAAATGCCCTGGAGGAAAAGATTTCAGTTTTATCAGATGAACAGCTGCGCAATAAAACCGAAGAATTTAAATCAATTATTGGGAATAATTTTAAAAGTTTGGATTTAAAGATTGCTAATCTCGAGCGTGAGTTTGAGGAATCCAGCCCGCAGGAACGCCAAAAAATAAAAGTGCAGCTTAAGACAATGCGCAGCCAGGTTTTTGATAGTATTTTACCTGAGGCCTTTGCTGTAGTAAGAGAGGTGGCTAAGCGAAAAATTCATATGCGTCATTTTGATGTGCAGCTTATGGGAGGCTTGGTTTTGCATGAAGGCAAGATTGCGGAAATGGTTACTGGTGAAGGAAAAACCCTTGTTGCTACCTTGTCGGCTTACTTGAATGCCCTTTTAGGCAAAGGCGTGCATATAGTAACGGTAAATGATTACTTGGCAAGAAGAGACCGTGATTGGATGGGTCCGGTTTTTGAGGCCCTAGGTCTTACTATTGGCGTAATACAGCATGATATGCCTGCGGATGAGAGAAAACTCGCCTATGGCTGCGATATTGTATACGGCACGAATAATGAATTCGGTTTTGATTATCTTAGGGACAATATGGTAATAGATAAACGTGAAATGGTGCAAAGATCATTTTATTATGCCATTGTCGATGAGGTTGATTCCATTTTAATCGATGAGGCGCGTACTCCTTTGATAATTTCAGGTCCTACAGAAGCAAGTACGGATATTTATTTTAAAGCCAAAGATATTGCTTCTACATTAAAGGGAAAGCGTGTTACTCAAAAAGAGGAAATAGATGCTAAATATGCAGGAAGAGATCTTTATGAAGGCGTTGATTATATAGCAGATGAAAAGGCAAATACAGTTTCTCTTTCTGATGAAGCTGAGGCAAAGGTATCTTCGATGTTCGGGATAAGCTCAATTCATGATATCGATACCATAGAATATCGTCACCAGATAATGGCAGCTTTAAAGGCCAAGGAATTCTTTCAGTGCGATGTGGATTATGTGGTAAAAAACGGTCAGGTTATTATTGTGGATGAGTTTACCGGCCGCCTTATGCCTGGAAGGCGCTGGTCCGATGGCCTGCATCAGGCAATAGAGGCAAAAGAAGGTTTAAAAATAGAAAAAGAAAACCAGACCCTGGCTACGATAACTCTACAGAATTATTTTCGTATGTATGAGAAGCTTTCTGGTATGACCGGAACAGCTTTTACCGAAGCAGGAGAGTTTAAGCATATATATGATTTGGATGTTATTGTTGTTCCTACAAATCAGCCTTTAATCAGAGCGAATTATCCTGATGCAGTATATAAAAGTGAAAAAGAAAAGTTCGAAGCTGTAGTGGAAGAAATCGTCCAGCTTTATAATGCTGGCCGTCCAGTGCTTGTCGGTACAATCTCTATTGAAAAGTCAGAATTTATAGCAGCCATGCTTACGCAAAGAGGCATTACGCATAATATTCTTAATGCTAAATATCATGAGCGTGAAGCTTATATTATTGCTCAGGCAGGAAGATTTAAGGCTGTGACTATTGCTACTAATATGGCAGGAAGAGGTACGGATATTTTATTAGGTGGTAATGCTGAGTTTATGGCCAAGGCAATAGTAGAGCAATCCGGAATATCTATTGATGATGTTTCGTTTGAAAAGGTTTACAAAGAAAAGTTAAAAGAACTTAAAATAACCATAGATGAGGAACATCAAAAGGTAATTGAGGTTGGGGGCTTGCATATAATTGGAACAGAACGTCATGAAGCCAGAAGAATAGATAATCAGCTCAGGGGTCGTTCTGGACGCCAGGGTGATCCGGGTTCATCAAGGTTCTATGTAAGTCTGCAGGATGACCTTATGCGGCTTTTTGGTTCTGACAGGCTGGTCGGTCTTATGGATAAGCTGGGTTTAGAAGATGGCCAGGTTATTGAGCATCCTTGGGTAACAAGGTCTATAGAAATGGCTCAAAGAAGAGTTGAAGGACATAATTTTGAAATCAGAAAACACCTTTTGGAATATGATAACGTCATGAACAAGCAGCGTGAGATTATTTACCATCAGAGGAAAATGGTCTTAGGCGGTACCAATATAAAAGAACAGATTGCAGAATTTAGAAACGAATGTTTAGATACAGAGTTTAATTGTCTTGCTAGTGAAGAAACGCAAGATTCGGTTTCTCAGGAAAAAATTGCAAATTGGCTTTCTTTGGAATTTAATATCGCTATTGATGCCAATATTTTTAAAGGTTTGAATAAAGATCAGCAGAAAGAAAGAATCAAGAAGCTGATGGACGATGCCTATATTGAGAAGGAAAAGCTTTTAGGCGAAGACGCAAGGTTTTTAGAGAGAATGATTATGTTGCAGATAATAGACAGTAAATGGAAGGATCATCTTTATGCTATGGATTATCTGCGTGAGGGCATAGGGCTGCGTAGTTACGGACAAAAAGACCCCTTGATAGAATATCAGAGGGAGGCATTTAACGGTTTTCAGGAAATGATCTATTCAATTAAGCGTGAAATTATCCAGACTTTGTTTAAGGTTAATCGGGCAAAAGAGAAAAGGATAAAAAGCGTTTTTGAGCGTATTAACCAGCAGTTTGTTCATGAGCAGGTATCAGGTCTTGTTAATCCAAAACAAGACAGTCCCAAGCCAGAGAAAAAAAAATCTTCTGAGACTTTCAAAAGGTCTTCCAAAAAGGTCGGTAGGAACGATCCTTGTCCCTGTGGTTCTGGTAAAAAATATAAAAAATGCTGCGGAAAGTAGATTTGTTCAAAAAAATCTTATTTTCTTCTATTTCAGGAGTTCTTTTAGCGTTATCTTTTCCAAAAACTGAAATATCCCTTTTTGCCTGGGTGGCTTTCATTCCTTTGTTTTTTATATTCGAAGCAAATAAAGCTAAACAAAATATTTCATTTGGTTTTTTGACTGGGTTTGTATTTTGGTTTATTACGATATATTGGCTTAAATACGTTACCTGGTTTGGTTTGATAGTTTTATGTATCTATCTTGCACTTTATTTTTCTCTATTCAGTTTTCTTGCCTCTTTGATCTTAAAATCAAAAAAATCAGCGTTATTTCTTATTCCGGCTATTTGGGTTGTACTGGAATTTATCAGGGCTAATATTTTTAGCGGATTCGGTTGGGCGCTTTTAGGTTACAGCCAGTACAAAAATATTTTTATTATTCAGTTTGCTGATTTATTCGGTAGTTTCGCAGTTTCCTTTTTGGTGATGTTGGTAAATGTGTTTATTTTTCTTCTTGTTAAAGGAATTGTTTTAAAAAAGGCTTTTATTCCCAGGAAGCAAATCGCTTTAGTGTTGATATTGTTTGTTTTGGTTATAAGTTACGCCGCATTTAAGTTAGAGAGCAAAAAAAGTAATAGTTTTTATAGGCTCGGTATTATCCAGGGTAATATCGCTCAGGATAAGAAATGGGATTCAACGTTATCAGGGGAAATATTTGCAAAGTATAAACGGTTGACTCTAAAGGCAGATAATGATGATCTTGATTTGATAATTTGGCCTGAGACCGCACTTTCCTTTTATTTAAATTTTGAGGAAAATAATATTGATAAGGTAAAAAAGTTAATGGCGGGTTTTAAAAAACCGATTTTAGCAGGCGCTATTGTATATAAACATGATGATTTTTATAACAGCGCCTTGCTTTTTAATACTCGTAAGTTAGAAAGATACGATAAGATGCATCTTGTACCATTTGGTGAATATATACCATTTCGTAAAAGACTGCCTATTCTTGAGAATATAGTTAATATGGTTATGCCTATTGAGGATTTTAAATCCGGGAAGGATTACACTATTTTTGATGTAGGATTTAAATTTGGTGTGCTGATTTGTTTTGAAGATACTCTGGGTTATCTTTCTCGTAATCTTGTCAAATGCGGCGCTCAGGTTCTAGTGAATATAACCAATGATGCCTGGTTTATGGATTCTTCAAGTCCATATCAGCATCTGCAGGCCTCGGTTTTTAGGGCTATTGAGAATAGGACGCCATTAGTCAGATGCGCCAATACTGGGGTTAGTTGTTTTATTGATAAAAACGGAATGATTGGCTCGATTGTAAAAGACAAACAGGGCAAAATGATTTTTGTTGATGGATTTATGTCTGATGATGTTAGGATAGATAAAAAACAAAGCCTCACATTTTATAACAGATACCCGTTTCTATTTATTGGGTTCTGCGTTTTGCTAATTATTTATAATTTTATTTTGTTTAGCTTAAGTTATAATAGGAGGGATGGCCATGGAAATAAAGGTAATAAAGATTAAAAAAAATGAAACTGATAATATTATAATCGGTCAGGCACATTTTATCAAAACAGTTGAAGATCTTTACGAGGTTTTAATTACTGCTATGGTGGATATAAAGTTTGGTCTTGCGTTTTCCGAGGCCTCTGGTGCGTGTTTGGTAAGAAGCGAAGGCAATGATAATGAATTGAAAAAACTTGCTGAGGAAAATGCTCTTAATGTAGGAGCAGGGCATGCTTTTTATATACTGCTTCGCGATGCATATCCGATAAATGTCCTTAATGCAGTAAAAAACACTCAGGAAGTATGTCGGGTATTTTGTGCAACGGCAAATCCTTTGGAGGTACTGGTGGCTGAGTCAAAATTAGGCCGCGGTATTGTAGGGGTAATCGACGGTTCAAGCCCTCGGTCAGTTGAAACGGAAGAAGATATACGTTGGCGTAAGGATCTTTTGCGTAAAATCGGATATAAAAGAAGCTAAATTTTCCTTGAAAACAGGTTTCAATTTGTTATAATTCATATAATTTAGATCAGACATGGCACTAAAACATAATTTAAGAGCATTCAGGAGAACTTTAGGGTATATTCTTTTAAAGAGTATATTCTGGGGGATATATTTTATTCCTTTTAACTGGCTTAAGGCCTTTGCCCGTATTTTAGCAAAATCAGGTTATTTTCTTTTTTCTAAGCATAGAAAACTTGCAATGCGTAGCCTTGACATTGCCTTTGAAGATAAGATCAATATCCAGGAAAAGAAAAAAATAGTCCAGGATTCCTTCCGCTATATGCTTGAAGGAGCGTTTGAGCTTCTTTATTGCGGAAGGCATTTAAAGTACGTAAAGCGTTTAGTGAGAGTAAGGGGAATTGAAAATCTTAATAATGCCTTGGCTAAAAAAAGAGGCGTAATAGCTGTAACTGCGCATTTTGGGAATTTTCCCGTTATGCAGTTTAAGCTTGCTTGCGAAGGTTATGAAATTAATTCCATAATCAGGCGCATGAGAGACCCCTTGGCAAATAAGTTTTTCTTAAAGAAGCGCAATGAATGGGGTGTTAAGACTATATATAAAGAACCGCGTACAGCCTGTGTTTCTAGCAGCATAAAATCACTAAAGAACAACGAGATACTTTTTATTCTCCTTGATCAGAATTTTGGCACAGGAGGGGTTTTTGTAAATTTTTTCAATAGAAAAGCCGCCACGGCAACAGGTCCGGTTATACTGGCCCAAAGGACCAATGCGGTGATTCTGCCGATGTTTATCGTTCACGACCATACGGGAAAGCATGTTCTTTTGATAGATAAGGAAGTGGAGCTTATCAACACAGCAGATAAACAGGAAACAATCCAAACTAATACCCAGCGGTTAACGGATATTATTGAAAGCTATATTAGAAAATATCCTGCAGAATGGAGCTGGATCCATAGGCGTTGGAAGACGCAGCCAGAAAAGGTTTAATAATGATAAATTTGGTAGAAAAAATATTTAAACTACGAGAAAACCATACTGGTGTACGTACAGAGATTTTTGGCGGGATGACTACTTTTTTTACCATGAGTTACATAGTTTTTGTTCAGCCTGCGCTGTTGTCTAAATGCGGTATGGATTTTGGTGCAGTTATGGCTGTAACCTGTATAGCTTCAGCTGTAGCGATTTTCTTGATGGCCTTTAAAGAAGCGCATTGGCTAATTTATTTATTCACAATTATATTTATAGCGAGGTACATATTATTATGAAAGACTTAAATCCAGTTTTAGAAAAAGATCAATTGCTAGAGAAGGTTTTATTTAAGACAATAGCTGTTATTGCATTTGTTTTTTTGACAGCAATGGGTGCTTATATCAGGGTACCGTTATGGTTTACTCCAGTACCATTTACCTTGCAGACACTATTTGTTTTGCTTGGTGCATGTGTATTGGGAAAATATTTAGGTACTTTTACTCAAGTTATCTATATTGCCTTGGGTGTTTTGGGTGCGCCGCTATTTACAAAAAGCGGTGCAGGTCTTTATTATTTTTTGGGTCCTACGGCAGGTTATCTTGCAGGGTTTTTATTGAGCAGTGTTTTTATAGGGGTGTTTTTAAAACCGCAGAAAAGCTTTAGGGAAATATTTTTTATTTTTAGCGCAGCAAGCCTGTTAATCTTGTTATGCGGAGCAGTGTGGCTGAAGATAATCTTTCGTTTAAATTACCTACAGACTTTTATTTTAGGGGTGATGCCATTTGTTATAGGTGATGCAATCAAGAGCCTAATAGCCAGCTTATTTTATATGAAGTTTAGATCCAGAATCAGCAGCCTTAATTAATTTTTTTGCGATTTAGATATAAGAGAGAATAGATTTTAATTATTATAACTAGCATTATGCATTTTGGTATACCAATTATCGGTATAAGAAGCGTAGTGGTAAATGCTGCAGCAAAAAACCCTCCTAATAGTTCAAAGGCATAAATCGTAGAGATATTACTTTTTGGTTTTATGGTTAGATAAATTTTATTTATAAGAGGGAACTCCCATCCGTGGATAATGCCGATTGAGCAGGCAATTACATACAGGGACAATTCATTTATCAAAATCTTAGTTTCAAACATTATCAGAATAGCCACTGCAATTAAAATAAATCCAGCTTCTAGCAGTTTGATTGTTGGGGATTCTTTAATTCTCTCAGCATTTCTGTAACAGTGAAGTGTTCCAAAGGAAAGCCCGGCCATAAAAGAAGTAGTAATGAGGATGATCTTAGAGTAAACCACCCCGAAGTATACCTGCATTGCGATTATAAGAGATAACACCAGAAGCATCTCAGAAAATGCCGTGCTTATAGCGATATATTCCAAGGTAAAACCTTTGCGCACTCTTTTAGTTATAAAACCAGAAGAAAGGATTATTACTAATAAAATAAAAATAGCATTAAAGTTAATTTTTTCTATTAATAAACTAATCGATCTTAACCCAGGGAATGATTTTGTGTTCCAAAGCAGCAGGTTGTCTAATACCAGACGTGGTTTTAGGTCTAAGTTTTTTGTTGTATTGTTTTTTTTCAAAGAGTGCCAGAACCACTCCTCGCGCGATTTATTTAAAAGTAAATTCAGGTGGCCAGTATCAATAAACGAGGTTTTTATTTCTCTCCTTTTTAACTTATCAAAAAGATAATCGGCATTAAGGTTAATTTTATAATCCGATGCTAGTATTATATTAGTCAGTCCCGGAACAACTTTTATATATCTAAAGCTATCGATTAGTGTATTTAATAGATGAGTGTTTATATTTTTTAGTTCTGGGGAATAGCTTGATTCGCTGCCTTGACAGCTAAGTACCAAAAGAGAGTTTTTGTTGAGGTTATTTTTTAAAAGGGAGAAAAATTCTTGTGTATAGAAACGATTGATTTGGATGCTTGAAGATACAAGATAATTTATAAAAATAAGATCGTAATTTTGTATAGAATTACGCATGTAGGCTCTGGGATCATTGATTTTTATGTTAACTTTTTTGTTTTGGAGTTCTTCTTTTGCGATTTTTTTAAAAGAATCGATTAGCATTGGGTCTAATTCTACGTAGTCGATTTTTTCAACGTTATGTTTAAGGATTTCCTTTATGAGGCCGTAGTAATTACCGATGAGCAGAATATGTTTTGGTTGATCGTGTTCAAGCAGCGCAAGATGAGAGAAGGTTTCATTAAATCTAGTATTATCGTATGGAATAGTAGCAGTTGGCTGGCCGTTTACAAATACTGTTTTCTGCTTATCCTTTAATCCCACACATATGTTTGCATATTCAGAGTTTTTATTTTCAGTTATTTCCAAGCCCTGAAAAAGATTAGAAAAAGTGCTTTCCGATAAATTATTTATTCCGGATTTGGTTTTTAAGCTGATAACAATGATTGTAATTAAGAAAATAATAGTTAAGACGAATGTGAATCTTTTTTTGCTGCATTTTTGGTATTTTAAGGTAATTAATACAGCGCTGGTAAGGTTAATTAGTCCCAGGATAACGACTTGTTCGATGACTATTATTTGTGCAAACAGAAAGATAAAAAATAAAATTGTTCCAAGAATAACCCCAATTGCTTCAAAGGCATAGGCAAGAGAGACACCTTTATATTTTTGGTTTTTCTTTATTGCCAGGCTTGAACCAAGTTTAAAAATCCATCCGTCAATAATGCAGAAGGGGGCAAGAGCAATTGCGCTTACTATAATTATGCCAATAATTGAAAATGATTCCCCGGGAAGCTTATTGAAGATTATACGTGAGTTTCTCAAAAAAACTATAGATAAAGAAGTGATTATGACGATAAGGCTTTGGAATAAAGAAAAAAAGAAATAATTGTTTGATAGTTTTTTTCTTGCAATTATTCCAGCTCCCAGTGACTGGAAAATTATCCAAGATGAAAAGATGATACCTATAGTAAGTTCATTTCCGGAGAATAGAACTAGAAGTTCTCTGATAAATATTGTTTGGATTATAACGGCCGTTAGGCCCTTTACTATTAAGGCAATAATTACTGGCATTTTATAATAAGGTCATTGCCTTTACGGCCTCTAGATGTTTTTGGCTAAGACGATATAGGCCAAGTTTTATCCAGAAGTTGCTGTGATTTTCTTTAGGCGTTGAATCCAGTACCGTTCCTTCTACTGTAAAAGGCATGGTATGGGTGGGTAGTTTTAAATCCAGACTGATGATTTTGTTTTTTTCAAAAGTCTTGGTAGATTCAAATATGAGAATTGCTTGTGGGTTTTTTGATTCAGGAACAGGTGCAGCCTCAATAAGCTCAATATCAGCTATACACCAATAAGGTATGCCGATTATGTTTTCTCCTAGGTTCTGTAGCATGATCAGGTATTCTATAAAATTAAATAGTATTTTTTTGGTTTCTTCGTTAATTTCAACGAATTTCGTACCTAGCACATACTCACCGTCTTCTTCTTTTTTCCATATAGCTTTTACTTTTAGCTGGGTCTTATCATAACCTTTTACGCTGGGTACATATATCTGCATGGATATTTCTTTATCTATATCGATATCTTCTTTGCTGGAGAGCAGAAAACCGCCTTTACTGATGTTTTTTATTTTGATATGTCTAAATTCGTCTTTCTGGCTGAATCTAGCCAATAACCAGTAGGCTAAACGTTTATCTTTCCGGCGATCCTGATCTGTATTGGTTTGTTCAATCGATTTCATAGCATATAAATTAGCATAGTTACTTTCTATTAACAAGTAATTTATATAACTTTTCTTAACATTTGTTCTCAAGAGGCGCTAGAAACAGCTTTTATATCGAGATTGACAATAAAAATGCTTTGTGTTATAAATAAGCATATTCAAATTCAAAAAATGCATTTAATTACATGATTGAACCGAAGTAGTATCGTGTTTAATCTTTTTGGATAACAGAGATGATTAATCCTATAAGAGTTTTTAAGCCCAGAATCGGCCTTGCGCTTGGAGGCGGAGGAGTAAGGGCATTTGCTCATATTGGTATACTAAAGGTATTGGAGGAAAATAAAGTTCCAATACATGCGCTTAGTGGTATCAGTATGGGTTCTATAATCGCAGCTATCTACGCATTAGGAATTCCGATTGATAAAATCGAGAAGAAGCTTTTGGATATTGCTGGGAGTAAAGCTATCTTGAGTCTGGAGAAGTTTTCTACAAGTTCAGAGATAGATGAAAAAAAACTAGTATTCCAGAAATTTGTTCGGATATTGAAGAATCTTTATCTTTGGAATGTGAGAGGTGCCAGGAAATGGCTGGTTAGGTTTGACAAAATTCTTCCTTTTGTGGAAAGCCTTATTGGGAATAAAACTTTTGCCGATACGAAGATTCCTTTTTACTGTGTTGCATGTGACTTGGCTACGGGCGAAGAAGTTATTATCAATAAAGGCAAACTTATTGATGCAGTATTGGCGTCTTCTGCGCTTCCAGGAGTTTTTCCTCCGGTAAAGCTTGAAGGAAAGCTTTTAGTTGATGCGGGCATATTAGGTTCTATTCCTACGTGGGTGTTTGACAGAAAAGATGTGGATTTTGTTCTTGCTGCTAACGTGGGAGGCAATATTTACCATAAGGAATTTAATACAGGGTTGGATATATTATTCCAGGCAGATCTTATAACAAGCCACAAGCTGGATCAAGAAGTATTAAGATATGCTGATTTTGTTATTGATCCGGCTGTACATGATGTGTTGTGGAGTGAGTTTTCTCAGGCAGGTTTTTGTATTGAACAGGGTAAGCTTGCTACTAAACAGAATATGAGGTTTTTGAAAAAGACAATAAGAGGAAAATATATAAATCCGTTTTTTAATTCAAAGAAAAAAGTAGAGAAGTATACATAGTAAAGATAAGGAGAAGATATGAGTAAGCGTAAACGTAGAGCAAGGCTTTCTTGGAGAACAAAGAAGGCAAACCATGGAAAAAAGCCCTGTATGGGTAAAAATTAATTTTTAATCGGAAAGTAAATTTATGAAAGCTTTAGTTACGGGAGGTGCTGGTTTTGTCGGTGCCAATATATGCGAACATCTTTTAGAACAGGGTATTAAGGTTGTCTGTCTAGATGATTTTCTGAAAGGAAGTGAAGAGAACATTCATGGCATGGATTTAGAACTGGTAAAGGGAAGTGTTGTCGATGAGGGTTTAATAAGAAGCCTTAAGGGCAAGGGGATTGATGTGATATTCCACGAGGCAGCAATTACTGATACTACTGTTATTGATGATGACTTAATGCTTAGAGTCAACGTGGAAGGATTTAAATACGTTCTTGACTTGGCAAGAAATGAGAATTCTTCAGTTGTTTATGCATCTTCCGCGGCTGTTTATGGAGATTGTGCAGTTGCGATGAAGGAGAATCAAAAGCCTAATCCGTTAAATATATATGGGGTTTCCAAGCTTAAAATGGATGAGATTTCACCTGTTTTTACTAAAGAGACCGGATTAAATGTTGTGGGTCTTCGTTATTTTAATGTTTACGGGCCAAAAGAAGACTTTAAGGCAAATGCAATGAGTATGATCCGTCAACTTGCCAACCAGATGTTAAAAGGTAATCCCCCCCGTATTTTTAAATGGGGAGAACAGGAAAGAGACTTTGTTTATGTAAAAGATGTTGTATTAGCGAATATAAAGGCATTTGAGGCAAAAACAAGCTGTATTGTAAATGTAGGAACAGGAGTAAGAACAAATTTTAATCGCGTAATTGATATTTTAAACGATAACTTGAATATGGATTTTAAACCAGAATATTTCGATAATCCCTACAGTTTTTATCAGAATCACACACAGGCTGATCTTGCACTGGCGCAAAGCTCTATAGACTTTAAGGCTGGTTTTTCCATTGAAGAAGGAATTAAGGATTATATTTTGAAGCTTAAGAAGGTTTAAGTTCTCCACGGTTTAAAATGCAGAAAATCGACTATAAGAATCAACTAAACGAAAAACAGTTTGAGGCTGTTACTTCCTCTGATGGCGCATATCTGGTTATTGCCGGTGCGGGTTCCGGTAAGACACGCACCTTAGTCTATCGAGTGGCTTATCTAGTAGAAAAAGGTGTTGCTCCGGAACGGATTTTGCTGCTCACCTTTACACGCAGGGCTGCAGAGCAGATGCTTAGACGCGCCTCAGGGCTTTTGGATAATAGGTGCCAGCATGTTTCAGGAGGCACGTTTCATTCCTTTGCCAATTTTGTGCTGCGTAAATACGCGAAACTACTTGGGTTGGCCAATAACTATACAATTCTTGATGAGTCAGATGCCGAAGATGTTATCAATCTTTTAAGAACGCAGTTGGAGCTGAATAAGCAGGACAAACGTTTTCCTAGGAAAAAGGCGATTCTGGATATGATCTCTAAAAGTATCAACAAGGTTGAACCTTTAAAAAAAGTAATTTACGATGAATACCCACAATTTTTAGAATGGGAAGATCAGATCAGTAAGATAAAACAGCTGTATAAAAAATACAAATTTGAAAAATCCCTCCTTGATTACGATGACCTCTTAGTTTTTTTGAAAAAGCTTCTTATTGATTTTGAAGACGTAAGAGCCTCTCTAAGTAATAAATACAAGTATATAATGGTTGATGAATATCAGGATACGAATAAACTTCAGGCTTTGATTGTCTCCCTTTTAGCCAGCATTCATAAAAACATTATGGTAGTAGGAGACGATTCACAGAGTATATATTCTTTTAGGGGAGCGAATTTTAAAAATATTATGGATTTTCCCAAGATTTTTCCTGATACAAAGGTTATAAGCTTAGAAGAAAATTACCGTTCAACCCAAACGATACTAAATCTTACCAATAATATTATCAGTATGGCTGAAGAAAGATTTAAGAAATTTCTATATACTAAAAAAGAAGGAGGAGCTTTACCTATATATGTAGATGCTGCGGATGAAAGTGCTCAGTCAAAATATATTGTTGATAAGATACTTGAGTTTCGAGAGCAGAATATCGAACTTTCCGATATGGCTGTATTATTTCGTTCTGGATGGCACTCCAATGATTTAGAGGTAGAACTTGCCAGTAGAAACATTCCTTTTATTAAATATGGAGGCAGGAAATTCGTTGAGGCCGCTCATATCAAAGATATACTTTCATATTTAAGGATAGTGCATAACGTAAAAGATGAAGTTAGTTGGCATAGATTGCTTTTATTGTGTAAAGGCATTGGCCCTAAGTCCGCTGTTAAAATCATCAATGAGGTAGTAAAAAAAGATAATTATAGTAATATCGCTGTCAAACTGCTTGAAAAAATAGACATAGCTAAGCTTTTTGAATTATTAACTGACATTAAAGATAAGGGTTATAGTTTGCTTGAACTTTTGGATTTGTTTTTAAAGTATTACCAGCCCCTTTTTAGGCAAAGGTATGATGATTTTAATAAACGTGTTAATGATCTGGATTCATTAAGGCGGATTGCTGCAAGGTACGAGTCTTTAGAGAAATTTTTAGCGGATATGGCCTTAGAGCCTCCTGAGCGTAGTATTGTTGAGAGAGCTTTAAAAAATAATGATGATTCAACACTTACGCTTTCTACGATTCATTCAGCCAAGGGCCTGGAATGGCATACGGTATTTATTATCTATGTAGCAGAAGGATATTTACCTAGCTATTTATCTTTGGATAATGATGATGCAATAGAAGAGGAACGTAGACTTCTTTATGTTGCTTCAACCAGGGCCAAGGAAAACCTTTTTTTGATAAAACCTCAGATTGACCGCTCTCCGCAGAGTTTTTTTATGGAGGGTAAGACTGTGTTTACGCAGATATCACGTTTTATAGACACACCTAAAATATTTAAGGATTTGCTTGATTGCGAACCAGGCGTTGATTCTAAAGAAGAGGATAAAGAATTTGCTTATGAGCTTGATTCAAATCAAACAAAGAACGACGATTTTTTCGATAACATTAAAGAGTATTTTAAGGATGATTTTATTTAATAAAATATGCTTTCCATAGGTAACCTTAAATTAAAGTCTAATCTTATTCTTTCTCCTTTGGCTGGTATAAGCGATTTGCCTTTTCGTATGATTAACCGTAAATTCGGCTGTCATCTTGCTTTTGTAGAGATGATCAATGTCCGTTCTTTAAGCCACAAGAGTAAAAAAACCAAAAGAATGCTCTCTACCTTAAAGGCCGATAGCCCTTTAGGGGTGCAGCTTTTGGGGTTTGAAGAAGATTTTATAAAAAAAGCAATAGATATATTGCAGTATTATAGATTTAATGTTTTGGATTTTAACTGTGCCTGCCCTGAAAAAAAAGTCGTACGCCGCGGTGAAGGAGCAGCTCTTTTAAAAGACCCAAAAAAGATACAAAGGATATTAAAGATTATGGTTAAACGAAGTAATCGGCCAGTGACTGTTAAAATAAGAATCGGTTTTAACAGCGAATCAGTGAATGCAAAAGAAGTGGCTCTTTGTGCCCAGGATGCAGGAGTAAAGGCTTTATTTATTCATGGAAGAACGCGGGAACAGTTTTATAAGCCCGGAGTAGATTATGATACGATTAGAAGAGTAAAAGAAGCCTTGTCTATTCCTGTAATTGCAAGCGGGGATATTTTTAGCGGCGCATTGGCTAAAAGAATGTTGGATGAGACCGGCTGTGATGGGTTGGCAGTTGCCAGGGGTAGCTTTGGGAATCCATGGATTTTTAAGGAGATTAAAGCATTTTTAAAGGGGAAATCAATTAAGAAACCGAATGCCAGACAGGTTTATAAGGTAATGCGACCACATTTTAAAAGCTGTGTTAAATTTTACGGGCCAATCCAGGCAGTAGGTTTGTTTAGGAAGTTTTTTAACTGGTATGTTAAGGGTTTTTCTGATGTCCGGACCTTAAGAGAAAAGGCCTGTTATGCAAAAAAAGAGACAGACATGTTAGAGGTAATGAAAACTTTTTATAAGATACATAAATAATTTATTGACAAAATATAATATAATATTAAAATAGATTCAGATTAAAGGTTGTACAGGTCCTTTAAAAAAGGATAAAAAGGGAAACTCGTAAAAGCGAGTGCGGTCCCGCCGCTGTAGTAAGGGACGAAATCCTGTTATATGGCCACTGGGTAACCGGGAAGGCGCAGGAAAGTAGAATGATCTTACAAGCCAGAAGACCTGCCTGTATAAAATGTCCAACAAATCCATTTGGTTCGCGGACAGGCCAAGTAGGGATCAAGCAAAAACAGGGTGCAATCCCGGATGTAGTTTAAGACTATGTTCGGGTTTTTTATTGTCCGGGAAAAGGAGAAACATGAGGTTTCTTAAATTAGTTGTTTTGTTGTTGATTTTTTGTTTAGTTGTAAGCGGGGTTAGTATTGCAGAAGAGCCGATTGAACTGCAAAGGATAATTATTACACCAAACCGGTTTTCGCAAGAGTTTAGTGAATCCGCAGCCGAGATTACTATAATTAGCGAAGAGGATATAAAAAATTGCGGTTCTCAGAATCTTTTGGATGTTTTAAGACCCGTAAAAGGAATATTGGTAAAGGATTATTACGGTACAGGAGCAAAGGCATCGGTAGATATGAGGGGTTTTGGTGAGACGGCAGGTAATAATGTTTTGGTTTTGGTTGACGGTAGGCGCGTGAATGAAGTTGATTTAAGTGGAGTCAACTGGGCACAGATTCCTGTTGATAGAGTCAAGACTATTGAAATCCTTCATGGAGGAACAGGTGCCGTGCTTTACGGAGACAATGCCGTAGGAGGTGTAATCAATATCATTACTAAAGAAGGCGATACTGATATTCCGGAAATCGAAATCGCTCAGACTGTGGGCAGTTATCAGTTTAATAAGCAGAGCGTTAATGCTGCAGGTAAAAACGATTCGTTGTCTTATTCATTAAATGCAACGAGGTTTGATACAAATGGTTATAGGGAAAACAGTGAATACCGTTCGTTTGATGCAGGAGTAAAATTAAAATATGCCTTAACTGATTATTTAAAACTTAAATTTAGCGCAAACTCGCACGAGGCTGATTTTGGTCTTCCTGGGCCTCTTTCTTTGTCGGATCTAGAGACTTATTCCAGAAGAGACTCTAAATCTACGGAAGAAAATAATGATGTCGGAGAAAAAGATAATTATATAAAATTCGGTATTGAAGGTATGACTTTTGATATAGGTACCTTGAATCTGGATTTTGCCTATCGCAATAAATTATCTGATACCTATTGGGGAACGTATTCTACAATTAACAGTACCTATATAGATATAGATACATATTCTTTTACTCCCAATTACACGCTTAATGCAGATTTATTCGGTAGAGATAATAAATTGATCGTAGGTCTAGATTATTATAAGATTGATTCTATGCTTAATGATTTCAGCACAACATCGGGGCTACAGATCGGCGATAGTGACATCGATAAGAAAAGTCTAGGGTTATATTTCAATGATTCTTTTGATTTTACTGATAAGCTTATGGTTGATTTGGGCTATAGATATGAAAGGATGCGGTATGATTTCGATTATATAGATTATCAGGGAACGTATGAGGCAGTAGATGATTTTCAAAAAAGAGCAGAAGAGGCGTGGAAAGTTGGAGGGGTGTATTCTGTGGATAAAGATACGCAGATTTTTGCTAATTTGTCTAAGAGCTTTCGTTCTCCTTTGACCGATGAGTTTTTGTTGTATGATTTTAAGGGCTTAAGCACCCAAACCTCTTTAGGGCTTGAGGCAGGCATCAGACATGCGTTTAATAGATACCTGAAGTTAGATCTGGCGTTTTTTGATATGCGTATAAAAAATGAAATATATTATGACCCTTCAACTTGGCTCAATAGCAATTATGATAAGACCCGTCATCAGGGTTTAGACGTACAGTTGAATACAAAATTTACAAAACGGATTTCAGGGTTTATAAATTATATCTATACAAGGGCAAATTTTAATAAAGGAGTGTATGACAATAATTATATTCCTATGGTACCGGTAAATAAGGCAAGTTTGGGATTAAATATCGGTTTTTGGAAAAACTTTAAATTTGTGCCGATGGTAACATATGTGGGTTCAAGATATATGATCAGTGACCAAAGGAATCATGCAGGCAAGGTCAAACCTTATACTACGGTTGATTTGCGTATGAGTTATGAAAAAGATAATTGTGAGGTATTTTTGCATGCGAATAATATTTTTAATGAGCTTTATAGCGAATATGCAGTAACTAATAGTACGGCCTCGACTAAGAATTTTTACCCTGCTCCGGAAAGGAATTTTGCAGTAGGTGTTTCCTGGAAGTTTTGATAAAATAGACGTATGAAGATTAAAGCAGTACTTTTTTCTTTGGTAGTTTTTGTAAGTATATTCTTAGGCGAATGCTTTGCTCAAGCAAGTATGGTCCAAAGGATAGTGTCCCTGGGTCCATTCTTAACAGAGGAAATTATTCTATTGGGAGCAGCTGATCGGCTTGTAGGGGTTACTACATATTGCCAGGTAGATAATTTGGATATTGAAAAAATCGCCACTATAATTGATGTAAATATTGAAAAGGCCATTGAATTACAAACAGATTTGGTGTTGGCTACAGCCTTAACCAGCGTAGATGACGTAAAGCGTTTAAGAGATTTAGGCATCAAGGTTATGGTTTTTCCGCAGGCAAAGAATTTTGACCAGATGTGCGCACAATTTTATTTACTGGCGGGCATATTGGATAAGATGTCAAAGGCCAAAGAGATTGTAAGTGAGGCAAGGCGCCAGATTGTTTTTATAGAGAAAAGCCACAAAGATTTACCAACTCAGAAAGTATTTATCCAGGTGGGCTCTCGGCCTTTATTTAGTGTAGGTAAAGATTCTTTTATTAATGATTTGGTAGTGAAAGCTGGAGGGGCTAATATAGCTGAAAATAGCAATGAAGGTTTATTTTCGCGCGAGGAAGTGTTAAGGGCTAATCCTGATATTATTATAATTTCAGGCATGGGGATAAATTTTGATACAGAAAAAAATATTTGGCTGAGGTATAAAACAATAGATGCTGTAGCAAACGATCGGATTTTTGAGTTTGATGCCTATAGGTTATGTAGTCCCACTCCGGTAAGTTTTGTCGAGGCCCTGAAGGAGCTTGTAGGGCTTTTTTACCCGCAATTATAATGAATAAGAAGTTATCTAAATGGATATTTTGGTTAGTATTGGTAGTGGTTATTGCAATCTTGAGTGTTATTTTTGCTTTTTTTATGGGTAGTGTCAAGATTAGTTTCAATGAATTTATTAAACTTCTAAATAATAAACTTGATCCGATAAGCGCTTCGATATTTTTTGATATAAGACTTCCTAGGATAATTTTGGGTTTTGCCGTAGGAGGGGCCTTGGCAATATCAGGAGTTTTTCTACAGGGTATATTTCGTAATCCCTTAGTAGAGCCGTATAGTCTGGGTATTTCAGGAGGAGCTGCCTTAG
>Ga0075115_10000016_pt1 | contig 81826 bp, 81 predicted proteins | sample AntAceMetag02UKH_FD_69785 | JGI IMG/M metagenome (GOLD analysis project Ga0075115, IMG submission 69785) | Saline lake microbial communities from Ace Lake, Antarctica - Antarctic Ace Lake Metagenome 02UKH | ecosystem: Environmental > Aquatic > Non-marine Saline and Alkaline > Saline | place... | reverse complement strand
AGACATCTACTCTCTTATTTACCACTATTTTAGTATACTTTAATTCCTTCTGTTTGTCAATTAAATTACAAGGAAATATTTCGCTAAATTCAGGGTAAATTTTACTCGATAAAAAAGCCCTTCCTTTTAAGATGGGCTGAATTTACTCCCCCGCGAGGACTCGAACCTCGGACCTGGTGGTTAACAGCCACTCGCTCTACCAACTGAGCTACGGGGGAATATCTATTTTTTCTTTATCTTCCTTGCTTCTTCAATGATCGATTTCAAACGCTGTTTGGCATAAGGATTCAAGTATTTAAACTCTATACCGCAAGTAAACTTATCTTTTTTTGAATCATCATACCAGATAACAGAACCAACTAAATCTATATATTCTCTTAAATGCTCCAAAAACAATTTAAGATGAACCGCTTTACCTTTGATAAGAAGCATCTTTGATTCTACCTTGGCTCCACCCTCGCTGATATCCTGTGTATGAGCTAAAGCAAAATCTTCATTCTCAAAATGCCTCAGGCCAGTTTCATATTGTACTAAAAATCTTTCAAATTGTCTATGCTCAATTTTTTTATGACACTTTATACAGATATTACTGTCTTCATCGCTTGCCTTATGGCCAAAAAGCAAATACATTATCTTAAAACTCAAGCCTTCAAGAGGTGCACCGCAGAGTCTACATCTTTTTCTTAGTTTACGTTTCATTTTTGAACTCTCTTCTGGTTTCAATAGCCTTTGTAAGAGTTGCGCTATCTATATATTCAAGATTACTGCCCATAGGTATCCCCAAGCCGATTCTCGATATCTTCACGTTTAACGGCTTCAATATCTTTACAATATACATTGACGTTGCTTCACCTTCCATATCAGAACCTGTGGCAATAATAATCTCATTAATCTGAGTTGTCTTTATTCTATTAACAAGACGTTCTATCTTAATATCGTCCGGCCCCCTTCCGTCTAAGGGTGAAATCGAACCCATCAATACATGATAAACCCCCTTATAGGTTGAAGTTTTCTCAATTGCAATAACATCATTGGGGTACTCGACAACGCAGATTGTATCTTTATCCCTTGAAGAGTTTTTACAAATTAAACACGTCTCATCATCGCTTAGATTACTGCAGACCTTACAAAGCCTGATACTGGATTTAACCTTTAAAAGTGCATTAGCAAGTTTTTCAATATCATCTTTTGAAGTATCTAAAATATAATTTATAATCCGTTCAGCGCTTCGCCTGCCTACTCCGGGGAATTTTACCAAAGACTCTATCAACTGTTCTATAGAAAGAGGATATTTCATATCTTTATTCTATGACTTGGCCTTTAAAAATATCTAAAGCAGAATTAATGACCTCATCCTGCTCCTGCTCTTCTTGCAGGTCCTGCTTTAAGAGTTCAAGCTTAAATCTAACATCAGCTCCAGTCAATTCCGATATAACTTTTTCAATCAAAACCCTATTATCGCGGCTAGTTAATACGTCTTTATGAAAACTAAACTTCTTACTGAGACCCAAGGTAAGAATATTATTATGCATCTTCATCGGCACTGTATTCTCCAAACAATGCATAATGTAAACCTTAATTTTACTAACCCCTTCTAATATATTCGGCCAAAGTTCCTTAACCCGGTCTATTTCAATAAGGTTTCTTATAACAGGTTTGGTATGGGATTTTACTTCTTCTTTAGCTTCATTCTTGATATCTCTTGCAACCGGCTCTTCTTTTTTTATACTAGGGGAAATATCGTTATTGATTTCCTGCTGCACAGGTGTAGCCAGCCGAAGTATAGCTAGCTCCAAAGGAATCTTAAAATTAAGCAGCTTTCTTGCAGCCTCGCTTACTCCCATTAAGGCGCTAAAGAAACTAAAAATCGCCTTCAGACTTAGCTTCTTGCTTTGTCCAAGCAGTCTTTTAAAAGAATCCTGCGGCAGATCAATCAGCTGTGAATCATAATTACTATCCAGCTTTACCACTAAGATATTCCTAAAATGTTCTATCAAGTTATTTATAATCGCAGAGATATCCTTACCCTGCTCTATTGCACTATCCAATAACTTTACAGCATCAATCGGCTTTTTATCAATTATAAAATCAGTCATTTCAAACAAAAACTCCTGGTCGATTATACCTAAGACTGAAATAATATCATTCAAACTGATTTTATTTTTGGAAAACGTAATCAACTCATCCAGCATTGACTCAGCATCCCTTAAAGCACCGTCTGCAGCCTTGGCGATTGCCAAAAATACTGACTCCTCAACTGATAATTTCTCATCCTTTACAATAAGTTTAAGTTGATCGATTATCTTTAAAACCGGAATCTTCCTAAAATTAAACCGCTGACAACGTGAAAGTATTGTCGGAATCACCTTGTGCACATGGGTTGTAGCAAAGATGAATTTTACAAATTCAGGCGGCTCTTCCAGAGTCTTGAGAAGAGCATTAAACCCGTCGGTGGTAATCTGATGAACCTCATCAATTATATATATTTTAAATTTTGAGCGCGCAGGGGCAAACTTTACATGCTCTCTTAAGGAGCGAATCTCATCAATACCTCTATTGGAGGCGCCGTCGATTTCAATAACATCAAGACTCCTTCCTTCGGCAATCTCCTTACATGAAGCACACTCATTACAAGGATTAACTGATGCGCCGTTTTTTAAACAATTCAAAGACTTAGCCAATATTCTGGCTGTAGAAGTCTTACCCACGCCGTGTGGCCCGGCAAACAAAAAAGCATGCCCTAAACGATCTTGAGTAATCGCATTTTTAAGCCGCTTTACAACCTCATCTTGGCCAATAACCTGCTTAAAGTTCTGTGGTCGCCATTTTCTGGCAAAGACTACATAAGACATATCTAAAATTCCCAAGTAATTAAAGCTTCTAAAGTATCTGAATCGTAATAATGGATCCTGTCGATATGACGCCAGTCAATCTGTGATTTAAAATGTTCATTAACCGGAAAGATGAAACCAACGCATAATTCATTACGCGTTGCTTCACCTTTATCAAGATTAAAAAGGTAGGTATTAGCAAAAAATCCTTCTAATTTTAATTTTGTATTATCCAGTAAAACATGCTTTAACAAAATCGTGGTTGCGCTTTCCGTGAAATACTCTTTTTCAATGATGCCGTAATTGCGCATGTCTTCCTTATACCAACTTGCCCTCACATCCTGCGTTAAAGTAAACCAATCTGTCAAAGGCACATCTAGCGCAACTGCTAGCTCTTTATGCTCCCAGATATTCCTATCCTGATTCCAGTTAAAATTAACAAACGGCCTAATAATAACATCTAAATCTTCAAACAAATCTTCATATTCTAAGCTAGCCTGTAAAGAGACAAAATAAATATCCTTATCCGGATGTCTCAAGTCATATCTATAACCAGTATCTATTTTATAAACTGGCTCCTGCCAATAGGAAAAACAAACTGATGTAGAAAACATCAACAATATAACTAAAATCAATATTTTTATTTTTTCCATAGCTTTTTTATAATGGCGGAGAGGCTGGGATTCGAACCCAGGGGTCCAGTTACCCGGACCAATTGCTTAGCAGGCAACTGCTTTCGGCCACTCAGCCACCTCTCCAAGCTCAAGTTTTTGCTTTTCTTTTTTTCCTAAAAAACTCCTGTAAAAGATCTCTTGCTTCCTGCTCTAGGATACCTTTTGTTATCTTGATACGGTGATTAAGTTCTTTACTGTTAGTTATATCAACCACTGAACCGCATGCACCAGATTTTAGATCAGCTGCTGCAAAAATAACGTTTTTAACCCTAGCTAGCACAAGAGCTCCAGCACACATCGGGCAAGGCTCAATTGTAACATAAACAGAACAATCATTCAACCATTTGCAGTTTAAAAAATGGCTTGCCTGGGTAATAGCGATCATCTCAGCATGAGCTGTTGGGTCTTTAAGGCGCTCTACCTGATTGTATGACTTGCCAATGACCCTATCTTTGTAGACAACAACAGCACCAACAGGAACTTCATCTTCTTCAGAAGCTCTAACTGCTTCTTTTAAAGCTAGTTGCATGAATTTTTGGTGAGAATTTATCATTACATATAATTATGCGCCTGGCAGGATTCGAACCTGCAACAACCAGCTCCGTAGGCTGATGCTCTATCCAATTGAGCTACAGGCGCAAGGTAGAATATCTAAAACAGTGAGTGGTATATTACATCAACAGCCCTTAATTGTCAATTAATTAACTTTTATTCAACAGGTATTTCTGCAATAGTAAATTTATTGGAATTCTGCAATAACCACTTCCATCTAACACTTTCATCACCTTCTCTAATCTGGTATGAAGTAACTAAACAATAATCACCAGGTATTAAATCTGCCATTTCTTTTTTTGTTCTATTGTAATAACGCAGCTGCCACATAAATTCTACGCTTTCGCCGGGTTTTATCTCATCGGGAGCATCCATATCATAGACACAATCAGGATAATCACAATAAGCTGAAAACTTCTCACCATCATAAGAACCAATATGGTTTATACAAAAAGTATTTATATGCATAAAAATACTCTTATCAATATTATTTTTTATTGTTATTTTTACCAAATCTGTGGACAAATAAAACTCTTTATCAGTAGTTACCTTGATATCCAAAAGCGGTTTTTTATAAGGTGGGGTTGCGCCCGTACGGGTTTCTTGGGAATAGCTAACATCTTTAGCAAAAAAAACAAAAACTAAACAACAAATACATAAAAAAATCTTTTTTCTCACTAAGCTACTGCCCTAACTGATCTAATTGTTTTAAACGATCGTTATAATCTTTATTAATTCTATTTAATTTTTTCTTTGTAGAATCAATAGTTGTCTTATAAGTTGAGGTGTCTATACCTTCTTTTGACAAGACTCTTTTCATCTCTTTATTAAAAATTCCCTTATTGCCATAACCTTTAAACATAATAAGAATAAGAATACAAATTATAACCAATGTAAACAAAATACCCAATATTCCCACAAATCCAGAATTTAATTTTATACTATTTTCTCTTTTCAAAGTAATCTATTATACTATTAACAAGTATATCATATCAAATACTCTAAGAATAAACTGCAGTTAATAAACAATGGCGGAGAGGGAGGGATTCGAACCCTCGGACCTTGTGAGTCACACGCTTTCCAGGCGTGCGCGCTAAACCGGGCTACGCGACCTCTCCATGAATGGTATTTTTTTCGGAGAGAGCAGGATTTGAACCTGCGAGGCACTATAAGCACCTACCTGTTTTCGAGACAGGCCCATTCAACCACTCTGGCATCTCTCCAGGAAAAAGACTATTATCTAAGCAGCAAAAAGAAAACAAATGATAAAACCACTAAAATAAGACCAACAACATTATTCTTTTTTAACATCCAATTTTGAAAACTTTCAATATTCATCTCAAGTTGAGGAATAACTTTTTTCTTTATCCCGCCAATTTCCTTACCTAAAGAACCTTCTATCTTTCCAAATAACTTAGGAGACAAAACAAGAAGTACCCCAACAGCAAACACAACCGGGCTTAACCAAAGAACAAAATCCTTCATAAAGTCAAAAATTGTTAATTCTTCCATACTTCCCTCCTTTTTTCTTCTGTTTAAAATGGCGGAGGAGAGAGGATTCGAACCCCTGGAAACTTGCGCCTCAACGGTTTTCAAGACCGCCGCATTCGACCACTCTGCCACTCCTCCCTATACCTAACTGACAAATAACTGATTGAAAATACTTGAATAAATCGCTTTTGTCAAATCCACAGATCCATTGAATAATCCGGAAAAAGAAAAAGACTCCAACATAAAATTAAGTATACTACCAAAAACTAAAATATTTACAATATATATTATAGAAATCGCAAAAATATAATTAGCGATACTAGCATATTCAATTCTTTTTGGACGTAAAATCCGAGCACTAAAACTCAGATGCATGATTAGTGAAAAACTACATAAAAAAAGCGAATAATATAAAATATAAACAGAATCGCTAAATAATCTTAAAACAAAATGTAGAAGACCGAAAATAATCACATATATCGGTAAAACATAAGGAGCAGTCTTAACCAAAGGAGCAAAAAAACGGAATACCACCTCTAAAAAATGCTGACCCTTCTTATAAAAAAACCTCGGTTCATACACAAATAGATACAACACCAAAAAAAACACCATCCCGTTTATAAAATAGCTCAGCGCAACTTTTTCAATCTGAGAAATGTACTTAATAAAAACTATGGTCACGCTTATTACAAAAGGAAGTATCAACAACCCCAGAATAAGCTTTAATGTATTTAAAAATATCCTAGCTAATTTTTGTCTGTCCATCCAAATATTTTCTTAAAACCTCTGGTATCGTAATGCTGCCATCGGAATTCTGATAATTCTCCATAATCGCAATTACAAGCCGCGGCAACGCAACTCCGGAACCGTTAAGAGTATGCACATACTGTAGTTTTTTAGTTTCTTTCCCCCTAAAACGGATATTGGCACGCCTTGCCTGGAAACTTTCGAAATTGCTGCAGCTTGAAACCTCAAGCCACTTATCAATTCCTGATGCATAAATTTCCAAGTCGTAAGTCTTGCTTGATGCAAAACTTAAATCTTGAGTAGACAGTAAAACCACCCTATAAGACAAATCAAGTGCTTTAAGGATTGCCTCTGCATTATTTACCAAACTTTCTAATTCCTTATATGAATCAGCAGGTTTTACAAATTTCACCAACTCCACTTTATCGAACTGATGTACTCTTGATAAACCGCGCGTGTCTTTACCGTATGAACCGGCTTCTCTTCTAAAACATGCTGAATAACCCATATAATAAATAGGCAGCGTTTCTTCGTCTAGAATTTCATTACGGTGAATATTAGTAATAGGAACTTCTGCAGTGGGAATTAAATATAACCCATCTTCTTTTAAAGCATACATATCGTCTTCCATTTTAGGAAGCTGTCCTGTGCCAGTCATAGAATCAGCATTTACCAAAAATGGTACAAGAACTTCCTTATATCCATGATTCTTCTGATGAAAATCCAACATAAAATTTATCAAAGCACGCTCTAACCTTGCACCCCAGCCTTTAAAAAGAACGAAGTTTGACCCCGTAAGCTTAGCGGCCCTGGCAAAATCAATAACATCAAGCTGCTCGCTTAACTCAATATGAGTTGCCGGCTTAAAATCAAACTTTCTTATATTATCCTCGGTTCTAATTATCTTATTAACCTGCGCACTACCTACGGGAACTGACAAATCTACCAAGTTAGGTATAGTTAAAAGCAGCTTATTTAAAACATTAATGATATTCTTTGAATCATCCTCGAGTTTATCTTTTGCATGAGAGATTGCCTTCATGGAAGCAATAGTCTCTTTAGCATCTTTTTTCTCTTTAAGAAGCTTTGTTATTCCATCGTTAGCCAAATTTTGTTTTCTGCGCAATTCATCCAGCTCAACAAGAACTTTCTTGCGCTTCTCATTAAGCTCTAAGATATGATCAAGATCAATCTCGAGTTTTCTGTCTTTTAAAGACTTTTCAACCAATTCTTTATTTTCTGCAATAAACTTTATATCTAGCATTTTATCCTTTTATTACACCTAATGGCTTAAAGCGAACAATCTTTTTAGCTATACCAGAGGCATTTACAACTTCGATTACCTGATCTATATCCTTATAAGCAGAAGGCGCTTCCTCAACTATAGTTTTATTGCCTTTTGCTTTGACTATTATACCTTTAGATTGCAATTCCTTCAATAATACATTTAAATTTATCGTTCGCGCCGCCTGTGTCCTTGATTTAACCCTTCCTGCACCATGACAAGAACTCCCAAAGGTCTTTTCCATAGCCGTATCTGTTCCCACGCATAAATAAGAACTTGTCCCCATGTCTCCCGGCACAATAACAGGTTGCCCTATAGACCTGTATTTTAAAGGCAGTTCGCTTTGACCTGGTCCAAAGGAGCGCGTTGCGCCTTTTCTGTGTACGCAAAGAAGTTTCTGTTTACCATCCACAACATGCTTTTCAATCTTTGCTATATTATGCGCAACATCATATATAAGCTGTAAACCTAAAGAACTCCAGGAAGCATTAAAGACTTTTGCAAAGCAGCTGCGCACCAAATGCATCAGGCACTGCCTATTTGCCCAGGCATAATTAGCAGCACATTTCATAGCACAAAAGTAACTTTTCCCCTCAGCTGAGTTTAAAGGAGCGCATGCAAGCTGCTTATCAGGAACACTTATATCATATTTATCAAGACATCGTATCATCTTACGAGCATACTCATCACATACCTGATAACCAAAACCCCTTGAACCGGAATGAATCATAACCGTCACCTGATTCTTAAACAAACCTAAAGTTTGTGCTATTTTTTCATCGAAGATTTCATCCACGACCTGAACTTCCAAAAAGTGATTACCTGAACCTAAGGTACCTGATTGAAACTTACCTCTTTCCAATGCCCTTTTAGATACAGTTTCAATATCAGCGCCTTCCATAAAACCATTATCTTCTGTAACCTCTAAATCCTGCTCTGTACCAAAACCTTTTTCAACAGCCCATCTTGCACCTTTAATTAGAATCTCTTTTGAGTCTTTACTATTTAATACAATCTGACCGCTTGAACCTACTCCACTTGGAATATCACTAAACATCGTGTTTATTAATAATTCTAGTTTTGTTTTTATGTCTTTAACTTCTAGGTCACTCCTTAAAAGCCTTACCCCACAATTAATATCAAAACCTACTCCACCGGGAGAAATCACTCCGCCTGCTTCAATATCTGTTGCTGCCACACCACCTATGGGAAAACCATAACCCCAGTGAATATCAGGCATGGCCAAAGAAGCTTTGACAATACCAGGCAAAAACGCAACATTAGCTACCTGTTCGGTAGCCTTATCTTTCAATAAATCTTCAAGTAGCTTTTCATTTGCATAAATAACTCCGTCAACGCGCATGCCTTTTTTATAACTCTTAGGAATGCGCCAAGTAAATTCATCAATCCTCTCTAAAACATCTCTATCCATAATAAGCAATCACCATCTGTATCTTACAACATATTCCAACTTTACCTCTGAATCTTTTTTTACAGGGACATTAAACTGAATTGTCTGGGCGTCTTTTTTTTCAAACTCATGGGTTTTACTGATTATTTTCCAATTCGTATATCTCCAGAGATGCTCAATAACATTAACTACAATATCCGTATCCTTGTGGTTACGCAATGAAATCTCAAAAGTCTCCTCTGACCATCGGGCTTTATGATCTTCGCGGTAATTCATTTTTTTACGCTCCCCGACAACATCAAAAGCATCACCTAAATAAAGTCGGATTTTTTCATCCTTGGGCGTATGGTCAATCATATTCTCGCCAATAAACTGCAAACTCTCATCCGTATCTTTCTTATAAACCTTAACTTTGCCTTTAGGTAAAGGCATACCCAAATTATCTTTTTTGCTGTTTTTAAATTCTAACTTTACTTTTATTTTTTGCTTCTTGGAAGAAGAATTGTCATAATCAAACCACCTCCAACCATAGTAATCAACCGGGTCATAAACAAACAACTTCTGTACAGGCACAGATTCGGCTGATAATAAAGAAACCTGCTTAGTCTGATTATTTTTGACGGTAGTTGAGCGCTCTAAAGTATACATATGATATTCAAAAAATGCTTTTTCTGAAAACTGTTCATCATCCACCATTTCTCTTGCGGCAAAACTTTTTTGAACACTACCTCCTATAAAATTTTCCTGCACACGATTAACATCACCTGCAATAAGCTTTAACCTTGCATCCTTATAGGTTGCACCACTTCTGTTATCAATCGTAACCCAACCGGATAAGTCTATCTTTTTATCCAGTTTATCAACCACCACTACATAATCAGCATTCCATCTTATATTTTTAGTTAAATATGACACTTCGATTAAATGCTTTCCACTTTTTCTATTTTTAATCTGCCACATCAAAGTCGGCTTTGTAATCAACCCCTCAGGAAGCTCAGGAAAAGCAATATTAATAATATTATCTTTACGTGTTACCATATTAATTCCTGTACTATCAACAATAACAATATTGTTACCATCGTAACTTAATAATTTTCCCTCATAAAGCTTGCCGTTTTCAGTTAAAAGCTTAATACTATTATCAATATATTTTTTAAGCAGCTTATCCGCGCTTACCAAATCATACTCATAGTTTTGCTCCTGAATAAGACATCCTAAAGGATCAGTTAAAGATTTAAAATGAACTGATTCCGGTTCAATATAGGAAGCTACATCTGAAAATCTAATATCGTTAATTCCTTTTTTTAACTCTAGCGATCTTTTATCTTTAACCAATGCAAAATTCTGGTTGTAGACGGTTAATTCAACAGCCTGCTGTTCGCTGGCAAATAAATTTATGCTATATAAAAAAATTAACCCTACGAGGCCCAAAAAAATCTTTTTCATTTCTGTCTCCTTTTTTCCTTATACATCAAAAATTAATTCTAACTGCCAACTACCTTTAATCTGAGTTAACTTCAAACCATGAAACGTCGCTGCCTTAATCTCTGTATTTATTGTATAACTATTTAAAGCTCTCCCCTCTACAACAGCTTTGAGCTTATTTTTTTTAAGTTCCTTAATAACAAATCCACTAAAAACAAGCTGCTTGACCTGTGAAAGTGAAAGCAATTCATTCAACCAATAGACAAGAAGATCCTCATAAGAATCAGCAGTTAAATTTATATCTAAGGATTGTTTTATTTTGACAGGAGATTTTGTTTTTGCCATGATATCAAACATGGCACTGGCAGCACTACAAAAAACGTCTTCTAAAGAGTTGGCCTTTAACCTGATACCAATATCTGCAGTATGACTGATTAACTCGTATATATTGGCCTTCACTATTATTAAATTTATGAGCCGTGCAGGAATCGAACCTGCAACCTACAGATTAAGAGTCTGCCGCTCTACCAATTGAGCTAACGGCCCGAAATCTACTTCTTGTTTATTTACCAATGGTTGCAAACAAAAATAAATATTACCAGATTTTCCCGCAACTGTAAAGGATGTTTTTATAGCCTGCCTATGCTACAACAACAGAAACTTCTTTATCAAAAGGATTAGTCCTTAAAGCCAATGAAAATAAATATGGATAATTATTCTTTAAATGAGCCATGTACATAATCCATTCGGACAAAAGCTGTGCGTAGACCCGCTTCACATCATTAGTTAAGTGCTCTATATCTGTCTGGGGCAACTGTTTAAAATCAACCCGGTAAGAAAGTTCTTCTGTAAGATGAAAAACCGCCCATAATAAATCGGTAAAAGACTCATGTTCTAGGAGATTAGAATTACCTAATAAACTTAACAGAAAATCTCTTTTCCTATTCAAGAACTCTTTTAATGAATTAAGGCTATCTTTGTTTATATTTAAATCACTTGTATGTCTTTTTACCAACCTGCACACTCTTATAAAATCTTTTTCAAGCCATTTATCAGAAACAATCAACGCCTTTGCTAATATCTTGCTATTATGATCAAACTCGGAAAAAGTCTTTAATAAATCGGTGCCCAATTCAGTGAAAAAAGAACCTATTACCATGTTAAGTTTTTTTAAAAGAGACCTCTTTTCACGAAAATGCAGCAGGTTATGTAACACTAAAGTAACCAGCAAAACCTCAAAGAATACAAAAGCAATATCTCCCACAAGATATATAAATATATGGTGAATGTCTCTAAAGATCAAAAAATGAAGATAATAAACTCCTGCAGAAAGCGCAATCAATAATAATCCTAAAATAAGCTGCCAATTAAGAATTTTCTTCATTATTTTGACTCCTAAAACTCATAATTTAAACTAGTCATAAACCGAGAATCGTTCTTTTTTGTATTGCTATCGGGTTTTGAATTATAATCATCTATAAAACTTAAGGCGATGAATGAATTCTCATCTATATAATTTTTAACTACACTCTCAGAATGCAGCCTGAAGTCTCCGGCATTCTCAAGCTTTGGGTATAATACTAATTCCTGGGAAAACCTTAACTTATCAAAAAGCTGCTTTTCTAAAAATGCACGGGGAATCAAAATCGCCTCATTCTTATTTTTTGTATTATCCCTGAAGCTTGTGTGTTCACAACCTACACCTAATTCTACCATTGCCTTAAAATTATCTGCATCACTAAACCAATAACCTAATCCGGTTGTCGGAGTAATTCTATAATCTATATTCGTAAACCTATCGTGATCGCTTTCAAGCTTATAAAAGTTGTACCACCTTTTATCTTTGAAACTAAAGGCATAACGCAGCATCGTATACCATTTCTGCGTATCCATCTTATTGCTGGATGAGCCGTAAAGAGTATTGGCTTTGATGGTAAACTCATCAGTAGAAGTTTTTCTGTTTAAAAATATTGAACTGTTCGTCTTAGAGCTTCTCGTATTGCCACTAACTTTATTTAAACCCAAAGAAATTTCTTTCTTCCACAAAGAGTCTTTTGCTGATTTCTGAGGCTTTTCCTTGACCCCATCTTGCCCTAAAAAAACGATATCTTTAACATGTTTCTTCTCAATATAAAGTCTGCCTAAGATATCGCTTTCTATAGTTATGCTATCTTTATTCTCTTGAACGATCTTTGCATTTATAATATCGCCATTATCCAGTACGACCTTTGAAATATCTTGAGCAAAACAAATGCTTGCTAAAACTAAAACTAATAAACTAACAATAACAAATCTTCTCATAGACTTTATTTATTAACTACCAAAATTGATACGCTTATTAAAACCTGCATTGCACCACCTAAAACCAAAACCTTAACCGGTAACTTCATATACCACTCGATAAACTTATCGAGTGGTATATGAAACTGCCAGTTAAGTATTTTTTTCATATTGTTTTTTATTAATTATTCTTAAGTATTTCAACTTCTGTTTTTAAATTATTTATCTGCTTCTGCTGATCTTTAATTGCTTCTATCAATAAACCAACCAAATATTGATATTCAACTGCCTTTGTCTGCATTTCATCATCTACAGTATGAACAACCTCGGGAACAACTTTTTCAACCTCTTGTGCAACTAACCCCATACGCAATTTACCTTGATTTAAATTAGAATCTTTCCAGTGAAAATTCACACCCCTCAAACTTAAAACTTTATCCAATGCATCCTGAATCGTAGTAATATCTTTCTTTAACCGCTCATCCGAAGCGACATGATAACTTCCATAAGTTCCCGTGATATTACCGCTTTTATCAATGGACATCGCCGATGAACCGGCAACGTTAATCTCAAGCACATCGTTAAAGTGTCCATATTTAATTGATCCTCTTCCCCTAACATCATCGGAAAAGAGAATTCCTCCCCATGCATTGGGATGGGAAATCTCATTGATATAGGCGTTAAACCCTCCTTCTATAACCAATCTATCCGAACCAGCTGGCGCCGAACCTCCGGAAGAACCATCGCTAGTGTCTAAAATATGTAACTTTGCTTCCGGGTTAGTTGTACCAATACCCACATTACCGTCAGGATCTATATTCATCGCAATAAGTTCTGCTATCTTATCACCATTTGAATCAACCAAAAATTCTAGCCCTTTTACCGATAGCGTAGCTAACCTAATTTGCCCTGCATCATTTTCATTGGTATCTGTAAATTTCAAAGCACCACCTGCTGACCTTATATTAATAACTCCTTCTTCTACAGTCAATTTGTCAGAAGGAGAATCCGTACCAATTCCCAAATAGCCCCCTTTTAACATCATTCTTAAAGTACTTAGCTCATAAAAACCCATCTCTCCGTTTTGTACGTGTATTTCCATATCATTATCACCTACATCTAAATCATCAAACCTTAGTGTCGGGTTTGTGCCACCAATCGTCAAAATCTTATCTGATCCTGGTACTCCACTAATTGGCGTATCCGTGCCTATTGCAACATTATTTTCTACAATTAAATTACCGTCACCAACAGTTGTACCACTCTGAGAAAAAGTCGGACCGATCTTCATTCGCTCAGTAGTCAACTCAGTATAACTTCCGTAAGGGGCTGGATAATAAGTAACAATGCGGATTTCCTCAACCTCTTGGGCAAAAGAAAAAGAATATAAAAAATGAAAAAATATAAATAAAATAATTTTTTTCATCACTGCTCCATAACTTAATTAAACATATTAAAAATCATTAAACTAATCGTGACTATTAAACTAACAATAACAAATCTTCTCATAGACTTTATTTATTAACTACCAAAATTGATACGCCTATTAAAACCTGCATTGCACCGCCTAAAACCAATACCTTAACCGACAGTTTCATATACCACTCGATAAGTTTATCCGAAACCTTTGATTTAACCATCAAAAATGCCTTGATAACGGCAATAATAGCCAAAACAGCTAAAATCTTAGAAACCATGCCTTCTGTCTTAAAAGCGGCAATAATGATAAGCACTGAAAACGAAACTGTAATCCCCAGAATTATTTTTTTAATGGTTTTCTGGCTTTTTTTCTGAAGCTTTTTTCTTAAAAATTCCGGCTTCATAATAAAAAGTATCCCCCATATGATTAAAAGCCATCCAATAATATTAGCAAACATATCCCCTCCTTTTGTTATACCTTAAAACTATTATACTATTGTTTTATAATTTTAATAGAATTTTTGAGTGAATTTGTTAGAATATAACCTAAAGCAACTACTTATAACTAAAACACTATGAACCTATCAAATCTTAACGAAGAACAAATACTGGATCTAAGAATTAGGGATCTACCGGTAAAAATTGAAAATACCTGGCTGTCTGAATGCATCAATAAGCTTTATGAAGAGCTTCAACTAAAAAACCTGTTATTTCGTCCCAGTTGTTACTTAGCAGACGAATGGCTTACCCCTGAAGGAGAACCCATAATCGGTATCCCCTTTTATCTGGCTGATGAAGCCCTTATGAGACTAGAAAAAAAAATGATGCTAGAAGTCGAAGGCGGCACAAAAGAATGGTGTATGAAACTACTTCGCCATGAAACAGGACATGCCATAAATTATGCTTATCAGCTCTTCAAAAAGCCAAAATGGAAAAAAGTTTTCGGTAGTCCTTCTGCAACCTACGCCGATACATACCGATTCAGACCTTACAGTAAAGCATTCGTAAGACATTTGGAAGATTATTATGCACAGTACCACCCTGATGAAGACTTTGCAGAAACATTTGCCGTATGGCTTACTCCAGATTCGAATTGGCAAAATAGATACAAAAACTGGAAAGCCTTAAAAAAGCTTGAGTATATGGATTCTCTGATGAACAAAATAAAAAAACATCCTGCATTGGTTAAAAAGGGAAAAAAATACTGGCAGGCTTCAAGAATAAAATCAACCTTAAAAAATTACTACAAGAAAAGAAAAAACTTCAGTTTAGAGGACTTCCCTGACTTTCATGATACAAATCTATCCAAGATATTTACTGCCTATACTGAAGAAACCCAAAAACTTCCCAAGGCATATGATATAATTAATCGCTACAAAAAAGAAATCCTAAATAATGTCTCTGCCTGGACAGGTGAAAAAAAATATATCATAAACGATGTATTAAAAAATATAAAATCCCGCTGCAAGAAGTTAAAACTTGTTAGCAGTAAAGACGAAACCACGATTATTTCAAAGATTACCGCCTATATAACAACTTTAGTAATGAACTATCTACATACCGGGCGTTTAAAAACCAGAAAATGAAAAAGAAACTAAAAATCATCTTACTTTTCGATACTCCATACTTTACACCCAAAGAATACTCCTTTGACAAAGAATTTAAAGATGAAGAAAACTGGTATACCGAACGCGACGTATATCAGGCCCTGATTAAAAACGGCCATGAAGTAAGATTACTGGGTCTATTTAATGACATAAACGCACTTTTAGAAGAAATCAAAGATTTCAAACCAGATTTAGTATTTAACCTTACTGAAGTATTTAATAATAAGACCTATCTGGACAAAAATGTTGCGTCACTTTTAGAAATACTGGAAATCCCTTATACTGGGGCTTCCTCAGGAGTGTTGTTTATCTGCAACAACAAAGCGCTAAGTAAAAAAATTCTTAGGTTCCACCGTTTGCGTGTACCTAGATTCTATACTTTTAAAAGAAACCATAAGGTTTGGCTCCCTAAATACCTGAAGCTTCCTCTTGTAATAAAACCTCTGTGCGAAGAAGCTTCCCGAGGTATTGCACAAAGTTCCATAGTGGATAATGAAGACTCTTTGATTGAAAGAATAAAATTTATCCATGAAAGCATGTCCATGGATGCCATAGCCGAGGAATATGTTGATGGCAGAGAACTATACGTAACTGTCATCGGCAATAAAAGATTAACAGTCTTGCCTGCTCGAGAGTTAAAATTCGGAGAGCTGCCCGAAGATGAACCTAGAATCGCCACATATAAAGCAAAATGGGATGACAAATACCGCGATAAATGGGGAATAAAAAGCGTCTATGCTGGAAAACTGCCCAATGGAATGGCTAAAAAAATCGAGGAAGTCTGTAAGCGTGCGTACAGGGCTTTGGAATTTCAAAGTTATGCCAGATTTGATATAAGGATTACACCTGATAAAGGAATAATTTATATCCTAGAACCTAATGCAAACCCATGCCTTGCCTATATTGATGAAGTAGCCCAGGCTGCTGAAAAAACCGGCGTAAGTTACGAACAGCTGATCAATAAAATCGTCTACCTTGCCCTGCAAAGAACTATCTAGCTTTTCTCTTCAGCTTAAAAATAACTACCAACATTAAAATAAAATACACAGAGCTTAAAACCATCAACAACGGATCAGTATTAAAATACCTGGCTATAGCTTTGGGATTCTTCAAAATATTTGCACCTACTGCGCTGATTATATATTGAACCCAGAATATCCTAACCGGAGAAGCAATTATAATAATGAATAGGTATTTTTTAAAACTAATCTTGGTAAAACCAAACGTCGTATCTAAAACCCTGTAAGGAATTAACGGAACAAACCTAAGAAGAAAAATCCAACTCGGGCTTAAATTCTTAATCCTATTATCTAGCACACTGACCCATTTAGATTTAAACCGCTGTGAAAAAGAACCTCGAATTAATATCCTGGAGGTAAAAAACAATAAAAAACAATTGATTATCTCAGCTATCCATATAAGTAAACTACTTATATATACGCCAAAAATTACAGCAGCGATGATTTTTAATGGATCTTTTATCACCCAGATAAAATAAGCGACCACAGAATACAAAAATACAAATAAAACCCACTGAAGATAACCGGGGTAAGAAGAAAGGAAATTATCTATCTTTGTCTTATCTATATCTAGATAGATACTGGAAAATAAAATTACAAAAACTAAAAAAACCAAAACAACGATACTGATAAGCCTTTTGTTTTTGCGCATAAAAAAGACTATTTTTCAATCAATCTGACTAACAATGAGCTTATGCAATAAATAGAAACACATATCAATCCTGAAGAAATCATAATAAGCTCATGAATAGTTCCAGCTTGATGTCTTGAAATCATTATTGCAGTCAATAAAAGCACTAAACCAAAAAACAAAGGACAATTCACCAAAACTATTTTATCTATTTTTCTTAACACCATTGTACTCCTCCTTGTTACAAAACTATTTAACCACAGTAAACATAGAAATAACACTCATAAGTATTAATAATAAACCAAAATATAACATCAATAACTCTTCCTTGCTAAAATTAGTCCTTATCCTTTTTTTAGGTTGGGTTTTTTGCCAATAGAAATTAACTGCATTTAAAGCAACAACAAGCGGAACAAACGAGAATATAGCCATAAACCACATAAGGTTATCCTTATTGGCCAGAAGATTAAGCATTATAAAACAAGCGCTTAGTAAAATAGGGGAATACTTTTCCTCATAACCTTTTTCAGCTGTAATAAGGAATATATTCTTAAAAAAACTGTATATAAAAAATAAAGAAAATATTGCTCTAGCCATAGGAATTATTTTTAGTTTTCTTTTTTCTTTAATAAACTGCCAATTCTTATACATCCAGTAAATCTCATACAACCCTAAACTGATTACGCTTAAGAAAATAAATTTCTTAATCGGTACTATATTAGAAAAGACCTCTTCTTTTTGATAAGAAAACCTTTCCCCCAACTCTTGAGTTAGAGACCTATTGCAGTGCTTACAGGTTGTATCCCCTTCAGCGATTTCTTTTGTACAAAACGGGCATGTTTTCATTTTTTTTCGCGCCCAGCAGGAATCGAACCTGCAACATCCAGTTCCGAAGACTGGCGCTCTATCCAATTGAGCTATGGGCGCATTAATAGTTTTGTTTTTATGACTTCAAGTACTTCTTCCGCAGTTATCTGACTCATACAGATATTATCCGCGCAATCAAGTTTAAAACACGGGATATCACAATCTATATCTTTTTTCAAAACAGTGTTTTTATCAACATCAACAGGTCCTGTAATCCTATAATCAGTGGGCCCAAACAATGCAATAACACTGACCTCAACTGCAATGGCAATATGCATCGGCCCTGAATCAGCGCTTATGACAATACTGCTTAAACTAAACAATGCAGCAAGCTGAATAAGATTAAGCTGCCCTGTTAATACAACCGCTTCAGATTTAGATAGACTTAAGATCTTCTCCACCAAACCTTGATCTTCTTTTGCCCCAACAACAATAACTTTTAAACCAGGTTCTTTTGACAAAAGATTAATAAGCTTTGCAAAATTATCAACCGGCCAACGCTTAAGAGGCCAATTTGCACCAGGATTAAGCACAACCAATTGATCAGAACTTTTCACTCCTTTTTCTTCCAATATATTCCTTACATCTAAGATGTCTCTTTTGTTTACCTTAAGTTCATAAGATTTATCATCAATCTTACCAACATAAGGCCTGACGATATTCAAAAAGTAATCAATACGATGAACAGAATCACGCTCAATAGGATCGATCTTACCGGTCAACAGCAGATTATTCTTCCTGCGGCTATATCCAATTCTATTTTTTATCCCAGCAAAAAAACAAATCATAAGTCTTGTAAAGGAACGGTGAAATAAAAATACCGCATCAAATTTTTTCTTTCTCAAAGAAAAAATAAACGCTATCTTTGAAAACACACTCTTGAAACTGCCTCTTTCATCAAAAGAAATAAACTCATTTATACTAGGGTTATTCTTTAAAAGCTGCGCGCACCTGGCAGGCGCAGCACAGGCAATATAACTATCAGGAAAACTTTTTCTTAAAACACGTATTGCCGGAGTGGTAAAAAGCACATCCCCAAGCCAATTGACGTTAAAAACCAGAATTCTTTTATAAACTTTAGTCATCTCTTAATTCTTTTAATAATGTGTAAAAACCGCTTGCCTTTACCCAGAGGATAAAAGGATTACTGTCTTTTTCGCTGATGCGGATTCTTTTTAATACAAATACGTCATTTTTTGGGTAATCTCTTCCGGGGTTTGTTGCCACAGCTGCCACATAACCGGATTGCAAAACAATACTACGGCTTCTTTTATCAAAGGAGCCGAAAGGATAACTGAATAAATCCATTTCACAGTCAAGCTGTTCTTCAAGAAATTCCTTAGGCTCTTTTATCTCATGGATTAAATCGTTTTGTTCATCAAGCTTTACCAGATCTACATGGCTAAACGTATGAATGCCTAGATCGATAAACTCAGAATCAACTAAACTTTTAAGTTCCTCTATTGACATAAATTCAGAACTATCTACAAAATAACTACTTTGCTTAATTTGCTGCCCAATAAAATCTACAGCAATAAATATGGTTGCCGGAATAAGATACTTTTCTAAAATCGGCTTAGCATTTAAAAAATTATCCCTGTAGCCGTCATCAAAAGTAACAACTACGGTCTTAGGAGGGATTTTTTTATTCTCCTGTATGATGCGCGCAAGGCATGAAAGACTTATTACATTATAAGAATTTTTAGCAAGAAACCTCATTTGCTCCTCAAATGCCTTAGGGCTTACAATCAACTTAGTGCTTGACGGATTATCCTTTCTCACAGAATGATACATAAATATAGGTACAACATATTCGCGCCTTAAAATAAAAAATACCGATACAAAAATAGAAACAGCTAAAATAACCAGAAGTATCTTTATTTTCTTTATCTTCATCTCTTTCTCATTAATTATATTAAAACCTGCTTATAAACCTCTATTGTCTTTTTTACACAATTATCTATATTAAAATTCTCAAAACAAAACTTTTGTGCTTGCGCAGCCATCCCTAACCGCAAAGAATTATTGCTTAAAAGCTCTATTAATCTATCAGTAAAACAATCCAATTTATCATATTCTACACAATAACCATTAACTGAATCTTGAACCAATTCTTTTAACCCTCCCACACAAGAAACAACAACCGTAACCCCTACAGCCATAGCCTCTAAAACCGACAATCCAAACGATTCGTATTTGGTCGTAGTACAAAAAACATCCATCACGGAAAGTGGTTCTTTTGTTTCATTCACAAACCCTAAAAACCTAACATCATTAGTTATACCTAAAGCCTTTGCCTTAAAACGCAGAGACTCTTCCTGCGGCCCTCCTCCAACAATAACTAATTTAGCCTGCGGTAAAAAATCATGTACTCGTTTAAAAACTTCCAATAATAAATCAAGACCCTTATCAGGAGAAAAACGCGCTATATTACCGATTACAAGATCAGTCTTTTCTAAACCATATTTATTTCTCAATGCCTCTTTTTCAAGAGAATCCAACTGATTAAACCTAGATAAATCTATACCATTATTGATAAGCTTTACTTTTTTTTCTTTTATTTTGAAATTATCCAGAATAAGCCTGCGGCAATAATCGCTGACCGCTATTACCCTATCTCCAAAAAAAGGAAAGATTTTACGCAAAAACCTTACCCGATATATCCCATGACATGTAGAAATAACCTTTATATCATTATATTTAGCAATAAGTCCACATAAAACCTGAGTCACTCTTTCCTGTGCATGGACTATATCAATATCATTATCTTTAACTATCTTTCTAAGCTGTAAATACTGCCTAAAAAGAAACGGATTAAATTCATTTTTAGTATTAAAATCGATCTTATAATGGTTGATTTTATGCTTATCCAATTCACTCTTTAAAACACCTGTTCCTGAAGCGACAAAAACATTTATATTATTCTGTTTTAATCCTTTGGCTAAATTAACTACATAGCGTGAAATCCCCCCAATATTTAAATGTTTAGTCACTAACAGTACATTCATTAAACCAACAGCTCCTCTACTTTTTCAAAAACCTCTTTTGATGTAATAAGCTTCATGCATATATTCTTTTTACATTTTGATCTGTAGCAAGGAGAACAAGGCACTTCCTTTCTTAACAGCCTGTATTTTCCTTTAGGATGAAGATGTTTTGAAGGATCGGTCGGTCCAAAAAGAGCAACAAAAGGAACATTAAGGCTAGAAGCAATATGAATCGGAGCTGAATCTCCGCTGATAAGAACACTGCATCTATCAACCAAAGCGATAAGCTGCGCAAGATTAGTTTGACCGCAGGCGATTATCGGTTTAAAATCCTTTAATCTAGCAGTCACTTCCTGGGCAATTGCAAGATCAGCTTTTGTGCCTGTAAAAACAACACGCATATTCTTAGTTTTAAGCATATCACAAAGCTTCACAATATTAGCGCTCGGCCAGCATTTAGACTTCCAACGACTGCTTGCTCCAATATTTATCCCTATCAGTTTTTGGTCTTCAGTTAACCAATGCTTTTCCAGAAAACTGTTCATTAACTTCTTTGCGTCCTTATTAACCCACAATTCCAAAGAATCATCCATATCCTTTATATCCAACAACCGTAATACATTTAATTGATGTCTTACAGGATGTTCAACCTGTTGCGGCAGAGATACTGTACGGTTAATAAGAAAACTCAGCTTTCTTTTAATAAAAAAACCATACCTTTCAGCAATTATTCCCAAAAAAGACAATAAGTGGCTGCGTTTATTATTCTGCAGATCAATCGAAATATCAAATCTATAATAAATAATCTTTTTGGCCAATCGCAATAAACCAAAGAATCCTTTATGTTGAATATCCTTATCATCGACTATCAAATCATCCACATAAGGACAATCCCATAAAAGAGAACTAAAATTCTTGTTTACCAAACAAGTAATAGTATGATTTTTGAATTTTTTCTTTATCGCCCGAAGGCTGGGTACAGCCAAGATAACATCGCCTAAAGCAGTTAATTTAATAACAATAATCCTTTTCTTGACTATCGTCTTTTTGTAAACAGAAAGTGTTTTCTGATACATGTTCTCTAGAGTAAACCTCTCCTCAACATAAGCCCTAGCCTTCAACGCCAAACTATTAGTGAAGCTATCATCATTATAAAACCTTATTACCGCATTTTTAATTGCCTCTGAATCCGCAGGATTAACCAAAATGCCTGTTTCGTTATCTTTTATAATATCAATAACTCCGCCCACTCTTGTCGCTACAACCGGAACGCCCGCTGCCTGTGATTCAATTATCACCCTGCCAAAAGCCTCTTCGGTTACAGTTGAAAGCACTAAAATGTTCATCTTTGAAAGTATAGAAGCAATATCTTTCTGATAGCCTAAAAAATCTACGCGCTCGGCTATGCCTAACTTCCTGCAAAGTGTCTTTAACTCCTCTTTGTAATCCTGTTTATTCTTAGCAGCATCTCCCACTATCCAGATACGCAGATTAGGAATAATTCTATGCAGCTTTGCTGCAGCATTCAAAAAATGGACATGCCCCTTTAATGGAGTGAGTCTTCCAATAATCCCTATAGTAAAATCCTGCTTATTTCTTTCATCCGGCCTGATAAAGCTATATTTTGATATGTCAACGCCTCTTGGAATTATAACTATATTGTCCCTCTTGACAGAAAAATCATCAACCATATGACGCGCTATGATATTGCTGGGACAAATTACATATTTGCCTAATGCCATAACCCTACTAAAGAAATGCCTGGAATAATAACCATGACAAGTAGTAACAAAATTAACCCCTGTTTTAAAAGAGACAATAAAACCTACCCATGCCGGAACGCGCGAACGACCGTGGATAACTTCAATATGCTCATCTTTAATAATCTTAGCCAATTGCGGGATAGTCTTTATCAAAACAAAAGGGTTCTTCCTGTGAACCGCCAATGTATAATGCTTAACGCCGCTCTTTTCAAGATCGGAAACCAACATTCCGCCAGAAGAAACAACAACAACCTTATGTCCATCCTCGACCAAACGGCGGGACAAATCAACAACTCCTGTCTCTACCCCTCCGACATTAAGTTGTGGTAAGATCTGTAATATATTCATAAAATCTTTTCCCTTAATGCATTTATTATATTATCCCGATCACTAAAACCTGTAGATGAAATTTTACCTGCTGAAACAACAACTAAAACCTCATAAAGATTATTTTCATCAGCTATAGCTATCAAACCTTTTTCTTTCAGATTATCAAGGAAAATCTTATGCCGTCGCCTTAAAGACAAAACACTGGGAAGAAAAACCACTACTTTCTTCGAACCTGCTACAGCTTCTGAGACCATGGAAATACTTTCTGCGCTTACTAAAATGATAGTGCTTATAGCTAGAATACCTGCAAAAGCATATTCAGGATTGTTTTTATTGGCGACAACAAGAAACTTTGCACTTGTTTTAAGTTGCCCTTCAAAAAGCCTCTCTTGAATAACAGATGTTCTTCTAGAAGTAGTAAAAAACAAATCAAATTCATTACCTTTAATAAAACTTTTTATTTTCTCAATTAAAGCAATTAAGCTTTGCTGTTTATACTTAAAGGCCTTGGTGTCTCCTCCAAAAAACACACCTAAAACATCTGGCTTTAATGCAATGTCTCTCTTTTTTAAGAAACCTTCCAATTCAATACGTCCCTTCTGAAGAAAGTCTTCATCAATACGATTAACAGCTGCATCAGTAAAAACAATATTTTCTTTTAAAGATAAGGGATCATGCCTTGGCGCTATTATTAAATCAAATAAAGACTTTCTTAAGAAACCCGGATTCATAATACAGATAGACCTGGCTTGGTTTTCCCGTTTTAAATAAAGATTAACTGCTGCTAAACTAGAACCAGCAGAAATAATTATATCTGCATGTGTTCTGATAAGACGCTCGAATGAATCCTTTTCAAGGGCAAACTTCAAATACCTTAAAGAACCAACCATGCGCATTGATATAAACAAAGAAAAAAATCTCAAAATAACCTTATAAAATCTATGTTTAAACTTTACTCTAATAACTTTTTGCTCAATAATATTATTCCCTTTCCCTAACAAATCCACTATAGCCCTAGACTGATTCATATGACCTGCTTTATCATCACTTAACACCAACACCCTCTTAAGGGCAGAATATTTCCACCTTCTGTAGCGCCATAGGTTTTGCTCAGGATATCTATTTATCAAATCTTCAATTTCTGCGTTTATTTTATTTAAATTTATCTTTAAGCTATCTTCTAAAGAAGTGGCTTTTGTTAAACTTAAAGGGTTTATCCTTAAAATATGGTAAGGCCCTTTTATCCGTCTGATACTACATAGCATAATAGAAGTATCAAACCTCAAGGCAAGCCTCACTGCGCCCGAAGGAGTAGGTACAGGAATATCAAAAAACGGTACAACCACTCCGTTTTTACCTCCATGGTCAGCAACCATAACTACAACCTTATTCTGTTTGAGGGCATGGGCAATCTTTAAAAGGGCATTTCCTTCCATGTAAACCTTAATACCTTTATCCTTTCTTAACTTATTAAGATAGAGAAACGTCTTGTTATATCTTGCCTGCTCCTTTGCAAAAACATTATAGTCATAACCCAATAATGAAAAAATAACATTGGCCATTTCCCAACTGCCGAAATGACTTCCTACCAAAATTACCCCTTTTTGTGCTTTTAAGACCTGATCGATATATTCAACTCCCTCTAATTTGATGTACTTATTAATATAATCAGAATCAATCTTAGAAAGCCTGAAGGTCTCTACAATATCCTGAATTAGGTTTATAAAAGACTTCTTTAATATTGATTCAAGATCTTTTCGTGACTTTTTTTCAGCAAATACACGCCTCAAGTTGACATAGGCAATTCTTTTATACTTAAAACTAAACATATAGATTAATCTGGCAATTATTCTTGCAATTAAAAGCGCTGATTCTGGCTTTAAAATAGAAAATACCCCTACAAGAATTCTAGCCGATATATAAGTTATCCAGTTTATTAAAAAGTTCATCTTCGTTTTTTGTTAACTTCATCTTAATCCGTAAAAACCAGAAATCCAAACCAATGCTTTCTTTTAAATCCTTAAGAAATCCCAGTTTTACTGCATCCTTCTGAGTAAGAATAATATTCTTTATCCCCTTACGTTTACATTCATTAACTATTTTGACAAATTCATCCTTTGTATAGCGATAATGATCGGGAAAAACAAAACTTAAACCTACATTCAAACCAATATCTGTAAGTGTATGCTTAAAGTAACTCGGATCTGCAATACCGCAAACAAAACAAATGTCTTCGACCTTAGAAAAGTCTAAATAATGCAACCTGCTGCCGTTAATAAGATTGACAAAATCTAATGCCTGATGCCTACTATAGACAAAAGCAACTTTTTTATTTATTACTGATATCTCTTTTACCAAAGCATCAATATTCCCGCACCTATCGGTCTTTGTAAATACTACCAAATCTGCGCGCTTAATTGCCTTTTTTGATTCACGTAAAATGCCTCTAGGGATAAGAAAACTATTGCCAAAAGGATTTGTCGCATCAATAGTAATAATATCCAAATCACGAAATAATCTCCAGTGTTGAAAAGCATCATCGAGTAAAATCGTATCACAATGATATTTATTTAATGCTCTTTTTGCATTGATAACTCTGTTTTTACCTTCAATAACAACAACCCCAAGGTTATTCTTTAAAATCATTGCTTCATCGCCACTTAAGCCTGAAACCGTATCTAAGGCTTTATAACCCCTAGTTAAAACAACTACATCTTTGCCCCTTAACAACAAATAGTCAGCAATAAGTTCTTCCAAGGGAGTCTTGCCTGTTCCGCCTAAAGTTAAATTGCCGACACTTATAACTTTAACGCCTAATCTTTCCTGTTTAAGAATCTTACAACAATAAAGAATCTTTAAAATATAAAGCGCGCCCTGATAGACAAAAGACAAAATAAGCATTGTAAACTTCACAATTCCGGGTATAAAACCATTTATTTTATCGTTTGCCAATAAATAAAAATATTTTTTCATTATAAAAACTTTTCTATCTTGCTAAAGGTGTCCTGCAGCGCTCCCTTATTCCTATCAAGAATCTCCTTAGCCTTTAATCCAAGAGAAAATCTTTTTTTATTATCTTCTAACAATTCCTTTACTGTCTCATACAGCTCTTCCTGGTTAAAAACCATTTTTGCAGCGTTTTCCTTAATAAAAAGTTCGCTGATCTGGCTAAAATTAAACATAAAAGGACCAAATATTATCGGTTTTGCAAAAAAAGCAGGTTCTAATATATTTTGGCCTCCTTTTTTTATAAGACTGCCTCCCACAAAAACCACATCTGCTGCTGCATAAATCTGCGCTAGCTTACCCATAATATCTACAATAATTATATCCTCATTCATTTTCCCTGAAACAGCAGAAAACCGGATAAAACTTAAATCCATATTCCTTAGCAAAGCCTCAATTGTTTCCACCCTCTCTGTATGTCGAGGAGCTAAAACTAATTTCAAATTAGGAAATTGTCTTTTTATGTTCTTAAACACGTTAAAAATAATTAATTCTTCCCCAGGATGCGTACTTCCTGCAAGAAAAACAAGCTCATCTTCATTTATTCCAAGACTATTTTTAAAATAAATATCTTCTTTTATTGCAATATCAAACTTGATACTGCCAGTTTTTATTACCTTTTCACTGTCTGCGCCTAAAGAAACTATTCGATCCGCATCTGTCTGTGTCTGCATACAGAACAAAGATACTTTCTTTAATACATTCTTAAATAATCCTCTTACAACTTTATACCTCATAAATGATGCCGGGGAAATCCTGCCGTTTAAGATGATAATAGGCGTATTGTTTTTATTTAAAAAATAAAAAAGGTTTGGCCAGATTTCCGTTTCGATTGAAATAAAAACATTCGGATTTATTGTTTTGATGAAACTCTTCACGATAAAACTAAAATCCAATGGAAAATAAATCAACTTGTCCGAACCTGAAATAAATGACTTGACGATTTTGTTTCCTGTTCGAGTTACAGTTGATATCACCACTGTCTTTTCGGGAAATTTATCTTTAATCATAAAATATAGAACTTTTGCAATTTTTGCTTCGCCTACACTTACAGCGTGTATCCAGATAGATCCGGATAAAAACTCCATCTTAAAAAGTTTTATGCGCAGTAAAATATCCCTATGGAACTTAGCCTTTAAAAAGTAGTAGACTAAACCAAAGATAAAAACTCCCAAAAAAAACAAATCGTATAATATATACATAAATTTATGCCCGCGGGTGCGCCTTGTTATAAACTTCTTTCAAGCGCTGAGTAGTCAGATGTGTATAAATCTGGGTTGTAGCAATATTTGCATGCCCTAATAATTCCTGGACACTCCTTAAATCAGCCCCCCTATTTAATAAATGAGTTGCGAAAGAATGTCTTAATGTATGTGGAGATATTTTCTCTTTAATCGCTGTTAAACGAATATATTTATCAAGGATAACCCTTACTCCCCTTGCGCCTAAAGGGGTATTGTTTTTATTCAGAAAAAGCTTCTTTGACTGCTTCTTTCGTTTATCAAGATACTGTCTAAGTACTTCTATTGCCTTATCGCCAACAGGAACAAGCCGCTCTTTTTTGCCCTTACCGGCAACCTTGATTACTCCGGATATAAAATCTACGGCATCAATATCTAAAGCCGTCATCTCACCTATACGCATCCCTGTTGAATAAAGTAACTCCAGTATTGCCTTATCCCTTAAACCAAGCTTACTTTTTAAATCCGGAGCCTCAATTAAATTATTCATCTGTTCTTCAGTTAGAAAAAGAGGAAGCTTTTTATCCAATTTAAGGCTTGCCAATACAAGAGTAGGATTTTCCTTAACATAGCCTTCTCTAGTTAAAAAACGATAAAAACTCCTAATGCTAGCAAGCTTTCTGGCAATAGATCTGTTTTTAAGACCTCTTTCTTTAAGCAGTGCCAGGTATTTTCTCAAGATAAGATAGCTTACCTTCTCAAGCGGCGTCTCAGCAATATATTTTGTAAAATCTTTAAGGTCTATTCCGTAATTAAGCAGGGTATGGGAAGAATAGTTCTTCTCTATTTCAAGATATCTCAGGAATTTTTCAAGATAACGCTGCATAATTACTCCGACTGAGGAAGCTTATCTGTAATATACCTGCATTTGGGAAACTTAGAACATCCGTAAAATACGCCTCTTTTAGAATGCCTCTGGATTAATTCGCCATCACAGTCTTCCGACGGACACTTAACGCCGGTAGTTATGGATTTAGAGAATTTACACGTAGGAAACTTAGAACAGCTTAAAAAGCGTCCGCGCCTACCCCATTTATAAACAAGTACGCTTCCACACTGCGGACAATTCTCGTCAGCAGTAATAACCTCTTTTTTCACGTGTTTTTTTGCATAATCTAAGTTTTCCTTGAAAGGAGTATAAAAATCATTCAACACTTTCAAATAATCAATTTTACCTTCCTCTATTTGATCAAGCTCTTCCTCAAGCCCAGCTGTAAATTTCACATCCATTACCTTTGGAAAATTATCAACCAAAATATCACTAACTGTCATACCTAATTCCGTTGCCTCAAAATATCCTCTAAGTCTATGGACATAGCTACGTATTACCAAAGTCTGTATAATCGGTGCGTATGTAGACGGTCTTCCTACTCCCAGCTCTTCTAAAATCTTGATAAGTGAGCTTTCGGAAAATCTTGCAGGCGGCTTTGTAAAACTCTGCTGCGGAAGCAATTTCTCAAGATCTAATAATTCATTTTCGCTTAAAACAGGTAATTTATTTTTGTTGTTATCTTGTTTTTCATCATCTTCAATATTATAAAGCTTTAAAAAGCCGTCAAATAACAATATCTGTCCGCTTGCGCTAAATTCATAGATACCGACATTTATCACTACACTTGTAGCATTAAACCTGGCTGGATTCATCTGACTAGCTAAAAACCTATTATAAATAAGCTGATACAGCCTAAACTGATCATGGGTTAAAAATTCCTTTATTGAATCAGGCGTCTTTTCTAATGACGTCGGTCTTATAGCTTCGTGCGCCTGCTGAGCAGTCTTTCTAACCTTAAAATAATTAGCCTTTTCCGGAAGATATTCCTTACCGAACTTTTCTGCAATAAAGTTCCTGGCATGATCAATAAAAGGTTGGTACACTCTGGTAGAATCTGTTCTCATATAAGTAATAAGACCAACTGAACCGTCTTTAGGAAGCTCAATCCCTTCATATAGCTGTTGGGCAACCATCATTGTCCTTTTAGCAATAAACCTAAGCTTATTGAAAGCTTCCTGCTGAAGAGTGCTTGTGATAAAAGGTGCTGAGGCGTATCGTTTTTTCTGTTTAAGCACAACCTTTACAACTTTAAAATCTTTATTTTTTATATCGTCGGTTACTTTTTTAGTTTCCGTCTCGTTTTGCAATTCATAATTAGCACCGTTAATCTTGTTTAATTTCGCAATAAACTTTCCTTTACCTTTTTTCTTATTTAGCTGTGCCTCTATCTGCCAATATTCTTTAGGTTTAAATTCAGTAATCTTACGCTCCCGTTCTACTATTAAACGTAAAGCAACTGACTGAACCCTTCCAGCGCTTAAACCCCTTGCAACCTTACGCCAGAGAAAAGGACTTAAAAAATACCCTACGAGCCTATCCAATATTCTTCTGGTCTGCTGAGCCTTAACTTTGTTTAGATCAAGCTCCTCAGGATGAGCAAACGCCTCTTTTATACTCGGCTTAGTTATCTCATGCAAGATAACACGAAAATATTTCTTTTTCAGCTTTAATTTTTCTTTTAAGTGCCAACCAATAGCTTCGCCCTCTCTATCAGGGTCAGTGGCAAGATAAATTTTATCCGCATCCTTGGCAGCTTTTTTTATCTGCTGCAGGACCTTAGCTCTTCCTTTTAAAACAGTATAAGTCGGCTTGAAATTATCCTCAACTTCTATACCGATCTGTTTCTGAGGAAGATCAATAATGTGACCCATGCTAGGTATTGTTTTTACATCTTTTCCTAAAATGCCTTGGATTGTCTTTGCTTTTGTGGGAGACTCAACGATAACCAGTGTTTTACTCATATAAAAAAGACTCCTTTTTTAATACAAAACGTTTACCCGGAAGCTGCTTAATAAGATTATTCATTTCCAGCTGTATAAGTGTATCCATCAGCTTGTCTGGGTTTATTTTAACCGCTTGAACAATATTTTCCATATCAACAGGATCATCCGATAGAATACTAATCACCCTAAGCTGTTCTTCACTTAAAGACATACTGGTAAATAATCCTTTTTTGTTTTTATCTATTTTTCTATCCAGATCCTTTTTTATATCAAGACTTAATTCTTTTAATAATTCTTCTGCGCTTTCTATCAACCCAGCACCTTGCTTAATAAGATTATTAGTCCCTGCAGAATTAGGATTATCCAAATCCCCAGGAACAGCATAGACATCTTTTCCCTGCTCAAGGGCAAAATCTGCAGTAATTAAGGCACCGCTTTTTTGCGCTGCCTCAACTACCAAAACAACTCTAGACAAAGCGCTGATAATACGGTTTCTTCTAGGAAAATTATTCGCCTTGGGAATTTCCTTCATAGGAAATTCAGAAATCAATTCACCAGTCTTTGTTATCTGTTCAGCCAAAGCCTTATTTTCCACAGGATATATATTTGCCAAACCGCTTCCTAAAACCGCAACCGTAGCTCCTCTTGACTCTAAAACAGCCTTATGAGATGCAGTATCAATACCCCGAGCCAAGCCAGAAACAACAACTATCTTAGCCTCTGCCAATTTAGAGGAAAAATCCCTAGCCATCTTTAAACCATAACTTGAAGCTTTCCTAGAACCAACTATACCAACACCTACATTATTGCAGGTGCCAATTTTTCCTTTTCTGTAAATCAATATCGGAGGGTCATAAATCTGTTTTAAAGAAAAGGGATACTCATCATCAAAAAAATTATGCACAACAACCGAATTATCCCTAATCAGTTTAAATTCCTGCTCAAGCAATTGAGTGTCATTTACTTTCCTTATACCTAAGGCGATATTAAAACCGATTGAAGGAAGCTTTTGCAGATCTTCAAGTTTTGATGTTAAAATAGCAACAGCTGAACCAAAAGTTTCCAATAAAAGATTAAGTCTCTTAATCCCCAAACCAGAAACCATGTTCAATAATATAAAAGCTTCTTTATCATTCATTATTCTTTACAATTTCAACTATCATACCTGCTGCTTGTTCTTCGCTAAGGCTAGACGTATCTAGCTGGAAATCTGAAAGCCCATAGAAGAATCTTCTTTTTTCAAGAAGCTCATTTATCCTTTTTAACGGCTCTTCTACGTTTAGAAGAGGACGATTTTTATTTAATTTAACTCTTTCAAAAATAACAGAAGCATCAGCTTTTAAACAAATAACTAAACCGGTATTTTTCATAATATCGATATTATCTTTTTTTATAACAATCCCGCCTCCGCAGGCAACAATAAGATTATTTTTTTGAGAAACGTCATTAAGATACTTGGTTTCTAAATCTCTAAAAAACACTTCGCCTTTTTTGCGAAAAATATCATTAATGCTACTTGACTCTAAAGTCTCTATTGAAATATCCAAATCCACAAAATCTCTGGACAAAAGTCTGGCTGTAATACGGCCAACTGCGGTTTTACCTGTCCCCATAAAACCTACTAAATAGATATTTTTCATAATGCTATGATTTTAACATAGTTACAAACCTATGTCAAAAAAAACTGCCCCACTAAAATAGTGGGGCCTATTTGTCGAACCTGGCCAAAAATTATCGGATTTTCTTTATATAGCTTTGAAAATTGTTCTTTATCTCAACCAAAGAATCGCTGCCAAACTTTTCCATAAAAACCTTTGCTAATTCAAAAGCAAGAAGACCTTCGGCAATTACTCCTGCAGCTTCAATCGCACATATATCAGCACGCTGCACTGTTGCTTTAGTCTTTTTCTTTGTCCTTAAATCTATGCTATCTAATGGGTTAGATAAAGTAGTTATGGGTTTCATCGCGCAACGTACGATTATATCTTCTCCATTGGACATTCCACCTTCAATACCTCCGGCATTATTAGTTTTCCTGTAAAAACCTTTGTTTTTTGCATATGTTATAACATCATGAACTTCAGAACCTAACTTTTCAGCAAAAACAATTCCCAAACCAAACTCAACACTCTTTATTCCCGGTATGCCCATTAAAGATGCTGCAATTGCTGCATTAAGGCGCCTGTCTGCATGCACATAACTACCTAAACCTACAGGAACTCCCTTAGCAGATACCTCAAACACTCCCCCAAGGGTATCTTTGTTCTTTTTTGCAATGTCGATCGCCTTATGAATTTTGGAAATAGAATTTTGTCCGCCTGCGCTTACGAGCCTACTGGATAAAGATATTTTAAAATTACTGATTAATTGTTTACAAATTGCACCAATAGCAACATCAATTGCGGTTTTTCTTGCTGATGCACGTTCTAGGACATTACGCATATCGCTAAAACCATACTTTAATGCACCTGGTAAATCCGCATGCCCTGGGCGAGGATTAGAAAAACCCTCCAACATATCAATGGAGTGATCCTTATTTTTTATCATCATTGCTATGGGAGACCCGATTGTAGCTAATCTTCTTACGCCGGATAAAACTTCTATTTTATCAAACTCTATCTTCATGCGCGGGCCCCTGCCATAACCAGACTGCCTGCGTTCAAGTTCGCTGTTTATCTTTTTCTCATCTATTTTTACACCCGAAGGCATACCTTCTAAAATCCCCACAAGACATTTCCCATGAGACTCGCCAGCGGTCAGATACCTTAACATTTCATCCTCCTTAAATAAAATTACATTCTAATGCCAAAAAGCCAAAATACGATTCTATCTACCCAGAAAATTGAAATCACGCTCGCTAAGGCAATAGACGGACCATAAGGAATCGTATGTTTTTTTTTCTTTACTAATTCATAGATTCCTGCAAAAGAACCTATAAAGGGAGCAATAAAAAATACCAATAATGCCATTTCCCAACCTAGGAAACTGCCGATCATAGCCAGAAGTTTTATATCTCCCCCACCCATGCTTTCCGTCTCTCCGTCAATATTATCTCTTTTCATGAGCTTAAAAAATAAAAAGTTACCAAAAAGTCCAGTAAGATAAAGAACCCCTCCACCAACAAGTAAACCCACAAGCGACTTTACAATTGGAAGATTCCAACTTAAACTAAAACCGGTTGTAAAACTTTTTATCAGCCCGAATAAAAGCCCCACTACCATTCCGCCCATAGTAACCTCATCCGGTATCTCACGAAAATCTATATCTACAAAAGTAGCAATTATAAGACCGGACATCAATACTAGGATTGCAAAAAACTCCAAGGTTAAAGAAAATTCAAAATAAAGTGCTAAAAACCCAATTCCAGTAATCAGCTCAACAAAAAAATAACGGAAACTAATTCTAGCTTTACAATTAGGGCATTCACCGCGCAGTGCGATATAACTTAACAAAGGAATATTCTCATACCAGCGGATCATCTTCTTACAATTCGGGCAAAATGATCTGGGCTTTACCACTGAAATCCCCCTGGGCATGCGGAAAATACAAACATTCAAAAAACTTCCCACAATTAACCCAAATAAAAACATAATAATTGTATTAAACATTTATTTATTTCCTTTATCCAATACATCGTATAAAGCCTGCTTCATAGGCTCAGCATGTGTATTATCTTTCGGGCCTAACCACCAAATAAAAGCAACTATACCCTGATATAAAAGCATACCTCTGCCATCAACCCACTTACAACCAACACTTTCAGCATCCTTTAGAAGCTGAGTCTTTCGATGATATATTATATCATAAACAGATAAGCCCTTATGCAGAAATTGCTTATCAACTACCGAGGAGTCATTCTCTTTCATGCCAAGACTGGAAGCATTAACTAATAAATCACAGCCATTTAAAACTGAAGGAATATCTTTTTTATCAACAAACTCTATCCTTTTTATTATATCTTTGTCATCATTTTCATAATTAGCTAAATAATCAAAATGGCTCTTTACCATATCAACTGCTGTGGGATTTAAGTCATACATATATAACTTATTAACATGGTTATTTTTATACATGCTCAAAGCTGATCCTATCGTTCGGCCTGCTCCTCCACAGCCAAAGACAATAACAGTTTTATTTCTACTATCGAATTCTAAATCATTCCATAAAGACATCCAAAAGCCTTTTCCGTCGGTATTACAATATTCGATATTGCCGTCTTTTCTTCTGACTGTATTTACTGCTCCGTATTTGTTTGCATTTATTTCCTGTGGAATTGTTTTAAGCATCTTTTTTGTATCAACAAGTTTCTCAAGAATCTCTTTTGCTCTTACCTTATATGGAATAGTTATGTTAAAACCTTCTATATCTTGGGCATTAAATTCATTACCCTCGATATCAGAAAACACTCCTTCGCCAATAAGAAAATCTTTCAACCTCTCCTCAGACACCTCAAACAATCTATATTCTGCATTTATACCAAGCGCTCTAAAACCTGCATTATGCATAACTGGCGAAAGACTATGATCTACAGGATAACCTATAAGACCAAAAATTCTTTTTTTATCATTCATACTAGTTGATTTTTATTATCTCTTTCCAGACATATGACCAATGCTGCGAACCTAATTTACCAAAACTATTAGGAAACATACGCCTTAATTCATCCTGGGCTTCTTGTATGCTATATTGATACAATTGTTTTGGTAAAAATGGGTTGTCCGACTCTCTTTCCTGCATTCCGTAGATAATGACCCAGAAATTATCCCAGTCCTCTTGGGTAAAATTATGCACCAAAGCACCCATAAATATTTTAAGATTTTCTTCTTTCTCAATCAAAGTAATAGGTGCTGATCTTTTTTTATCAAACTGAGAAGAAAAATTATCTTTAGCTGTTTCCAAAAAAGAGGATGAGTTCTGAAAAGCGTTTCTGATGGAGGCTTGGTTTAAAAAAATAACAACAATCAAAATTATTAAACTAGAAATTAATATTTTAGCAAAGTATCTATTGCCCATTAGGCACGGAAAGATTTATTAATTGCGTTTAGATATGCTTTAATTGAAGCTTCAATAACATCTGTACTTGTACCTCGACCTATTATTATATCTTTATTGACTCTAACCCGCACATTTACTTCACCCAAAGCATCCTTACCCGAGGTTACTGCCCCGAGTTTATACTCTAGTAATTTTGATTTCTTACCGGTAATCTTGTCAATTGCCTTGCAGCAGGCATCAACAGGACCGTCGCCAGAAGATATCTTAGACATCTCTTTATTTTTATATTTTAATCTTACTTCGGCTTGAGGAGTTAAGCCAGTACCACTGGTTATTTTAAAAGATACAAGCTGCCATCTGTCTTGAATATGTCTAATCTGTTCATTAACAATAGCAATAAGATCATCATCGTAAACAGTTTTTTTCTTATCTGCCAGATGCTTAAACATACTGAAAGCACGCTCAAGATCTTTATCGCTCAACTTTATTGCCAATGATTTTAAACGCTCTTTAAAGGCATGTCTTCCTGAATGTTTACCCAAAACAAGACTTTCTTCCTTAAAGCCTACATCCTCTGGTCTTATAATCTCATAGGTAGAACGTTCCTTTAACACACCATCCTGATGTATCCCTGATTCATGCCTAAAGGCATTAGCGCCTACTATTGCCTTATTGGGAGCAACGGGAAAACCGGTAAGTTTACTAACAATCCTTGACACCTTTGTTATACTTTTAGTGTCAATATTAGTCTTTAACTGTTTAAAAATATCTTGTCTGGTTTTTATGGCTATAACGATTTCTTCCATGGCAGCGTTACCAGCACGCTCTCCAATACCATTAATAGTACACTCCACCTGCCTTGCCCCGTTTTTTACAGCACTTAATGAATTGCCAACAGCAAGACCTAAATCATTATGACAATGAACGCTAACAATGGCCTTATGGATATTAAAAACATTGTTGAATATATCATGAATAAGCGTGCCGAATTCTTCTGGTTCAACATAACCTACGGTATCAGGGATATTAACTGTAGTTGCCCCTGCGTCAATAACTGCCTCTACCACTTTATACAGAAAGCTTTTATCGGTCCTAGAGGCGTCTTCAGGTGAAAACTCTACATCACTGAATTTTTTCTTAGCATATTTTACTGACTCTACAGCCAGACGCAAAATTTCCTCTTCTGCTTTTTTTAGCTTATACTTCATATGTATCTTGGAAGTTGCCAAGAACACATGCAGACGCGCGGAAACAGCAGGTTTTAAAGCCAACGCTGCAGCATCAATATCCTTCTTGGTTGCCCTGGCTAAAGCGCAGATTTTTGTTTTCTTAAGGCTTGATGCGACAAGCTTAACGGAATTAAAATCGCCTTTTGACGAAATCGGAAAACCCGCCTCAATAATATCTACACCTAATCTCTCCAGCTGGAAAGCAATCTCCAGTTTTTCCTGCTCATTTAGGCTAGCTCCTGGAGCCTGCTCACCATCACGCAAGGTAGTATCAAAAATATAAACCTTATTATTCATTACTTTTTTAACTTTATGATAAGATTTGACTCAGCGTATTCGCTTTTATTAACCATCCTCGAGGCTACAAAATCAATACAAGCTATAATATCTATAACCTCGGAAATACTTTCATGTATCGGCAAAACCTTTAAAATAAACTCCAATGAACTTATAATATTATTAACATCAACAAAAAACATAAAAGTATAATCCGAATCTAACAAATCGGATATTTTTCTATTATCTTTTATTGAATTTTGTTTTGTATCATAATCATCCAAAGCCCTGTCCACTGACAATGAAGGAAAACTGATAAGAAAATCATTATTTTTTACTGTAAAACTGGGAAACATCATCAAAGATGCTAAGGATGCCTTGCCTTGAAGCTCTGGACTATTTATACCCACCTGATAGATTGTACTTCCTTTGTAATCACGTTCTTGAATTTCAAACTCTGGAATCTTAAATGCAGATTCATCGCTTTCTTCTGTTTCCGGAATCTGTATATGGGAAAACATCTGCTCATTGCGATCAGATATCACTTTATTATATAACTTCTTCATTGTATCTTTTGCCTTTGTTGCTTCCCTAACTTCGAAAGCTAACAACAACTGAGGCAAAGGAATACTTAAATTAACCTTACCAGGCATCTTGTTTAAACCAGGCATGGAGAAATTTTCAAAACCAATAAAACCGACACTTAATTCCTTACCGATATTTGATAAAACCTCTTTTTCTAAATCAATTCCGCAGTAATCTAAAACATTATTTTTAAAATCACTTATTTTAAAAGAATCTTGACTGCCCATAATAGGTGATTTTAATAAAGGTGTGTCCAGATAGTCCTTAAATAATTCGTACCAATCTAAAACACTTTCAATATGGACACTGGCCAAAGCCAAAGACTGTTTGGGGAAAACATTAAGCAGCCTCTTATCGGATATCTTATCGGCAAAAAGATTATATATCTTAATTTGATCATCATCGCTTGTTAAGGACTTATCGACCATAGAAATTATTCTTATTTCAAACCCATTATCAAAAACACACTCCAAACATACATCGCTAAAAGGGCTCTTAAGCTCATTGATTAACTGCTCATCTAATGCATTATCTTTATTTTCCTTTAATAAAGCTTGTTGAGAAACCTCCTGCCATTTTCTTGCATCAAACCAAGCCCACATAAAACGCTCGGTCTTATTAAACTTCTTCCTTATATTATTTACACGATTACTATCGGCAAGAGACTTATCTTTTCTACTACTACCTAAATCCAAAGCATCTTTTACAAGTTGTTGGTTATTGGATATTAAAGCGATACTGCCCGCAACGGTATAATACAGATTGAAATTATCCAAATATACTGTATTGATGACAAACTTTTTATATTTTGAACTTTTAATATCTGTTTTTCCACTCTTGTCCAAAAATATTTTTAATATTTTTTCCTTAAATCTGCTATCGGGCGTTAATTCTACCAAATGCAGAAAATCAACCTCAACTTTTTCTCTTGAGTAAAAAGCTATAGAGTATCTTTTCTTTAACACGCTTAAAACCAAATCCTTTATCTGTAAAGCCTTTTTATATTCATTTTTTCCTTTATCTGAATTAATAAAATTCTTCCAAGGGCTAGACTTGATGATATTTTTTGCTAAAGCAGTCTGAGTAATTTCACCAAAAACTTCATTTAAATTATCCGCATAAATATAGGCCATTGCATCTTGAGAAACAAGTTCAGCCAATTCCGTAAACTCAAGCGAGGTTTTCTTCTGCTGCAGAAAATAAAACCCAGCTGACAACAAAATAATAAAAAACGTACCAATTAAAAGAAAGGTTAAGGTTTTCTTCATAAAATTATTCCTCTATCTAATGCTTCATCCAAGGCATCATTTTTCTTAACTTCTTACCGACCTGCTCGATCTTATGCCTGTCGCCCTGAATAAGAAGCCTGTTAAAATTATGTCTTCCTTTTTTATTTTCTCTAATCCACTCTCTAGCGAATTTTCCTGACTTAATCTCCTTTAAAATTTTATTCATCTCAAGACGTGTCTTTTTGGTAATTATTCTTTTACCCCTTGAAAGATCTCCATAACAGGCTGTATTAGAAACTCGTCTTCTCATACCCGATATCCCATATTCCTGAATAAGATCAGTGATCAGTTTCAATTCATGCAAAACCTCAAAATAAGCAATCTCATTTTGATAGCCTGCCTTTATAAGAGTATCAAAACCAGCCGTAATAAGCTCACTTACCCCACCGCATAAAACAGCCTGCTCACCAAAAAGATCTGTTTCTGTTTCTTCCTTAAAGGTAGTTTTAATAACTCCCGCCGTTGTTGCCTTTAATGCCTTTGCATAGGCTAAAGCAAATTTTAAAGCCTTGCCACTTGCATTCTGATAAACCGCAACCAAAGAAGGAACACCTTTTCCTTCTTCGTACATCTTTCTTACTAAAGCACCCGGACCTTTAGGAGCAACCATAAACACATCTACAGATTTAGGCGGTTTAATCTCTTTAAAATGGATATTAAAACCGTGAGAAAAACACAAAGCCTTGCTCTTTGTTAGATACGGCTTGATTGAATTATTATAAACAAAAGATTGCACATGGTCTTGAGTTAGGATCTGGATTATATCAGCTTTTTTTGCAGCTTCTTTAGCTGAAACAGGCTTAAAACCATCTCTTTTCGCCTGCTTAAAATTAGGTGTATTGGAAAGCTCTGAAACAATCACATTAACTTTACTATCTCTTAAACAAAGTGCCTGACCTCTACCTTGTATACCATAACCTATTATCGCTACAACCTTATTCTTCAATAAACCCAAGTCAGCATCTTTGTCATAAAATATCTTTGCCATCTTCAATCTCCTTTACGGTTTTATCATTAAACTATGCTTAAAAAAGCATCCACCACTTTCTTGTCATATCTAATGCCATAATACTTTTTAATTTCATCTTTGGCTTTTTCTACGCTAAGACCTTTTCTATATGGCCTATCTGTTGTCATTGCATCAAAACTATCAGCAACAGCTAAAATCTTTGCAGCAATGGAAATTTCATTGCCGCCGATACCATCTGGATATCCGCTGCCATCAATCCACTCATGATGATGTCTTATCGTCCTACATAAACGCGATAATGTCCTTACAGGTTTAACTATCCCCTCTCCAATAACCGGATGTTTATGCATTACTTTTTTCTCTTCTTCACTAAGAATACCTGGTTTGCGTAAAATCTCATCGCTGATACCGATTTTACCCACATCGTGAAGCTCACCCGCATGTTCTATATCGTGAATTTCATCTTCACTTAAACCTAACTTCTTAGCTACGGAAACAGAATACTTCGCTACCCTATCCGAATGACCACGACTATAAGGATCTCTAGCTTCAACAGCCATAGCCAACGCTGAAATAGTTTCTATATAAGTATTTTCCGCATCCTTATGAAGCCTGTCGTTTTCAACCGCCACCGCAGTCTGCGTTGCAAGATTCTGAATTATTATCAACTCATCTTCCTGAAAGTTTCCTCCGGTGATTTTTCCCACCACAGTTAAAACTCCTATAAGTCTATCTTGATATAACATAGGCGCACTTAAAAGAGGTGGCGCAAAAGGATCTACCTCTTCAACCCTTTGTTGCTGACTCTCTACAACAGGTATCAAAAGGGGTTTTTTGTGTTTTGCCACCCAACCAGGAGCTTCTTCACCCACCTTAAGCTTTATATTAGTAAACTGCAAATCAAAACCAGAAGACACCTTAACATAAAGCTGCTCTTGTTTTTCATCCATAAGCATCAATACGCCTCTTTTGGCATCCAAGGCATTAGCTGTTATCTCAACAATCAAATCCAAGAAAGTATCCATGGTCTTGACTGAAGATAAACCCAAAGCAAGCTTTGATAAAACATCCTGCATGGTCCGTTTTGAAGCCTCTAAACGCTTAATATTATTTTCTAGATTCTGAGTAACAGCATTAAATGCATGGGTAAGCTGACTTATTTCACTTTGTTCTTGTTTTACTTCACCTAAACCGGGAATTTTTTTAGAAACAAGACTTGTTGCTGTTTTGGTCAACTGCTGAATCTTCATAATTGAACGTCTCATGCCATAAAAACCAGCTAGCGTTCCTGCACCGACTAAAAACAGCAAAATAACCAGAATATTCTGATCAATATTTATGCTGCCGAAATTATTATACTGTGTAAACAAATAGGCAATAACCAAAAAAGGCAAAAGGCTCATCACAATAAATAAAACAGTAAATTTACGAATAAGCGGTGCTTTTTCTATTGAGCCTAACTTTGATTTTGTTTTAGCATTCATATCAATTTATACTTATAGCAATTCTGCCTGTACGCGTTAATTCTTTTAAACCTGCATCTTTAAGCTTAAACAAAAGCTCTTTTAAATCATCCTGTTCGGCAGAAACCTCGACTATTGCCTGTCTTGAGGCTATTTTAACAATCTTACCATCGAGTTTCTTAAGCAATTTTAACAATGTACTCTTTTTTATCTTTTCTAAAGATACCTTGAGTAACACAAGTTCTCTGCCGATAAAATCTCTTTTGGTCAAATCAATTACGGTTATAACATCAATCAACTTATTCAGCTGCTTCTTTATCTGCTCTAAGATTCGTTCATCTTTCGTATTTACAACTATGGTCATGCGCGAAACTTCTGGGTCTTCCGTTACGCCTACGGCTAGACTATCGATATTAAAACCTCTTGCGCTAAAAAGCCCGGCAATGCGCGCTAACACACCGAATTTATTCTCCACTAAAACTGAAATTGTATGTCTCATTATGCCATGCCGCCTATCATTCTATTAATCGCTTGTCCTGCAGGAACCATAGGAAAAACATTTTCCTCCGGATCAATCCTGAAATCAATCATAACAGTATTGTCTGTTTTTATTGCCTTCTCAATTGCCGGACGCACATCTTCTTTTTTTTCAACAAGTATACCCAAAGCACCGTAACTTTCAGCAAGTTTAACAAAGTCCGGATGAGAAATACAAGTATGAGAATATCTTTTTTTATAAAACAACTCCTGCCACTGTCTAACCATACCCAAATACCCGTTATTTAAAATAGCTACTTTTACATTTATCTTGTTACAAACACAGGTTGCCAATTCCTGAATATTCATCTGAATCGAACCATCACCTGCTATATCAAAAACTTCCTTTTCCGGACAACCCATCTTTGCCCCTATAGCAGCAGGAAAACCATAACCCATAGTGCCTAAACCGCCACTTGAAATATAGGTACGCGGATATTTATACTTATACCACTGCGCTGCCCACATCTGATTTTGACCCACCTCTGTCGTAATTATTGCTTCACCCTTGGTAGCTTCATAAATTTGTTCAATCACATACTGGGGCTTAATTTTTATATCATTCTCATACACCATAGGATGTTTGTTTTTCCAGACCTCGATACTCTTAAACCAATCTTCTGTTTTAGGAGAAATCTTTATCTCTTCAATAAGCTGAACTAAAATATTTTTAGCATCTCCTACAATAGGAACATCCACCTTAACATTTTTACTGATTGAAGCCGGGTCAATGTCAATATGGATAATCTTTGCGTGAGGTGCAAATTCATCAATTTTTCCCGTAACTCTATCGTCAAAGCGCGCACCAACAGCAATAATTAAATCTGACTCCATTATCGCATGGTTTGCATAAGCAGTACCATGCATCCCTAACATCCCCAAAGAAAGCTCGTGCTCAGAAGCAAATGCACCAATACCCATAAGGGTCCAAGTGACAGGGGTTTTAATTTTCTCAGCAAAAGTTTTAAGTTCCTGACTTGCACCGGAAATAATAATACCGCCTCCTGCATAAATAACAGGTCTTTTGGCTTTTGCAATAATTCCAGCTGCTTTTTTTATCTGTCCGGGATGACCGAAAAATGTTGGTTGATAGCTTCTCATATCCACTTCTTCCGGCCAAATAAAATCAGTTTTCCCAATCTGCACATCAACAGGGATATCAATCAAAACAGGCCCTGGCCTTCCGGTTGAAGCAATATGAAAAGCCTCACGAATTATCTTAGCCAAATCTTTTGTATCCTTAACCAGATAATTATGCTTAGTTATTGAACGCGTTATTCCTGTAAGATCCGCCTCTTGAAAAGCATCATTACCGATTAAAAAAGTCTTCACCTGCCCGGTAATTGCTACCATAGGAATAGAATCCATATGGGCGGTGGCAATACCTGTAACTAGATTAGTCGCACCAGGCCCCGAAGTAGCAATACAAACTCCCACCTTACCGGTTGCGCGCGCATAACCATCTGCTGCATGCGCTGCGCCCTGTTCGTGGCGAGTTAAGATAAACTTAATATCTGAATCATACAGCTTATCAAAAAGAGGCAATACAGAACCTCCGGGATAACCAAATATTATCTCAACGCCTTCTCTTTTAAAACACTCCAACAGAATTTCAGAACCAGTCATAATTTCACCTTAAATTAACTTACCTTAAATTATAGCATTATATACAATTTTGACAATAATGCTTTTTAATCATCACCCTCGCCATCGTGAATGGCTTCCGGACCTTGTTCTTTTTTTCGAGAAATCACTCTTTTAAAAATTGTATGTTTTTTTACTAAATCAGAGTTATTTATCGTATTAAGCTGTTTAAACAAAAACTCAAACTTATTTTCTATTTCTTTACTAATTGCATCCTTTATCGACTCATCCAAAGCCATGATATCCTTTTTAAACGGTCCTAAGGCCTTCTTGCGAGTTTTATAAATAAACTGTTCTTCAGTTTGACCTTCCTTGTGTTCTGAAGACAAATTTTCCTTTATCCAGGCATATATCTTATCCCTTAAATCTTCTGGGAAATGCTTGCTGTCAAAAATCATATTCTGAAACTGTGTTGCCAAGTGAACCTCAGCAGCTTCGCATTCAACAAACTTATGAAACGCGTCCTCTGGAAGAGTAGATGCACCATGCTGAACCGCTCCGGCCATTGAGAATTCATTTCTGGCAATTTCAGATAAATTCTTTAATGTCTCAAAATCAAGCTTTACCTGGGCAATAGTACCGTCGGGTAAAACAACTCCTCCGTGTGAAGTACCGGTCTGCACAGAAATCTTGCTAATTCCGGTAAGGCCTTTTCTTAAACGCTCATTAAAACCTTCCATAAATGCACGCAGATCCTCTGGCGTAGAATTCTTTTGTCCTACCTCACCGATCTCACCACCGACAGAAACTGTAACCCCACGAGGTTGAATCCTTCTAATAAACTGCGTAAGTTTTGCACAAACTTCATAATTCGCAAATTGCTGTTTTTTGATACTTTTTTTTGACAAATCAACCAAAGTAGAAGAATCTATATCAATATTATAAAAACCGTTATTTATAGAATCCTGTATCAATGCCTTTAAAACATCTATCTCTTTTTCCGGATTATCCTGGTATTTTTTGACATTTGCCTGGAAGTGATCACCTTGAATAAAAACAGGTCCCTCATAGCCTTCCTTAACAGCAGCTGCTAAAATAACTGCAGAGTATTCAACCGGAGGCTGAGCAGTATAACCCATTTCTGACTTGGCAATCTCAAATATAAAAGCTGCAGAATTATTCCTTTTAGCAACCCTAAACATTGCACGCGCCAAATCAAATGTAAGACTTCTAATGTTAACTGCCGGAACAGTCAGACCATTATATTCTTTTTTGCCTCTTGCAATATAAAAATCATGTATACTTGCTGGATACACTCCTTTTTTATATGCAATATCCTTTATTTTCTTGGAGATTTTCTTTTTTTCATTTAAATCATCTGTATTTACCAACTGTTTTACCAACCTTGTCATATCTAATGGCTTTCTACCCATAAAACTAACACCCCTTTCATAAAATTAAGTTACTATTTTTACTAACCTATAAAGACTTTCTACATTTATTGCTTTTTTTATTACGGCAAATTCCAAATCGACTACATTTATATCATTTGAAATCACTCCAACCGCTTTTGATTTTTCACCAGCAATCAATAACTCCACAGCCTTTACTCCCATACGCGTTGCCAGGATTCTATCTCGTGCAGTAGGAATTCCCCCTCGCTGGACATGACCTAAAACAACAACTCTAACCTCTAATCCAGTTGTCTCGGTAATTTTATCAGCAACATCTTCTGCTTTTCCTGCGCCTTCTGCAACAACAACAATCCAACTAATCTTACCGCGGATATTGCCTTCAACAATCTCCTGATTCATATTATCAAAATCAAATTTCATCTCCGGCAAAACTACCTCTTCTGCGCCACCGCCTAAGGCAGATGTAAGAGCAATATAACCAGAATCTCTACCCATAACCTCAATTACGAAAATCCTTTCCATACTGGTTGCTGTATCACGGATTTTATCAATTGCTTCTAGGGCAGTATTTACTGCTGTATCAGCTCCTAAAGTAGAATCTGTTCCGTTTATATCATTGTCAATTGTCCCTGGAATTCCAATACAGGGAATATCCCACTTTTTACTTAAAGCTATTGCTCCTTTATAAGTTCCATTACCGCCGATTAAAACAAGTCCATCGATACTATTTTCCTTTAATACCTTAACTGCCTTTTTTTGACCCTCTTCAGTTAAAAACTCATCGCTTCTTGCGGTCTTTAAAATTGTCCCGCCGCGATTAATAATATTAGAAACAGATCTATGGTTTAAAGATTTTAAATCTGCCTGAATCAAACCTTCATAACCACGGAAAACACCCATAACATCAATCTTGTTATAAGTGGCAAAACGCACCACTGCTCTTATAGCAGCGTTCATCCCGGGTGCGTCTCCTCCGGAAGTTAAAACTGCAATTTTTTTTATCGGCATTTAAGTTCCTATCTCCCAGCTACAGAGGTATTTCTTTTGTTCTTTAGTAAGGCTATCAATACCAATACCCATAGACTTTAACTTTAAAGATGCAATTTTTTTATCTATTGCTTCAGGCACTTTATAAACTGCCTGCTTCATTTTCTTATGATTCTTAAAAATGTATTCGGCGCTTAAAGCCTGGTTGGCAAAGGACATATCCATAACCTGTGCCGGATGACCTTCAGCTGCAGCCAGATTAATAAGCCGACCCTGGCCCAATACATATATCCTGCGTTTACCTTTTAAGTTATACTCCATAACAAAATCTCTTATAGCTCTTTTTGATTTACTTAGTTTTTCTAAAGAAGGGATATCTATCTCCACGTTAAAATGGCCTGCATTAGCAACGATTGCACCATCTTTCATCAATAAAAAATGTTCCTTCCTGATTACTGCAGCATCTCCAGTTACCGTAACGAAAATATCTCCTATGCGTGCAGCTTTCTTTAAGGTCATCACTTCATATCCATCCATAGTAGCCTCTAATGCCTTTAAGGGATCAACCTCGGCAACAATCACATGCGCTGCCATTCCCTTAGCCCTTAAAGCTACACCCCTACCACACCAACCATATCCGCAGACCACTAATTTACTTCCGGCAATAAGTTTATTTGTAGCGCGCAATATACCGTCCATAGTAGACTGACCCGTTCCATAGCGATTATCAAACAAATGCTTGGTCAATGCATCATTAACAGCAACAATCGGATAGCGAAGTTTATTTTCATTCGCTAATGCCCTAAGCCTTATAACACCAGTTGTAGTCTCTTCTGTTCCACCCATGATATTGGCATGAACTTTGTTTTCTCGTTTATGAACAACACTGACTAAATCTGCACCATCATCCATGGTAATATCAGGCTTTACCTCTAAAACTGATTTTATATGACTATAATAAGTTTTCGTATCTTCTCCCCTAATTGAAAATACAGGAATCTTATCATTTCTTACAAGACTAGCGGCTACATCATCCTGTGTGGATAATAGATTAGATGCACAGACAAAAACTTGTGCTCCGCCCATCTTTAGAGTCTGAGCTAATACGCCGGTTTCTGTAGTAACATGCAAACACGCAGCAAGTTTTACCCCTTTTAAGGGTTTCTCTTTGGCAAAACGTTTTCTAATCAACGCTAATACCGGCATATTATTACTTGCCCATTCAATACGTAGTTTTCCTTTTTTAGCTAAAGATATATCTTTTATATGATACTTCATCAATATTTTCTCCTTGTTTGTTTAACTTATAATTTAGATGCCTGTTTTTTTAATGTAGCTGCTTTGTTCGTATTCTCCCAGCTAAACTCTACTTCTGTTCTGCCAAAATGACCGTAACAAGCGGTTTTTTCGTATATAGGGCGAAGTAAATTAAGCGAGGCAATCATCCCCTTAGGCGTAAGCTCAAAATTATCCCTAACCAGTTTTACTAAATTTGTTTCGCTCAGCTTACTTGTTCCAGAAGTATCAATCATAATCGATAAAGGCTCAGCCTTACCTATTACATAGGCAAGCTGCACAAGACATTTATCTGCAAGGCCTGCGGCAACAAGATTTTTTGCAATGTATCTAGCCATATATGCAGCAGATCTATCCACCTTAGTGGGGTCTTTCCCCGAAAAGGCTCCACCACCTGGAGCAGCTGTACCACCATAGGTATCAACTACGATTTTTCTTCCAGTCATACCTGTATCAGACTGAGGACCACCAACAACAAATTTTCCCGTCTCATTTATATAGTATTTAGTATTTTTATCAACGTAATCTTTCACTATCGGTTTGGCAATCTTCTCAATGATTTCTTTTTTTGCCTTCTTTGTTATCTGCTCTTTTGTGGAATCTAAAATTTCCGTTGTATGCTGACAGGCCAAAACAACAGAATCAACGCGTTTTGGTTTACCGTCATGATATTCTACAGTAACCTGAGACTTGCAATCAGGTCCTAAATATTTTAAAATTCCTTTTCTTCTTACATCTGCAGTCTGTTTTACTAACCTATGAGATAACATTATCGCAAGCGGCATAAGTTCTTTTGTCTCACGACAAGCATAACCAACCATCAAACCCTGATCACCTGCACCTCCCCTATCAACACCTTGTGCAATATCAGGAGATTGTCTATTTATAGTATTAACAATTGCACAGGTATGATAATCAAATCCATATTTGGGATGGTTATAACCGATTTTCTTTAGTAAATCCCTTGTAATTTTGTGTACATCTATATAAGTAGTGGTTGTAATTTCACCTCCTACAATCAAAAGTCCCATGGTAACATAAGTCTCGCAGGCAACACGGCCATAGGGATCGTTTCTTAAAACCTCATCTAAGACTGCATCTGAAATTTGATCGCAGACTTTATCCGGATGTCCTTCTCCAACAGATTCGGATGTAAAAAAATGCTTTTTGTGCACCATGTTTTCTCCTTTTTAACTATTTATATTTTGCATTAAAATACGTTTCTGCCCTTCTGTATGAATCGTGATTACCAATATCAAACCACTTTCCCTTAAACTCATGCACGTAAACATCTTCAATTCTATGCAGCCAATTAAAATAATCTCCAATTGCATCTTTGCGGTCATGAGGCTGATTAAGATATAAAGCGATGTCTTTTAGTTTTTCTTTAGGGAAATAATAAAGGCACATCGCTGCCAAGGTAGTCTTGGGCCGATTTGGTTTTTCCTGAAACTCTTTAAGGATTTTTTTACCGTTAAAGCTTACTACCCCATAGTGGGTAGCAATTCTTTTTTCTTTGACATCGTGCACACCAAGACTAATAGATCTTTTTTGTTTTGCTTTTAAAATAAACTTTTTTAAATTATAATCAAAAATATTATCTCCGCCAACTATCAAAAGATTATCCTTAATTTTTTTCTTAGCTATAGCAAACTGCACATCAGCAATAGCGCCCAAACGCTCTACGGGCGACTTTGTACCGTCATTAATAACAGTGATCTTTAAATCCCCGTGTTTTTTTCTAGCGCTATGCTGCCATACTTTAAAATCATCAAAGAACTTATCATTAGATACAACAAATACCTCTTTGATATGATCGGCTTTTTGAATTTGAGTAATTAGATAATCAATAATAGGTCTACCGGCAATTGGCAGAAGAGGTTTAGGGATTTTCTCCGTCAAAGGATAAAGCCTTGTTCCGTAACCAGCAGCAAGTAATAAGGCCTTCATTTAAAATATTTTAAATTCTGTTTTGTTAAAAAACTTCTTGGTAAATTCTTCTACCTCTTTTGCCGTAGAATGTTCCATCGCCTTTCTAGCAATATCTTGGGCATCGGAAAAACTAAAACTTCTTACAACCTGTTTTATCTGCGGTACTACTGCAGGAGGCATACTGAACTCATCCAAACCAAGTCCTAAAAGTAAAAGCGAAAAATACGGATCTCCTGCCATTTCACCACACATACCAACCCATATTCCAGCATTATGACCATCATCAATAACTTTTTTGACCATCCTCAACACTGCCGGATGAGCAGGTTCATAAAGATAGGCAACTTTTTCATTGGTTCTATCTACTGCTAAAGAATACTGAATTAAATCATTAGTTCCAATACTGAAAAAATCTGCCTCCTTAGCCAATATATCTGCTGTCATCGCAGCTGCAGGAACTTCAATCATCACTCCCACTTCTAATTCTTCATCGAATTCAATATGTTTTTTCTTCAGCTCTATCTTACACTCAGAAAGCATTTTATTTGCCTGCCTTAATTCATCTACTCCAGAAATCATCGGATACATAAGTTTAAGTTTTCCAAACTTAGAAGCGCGCAGTATCGCCCTTAATTGTGCCTTAAACATATCTGGTTGAGCAAGACAAAAACGTATTGCACGCCAACCTAAAAATGCAGACATCTCTCTAGGCACTGCCAGCTGAGACAAGAATTTATCTCCTCCTAAATCCAAAGTCCTTATAACAATCGAATACGGACTTACAGCTTGTGCTACAAACTTATAAGCTTCAAACTGTTCATTTTCAGTAGGAAGCGTGGTTCTATTCATATAAAAATATTCAGTTCTATAAAGTCCGATACCTTCTGCCCCATGCTGAACCAAAGAAGGAATATCTTCAGGAAACTCAATATTAGCCACAACTCTTACCCTTTTACCATCTGTTGTCTTTGCAGGCAAAGACTTCAAAGAAATAAACTTCTTGTTTATTCTTTTAAACTCCTCTTCCTTCTTTCTATAGGCCTTCAAGGTTGCTTTATCGGGATTAATTATAACTAAGCCTGAAAAGCCATCAACAATTAGCTGGTCATCATTTTTAATCTTTGTTGTCGCTACTTCAAGTCCAACCACAGATGGAATCTCCAAAGACTTAGCCATTATTGCCGTATGAGAGGTTTTGCTACCGATATCAGTAATAAAACCTAAAATCCTACTATTATGCATTGTTGCTGTATCGGAAGGAGAAAGATCATGCGCAACAACTATAAATTGCTCTTTTTTATTCTGCAGAGAAAAACCCTTCTCTCCCAAAAGATTTTTGATAACGCGTCTACCAACATCATTTATATCAGATATCCTTTCCTTCAAATATTCGTCTTCAATTCGCGAGAATACTCTGATATATTTTTTGATTACCTCTTGAAATACATAGGCTACGTTAAGATGCTCTTTCTTTAATTGTAAGATTACTTCCTCTATTAAAATCCTATCTTCTAAAACAAGCAGGTGCGCATCAAAAATCTCAGCCTCTTCTCTGCCTAAATCCTTGGATATCTTATCCTGTAATTCAATTATTTCTTTTCTTGTCTTAATAAGAGCATCTTCGAATAGCTGAATCTGAACAGGAACATCCTGCAATCTGACTTTATAAGGAACAACATTAAACTCTTCCTTACCTGCCAAATGAGCAGAACCAATACCAATTCCCGGGGCTGCTGATATTCCTTTTAATTTTTCCATATAATTATTCTTCTTTGTTTATCAAGGTTTCTAATTCTGCAATTGCCTCATTCGCATCGGCACCATCAGCAATAATCATTATTCTGCTATCTTTTTCCGCGCCCAATAAAAGTATACCCATGATCGATTTACCATTAACTTCTTCATCTTCTTTTTTTACTGATATTTCCGCATCATACTTATTAGCAATCTGCACGAATAGTGCAGCTGGCCTTGCATGTAGGCCTTGTTTATTTTTTACAATAAGCTCTTTTTTTATTTTTGACATTAAATTTATTTTATTAATTTTACCAAAAGCCTAGCTAATTTTCTAAAATCATGCCTTACATAACCATCAACAGCAATCAGATCCTGCTCTAATAACCTATACCCCATAGTTCTAACCTTTTCTCTATCGATAACAACCGGCTGAGAACCTTCATTTTTATATCTATCCAACAGCTCTTCAGGAATGACTTTATTATTAACAACACAGTAATCTAAAATATGTCTGTTGCTGTGTGCGATAAGCGTGCTGATATGGTCTGATGCTGAAAACTGCGTTGTCTCGCCAACCTGAGTCATGGCATTACAGATATAAAACTTTTTGGCATTTGAAGCAGCAATCGCATCAGCAATATCAGTAATTAAAAGATTGGGAATAATACTGGTATATAAACTGCCTGGACCTAAAATAATCGCATCTGCTTCATTGATCGACTTAATAACCTCAGCTGTCGCAACCAAAGGCCTATCCTGCTGAGATTTTAAAAATACTCTTTTAATCGGAAGCTTCTTTTTAGGAATATCCGCTTCCCCGATAACAACAGAACCATCATTATACTCAGCCCCTAAATTTACCTTATAAAGCGTTGATGGAACAACCTGACCCCTGATTGCTAAAACCTTACTAGATTCTTTTATCGCTTTTTCAAAATCACCGGTAAGCTGTGTCATAGCCGTAATGAACAAATTGCCGAAACTATGGCCGGAAAGCTCTGAATCTCCTTTAAACCTAAACTGAAATAAGTCACGCATAAGCTGCTCTGTATCAGCTAAAGCCACAAGACAGTTCCTAATATCTCCCGGGGGCAAAATATCAAATTGCTCTCTTAAACGACCCGAAGAACCACCATCATCAGCAACCGTAACTACAGCTTTTATATTTGAAGTATACTCTTTTATTCCCTGTAAAAGAACAGCAAGTCCTGTTCCGCCCCCGATAGCAACAATCTTGGGTCCTTTCTCAAGAAGCCGTATTTTTACAACTTTACGAACTGACTTATTCTTTGTCGGAAAAAATAATGACAGAATTGATAATATAAGTTCAATCACACCGACGAATAAAAAACCAACGCCTAAAACTATAACAAAATACTCCAAAGCTTTTAAAAAAACCAGCTTCTCTATTCCCAATCTATTGGAGCCTACCAAAATAAGAAAAACTCCCCAAAGACTAAGCGCAACCCAGCGTTTAATCCTTAGACCAGGCTGAAGCCATCTAAAGAAAAAAAGTATTTTAAGTCTTCTTGTCATCTTCCTGATTAATAATTTTTAGTATAAAAGCAATATCCTTGGCCTGCTTAAGACTATCACGAAAATATTTATCTTTTAACAATCTGGATATCCTTGCTAATGCCTTCAGATGTGGGCCTGCTGAATCCTGAGGAGCAACCAATAAAAAGAATATATATGCCGGCTCTCCATCTAAAGAATCAAAATTAACTCCTTTTTTCGATAAGCCGAATGCTGCAACCAAATGTTTAACGCAATCGATTTTAGCATGAGGTATTGCAACACCTTGACCGATAGCAGTTGAACCTAAGGCCTCTCTAGCCATTAGAAGTTCCGTTAATTTATTGCGGTGTTTTTTCTCGATTTCACCTGCGGAAATCAATAAATCAACCATCTCTTTTATAACATCTTCCTTTTTTGTGCTTTTAAGTTCTGCAGAAATTGCTTTTTTGGAAAGAAAATCGGTAATCTTCATCTGTTCCCCTTTTGTTTATTAATGATTTTAATAATTTAAAGCGGGAGACGGGCATCGAACCCGCGACAACTACCTTGGCAAGGTAGTGCTCTACCAACTGAGCTACTCCCGCACAAACATACGCATTTTTCTTAACACATATGGGCGGAAGAGGATTTGAACCTCCATGGGTTACCCCAATAGCTCCTAAGGCTACCGCGTATGCCAATTCCGCCATCCGCCCTATAGGCAGAAATTTAATGAGCCACCCGCGACTCGAACGCGGCACAGCCACCTTAAAAGGGTGGTGCTCTACCAGATGAGCTAGTGGCCCAAATATATTAATCTAAAACTGCTTCAACTCTTTTTCTTTATTTTCTAAAAGCTTATCTGCTTCCGCAATATAGTTATTAGTAAGCTTCTGAATCTGATCCTGAGATTTAAACTTTTCATCTTCAGAAATAACCTTTTCAGACTCAAGTTTTTTTACCGACTCATTAGCATCTCTTCTTATGGTACGAACTGAAACTCGAGTTTCTTCAACCATCTGCTTTATAACCTTTACAAGCTCCTCTCTTCTTTCATCAGATAAAGGAGGTACTGCCAACCTGACAACCTTACCATCGTTAGAAGGAGTAATCCCTAAATTGGATGAAAAAATTGCTTTTTCAATCTCAGCAATAGCCGAAAGATCCCATGGCTGGATAACAATCAAACGGGCATCAGGAACAGAAATATTCGCCAGCTGTTTTAAAAGAGTCGGGGTCCCATAATAATCAATATGTAAACCTTCCACCAAAGAAGGCGAAGCTCTTCCGGTGCGGACCGTATTAAACTCTCTCGCACAAGATACAATAGCCTTCTTCATATTATCTTCGGTTTTTTTAATAACTTCTTTAACGCTCATAATATCACCTTTTTTGTTTTTATCTAACCATGGTTCCAATTTCACTTGAAAACAATGCTTTTTTAATATTGCCAGGTTTATTAAGATCAAAAACCAAAATCGGCAACTTATTATCCATACATAAGCTTATAGCAGTCGCATCCATTACCTTGAGACCTTTTTTTAAAACATCAATATATTTAAGCGTCTTAAATCTTTTTGCTTTCTTCACCTTAAACGGATCAGCTGAATATACACCATCAACTTTTGTTGCCTTTAATATAATATCCGCGTTTATCTCCATTGCCTTAAGAGCTGCTGCTGTGTCAGTTGTAAAATAAGGATTTCCCGTACCGGCAACAAAAATAACAACTCTTTTTTTCTCCAGATGTCTTATGGCTTTACGTCTTATGTAGGGTTCGGCAATTTCATGCATCTGAATAGAAGTCTGAACGCGTGTAGGGACACCTGATTTTTCTAAAATATCCTGTAAGGCCATACCGTTTATAACCGTAGCCATCATACCCATATAGTCAGCTACAGAACGATCCATCCCTAAACGCTTTGTATTTTCTGCTCCACGGAAAATATTACCTCCGCCGACAACTAAGGCAAGCTGAATTCCAAGCGCGGAAACTTCTTTTATCTCCAAAGCCAATTTTTCACAAAAGTCAAAATCAATACCATGCTTTAGCTTACCCTGAAGCGCTTCTCCGCTTATTTTTAATACAATCCGTTTATATAACGGTTGTCTTTTCATTTTGTAAGTTTACTTTCCAATATGATATCTTACAAATCTGCTAATAGAAACATTTTCACCAGTTTTAGCAATTATGTTTATAAGATAATCTTTAATAACCAAAGAAGGGTCCTTGACAAAATTCTGTTCCAATAAACATTTGGCTTTTAAAAAGGCGTCTTTATCCTCTTCTGCCTCTAGGGCCTCTTTAGGGACATCCTCCTTCTTGACATACTCAGGGTTTGAAGCAGCAATATGTAACGCCACATCCTGAGAGAACTTACAGAATTCTTCATTTCTAGCAACAAAATCAGTTTCGCTATTTACTTCTACCAAAACGCCGATTTTACTATCAAAATGAACATATGAAGCAATCCTTCCCTGGGAAGTAACCCTATCGGTTTTTTTGGCGGCAATAGCCTTCATTCTCTCTTTCAGTATATCTTGCGCCTTTTTAATATCACCATTAGCATCAATCAAAGCGCTTCTACAGTCGCTTATGCTGACTTGTGTTTTCTCTCTTAGTTGTTTGATCTTATCCAAAGAAACTTCCATAACACTTTTACTCCTTGCTTATCTTTTTTTATTATTAATTTTCGTCTTTTTCTTTAACTTGCCTTACTTTTTTGCTTTTTTTCTTCTCTTCTCCGTCTACTTTCTCTATCTCTCCTTCAGAATTCTCAACTTCTTCTCCTGATTCAGATTTTAAGGCAGCTTCTTCCTCTCTTTTTACGCCTTCTTGAGAAAGATACGATAAAAAATCTTTCCTTCCTTCGATAATCGCATCAGCCATCATTGAAACAATAAGCTTAACTGCCTTCATGGCGTCATCATTACCGGGAATAGGATAATCAATCAAATCAGGATTACAATTAGTATCGATTAAAGCAACAATCGGGATATTAAGCTTTTTTGCTTCTTTAACCGCTGTTTCTTCGTTTTTGGCATCAATAATAAAAACAGCTGCGGGGATTTTTTCCATATTAATGATACCGCTTAAATTCTTACTAAACTTTTCCTTCTCTTTCTTCAATATCAAAACTTCCTTTTTAGCAAGATTATCGAAGGTGCCATCCTCTTCCATCTTCTGGATTTCCTTGAATCTTTTGATTGACTTGTTGATTGTCTGAAAATTAGTCAGTAATCCTCCCAGCCATCTATGATGAACATAGAACATTGAAGCGCGCTGCGCCTCTTCTTTGATTATCTGCTGAGCTTGCTTCTTTGTACCGACAAAAAGAATGTTTTCCCCCTTGGTAGCTAAATCTTGTAAAAAAGACTTCGCTTTCTCGACACACTCGGCGGTTTTCTCTAAATCAATTATGTAGATTCCGCTTCGTTCGCCAAAAATGAACTTCTTCATCTTGGGATTCCATCGCTTTGTCTGGTGACCAAAATGAACCCCTGCTTCCAGTAACTTCTTAATAAGCTCATTAACCATTTTATTTAACTTCCTCCATTTTTTTAAAGTGAAACGTCAATATACCATAATTACCAAAAAAAGCCAAGATTTTTTATAAAATAGTTTTTATTTAATAAAATGTGGAAAATGAGGAAAAAATTCTAAATAAAACCGATTTTATTTGGGTTTTTATGACTTTTCAACAAACTGCATATCATAAAGATGTTTATATACGCCTTCTTTATTAACTAATTCTGTATGCGTTCCAAGCTGAACAAGGCTTCCTTTATCAATAACCATTATCCTATCGGCATTTTTTACAGTCGAAAGTCTATGCGCTATAACAAATACAGTCCTTGACTCCATTAATCTATCCAATGCATCTTGAACAAGCCGCTCTGACTGTGTATCCAACTGGCTTGTTGCTTCATCTAAAATGAGTATCTGCGGGTTTTTTAGCATAGCCCGCGCTATAGCCAAACGCTGTTTTTCTCCACCCGAAAGCTTAAAACCTCTATCTCCGATAACCGTATCGTATCCATTGGACAGATTCATGATAAACTCGTGCGCATTAGCCTTTTTAGCAGCAGACATTATATCATCTGATGAATAATTGCTAACACCATAAGCAATATTTGCTTTTACCGAATCATTAAAAAGAATTGTCTCCTGTGAAACTATGCCGATCTGTCTACGTAAAGAAAAGATGCTATATCCTCTTACATCCCTACCGTCAATTGTAATCCCTCCACCTGTCGGATCGTAAAACCTGGGAATCAAATCTAAAAGCGTACTTTTACCTGCTCCGCTAGGACCAACTATTGCAATAAATTCGTTTTTATTGACCGTCAAATTAATTCCTTTTAAAACTTCCTGAACCTCATAACTAAATCTTACATTATCAAAAACTATTTTTTCATTAAAAGCCTCTAACTTTACCGCATTTTCGGTATCAACAATAGAAGGCGGCTCATCGATTATCTCATAGATTCTCACGCTGGCTGCAACTGCCTGTTGGATTAAAGAATTAACCTGACCTAATTTCTTAAAAGGTCTAATCATTGATAATAACGAACCTAAAAATAGACCAAAGACCCCAAAAGACATTCTTCCTTCAATTACCTCTTTGCCACCAAAGAAAAACACAAATATCCCTGCAGCTGCACCGACGAATTCCGTTGCCGGAGATAAAATAAGCGTTCTTTTGATAGATTTCATCATCACCTTATAATAACTGATATTAAACATATTGAACTTGTTTTTTTCATACTGCTCGGCACAAAAAGCCTTAACGATTCTAATACCAAAAATAGTTTCATTTATAGAAGAATTTATATCAGCCATCTTTTCCTGTGAAACCTTAGAAAGCTTACGTAATTTTTTCCCCACCTTTACAATCGGAATAACCAATAAAGGCAAAGCTACAAAAATAAAAAGTGACAGCTTCCAATTGATAAATAAAACCACGCAGGTAAAAACAACTATCTGAAAAGATTGATAGATAAGATCTGTAAACCCATATGAAACTGCATTCTCAACTACACGCACATCATTTGTAATCCTAGAAATAAGCTCCCCTGCTTTTTTTCTAGAATAGAAATCAAGCGAAAAATCCAAAAACTTTCCATAAAGCATGGCGCGCATATCGCGCATAACTTTCTGGCCTATATCAGACATAAGATAACTGTACACAAAACTTACCACACCTTTTAGAAAAATCACTGCCAAAACCACAAAAGCCATTATCTTTAACAACAACAAAGGCGCCATTTGGTTAACTGTATTTATAAAACTATCCAAAAAAAGAGGTAGTTCAACAGGAACAACTATTTTTTTGCCTGTTAAAACATTATCAGCCAAAGGAACGATCATGCCAATCGAGGCACCATCAAAGATGGCAGTAAAACCCATAAAAACTGCGGCAATTATGAATAAAAACCAATATGATTTTACAAACTTCAACAACTTCAAATAGTCTTTCATAGCGAAATATTTTATCACAATTATTGACTTTTATCAAGCGCTTTGCTATGATGACAGCTATATGAAAAAAACAAATATTGCAATCATAGGACTGGGAAAATTAGGTTCAAAACATGTTGAAAATTATAACAGAATCAAAACTGTAAGTATCATAGCTACTTGTGATAATAACCCTAAAACAATAAATAATCTCTCTAAAGACTTAAAAAGAAATTTTTATACTGATTACAAAAAAATCCCCTTAAAAACCCTAAAAGCAGTAAGCATATGCGTACCAACATATTTACACTACAAAATAGCTAAATATTTTCTGGAGAATAAAATTCATTGCCTGGTAGAAAAACCCATAGCTATCAACCTTAAACAGGCTGACAACCTGATTAAGCTAGCAAAAAAACATAAAGTTATTTTACAAGTCGGGCATATAGAACGTTTTAACTGTGCTTATCAAAGCATTGAGAAAAATATCAAGAACCCAAAGTTTATCGAATGCCATCGCTTAAGCCCGTTTCCAGGAAGATCCCTTGATGTTGGCGCTGTCTTAGACATCATGATTCATGATATCGATATTGTTCTAGGATTGGTAAAATCCAAAATAAAACACATAGATGCCGTTGGAGTAAAAGTATTAACGCAATTTGAAGACATCGCCAATGTAAGATTAACTTTTTCAAACAAATGCAGCGTAAACTTAACTGCCAGCCGGATATCCGATGAATATATGAGGAAAATTCGAATTTTCCTTTCTAATAAATACATCTCCATGGATTATTTTAAACAAGAAGCCTTCATTTATAAAAAAACAGCGGCTGGTATCAGCAAAACTGCTATACCGATTGAAAAAGAACAACCCCTCAAGAAAGAGCTTTGTTCATTCCTGGAATGCGTAAAATCCAAGAAAAAACCCATAGTCTCAGGAACTGAAGCCAGGGATGCGCTTTGCGTTGCTTTAAGAATCATAAAAAAAATCAATGTATAAAAATATTGTTATTGTTGCCGGAGAACCTTCCGGAGACTCCCACGCAGCTAATCTTGTAAGAAAATTAAAGAATACAAACCCGGAATTAATCTTTAGCGGTCTCGGCGGTTACCAGATGCAAAAAGAAGGAGTAAAAATCCTACATAACTTAAGCGAACTGGCCGTAGTTGGTTTCTTTGAGGTTTTAAAAAACTATAAAAAAATTAAAGCTATATTTGAAGAGCTACTCACTCATATTGAAAAAAAACAACCTGAAGCAATTATACTTGTAGATTATCCTGGTTTTAATTTAAGGCTTGCCAAAAAAATCAAGGAAAAAAATAAAAATATTAAAATTGTCTACTACATCAGCCCACAGATATGGGCCTGGAATAAAAATAGAATAAGTTTAATTAAACAGGTTGTTGACAAAATGGTCGTATTCTTTAAATTTGAAGAATCACTATATAAAAACGAGGCTGTAGATGTAGATTTTGTCGGCCATCCTCTTTTAGACTGGGTAAATATCACAAAAGACAAAAACGAATTTATAAAAAGATACGATCTGGATTCGGATAAGAAACTAATTGCATTATTACCTGGTTCCCGGAAAAACGAAATCAAAAAAAATCTTTCTGTAATGCTAAAAAGCTGCCTTTTATTCTCCAAAAAAAACAGAAGCGCTCAATTCGTCATTCTAAAACCAGCGGAATTAAATATTGGTCTGTTTAAAGAAATAACATCTCGATTAACGTTAAAAATATTAATAATTGAAAACGATACCTATAATGGAATAGGTGCCAGTGACTTCTGCCTAGTTGCCTCAGGAACAGCAACATTAGAAACTGCAATCTTAAATAAACCTATGTTTATCATTTATAAAGTTAATTTCTTAACCTGGCTTATTGCTAAAATGCTAATAAAAATAGATTATATCGGACTGGTCAATGTTGTAGCCGGACAAAAAATAATCCCTGAATACATCCAGTTTGACGCCCAGGCGCGAAGAATAGCTTATGACATGAATCTAGTATTAAATAACCCTGAAAAAATCAATTATATAAAAGAAAGACTCATTCAGGTAAAAAAAATCTTGGGAGAAAACGGAGCTACACAACGAGCCGCATCCATAATCAATAACTTCATCTGTTCTTAGAAATTTGGTTTTACGGAGAGAGTCTTGCTTTTACAATAGCACTTATCAACTTACCATCAGCCTGAGAGCCTATTTTTGATAAAACCTCTTTCATCACAGCACCCATTGACTTTATATCCTGTGCTTTAAGCTCTGTAATCGCTGAATCAATTACCTGCCTAACCTTTTCTTCACTTAGCTCTTCAGGAAGATATGCTTTTAAAATAAGGTATTCCTGCTTTTCTTTTTCGGCTAAATCAGCTCTATTGCCGGATTCAAACTGCTTTATAGAATCTTGATTTCTTGCGGTATGTTTTTTAATGATTTTTATTACATCATCATCGGATAATTGTTTATTCTGCGTCTGGATAATATAGTTTTTTAGTTCCGCTCGCAACAAACTCAACACCAAAACTTTTAATTTATCTTTATTCTTTAATGCCGCTTTGTAATCTTCTAATATTTCATTTTCTAAACTCATCTGTCTCTCCTTATTATAAACTAATCCTGCCTAATAAATAAAAAGTATATCAATACAATCACCACAAGAATAGAAAAAACAATTCCTATAATCATATCACCATAGTTATTACCTGCACCGGGCATAAGTTTACCTATATAATCATAAACTACGCCTTTTAAGAAAAAAAGTGTTCCCATGCTGATAATAAACCAAATAATCTTCTTTAGATTCCAGTGTTTTACCATCCAGAAAATAATTGTCCCTCCGCAAATCCATAACCAGGGATTATTGCTTGTAAAATGAAAATCAAGAAGATTCTGCTTAAGAACCAAATAAGCTGACTGTAAAGTTATAACTATTTTATTCATAAATACCTACCTTGTCTCTAAACTGGTTTTTGATATCTTTTTATTGACTGCCTCGGGATACCTGCCATTAAAACAAGCAAAACATAACTGGTTCTTTTGCCTGTGCATTACCCTGAGCAATCCCTTAAAGGTTAAATAATGCAGAGAATCAAGTCCTAAGAACCTTCTTATCTCCTCAATTGATTTTGAAGAAGCGATCAATTCTTTTTTAGTAGGAAAATCAATTCCATAAAAACAAGGGTATCTAATCGGTGGACAGCTAACCAGCATATGAATCTTTTTTGCACCTGCTTCGCGTAAAGCCACAATCCTGGCCTTAGTAGTTGTACCTCTTACAATAGAATCTTCAACAATTATGATTTTTTTTCCTTTTATGACCTCTTTAGCCGGATTAAGCTTTAATTTTACCTTTAAATCCCTCATTCTCTGGCTGGGTTCAATAAAAGTTCTCCCGATATAATGATTGCGTATTACTGCGGGTTCATAGACAATGTTCTTTTTTTGAGCAAAACCTAAAGCTGCATAATTACCTGAATCCGGAATAGGCACAACTAAATCCGCATCGATATTAACTTCTTCAGCCAGCTGCTCTCCAAGAGACTTTCTCACCTTATAAACATTGTGGCCGAAAATATTGCTATCTGGTCTGGCAAAATAAATATATTCAAACATACAGAATGATTGTCTTTTGACTGCTGAAGCAATTACGCTTTTTATACCTTTCTTACTGATAAAAACCACTTCCCCTGGCTTTATATCCCTGATGTATTTTGCATTTATCAAATCCAATGCGCTAGTCTCTGATGCCAAAATAAAAGATTTACCCAATCTGCCCAGACATAACGGTCTAAAACCAAAAGGGTCGCGTGCACCAATTAAAACATCTTGCATCATAAACACCAACGAAAAAGCACCCTTTAATTTTTTTATACTGGAAATAACTTTATTTTCTAAAAATTCCTCTTGAGCATGAGTAATCAAATGAACTATTATCTCGCTATCTGTAGTAGATTGAAATATCACGCCTTTTTTCTCTAAAAAATCATGCAACTGCACTGCGTTGATAAGATTGCCGTTATGACCTAAAGCAATAGTAGAGGTCTTAAGCTCTACCAGAAAAGGTTGAATATTTCTAACACACGATGAACCTGTCGTAGAATAACGTACGTGTCCAACAGCAATATCACCTTTAAGTTTTTTGAGTTTCTCTTCACTAAAAACATCATTGACTAAACCCAACCCCCTGTGAAAAGAAACGTTACCATTATCACTTACAACAATACCAGCGCTTTCCTGACCTCTATGCTGAAGAGCGTAAAGCCCTAAATAGGTCAATAAAGAAGCGTTTCTATCGCCATAAACTCCAAACACTCCGCAGGATTCTTTAACCATATTGTTTAAGTTACAAAAAGATTTCTTGAAGAAAACTGTCCGTCTGTAGTCAAATTGACCCCTAACCTTTGAAAACCAACCTCATCGCCGGGAGTAGGAATATGGGTCATATGTACTTCGCAGCCTCTTAAGTCTTTTAATTTAGACATAGCCAGCTCTACAGCATGATTTGTGGCAGCGCTTATAGAAAGAGCGATCAAAGTCTCTTCTAAATCCAGGCTTTCCGATTCTCCACTTAGAACGCCTTCTTTAAGTTTTGAAATCTGACTTATTACATGAGGAGATAAAAGCAGGATCTCATCAGGAATATTAGCCAGCACTTTAATAGAATTGAGAATCACGCTTGATGCTGCATGCATATGCTTGGAATTTTTACCGGAAATAATTTTCTTATTCGCAAGTTCTATTGCCGCACCGCAAAAAATTCCTTCATTTCCTTTACCTTTACTTTCAGCTTCTCCTGCAGCCTTACGTGCAACCTCCACAACGTTACGATCAGATATTTTTACAGCCAACTCTTCCATTAATGCAGCAACTCTTTCTACGGTAGATTTTTTCTCTATTCCCAAAATATATTCTGTATTATAACGAAAATATCTTCTAATAAGCTCTTGCTTTGAAGCAGCTCTTACTACCTGATCATCAATAATACCAAAACAAGCCCTGTTTACTCCCATATCCGTAGGAGACTTATAGGAAGAAATTTTTTTGTCTTTTTCGTAAATTTTATTCAACATAATTCTTAAAATAGGGAAACTCTCCACATCCCTATTGTAATTAATCGTAGTTTTATGGTATGCACTAAGATGAAACGGATCTACAAGATTAAAATCCTGAATATCCGCAGTTGCTGCCTCATAGGCAACATTAATAGGATGCTTTAAAGGCAGATTCCATATAGGAAAAGTTTCAAACTTAGCATATCCAGCAATAATTCCCCTTTTATGCTCCTGATAAAGCTGAGAAATACAGGTTGAAAGCTTTCCGCTGTTTGGCCCAGGAGCAGTAACTACCACTATCGGTTTTTTGGTTTCCACATATTCATTTTTTCCAAAACCATCTTCACTGACAACTGAATCAATATTCGTAGGATAACCTTCAATAGGATAAGACAGATATACCTTTACATTACGACGCTCCAGTTTATTTTTAAATATCTTTGCCGAAGGTTGTCCCGAATAACGGGTGATAACAACTGCTAAAATATCTAAGCCCCAAACTCTCAAATCATCAATCAGCTTAAATGTCGCTGCATCATAAGTTATACCAAAATCTCCTCTCACCCTCCCATTTTCAATATCAGAGGCATAAACACACAAAACAATATCTATCTTATCCTTTAAAGACTGTAGCAATCTCAACTTTACATTAGGGTCATACCCTGGTAAAACTCTTGCCGCATGATAGTCATAACAAAGCTTTCCCCCAAACTCCAAATAAAGCTTATTGTTAAACTTTTTTACTCTATCTATAATCGAACTTGTCTGTTCTTTTAAATACTTCTCATTATCAAAACCTATCTTTTTCATAATCTTATCCTATAATATTATTTCCTTGCTAAGAATAATCGCTTCGGCAATCTCCTGCATGCTTTTACGCATGTTCATGGCTTGTTTCTGGATTTTACGAAACGCCTCTTCTTCACCAAGGCCTAGTTTTTTCATTAATATTCCTTTGGCCCGCTCAACGAGTTTACGCACCTTCAACTCCTGTTCAATCGTCTTTGAATACATCAGAAGCCTTGCGTTTTCTATTGCGATTGCCGCCTGATTTGCAACAGCACCTAAAACAACTATCTCCTCTTTGATAAACTTATGCTTCTTTGAAGTATAAACATTCAACACCCCAATAACCTTACCCTTTACCGACATTGGTACACATAACAAAGAGCAAAGCTTTTCTTTTTTAGCAATAACGCTATTTCTATAAAGCACTTCTTTTCTAACATCAAGCACAACTATGGGCTTTTTTTCTAAAGCAACTTTACCAGCAATACCTTCACCTAATTTTATATTCGGCTTCTTATTGTATGCTTCACTTACCGATTGTGTTGCGCGTACAATCAGTTCGTTTTTATCAGAATCTAATAAAAGTAATGAACAAATCTTGGAATCCATAACTTCAGCTGTTACCATAACAACAAGCTTTAAAATATCTTCCAGGTATAAATCCGATACTATCGTTTCGCTTATTTTAGAAAGGCCTTCTATGTGTTTTTTAAAGGAAGTGGACTTTTTCTTTTTCATTTATTCAAAATACGGGCAATTCTCAAAAGTAAATCCTCGTTATTAAAAGGCTTTACGACATAATCAGCAACTTCCTGCAAACTAAACAAATCCTGCATATCGCTGTAACCGGTCACTACGATTACTGGAATCTTGGTAGATAAATCTCTTTTTTTAAGCTCCTGTAACAATGTATATCCGTCCATATCTTTCATTTTTATATCGGAAATAATCAAATCAGGCAGCTCTTCTTTTATCGCACTTAAAGCACTAACTCCGTCATCTGCCAACTTTACAGAATAACCATGCTCCTCTAATAAAGATTTCATTGTCTCTCTAATTGAAAGCTCATCATCTACTACTAAAATATTTTTCTGCGGCATATCAATCTTCCTTTTTTTTATTATTTATTTTTTCTACAAACTCTTCAATCCTATTTAATGCCTCTTTGAGTTTATCAAAATTCTCTGCATAGGATACCCTAATATAACCTTCTGCGTTTTCTGCGAAAGCAACTCCAGGAACAACTGCTACCTTATATTGTTTTAATAACCTCTTAGAAAATTCCACTGAACTTAAACCAGTACTTTTGATAGAAACAAAACAATAAAATGCGCCCTGTGGCTTAACACAAGGAAGACCTATACTGTTAAAGGCATCATAAACAAATTCTCTTCGTCTTCGATATTCGCGTTTCATCACTTCTAAAGACTTCCTGCCAGAATGTAAGGCCTCACAAGATGCCCATTGAGATATACTGGGAACACACATAATCGTATACTGATGAATCTTTGTCATTGCCGCTATTAAATCCTTTGGCCCGCATGCATAACCAACGCGCCAACCAGTCATAGCATAACTTTTAGAAAAACCGTTTAGATATAACGTATGTTTCTTTGCCCCCTTAAGTGTTGAAAAAGGCACATGCTCAAAATCATAGGTAAGCTCTCCATAAACTTCATCGGTTATACAGATGATATTTTTTTTGCTTATTATCCTATTAAATTCAATCAACTCTTCTTTGGTGTAAGTTACGCCTGTAGGATTATTAGGATAGTTTAATATCAATGCCTTGGTTTTACTATCAATATTTCTAAGCAAATCCTTTGGGCTTAACTTAAAATTATTCTTTGTGGTATCGATATAAATAGGCTTTCCACCTGCTAATTCCGTAACCGGTCCGTAAGAAACGTAACTGGGTACAGGAATAATAATCTTATCTCCCGGGTTTATCATTGAGCGCAAAGCTAAATCCAAAGCCTCGCTCACTCCCACAGTTATAAGAATTTCATCATCTGCACAATAATCCAACTTATAATTCTTAGATAAATGCTTGCTAATTGCGAGCCTGAGCTTATAAAGCCCTTTATTGGAGGTATAACTTGTAAAACCCTGTTCCAGAGAATAAATACCTGCTTCTCTAATCTGCCAAGGTGTTACAAAATCCGGTTCACCCACACCAAGAGAAATCACATCCTTCATCCCTAGAACCAGGTCAAAAAACTCCCTGATTCCGGAAGGCTTAAGCTGTTTTGTTACCTTTGATACAAAATTCTTCATATTGCTCTCTTTTAATAAGATATAGCTATCCGTTTATCCTCATCTTTATGTTTTAAAATAACCGCGTCTTCCTTGTACTTTTTAAGCAGAAAATGCGTAACCGTTCCTCGAACATTCGGCATCGGAGAAAGTTTTTCGGCGACAAAATTAGAAACCATATGCAAATTCTTCCCCTCGACCACAAGAAGCAAATCATATGTACCAGAAAGCAGATAACAACTGGTTACTTCGGGAAATTTATAAATCCTTTCTGCAATACTATCAAAACCAACATCCTTCTGAGGTGCAATATTAACCTCAATCAAAGCTCTGACTTCATTATCGCTATTTTTAACTAATTCCTTGTTTATAACAGTTTTGTATTGAACGATAACGCCATCTTTTTCGTATTTTTTTATTGCTGTTTTTACAACTTTTACGCTTCCTTTAGTAAGTTTTGCTATCTGTTCAGGGCTTATACGGGCATCCTTCTCCATAATTTCTAATATTTCATCCATTCTTTTCTCCTTCCGGATTATAAATAAAATACCAACTGACTCTCTATTGTATTAAAATAAGTGATTTTTGTCAAAATCTATTATTTAACTAGAAGTTTACGAAAAATCTTAGGAAAGATATACATCTATACGATTGATAAAACCATCCCGCACCTTTTGGGCCAAAGAAGCAGAAATTACCCCTGAATCCAATTCGTGCTGAGAAATGTTTTTTTCAAACATACAAATCCTATTTATAACTGCAGCGTTTTTACCAAAGGTATTTTTTCTTTTCGGATTATGATAAACAACCAAACATCTGCTTAAGAAATTAAAAGCAAAACAATTTTTACCTATAGTAATGCTTTGGATCTTTCCGTTATAAACAAAAACGTATTCTTTTTTCTTTTGCGTAAACAACCAAGACTTCAGTGTTGGCTTAAATTCAAGCGTTAATTCATTTTTCTTCACCGTAAAAGGATTTTTTCCAGCGCACATCCATAACCATATATTTAAAAACTCTGCAGTTGAACCGCTGAGCCTGGCAACAAAACCATTGCCCCAGATATTCTCATCCGGATTAGCGCTGGAAACTAAAAACGAAGAATTCTCCAATATACTTCTTCCATATCGATGAGGATCTTGAAAACAAATTAAAACGTTTTTAAATTCTGCAAAAAACTCATCAAAAAGACTTGTTCTCAATAACTCTAATAAGTATTTATATTCCATATGTAGCCATATAGATTCATTTTCAAGCCAACCAGGAATAAATACACGCACCCTACCGATATCCAAAGCCTCTTTTTCCAAAGAAGCACAGACCTTATACATTTTCAGTCTTTTATCATAAAGATTGCTATTTCGTACATTTGCATAAAGCTGTTTTGCCTTTTTAATATCTTTTTCAATACGCAGCGCATGCATCTGCGCCTCGAGAAAATTAGCTAAAACTCTTTGTTTAAACCTTACGGGTTTTAATATGTTAACTGTAAAACCCTCTTCAGATATAGTTTGTTTATCAAACTCCACTAACTCATTAATAAAATAAGTGTTGTAAATCCTCTCTTTAGAATTAAAGGCGTTTTTAATCGAACTAGACAACTTTTTAGAGGCTTTATCCAAGAATTCTAAAACTAATGCTTTGGATAATTCTACCTCTTCACCTTTTAACCCCAAATGAACTTTGGCGCGGTAATCTTCCTTGATATAATTTGCCTTATCCCAATATTTGAACCCATCTTTTTCCTCATCAATTAATTTTGATAAACAATTTAAAAATTCTACCAGTTCTTGTGGCAGCTTTAATATAACAAAATCTATCTTTTCCAGATAACAAATCAAAAGATCCACTAATCTTTTAAGCTCAAAGGTCTCACAACTCGAAGAACCAAAAAGCCCAGGCAAACCGTTTAATGAATCGAACCAATTAGGCTTATCCGATTCCATTTCAATACCTGTATTAAACGGATCCAGCGTAGCAAGTTTATTCACCACAATACAAACTAACTTCGTAACCAGATTTGTATAATAAATCTGTCCCTTTCCATTATCGGTTCTAACAAGATGAGCCTGAAAACCTCTTTCTCTAATTAATCCCTGCTTTTTCTTATCCAATGCAACGCAATTAAGTTGCCGCGGCAAATTGTTTTTTAAAACATATCTTTTAGCTCGAGGCTTTACATAATAGGCGTTATCAAAAAAGGTAAAACTTTTTTCTTCCAGTAATAATTTCTTTAACTTTTCAGGATAAAGATTAAGGTAACTTTCTAATAAATCCGTATTATAGCTCCAGTGATCGCTCCAGAAACCCTCTTTATGCTCTGCTTCGTAAATCTGAGCACATGAAGCAATTATCTTTAAAAATAAATCGACTTGGCCTACAGAAGATTTTATTTTCTTATCTTTTAAATAAAACATCAGGTGTCCAGGACTAAAAGGCTTCACAAGAAAGTTTCTTAACTTTTTAAGCTCAGTACTATTAGTAATATTTTTAAGTTTATTATCGATAAAATTATTGTCCCTAAGTTCAAAAATAGCTCCTTTTAAAACCAGAGGATTATACCCGTCTAGCTGGATGAGGCTTAAAAGAGCAATAATATTTTCACAATCAAGATTTATATTAAACCAGTTATCACAGCGCCTATTCTGGTTAACATCACGATAATTACCATTACCCTGAGAGAAATAACTAGGCAGAATCTGAAAATTATTGTAGTCCCTTTCCAGATCACCGTGGATACGTGAATAGACATAGAATACATTCTTGTGGGAATTGCTCTCGACAGTCAAAGGAAATCCTCCACGCAGAATATTATCAAGATAGGTCTGCCGGCAGTACTGATTAAACTCTACGGATGAACTTACTGTAAAGATATTACTTGTAATCTCATCAATTATTTCCTTATTCCTTGCCTTTTTATTTAAAAAATATTTCTCATTTGAAACTTTATCTATAATAGACTTCATAGATTTTTCATTATTCACAACACCAATTAAACTCTTCAAACAAACGTCCTGCAAACTTCCCATTTTTTTTCTAAACAGTGTAAACGCACAGGGCGTTTTTGAGTCAGTAATCTGCCTTAAAGGATAATTAAATCTTTTTTTGTCTAAAAATTGCTTTGGGTAGGAAAAATCATTTACGGAACCAAAAATACAACTAGACTCAACAATAGGCGCAATCAGTTTTTTGTCATCGATAAAACTTAAATAAAAATTTCCTTCATGGATATGGTTTATATCAGATGAATCCGTTGGATCAACCCGCAGATTAAAAAAAGCACTTGAGAATATATCAACCGAACGCATCCAGGCTTCTACTGTCCGGCTCAAATGTTTTAAAAACCAGTTATTAACACCGTAACAGACTATCTTGGGAAGACCGTCTATAACCTCTAAATCGATTTTTTTATTATTAAGGTTGGTTATCCTTACTGTTCTAGCAAGTGCAGAGAAATTTTCCTCGGGAACAGTAAAATATTCTACGGTCACCTTAATACCCAAGGTTTTATTTACCTCTTCAAGCTTTAGATCATGAGAAGTTATCTTCATTGTATTATCAATATCAAATTCGCTATTAGAAAGTGTATCGCGAAACGGTTCGTAAAACACAATCTTATCTTTTTTCTTAAGTTTAATGAATGTCCTGAAGCCCGTTAAAGGAATGGTCTCATACGATTTATTGGCCGGCTGAAACTCTAAAATAGCATGATCTTTATCTTTAATTCCAAAACTCGCTATAGCCTGACCCCTGTTTACATAAAAAACCCACATCGGTATACCATATACTCCGGCAACTGCAGGGAAAAAAGATGAAAAAGTCTTTGCCTGATTAAAAGAGCTTATCTGGAATTCCTTATTTTTATTTATTGAGTATTTTATATTTTTCATATTTAAAGATTAAGTGCTGGTATAAAAATTTGGGCAATTTTAAAATATATTATGAGTCCCAATACATCGACAATACTGGTAGTAATCGGTCCTGCCAAAGCTGCCGGGTCTAAACCTATTCTTTTCGATACAAAAGGAAGGGTAACACCGGTTGTTATAGCAAGAAGCGCAACTAAAACCATAGTGATACCAACAACTACCGCAAGCATAAAATCCTTCTGCAAAAGGAACGCCCTTCCAAAAGCAACGGTACCGATTATAAGCCCGATAAAAATAGCACTGCAAAGCTCCATCTTAACAACCTTCCAGATATTCTTAAAGGAAACATCCCCTGTAGCTAGACCCCTGATAATTGTAATAGAAGTCTGCGCGCCGGCATTACCACCGGTATCTAAAAGCATAGGGATAAAAAATGCCAGGGCAATAACGGAGCTTAAGGAATGCTCAAAAGCTTTAAGAACAGTGCCGGTTAAAAAATCAAAGACTAGAAGAAAAATCAACCATCCTGCGCGGCGCTTAACCAAATCAAATGCATTTGCCTTGGAATAACTAATGATTTCACCTTCACCGCCTGACATCTTACCAATTTCATAAATCTCTTTTGTGTTTTCCTTTTCGATTTCATCAACGATATCATCAATTGTAATAATTCCTAAAAATGTATTGTTAGTATCCACTACAGGTGCATCGTGCAGATCGTATTTTTTAAATATGTTGGCAACTTCTGAGATGTCGGTATTAACATCTATTTTTATAAACTCAGGGCTAGCCATTATGTCTCGCACAAGCATATCCGCAGGAGATTTCAATAAATCCTGTATAGTAACTACTCCCAATAACTTATGCTCTGCGTCTGTAGCATAACACGAATATACGTTTTCATTGTATTCGGTACGCAGATTATCCTGTATATATAAAATGGCTCCTCTTGCAGACATATCTTTTTTTAACTCCACAAGCTCTGTGGTCATAAGACTTCCAGCAGTGCCTTCCTGATAATTCATCAGCTTTCTGACGTCCTCTAAATCTTCTTTCTTCAGAAGCTTGGTGAACTTTGTAATATCTTTTTCAGATAAGTCCTTAAAAAGATCGGCCCTCTCATCTGGGGCCATCTCATTTAAGATATTGGTTACTTCTTCGTTATTAAGATTGTTTATTATATAGGTCTGTTCTTCGATCGACAGGTCTTCAAATAGCTCTACTGACTTTCTTGCACCTAGGAGTCTGAAAATTATCGGTTTTTCTTTATTGCCAAGCTGGTTCCAGCTAAGGGCTAAATTCACAGAGTGGATCTTACTCAGGACCTCCTTAACTTCCTGGAAGTTCCTCTCTTTTACCAAATCCCTTATCTCCGGCAAAATAAGAGCCAATACATCTACATGTCGGTTCTTTATTGGCATATCCTTAAAAAGTTAAACTCATAAAAAAACCTATAGGATAAAGCTATCCTCAGGTTGTCGGGTAATTAATTTTACCAGTCTGTTAAATAATTGTCAATATCTTAGGAAACTGGTTCTAATCACCGCAAAAATTATCTAAGTTTGCCAAAACCATCTTTAAATCTTTTCTCTTGTGCGCTATTGACAAAAAATTGGCCTCAAAACCTGAAGGTGAAAAATAAACCCCATTTTTCAGCATGAAATTATAGAATTTCTTAAATATTTTAGTATCCTGTTTAAGCGCTCCTTTATAGTCTATAACTGCATCTTTAGAGAAGAAGATTGAAAACATACTGCCAAAACGGTTTATCGTAATAGGAATATTTTTTTTACCAAAAACCTCTTTTAAACCTCTAACAAACCATTGCGCATTCTTGTCTAAAACTCTATACAAACTTCTATGCTTATCTAGATATGTCAAAACTGCAATCCCCGCGGCAGTGGATAATGGATTACCCGATAAGGTCCCAGCCTGGTATACTTTTCCTTCGGGAGAAAGAAAATCCATTATTTTCTTACCTCCACCTACAAGTCCGATAGGAAGACCAGCGCCGATAATCTTACCCAATATGGTTAAATCCGGCCTAATACCGAATATATCCTGAGCACCTCCAAAACAAAACCTGAAACCAGTTATCACCTCATCAAAAATAAGCACTATGTTATGTTTTTCAGTAAGACTTCTTAAGGTTTTTAGGAATTTCTTATCGGGCAGCACCACACCCATATTACCTGCAATGGGTTCAATGATCACACAGGCGATTTTTTTGGAAAACCTTTTGCACGTCTTCTTAAATAAATCAATATTGTTATAAGGAATGCTGATTGTCTTTTTTGCAAGCTGAGCTGGAATGCCTTTACTAGAGCTAACTCCCAAAGTAGCAAGCCCGCTACCTGGCCTTACCAAGAGGCTGTCGCTGTGGCCATGATAACAGCCGTCAAATTTAACTATCAAATCCTTGCCTGTATATCCTCTGGCCAAACGAACAGCAGTCATTACCGCCTCTGTACCTGAGGAAATAAGACGCATCTTATCAATTGAAGAAAAAGCCTTCTTTATCAACTGGGCAAAAACTACTTCATTCTTGGTGCATGCTCCAAAACTTGTACCTTTATTAAGCTGTAGCCTTAATGCATTAACAACACTCTTATGATTATGTCCTAATATATGCGGACCCCAGGAAAGACAAAAATCAATATATTTCTTTCCCTCTTCATCATAAATATTGCAACCTTGTCCGCTTTTTATAAAAATCGGGTGTCTGCCTACAGAGCTAAAAGAACGCACAGGACTATTAACTCCTCCAGGGAATAATCTGCAGGAAATATTGAACAACTTTGAATTTTTAGACACGAAACGGCCTTTTTATTAATTCTTTTAAAGTAACCATAACCTCATAACTTTCAGCACGAAAGATATTTTTAAGCATGGTAATCGTATTCTCGAGCTCTTTTTTTGACTTCGCATGAACCATTGTAAAAAGGTTAAAATCAAAATCCTGCTGGGCCTTTCTCACTACGCAATGGGTTACATTTTTCACATCTTTTAGTTTATCCCTCAAAAAAGAACCATCCAACCTATCCATGCGCCAGGCAACCAACACATTATAATCATAACCAATCTTTTGATAATTCAATAAAACCTTAGGGCTTTTTATAATTTTTTTCTTTTTTAAAATCTTTGATTTCGCAATAAATTCTTTTTTTTCTACAGAAGAACCAAAAATAAACAACTGCCAAAGGTCTATCTCCTGTATAAAATCTTCGATGATTTTCTTATCGCTATTGTTTAATCTCATAATAAACTTGAGGTATCGAGTTTTAAGACTTTTTCTGTCGGTAACTCTATAATTTTCCCAATATTAATACTTTTAAGCTTGTTAATTAATTTATCTTTTTCGTTAGTATTATCATAAATAAAAGTAAACCAAATATTTAGCTTTGATTTTCTCAAATAGCAATGAGTCACCCCTGGAAACTTTTCAAGTGTGCTTTTTAAAGTTTTTATTCTCGAAGAAGATATTTCTAAAGCAAAAAGAGAACTCTTATAGCCAAACTCACGCCAAGACAAAGGAATTGTAATTTCCCGGATAATGCCCTGCTTATAATTCGTATTTAGACGTTTCTTGATTAAATCCTCACTGATGCCTAATGAACGAGAAAGCCTTTTTAAAAAATTTTCTTCCAAAGAAAACTTTTTGATAATAGAACCAAGCAACGCCTTATCGATAAATGAAAGCTTTTTCATTTTAGCCATCGGGCAATATCCTTTGCAAAATAAGTAATTATAATATCCGCTCCTGAACGCTTAAACCCTGTCATCATCTCCATAACGATTTGTTTTTCTTCAAAGAGTTTTTTTATTGAGGCCTGTTTAATCATAGAATATTCTCCGCTTACGCTATAAATTGCTAACGGCAGATTTATCAACTGCTTAACTCTGTATATGATATCCTGATACGCCAAAGCGGGTTTTACCATCACAATATCAGCGCCTTCTTTAATATCAAGCGAAACCTCCTTGAGTGCCTCTTTACTGTTTGAGAAATCCATCTGGTATGACTTGCGATCTCCAAACTTCGGACTGGATAATGCCGCATCCCTAAAAGGACCGTAAAAACTAGATGCAAACTTAGCCGAATAAGCCATTATCGGCAAATCAATAAAACCGTTTTTATCTAAACAATTTCTTATTGCCTTAACCTGTGAATCCATCATGCTGCTGGGGGCAACGATATCAACGCCAGCCTGCGCGTGTGAAAGCGCCATCTTGGCTAACACATCAAGGCTTGAGTCATTATCAACGTAGAATTTATTATTTTTTTTAACTACCATTCCGCAATGACCATGGGATGTATATGCACATACACAGACATCACTTATTATAAGAAGGTTTTTAAACCTCTCTTTTAAAGCACGTACAGCTTTCTGAACTATGCCATCTGCAGCATAACTTCTTGATGCAATCTCATCTTTTTTATCAGGAATACCAAAAAGAATTATCGTATTTAAACCCAGCTTGAGACAACCTCTGACCTCCTTAATTAAACTATCAATCGAAAGCTGGAATACCCCCGGCATTGATTTAACTTCCCTTTTTATAAATCTGCCTTCACAGACAAAGTAAGGCATAACAAAATCATTGATATTAAGTTTTGTCTCTTTTAATTTTTCTCTTAGTAGCCTATTATTGCGCAGTCTGCGCGGACGACACCTTGGAGATTTCATTTCTTACCTCTTTATCGCTTAAGTAACAACTGGGATCTTTTCCCCATAAATCGTCATAAATCGCCTTTGCCCTTACCCTACAACCAAAACATAATTGCTTATATATACACTGCCCACACTTATCTTTTAAGAACCTGCCTTTATCTTTAAGTTTTAAAACAAGTGCATCTTTTTTAAGTACGCTGGATATCTTATCATTTCTGATATTGCCTATATTATAATCATGCCAAAACTGGCAAGGATGAATAAAACCTGCTTCATCGATATTAATAATCTTTTCTCCTGCAGAACATCCTGACAGATCGAGGTTTTTTAAATTAAACTTATTCATCAAATACACTCCGTCACAGGGGCTGTCTGTAGTTAAAACCTCTATTTCACCGTTAGTTTTTTCAACAAACTCAACAAGCTCATCAACAACTTTCCTTCTCTGCCATATAGACAAATCATTATCTACCAACTTTGCACCTCGTCCAGAATAAACCAAATTATAAAGACAGAACCTATCAACCTGTAAAGACTGCGTCAAGTTTAAAACAGCCTTTAAATCTCTTATATTATACCTGGCTATGGTAAAACGAATCCCTACCTTGACTCGATCTTTTTTGCAATTTTCTATTGCCTTTATACTTTTTTCAAATGCGCCTTTTTTGTTCCTCAAGAAATCATGCGTCGCCTTCATCCCGTCTATACTGATTCCGACATAACCAATGCCTGATTTTTTTATCAAGCTTGCCATCTTGGCATCTATTAAAGTACCGTTTGAAGAAAGGCTCACCTTTATGGAATTCTTAATCGCGAAACGAGATAAATTAAATATATCCTTATATAAAAGCGGTTCTCCTCCTGAAAATATCACCAAAGGTGTTTTTAATACTTTTAATTCTTTTATTGTTTTAAGGCATACCTTTTTAGGAATCTCTCTAATGGATTTTTTTTCTTTAGCAGCATAACAGTGAATGCAGTCTAGATTACAACGAGAAGTTAAATTCCATACAACTATCGGGCCTTTAAACTGTGCGATGTCTCTTTTTTTATCTTTATATACAAAACTTCTTATATCTACCATTGTTCTTTTATTTTCTGCTTTAATCCTTTAACAAAATTATCAATCGTATATATATTAGAAGTAAAATCTACCCTAATACCCAATGATCTGAGTCTAGCACTCGTTGCCGGACCGATAGAAGCAACCAAACTTTGTCTTGAAAGCTCCTTGGCTTTTTTTCTTCCTAAAATCGTTACAAAATTACCAGCACTTTGTGCACTCAAAAACGTTAGCACATCTATCCCTTTAGATATCGCTTTAAAAAACTTTGTTTTATCGGGACAGTCAAGAACAATATCATAAACATAAAGTTCCTTTAATCCGGCAACATATCTACCAAGTCCTCTTTTTAAACAATCATTTCCTTTTCTGGAACGAACAACAAGCACCTGTTTATGTTTTAGTTTCTTCTTTCTTAAAGCTTTTACCAATCCTTCGCTTGTGAATTCTTTCGGCACTAAATCGACTTTATAACCCATCTGCAGAAGACATTCTTTTGTCTTTTCTCCTATACAGGCGATTTTAACTTTTTTAGTTAGTTTCTTTAACTTATTCCTAAACCGCCTTACGGCATTAATACTTAAAAATACTACCCAATTGTATTTTTCGATATCTTTAATATCATAATCTAAAGCAACTGTCTTTATCGTGGGGAAATGAATAATTTCGGCCTTTTCTTTTTTAAAAAGCTCCCCCAAATAAGCAGGTCTTTCTCGCGTAACCACTATCTTTTTATTCTCTAATTCTGCTTTTCCTGGAATAAGCCGCTCACGCAGCGCTATGGTCTTAGAAACAACAAAAATAGCCGGAGATTTTATTTTTTGCCTTACTGCCAACCTCTTAATGCTGATTAATTTTCCCTGGACTAATCTTTCTTTAATCGAAGTGGCGTTTTCTATCAAAGCGCAAGGAGTATCTTTGTCGAGCCCATTTTTTACTAAATTCGAAACTATTTTTGAAAGTCTTGCAACGGCCATATAAAATATCAAAGTCGCATTGCTTTGAGCTAAACTAACCCAGTTAATATTGCTTTTTTTATTTTTTGCTTCAGAACCCGTAACCAAAACAACGCTACTGACCATGCCGCGTCTGGTAATCGGAATACGCGAATAAACACAAGCAGCAAGACCAGAGGTAATACCGGGAACAACTTCATAAGGAATACCTTTTTTTGCTAATTCTTCCAGCTCTTCTATGCCGCGTGAGAAAAGAAAAGGATCCCCGCCTTTAAGCCTTACCACAATTTTACCAGCCAGATATTTATTTACCAAAAAATTGCTTATTTTTTTCTGCAGGCGGAAATCTTTTTTATTGTTCTTGGCAAAACACACCTTTTCTACGCCTGGTTTAATAAGTTTAAGCACATCCTTTGAAACTAAATAATCATAAAGCACAACATCTGCTTTCTTAATAACCTGTTTTGCCCTTAAAGTGAGCAGTCCCACATCCGAAGGACCTGCACCAACTAAATAAATTTTTTTCTTTTTAATCATCTAACTAAAAGTTTTGCTGCACCCTTTTTAATCATCCTACGCGCAAGTGCTAATCCCACCCTTACAAAAAATTCCTTTCTCCCTTTTAAAGAATCCCTAATACAGAGCTTTCCGTTTCTTGAAAAAACTACCGCCTTAATAAAAATTTCTTTACCGCGCGCCTTTGCTAAAACTGCAATCGGAACATTACAGCCTCCGTGGAGCTTGCCTAAAAACGCCTTCTCCGATATCACTTCTCTAAAACTATCCTCATGATTGACTTGCTTTGCAATTTCTTTAACTCTCTTGTCGTTTTTACGCATCTGCAAAGCGATCGCTGCCTGGCCTGCACAAGGCAAAAAATCCAAAACCTGTGTTATATATTTTAACATCCTCAACCGCTTTAACCCAGCATATGCAAGGATAACTGCATCGATATTACCATTTTTTAATTTCTTGATTCTCGTTTCTACATTTCCTCTTATCTGCCTGATAATTAAATCAGGTCTTATGCTTTTAAGCTGCGCTGCCCTTCTTAGACTTCCCGTACCAACGATTGACTTAAAGGGGAGCTGTTTTAAAGACTTGTTTTTTCTGGAGACTAAAACATCAAACGGTTTTTCTCTTTTTAAAACTGCTGCTATAGTAAGCACAGACGGTAAAACTGTTCCCAGATCCTTAGCGCTATGAACGGCAATATCTATTTTCCCATCTATCAAAAGTCGTTCCAATTCTTTTACAAAAATACCGACTGAAGAAAACTTTTTTAAAGGCCTGTCCTTATAAATATCTGCCTTAGCGAAAACGCTTCTAATAACAAATCTGCAATTAGGAAACTTGCTTTTTAATATTGCTTTTGCAATATAAGCCTGCTTTAAAGCTAAACGGCTTGCGCGGGTACCAATTATGACATGCTTAAACATTTATAAAATCTTCCTGCGGCAAGTAAAGTTTATTAAAGAACTTTTCTGTTTCTTTATTAAGCAGAGAAAAATAATCCTCAGAATACGAAAGCCTTTTTTTTCGGTTGCTATCAATAATAACCCTTAAGTCGTCTATATTGTAAAGATAAACGCTTTTGATTGAAGAAAGGCCTGGTTCGATATCCCGCGGCACAGCTAAATCAATTATCATAATCGGATTTTTTCTTCCGACTATAGTTTTTGGAAAATTATTACTGTCTAAAATATAATGCGGTGCAGATGTAGAACTAATAATGATATCTACTTTATTTATATATTCATAAATTCCTTCAAAAGCAATAGGTATAGCTTTAAATTGCTCATTCAACTTCAATGCTTTATCATAGCTACGATTGGCAACAAAAATAGAATCTATATTCTCTTTATACAAAGAAAATATAATTGTTTTACATATTTCACCTGCACCGATAACTAATACTTTCTTATCATTGATATTATCTATTTTTTGATTTATCAAATCAACCGATACCGAACCTATGCTGACCTGATGTTGACCGATTGGAAAAGAACTTCTCACCTTTTTACTGACAAAAAAAGCTTTTTGAAATAAAAAATTAGTGATTTTCCCCGTAGTCTGGGCCTTAACAGCAATCTGATAACTCTTTTTTATCTGACCCAATACCTGTGTTTCACCCATTACCAAAGAATCCAATCCACAACCAACCTGAAACAAATGCAAAAAAGCCTCATATCCGGTGAATATATAAAAATTTCCTGCAACATCAGAGATATCAACACCCTTATAAGATAAGAAAAAAGATTTGATTGAGTCTAGGCACCTGTCTATATCTTCGGTTGCAGCGTATACCTCTACTCTATTACAGGTGGAAACAATCAGGCATTCTTCAATAAAATCCATCCTATGCAAAATCTTCAACGCCCTGAGAAGCTCCTCTTCATAAAAAGCGAATTTTTCTCTTACTGAAAGTGGAGAACTTTTATGATTTAATCCGAACGTAATTATGTGCATAATTATCGTAAAATTCTTTTATTTTTTTCTTAAGTTTATTCTTAGATTTCTTGCCATTGTCACCGCGGAAAAAATCTATATCCGTTAAACTCTTAAATATCTTTTTTCTTGTTCGTAAACAGCTGACCTCTTGCTGAACTTTCTTTCTTATAGCTAATAATTCTTTTAAAATAATACCGTATTCATTTGTAAAATATTTTTTTAAACCATCTCTTATCTTTCTGGACAATGCCGGGCTTACACCGGAAGTATTGATTGAAATAACTAGACTGCCCTGTTTTAAATATGCCGGAAATATTACATCTGAAAGATCCAACGAATCAACCACATTAACAAGGATATTTCTTTTTCTGCACTCTCTAGAAACAAAGCTGTTGAGTGATCTATCATCAGTAGCGCAAACTACAAAAAAAACACCTTTTAAATCCAACGGAGAAAACATTTTTCTTTTAAATTCTACCTGAACACCTTTAAATATCTTTCTAGCAGAAGAACTTATTTTATTACTTACAACTAAAACAACTGCACCTGCCTTAACCAAACTGCGAATCTTCCTTACTGCTACTTTTCCGCAGCCGACAACTAAACACTTTTTATTTCTTAATCTTACATTTAAAGGCAAATACATTAATATTCTATCCCTCTGCGAGCTTTTACTCCCTTTTTATAGTAATGTTTAACTTCTTTAATCTCGCTGACTAAATCCGCTATATCCAAAAGCGCCTTAGAAGCATATCTACCGGTAAGAACAACTTCAATTTTCTTGGGAATTCGTTTTAAAAAAGATAATACACTCTTACAATCTAATAATTTATAATTAATGGCAACATTTAACTCATCAAGTACAAGCATATCAAAATTATTCTGCTTCACTAATTGTTTTGCTTTAGAGAATGCTTGCTCAGCTAATGAATAATCTTTTTTTGTAAGCGAGTTTTTTTTACAAAAATCTTTTTTTCCAAAACAAAAAATACTTATATTTTTATTTTTTTTAAAAAATAAAATCTCTCCGCTTGTATCTAACTTTAAAAACTGAATTACGCGAACTTTTTTATTCTGTCCAAGCGCTCTTACGGCAAGACCAAAACTAGCCGAGGTTTTTCCTTTTCCGTTGCCTGTATAAACCTGAATCATGTATTTATAATATCGCAACAAAACAAAATATGCAAACGGTTATTTTTTAACTCAGAAAATCATTATTTCCGTCGATAATAAATAAAAAACCCGCTAGTTTTCTGAGCGGGCTTTTTATTAAAATAACTATGAAGTAAATGTTAAAAATACTTCTATTGATAACTCTTATATTTTACTTTTTTTTCTTCTTAGTTGCCTTCTTCTTTGTTGTCTTCTTCTTTGTTACCTTCTTCTTTGCTTTTTTCTTTACCATTGTGCCTCACCCCCTTCCTATTTAATAATATAACTGATTAAAAAATATTTTGCAAGTAAAAAATTAATATTTTTATATAATTAAATAAACTTCTGATCAGTTTGATTGGGCGTGAGGATAATAAAAGGATTTTGTGTAACAGGATTATTTTTAATTATGACTTTTGTCTTATAAACTTGTTCGATAAGTTTTTCATTTAATACTTCTTCTGGCAATCCCTGCTTTATAACTTGTCCATGATTTAAAAGTATAAGCCTGTCGCAATATTGCGAAGCTAAATTTAAATCATGCATAACTATAATAAATGTCATCTTATAATTTCGGTTTAACTTTTTTATTAGATTGAGAATTTTTATCTGATGAAAGATGTCTAGATGAGATGTAGGTTCATCCAAGAGTAGAATTTTTGTCTGCTGCGTAAGGGCACGTGCAATTAAAACAAGCTGTCTTTCTCCTGCGCTCAGAGAATCAAGGCTTCGATTTTGAAATCCATCCATTCCCGCCAACGCAAGAGAATCCCTTGCTATATGCTGATCTGTGTAAGAATCTATGAATTGAAAATTACTTCTGTAGGGAATCCTGCCCAAAAGAACATAATCTTCTACGCTCATATCAAATGCATTGGAGAAATATTGCGATACAACTGCGATCATCTTGGCAAGATTTAAACTACTCATATCTACAATATCTATCTGGTTAATCTTGATTCTGCCACTTTTAGGCTTTAAAATCTTTGTTATTGCTCTCAGCAGAGTTGTCTTACCGCTTCCATTGGGTCCAATTATTCCTGTAATCTCACAAGTGCGCATATGCAAATTAATATTTTTTAGAATTTGCTTTTTATCGTAAGCAACACTCAGTTTTTCTATATGTATCATCTTTATTCGCCTAAAATTACGTTATTAATTTTTGATAAAGCATAGATAAATAAACTCCCCCCGACAATTCCCGTAATTACCCCCACGGGCAGCTCAAGCGGAGAAATAATTGTACGTGAGACAATATCGCATATTACCAAAAAGCTAGCTCCGGCAAAAAATGATGTAGGTATTAAAATTCTATGATCGTGGCCAACAAGCATCCTCATGAAATGAGGAACAACCAAACCTACAAAACCAATAATACCACATACAGACACTGCACAACCAGTCAGAATAGACGACACCAAAAACATTACCTTTTTAAACTTTTTAGTATCTATTCCCAGATGAATTGCCTCTTCTTCCCCTAAACTGAATGCATTCAATTGTTGCGCATACAATAAACCTATAATCAGGCCGGCTAAAGAAACAGCAACCATAACCATAATTAAATGAAAATTGCTCTGATCTAAAGAGCCCATAATCCAAAAGATTATTCCGGTTATGCTGTCGCGTCCGGATATAGCCATCAACAACATCACTAAAGATGAAGCAATAAAACTTACCATTACCCCTGTTAATAACACTCCCTGCAATCTAAGAGACTGTTTTTTAAAATTTAATGCATAAACTAATACTATAACAGAGATTGACCCGATAAAGCCGGCAAAAGGAAGAATTACTGCTCCTAACTTTGAAGCTAATCCTGATATAATTATAAGACAAATTCCTAAAGCAGCTCCTCCTGAAATACCCAGACTATACGGCTCTACTAAGGGATTACGAAATATACCCTGTAGAAAAACTCCTGATATTGCCAAGGCCCCTCCTACGGCAAAACCCAAAATTATCCT
>Ga0075115_10000013_pt1 | contig 91237 bp, 76 predicted proteins | sample AntAceMetag02UKH_FD_69785 | JGI IMG/M metagenome (GOLD analysis project Ga0075115, IMG submission 69785) | Saline lake microbial communities from Ace Lake, Antarctica - Antarctic Ace Lake Metagenome 02UKH | ecosystem: Environmental > Aquatic > Non-marine Saline and Alkaline > Saline | place... | reverse complement strand
AAGCCACCAGTGGTTACTACTTTGCATAATGATATCATCAAAGAAAATGATATTTTTTTTGAATATTATAAGGATGTCTGTACATTTGTGGCGGTGAGTCAAAATCAATGTAAAAGAATGTCAGAACTTAAAGTAGACGGCTATATCCATAATGGCATTGATGCTGATCGTTTTAAATCTAGGGACAAAAAAAAAGACTATTTATTATTTATCGGAAATATAAGTAAAAATAAAGGGGCTGATATTGCAATCAAAGCCGCAATCAGGCTTCAAAGAAAATTATTCTTAGTTGGAAAAGTAGACCCGGCCCATAAATTGTTTTTTGATCAAGAAATTAAACCCTTTATAGATAATAAACAAATTATTTTTGTGCCTTTATCAGATCATTCACGTAAGCAATCATTGTATAGCAATGCAACGTGTTTATTGTTTCCTATTGATTGGGAGGAGCCCTTTGGTTTGGTTATGCTTGAATCTTTGGCTTGTGGAACACCAGTAGTGGCATTCAATAGAGGCTCGGTGCCAGAAATTATTGTGAATGGCAAAAATGGTTTTGTTGTGGATTCATTTGAAGAATTTTTGAAAGCAATTATAGATGTTAAAAATTTAGATCCACAGGATTGTAGAAAACATGTTGAGGAATTTTTTAGTGTTGAAAAAATGACGGATCAGTATGAAATGTTATATAAAAAATTAATTCAAGCAAGCTGTTAATCCCATTATTGAAAAATTGTTTATGAGATGCAAGTTGTAGTAAGAGGTGGACATAAGCAAAGACGGCAAGTGGGATTATCAATTTTGGTATAAAGATGGAGAAGTGGAGAGGGTGCAGGAGATTATAAAAGACAATTGAGGCCGAGAGGGTGAGAGAGAAGGTGGATGGCGCGACCAAGGTTTCATTTTTCAGTATTGCCCTATCCACGACATTTTCTATTGCCGTTGGTATAGGTTTTGGACTATGGCCTGCCAGGAAGGCTTCGGAACTTAACCCTATAGAGGCTTTAAGGTATGAATAAAGCAAGTTCGAGCCTCTATTGTACCCCAGCCAAGCGTGGCAAGAGATATCTCTAAAATATTGCAACTTAATTAAAATTAAGACGTTATACCAGAAAATAGTTTAGTAAATTCAGAGATTGGTTTATCCTGTAGGTTTGAGTCCAACCCGGGGAGCTTCTTAATTTAACCCTTTGTAACTAAATAAGTTGCAAGGGGTTTTTAATTGATGTAAAATCTAAGACAGATAACAAATATAAACATAAGGAGCAATAATGGCAAACTATGTATACATAGCAACGAGCCTTGATGGATTTATTGCCACAAGTAATGGTGGGATAGATTGGCTAATGGAAATACCAAATCCTGACAAGAGTGATTATGGATTTGCTGATTTTATTGGGGGTATTGATGCATTAGTAATGGGGCGTAACACCTTTGAGAAAGTTTTAACTTTTGGTGAGTGGTTCTACAAAAAACCTGTATTCGTTTTAAGCAATAGCCTAACGGAGATTCCTAAAGACATTGCAGATAAGGCAGAAATAGTCAAGGGCGACATAGCAAGCGTGATACATAAGTTGAATCAACAAGGATATAAAAACCTGTATATTGATGGTGGCAAAGTGATACAGAGTGCTTTGAAAGAGGATTTAATAGATGAAATGATTATTACAAGAGTTTCAGTCCTTCTTGGAAAAGGTATTCCTTTATTTGATGAACTTCAGCATAGCCTTAAATTCAAGCATACGAAAACGGAAATATTTAACGAGACGCTTGTAAAAAGCAATTACGTAAGAGTAAGAGAGAAATAATTATGCAATTTGACCGCCTCTTCTGTATATAGCCAGTTGCGAAAGTCGTCCAATACGGGGAGCCACTAAGACTTAACCCTATGCGAGTAAAATACTTGCGTAGGGTTTTATTTTGGAGTAAAATGAAAACCACGGATGTGGCAATAGGAGATGATATAAACTATGAAGAAAATAATTCACCTAAGTGATCTACACGTGGGATGCGGGGGTTTTAAAAAGCGCTTTTCTATGGTTGTTGATAATTTGGTGTTTGAGAAATCGGATAAAGCGTCGCAGTATGTCATTGTGATTACCGGAGATTTAGTAGATAATGCGAATAATAAGAACAGTTATTCAAAAGTTAAGAAAGGGTTGGACAAATTAAAAGAATCTGGTTTTAAGCATATACTGGTTGTACCAGGTAACCACGATTATGGAACAGGAGATAAAGGCAATAGTAAATTTATCAAATTGTTCAAAGACGCATTTTTTGGAGAAGAGCGCGGTTATCCCAAGACAGATGTAATAGACGGGATAGCTTTTATCGGTCTTGATTCAATGGCTGAGGAATTGCATTGGTATGATAAACTGTTTGCGGAAGGGGAATTAGGAAAAAAACAACTTCAGAGGTTAGGATCGATTCTTCAGGAGCCTAAGATTTGTTCCTGCCGGAAAAGAGTAATATATTTACATCATCATCCGTTCGAATGGCGGCCTTTTCATCAGCTCAAGGACTCGCATGTGTTAAAAGAAGTTTTGACGCAAGCGATACAAACTGGGATTTCCATTGATGCTATTCTCTTTGGACACAATCACAAAGGGAAAACTCATAACGGTCAGTGGGGAATTGCCCGCTGTTATGATGCAGGCACAGTCACACTCAAGCCCAGACCCAAGTTGCTCAGTCGGACTCCCTGGTTCAAGATTCGGTCTTCTCCTCGGGTTATTGACCTGGAAAGAGAAGTATGTTGTGATTATGTGTTACCGCTACTTTAGAAAGTAATAAGGATCCCGATCCACGTGTTGAGTGTGAAGGGATCCCGAAAAGAAATACAAGAAAGTAATTTTAAGAAATTGAAGGATGCGTCTTGGAACAATAATTACTTACACCCCTATGTGGACTAACGAGATATAGAGTTGAAGGAGCAGTTTAGGTAATCATAGCCAGTTCTTTATACATTTTCTCCACTTCTTCAGAGCATAGCCAGTTGCGAAACTCGTCCAATAGGGGAGTTTGACTTCCTAACAGTCTTTGAATTAGAAATTTGTAGAGGATTTTATTTCAAAACAGAATAGAAATAGGAGAAAAGTATGGAGATACAGACAATTGGGCAGATAATTAGTGAGTTTTTGGCAAAATTCAGGATAATAGGTATAAAATTTTTTATTGGTCTATTAGTATTTATTGGATTTTTTCTAATAGGCACGATTTTGAAATGGATAATATTTTTTATAGGAAGAAAACTGAAGTTTGGAAAAAGTATATTTTCGCTGTTTGGAAAGATTGTATTTTCAATATTAAGTATTATTGGTGTATTTTTTGCTTTGGGGGCGGTAGGGGTGAATGTCACTGCAATTGTCGCTAGCTTAGGTTTAACAGGGTTTGCTATCGGTTTTGCTCTCAGGGACGCCCTTTCAAATATTCTAGCCGGCGTATTGATAATTTTATATAAAACTTTTCAACCGGGAGATCACATTATAGTTACGGGGTTTGAAGGGGAAATTACCGATATCGACCTAAGATATACCACAATAAGATCCGACAACGGAAAGGTTGTGATACCGAATTCTAGCATGTTTTCAAATCCGGTTACAATCTTAAACCAAAATAAATAAAGATAATCATTATGAACGCAAAGCAAGCTGTAGATTGGTTGGATCCTGAAAAGTGGCAGAAAACCCCTGCCAGGGAAAAACTAAATCTATTAAAACAAATCCAAAGCAATATCAAACTTTATATGCAGGAGTTGGTTCAAGCAGACTGTGAAGTAAAAAATATTACCCTTGGCAATAAAGATACCCTGCATATGGAAGCAATTGGCTGGCAGGGTACGATTGTAGCTGTTGCCAGCAATATAAGCGCTTGTATTAAATTGTATGAAGCCTTAGTCCGCGGAAAAATGCCTGAGCCTGTTAGAATCGAAAAAATAGCTAATGATTTATACGATGTTGAGGTTTTCCCAAGATATATAAAAGATAAACTGATTTATTTTGACCGTAAGGATTCACTTAGAATTAAGGGACAGTTAAGGCAGGTTAATCCACTGGATAAAAAGGGAGGTATTACTGCAGTTTTAGGTGCAGGCAATTACAGTTCTTCTTTTGAGATGGTCAGGGCTTTATTTATCGATAACTGTGCGGTTGTACATAAGGCGCATGAGCTAAATAAAAAAAGCGATTTAATCTGGCAGAAGGTTTTTAAACCCTTGGTTGATTTTAAGGCATTAAGTTTTTGTAATTCTGATGAAGGAAAAGAGTTAGTAAAAGATACGCGTATAAATAAAATTTATTTTACCGGAGGAACTTCTACTGCTAAAGCAATTATGGCTTCTACTGAGACTAAATTAGTCTGTGAATGCGGTGGTAATAACCCTTGCATTATCGTGCCCGGTGTTAAACCTTGGACTAAGTCTCAAATAAAACACCATGCTATATCTATTGCTACAATTGGTAAGTTAAATGGTGGTGCAATCTGCGGGAGATTGCAGACTATCATAACTTGCAAAAACTGGCCACAGAGAAAGGAATTCTTAATAGCACTAAAAGAAGCCTTGGAAATCGATACACCAGGATTTAGCTCTTATTATCCTAATTCCGAAAAGGCGTTTAATAATTTCAAAAATAATTATCCAAATGCAGAACTTATAAAGCCGAAAGATGCTACAGTGGGCAGTTCTGAATTTCTTCTGATTGAAGATTCAGAACAAGATGGCTATGCCGTAAGTCATGAGGCTTTTTCTCAGGTAATAAATGAAGTGGCTCTAGATACTCAAGCTGATATCGGTGAGTTTCTTTCTCGCGCAGTTGATTTTTGCAATAATAGACTTTTAGGTACTTTGGCAGCTACAATTATCATTGATGATAAGTCATCAAAAAGATATAAGATTATACTTGATGAGGCAATTACAAAATTAGCATACGGAGCAATCGGAGTCAATGTGATGGCGCCGATGATATGGATGGATCCTTATTTAACCTGGGGCGGTAATGAAGAAGGTAAAGATTTAGTTTCAGGCAGAGGTAATTTTGGCAATATATTTTGTTTTGAGAATGTGGAAAAATCCATTGCTAAAGGACCGTTTATCTCATTATCTCATCTGAAGTTAACTAATAAGAAATACTTTTTTGATATTTCAAAACAGGTTTCATACTTTGCTGTAAGTGATAGCTGGAGTCGGTTAATTGTTATGATCTTCACCTTGCTTTTAGGTAAATTAAAGGGTAAAGATTTTTAACTAAGTAGATAATTATATTTTTGAATAAAAAGCATAATTAAAAGGTTGTAAGAGAAATCTTGACAATGAGCTTAATCTGGGAATTCAACGTTTCTTTAGGTAGTATGCTTATTTTCTTCTTTCAAATACTAAGTTTTAAGATCACCGAGAAGTTGCATAGTCGTAATTTTAAGCGAGCCATCTTTAACCTTTTGTGGTACAATATTACAGATGGTTTAAGATAAAAGGAGGACATGTTGGCAGGAAATAATTATTCATATAAGAAATACCAGAAAGAATTGGCAAAGAAAAAGAAAAGAGAAGAAAAGCAACAACGTAAAAATGACAAAAAAAACATGCAGGTTAAAGCAGATTCAGGAGAGGTCTTAAATAAAGACTAAAATTTAGCAAAACTAAAAAGGGGGTAGTATGGGATATGAACACGGTGGTGGATATGGTGGAGGACCAAGGGAGATGCATAAAGCGATTTGCTCAGAATGTAAGAAGGAATGTGAAGTTCCTTTTAAACCTAGAGATGATCGTCCAGTATATTGCAAGGATTGTTTCGCAAAGCGCAAGAACGATAGACGTTAAAAGATTAGAGCTTTATTTTTAATAGCTTCGTAAAGGTAGTTTTGTGAATTGATTGGTGGCAATTCTCGTAATAACTTTAGATATGCAATTAATGATTTATCATTAGTTTTTTTTGTTTCTAGCAGATTTTAAAAAAAATGGGGCTATCTAGATGGTAGTCCTTTTTATTAGTAATTCCAATAATATTATATGTAGGTTCAACTTTGTCTATAATTAACAAATATAAGCTAGAGGGGATATAAGGAAGATTGAAATGAAAGAAATATTTACAAAATATGCAGCAGCAGATCTTTGGTGTATCAATGAAGACGAATTTGTTAAAGAAATCCAGAATATTCGAGAGAGCCAATTTTCACTGGGGAATGGATTTATAGGCACACGCGGCGTATTAGAGGAAATTCCTCAAGGGGCAGTACCGGGAACATATATTACAGGTGTTTTTGACCGGTTTACTTCTCAGGTGAGTGAGTTGGTTAATTTACCTAATCCGTTTAATTTTAAAATAATGGCTAAAGGCGAAAAAATAGGTGCTGTTGCAATGGATATTCTTGAGCATAAAAGAGTTTTGAATATGCGCGACGGATTATTAGTAAGGCAAACTGTTTATTCCGATAGTAAGAAAAGACGTTATAATTATCAGTCTCTGCGTTTTATATCCATGCATGACAAAAATTTAATGATTATGCAGGTTTCTTTGACTCCGCTAGATCAATGCGTGAAACTTGAAGTTCAATCAGACATTGATGCTGGAGTTTTTAACGCAGGAGTATTGACTGAAGGCAAAAAAAGACACTTTACTTTAAAGGATCTGGAAAAAGAAGAGCATTCAAATTATAGAGTTGTTGATACTTTAGAGAAAACCCATAGGATTATTTACCACAATGGCTTTTATCATAAAATTGGGAGAAAAAAGAAATTTGCCAAAGACACCTTCCTGCGGCTGGAAGTAAAAAAGAAACAAACAGCTGTGTTTACTGTTATATGCCATATGTCGATTATGGAACAGAACGAAGCAGAACTTAAAAAGAATAAAAAGAAAACCAGGTTTCTTTTTAAAAAAGCTTATAACACCAGTTTTGAAAATCATTTAAAAAAACATATTGAACAGTGGCATAGATTATGGGAAATTGCCGATGTTATTATTGAGGGAACGGCAGATATTCAACGCAATATTCGCTTTAATATTTATCATATGCTTATCTGCGCTCATGATGATCAAGGTTTTTCAAGTATTGGTGCAAGAACATTAAGCGGTGAAGGATATAGAGGGCATATATTTTGGGATGCTGAAATATTTTTGTTGCCGTTTTATGCCTATGTTCTGCCGGATGTAGCAAAGAACATGTTGATGTACAGGTATAAAAGGCTGCAGCAGGCAAAAACAATTGCTAAAGAAAAAGGCTATGAAGGGGCAATGTTTCCGTGGGAGTCTGCAGGCACAGGTGAAGAAGAAACGCCTTCATGGGCAAAAAATTTAGATGGGGAAGTTATTCATATAAGGACAAATGATCTAGAACATCATATTGCATCAGACATCGTCTATGCGATTGTTCAGTATTTTCAGGTTACAGGTGATAAAGATTTTATGCGCGATCAGGGATATGAAATGATTTTTGAAATTGCCCGTTTTTGGGCAAGCAGAACAGTTTGTAATAGAAGTGGCAGATATGAAATCAGAAATGTTATCGGTCCGGATGAATTCCATGAAGATGTGAATAATAATGCCTATACAAATGTTATGGCCAAGTGGTGTCTATTAACTGCACATAAATACTATAATATTCTTCGAGAAAGCAATAAGGAACTTTTTAAGAGATTGGTTAAAAGCACCTCTTTAACAGATAAAGAAGTAAAGAAGTGGAAACATATTGCGCCACGTATTGATATTAAAATAAGAAAAGATAATGTTATTGAAGAGTTTGACGGATTTTTCAAGAAGAAGATGGTAGATCTTGTTGAGTTTGATGAAAATAATATTCCGTCTTTGCCGGTTGGAATCAGTGTGAAGGATTATAATAAGACGCAGTTAGTGAAACAGGCGGATGTATTAATGTTCCTTTTTTTACTTTCCGATATATTTAATAAAAAAACTAAAGAAAGCAATTTCTGGTATTATCGTAATCGAACATTACATAAATCATCGTTAAGTGTTTCAATGCATGCTCTTATTGCTCTTAAAGTTGGAGCAATCAGTCAGGCGTATCAGTTCTTTAATGTAGCCTTAAGAGCCGATATCAGTAATCTGCATGGAAATACATCTGAAGGAATTCACGCAGCTTCTTTAGGAGGGGTTTGGCAAGATGTTATTCATGGCTTTGCTGGTGTTCGCGGCTTAAATGGTCTGCTTTATGTGAATCCAAAGGTTCCTGTTTCTTGGCGGAAGATAAAGTTTGCATTGTTTTGGAAAAGAGATCTCTTAAGATTTGAAGTAAATAATAATGAAGTAAGAATCAAGTGTGAATCAAAAAATAAGAAGAAGGTGAAGATTCAAGTTTTTGGGAAAGGTAGTTTGTTAATTCCGGGGAAAGAACACATCTTTCGACGTAAAGAGGAGTTGGCAGAAGTTGCATATTATTAGTAATATCTATAGAAAAAACCTTTTATTGATAATTACTGGCGCGTCATAAATCAAGGAGCTATTAATGTCAAAAAATAAATTAAATATAGCGCATTTACATTGGGGATTTCCTCCTGTTATTGGTGGTGTCGAGACCCATTTAACCATTCTTTTGCCTACATTTGTCTCTATGGGGCATAATGTAAGTTTATTAACGTGCAGTTTTGAAGGATATCCCGGCGAAGATGACTATAATGGTGTTAAGGTTACACGAAATCCGATTATGGATCTGAACTGGTTGTATAAAAGAGGGCTGGATGGGATTCAGGTAGAAGTCTCACGAGTTTTTAATGATTTTATTGATAAGAACAGTCCTGATGTTCTTCATGTACATAATATGAATTATTTTAGCAAAGTACACATTAAGACATTGGAACGTATAGCCATTAAAAAAGGAATTCCTCTTTTTTTAACTGCACACAATGCGTGGGATGATGTTCTGTTTTTAGAACTGACTACTTCGGTTGCATGGAGTCATATTATTGCGGTCAGCCATTTTATTGCTAAAGAATTAAATGGAATAGGGTGTAGTCATAGACTTGTTACAACAATTCATCACGGCGTTGATGAGATTATGTTTAATCCTGATGTGGATACAAAAAAGATCCTTGAGAAGTATCCTCAATTAAAAGAAAAAAGAGTTATATTCCATCCGGCGCGAATGGGTTTAGCCAAAGGATGCGATGTGAGCATAAAGGCATTACGGATTGTTAAAAAGAAATATCCGGATGTTATGCTTATATTGGCAGGGACAAAGAATATTATTGATTGGGGAAATACTCAACAGAAAGATATTGCTTACATGGTTCAGCTGGTAGAGAAGTTTGATCTAAGGGACAACGTTCTTATTGATTCTTATGATTTAGCAGATATGCCGGCTCTGTATAATGTTTCTCAGGTTTGTGTTTATCCTTCTTCGAGTTGTGAACCGTTTGGATTAACAATGTTAGAGGCAATGGCATGCGCAAGGCCCATGATCGTTACAAAAACAGGAGGCATGCCTGAGATTATCTCTGACGCGATTAACGGATTTGTGATCCCTATTAAGGATTCCGAAGAATTAGCATCAAGGATAATCCGAATTATGGCTGATAAGGACCTTAGATCAAGACTGGGAGCAACAGGACGCAAAATGGTAGAGACGTCTTATAAAAAAACAGATGTTGCAAAGACAACATTAGATTTATACAAAAAATATCTATAATCATAAGATACTTTATTTTCATAATAGTTTTTAGGCTAAATTAGTTCATATCTACGATTGAAACAGAGAATAGTTATTTTTATTTTGATTGTGTTTTTTCTGTTGATAGCTGGCATTGCCAGGTCAGCAGAATTTCTTACATGGTACGATTGTGTTAAAGAGGCAATAGAAAACAATCCTGAGCTGATTGCTGTAAGAGAGAAGGTTATTCAATCCAGAGCAGATAAGAATATAAGCGTAAGTAGTGTTTCACCAGATAGTTCAGTCAAGTAGCCGCTAAAAAACTAGAGGTAGTTGGAGTCAGCGAAGTTAATACCTATTCCTAAAGTGTATCTTCAAAAGGGACTATTGCCGGAGCAAAGGGGAAGACTGCTAATGTAGATAGGTTAATTGTCAGGATCAAAAAGGAACTAAGACGATTCAGACTACTTATAGTAATCAAGAAGGTAAAATTTTAACGGTTGATACGAATGTTTTAAAAAACGAAGAGGAAAGAGTTTTTAGTGGTTTCTAAGATATTGTTACAATAAACTCAGAAGGCGAGATAGATACTTTTAGGCAAATTTTTACTTCAGAGTAAAATAGTTGATGATTTGATATAGTAAAGATTATAATTTTTCTTCCATCCGTAGATTATTGCTTTTAACTCGTTGTAACAAAATAAGTTGTAAGTGGTTTCTGTTTGTGTTACAGTAAGCAAAAAGAAAGGTATGATATGAAAAAGACAATTAAGCGTAAAACCCCTTCAGTTAAGGCGAAGGATCAATTGGTTGAACCTAATCTTGTTGATAAGCTTCAACAGCAGTCAACTGCTATAGAGGGTAAACTAGTTGATAAGCTTCAACAGCAGTTAACTGCTATAGAGGGTAAACTAGATATTTTAATTAACCAGTCTTCAAAAAAACCTTTTGAAAGAGATTATTCCCAGAAATCTTCCCATCATCTTAGTCATAATCGCTACGATAGGCCAAGACAGGATAGAGATTCCAGGGAAAGGACTTATACTCGGGTTATCTGTGCAGGTTGTAATAAAGAATGTGAGATTCCGTTTAAGCCCATTGGAGGCCGTCCGGTATATTGTAAAGAATGTTTTTCAAAACGTAATAAAGAGAATTCGTTTAGTGCAGGTCGGGATAATAGGTTTGAAAAAAAAGATTTTTCCCGTGAGCGCCATTTTGACAAAAAACACAAATCCGTTAATAAGAATAAGCCGTTTTTTGCTCGCAGTAAGAAACGTGCATAAAAATCTAAAGCAGGATAAGAATATTCAATGAGAGGATGTTAAAAAAAGTATAATGATAAAAAAATCAAATTTATCTTTTGATAACCTTGGCATTGCCCCGAAGATACTTGAGGTGTTGGACCATATGAAATTTAAAGTTCCCACACCAATACAGCATAAGGCAATTCCTGTGGTTATAGAAGGAAAAGATATAATAGGGATTGCCCAGACAGGAACAGGAAAGACGCTTTCTTTTGCTATCCCTATTATTCAGCGTCTTGCCCGAACAAATGGTCGCTGTTTAGTTCTTGTGCCAACGCGAGAACTTGCTATTCAGGTTAATGAGGCATTTAGAGAGATTGCTCTCAAGCTTGGCATAAAGACGGTTGTGGTAATTGGCGGAGCTCCTATACGTGCACAAATAATGGCATTAAAGAGAAATCCGCGCGTTATCATTGCTACACCAGGCCGTCTAGCTGATCATATGAATCAGAAAACAGTTTATTTAACGGATGTAAATATTTTAGTTTTTGATGAAGCTGACAGAATGTTGGATATGGGATTTTTACCGCAGATCCGGCGTATTTTAAAAGTGATACCTAAAAATAGGCAAACAATGCTATTTTCTGCAACCATACCTAGGGAAGTTGTAGGGATAGCAACTACATACATGAAACTTCCTGTTCATGTAGAAGTTGCACCATCAGGCACTGCTGCAGAACACATTACACAAGAGCTGTTTATTGTTAAAAAAGATACCAAGAGAAAACTTTTAGTAAAATTGCTTGGACAATATCATGGACCTGTATTGCTTTTTTCACGCACAAAGATTGGTGTCCGTAAGATTGCACGTTTTCTTAGGGAACAGGGCTATGCGGCTGCGGAAATTCATTCTGATCGTTCCCTCAATCAGCGCAGAGAAGCTTTAGAAGGTTTTAAGGTTGGAAAATATAGGATACTAGTAGCTACAGATATAGCAGCAAGAGGGATAGATGTTATCGGCATAGAGCTGGTTTTAAATTATGATCTTCCTGATGATATTGAAAATTATGTGCATCGTATTGGTCGTACAGGACGCGCCGGTCATGATGGTCGAGCGATTTCTTTTGCAACGCCTGAGCAAAGTCAAGATGTCCACAGTATTGAAAAGCTTATAAAGGCAGCCCTACCGATCGTGGAACATCCTGATTTTCCAAAAGAAAAATTTATTCAAGCTTCTTTAGGGAGTCGAAAATTACACTTTGCACCCAGAAGAAGAGGTAGACGCCGCAGCATTAAGAAAAGATTTTAGTAAAAAATAATAGTTTTCTTGAACAATACAATCAGATTATAGATATTAGTATGGGGTAAACCATTTTTATTCCGAAAAAATAAAAAAGAAAAAACTTATAGATTTTAATATTCTTTTAGCAATTTTTACAGCAGTCTTATTGGTTGGATTGGCAGATAAAACTTAGCTTGTAGGTATTGTTACGTATGCAAAGTCAGGTAAATCTTTAACGGTCTAGGTAGGTTCTTTAGCAGTCTGTATAATAGTGACTGCAATTCTAGTTTTGATAGGCTCAAGCCTGGCAAATTATATACATCCGGAATTAATAAGATATTTTGGGGTTTTGGGATTCGTATTGATTGGAGTGGTGGTGTTTTTAGTGAAAATCTAAAAATAATTCTTTTTAATTTATGAAACGTGTGCAAAAAATACTCAGTAATTGCGGCTTTTGTTCCAGAAGAAAGGCCGAAGAGCTTATAAAGGCTGGCAGGGTAAAGGTTAATGACAGGGTAGTTTATTTGGGTGATAAGGCAGTTGAAACTGATGAGATATATGTAAACGGTAAAATAGTTTCCAAGCAGGGCAAGTTGTACCTTATGTTTAATAAACCCATAGGTTGTGTTACGGCCGTCAATGATAAGCGTTTTAAGACAGTGATGGATTATATCAAAATTAAGACAAGGGTTTTTCCTGTAGGTAGACTTGACTATAGCACTTCTGGGTTATTGCTTTTAACCAATGATGGAGATTTTGCTAATCAAATTATGCATCCGCGTTACGAGATGGATAAAACTTATCTAGTGGAATTAGATAAACCTATAGATAAGGATAAGATAGATATAATTGAATCAGGCATTAATTTAGAAGATGGTAAGACTGCTCCGGCTAAGATTAAACTTATCCAAAATAATAGTCTAAAAATTACCATACATGAGGGGAAAAACCGGATAGTCAGACGCATATTTAAGAAAATGGGCTTTAGCGTAAGAAAACTTCATCGACTTGCTATTGGCAAACTTACTTTAGGAGATTTAAAGATAAAAAAATACAAGGTTTTGTCAGAGCTTGATAAGAAAAAGATTTTTTCTTCATAAAATTATATTGCTTGACAATTACAATAGGAAATGGTAAGCTTTGTTTGTAGTAAATAAGGGAATTGTAGTCTAAGTGCGCAAGGCAAGTAGAATTCGCCTTGCGTTTTTTGTTTACTGTCATTATTTACTATAATTTTACAAGAAGGAGGTGTAGTAGATAATGGCAACAGGAACAGTTAAGTGGTTCAATAACCAAAAAGGTTATGGTTTTATAACTCCTGAGTCAGGCAATGATGTGTTTGTGCATCATACCGATATTCAAGGTGATGGTTACAAATCTTTAGATGAAGGGCAAAAAGTAGAGTTTGAAATTGCGCAAGGTCCTAAAGGTGAACAAGCCAAGAACGTAGTTAAGTTATAACCATAAAATAAAAAAAGAAAGACCCGGAAAATTTTTCCGGGTTTTTTTTCTTTAGAAGGGATAAATTCAGTGCATACAGGAAAAGTTAAAAAACTAATTAGAGATAAAGGATTCGGTTTTATTAAAGATGTAGACGGCAGGCAAGTTTTTTTTCATAAAAGTACGATTATCGATAATCGTTTTGATTCTTTAATTGAAGATCAGCTTGTTGAATTTGAAGTTGAAAAGTCAGATAAAGGTCCGCGTGCTTTTAACGTTAAGGTTTTGGATTAAAAGTAGAAAATGCGATTAATTTTTATATGTTAGATAAAAGTAAAAAAAGACACAGATTAAGAATAGTTATTCCTGCGTATCCGGCGTTCAATATTTATTCACGTGTAGCTGATAAAACTACAGCCTTAGGGCCGGTTTGTGTAGCCAGCTCAGTAAATGAAATGTCGGGTTGGGACGTAGAGATAATTGATGAGAATAATCTGCGTATGCATGGTCCACGGGCTCAAACAATTGGCGCTGATCATGAATTCCTGCATCAGCTAAGGCCTGCTGATGTGGTCGGTCTCTACGGAGGTCTTACCAGTACAATTCCCCGTCTTTACGAGGTTGCTAAAATTTATAAGCAAAAAGGGGTAATTACTGTTGCTGGCGGTCAGCATTTTGTTGATGATAATATCGCCGAGGCTTTAAATTCAGGTATTGATTATGTGGTTATCGGAGAAGGTGAAGAGACGATTAAAGAGCTGCTCGTGGCAATTAAAGAAAACAAAGATTTAAGCGTCATTAAAGGAATTGCTTATTTAGATGGTAATAAAATTATTAAAACTGTAAAAAGAGAGCCTTTGATGGATTTTGATAGTCAGCCTTTACCTGATTTTTCACTCGTACGTTATGCCAGGATTAAGATGTATCCGGTAGAAAGAATCCGCGGTTGCGGTATGAATTGCGAATTTTGTACAGTAAAGGATAAACCGCGTTTTTCTTCTCCAGAGAGGCTTCTGGAACGCATCAGTTATATTGTTGAAACTAAAGACGCCAATAGTTTTTTTATAGTCGATGATCTTTTTGGGCAACAGAGGGACGAGACAATAAGATTTTGCCGTATGCTTAAAGATTATCAGAAAAATATAAATAAAAGATTGGATTTTACAGTTCAGATAAGACTAGACAAGGCAAAGGATGTTGAACTTTTGACAGTCATGCGCGAGGCAGGAATCAATGCTGTGGCTATTGGTTTTGAGTCTCCCATAGATGAAGAGTTAGAGGCAATGAATAAACACCTTAAGGCGCAGGATATGATCGGTCTTGTTAAGGTTTTTCATAAGCTTGGCTTTCTTATCCACGGCATGTTTATTTTCGGTTATCCTTTAAAAGAGGGAATTCGTTTTAAAATGTCAGTTGATGAGAGGATAAAACATGTTAAGAATTTTGTAAAAAGATCAAAGATTGATACTATTCAGGTGATGCTGCCTGTGCCTCTTCCAGGTACAGAGCTAAGGGCAAGGCTTGCTGCACAGAATCGTATATTTGCCATTAGTGATATCGGTTGGCAGTATTATGATGGAAATTTTCCGCTTTTTACACCTGATAGTCCTATGACAGCAGAAGATATGCAGTTTTCAATCAGAAAGATTATGGGCAAGTTCTATCAGTTTAGATATATGTTTATGGTAGTTTTTAGTATATTTTCTTTTCCGGCAATCATATTCTTTTTTAGGAATATAAAACAAGGCTGGAGAATGTGGTATCGTTCCTGGCGTAATAATTTAATCCGTTTTGGAGGTTGGATGACTATTAAGGGTTGGACCAGCGAGTTTAAGAAAAATAAATTTTCCCAGCGCCTCAAGCAGGCAAAAGCACACCTAAAAACTTCTTTTTAAAAGATTTTATTTAATTAGACATTTTAATGCAGGAAATCCGTCTTTCCAGGATATTTTTTTGCCTTTTTTGTATGTTCTGCCATAGTAAGATACGCCGATTTCATAAATGCGGCAGTTGATCTTAGCAATTTCTGAAGTTATTTTAGTTTCAAATTCGAATCTATCTTCTTTGAGTTTTTCTTTTATCCCGTCAGCTGAGGCATCGTCTACGATAATTATCTCTTTGTCAAACGGCAGGCGATTAAGTTTTTCTACCACCGATTCAACAGTTTTGGCTTCTTTTTTTCAAAAGCATTATAGGTTTAAAAATCATTTTTGTAAATCCAATTATTATTAGAATCAGTTTTTTACCAGTCAATTTATTAAAGTTATGTGTTATAATGCTTTCTAATGGAAAAAAGAGCTTTATTCATAAAGGAAAAATATGTAATTTTTGCCATTTTCTTAATGACATTTGAATTTAATAAAAACTGTTGCAAAATAAAAGACTATAGTATAGAATATGCTCGAATTTAATAACCTTTCAAAAAAAACTTACCATGAAAAAAAGATCAATCAATAAGGGAATAGAAAATCTCCAAAAATTAGGAAGTAATGTTTATAGACAGGGTGTTCATATGCTGCCGGGTGTATCTTTAATGATGGCAGAGGGGGTGCTTAATTCTGTAAAAGATTTAAAAAAGCCTTTTATAACTATTATAAATTCCTACACTACACAGATTCCCGGTCATGCCCATTTGGATAAGATTGGTCAAGTTGTAAAAAAAGAGTTAGAAGGCATGGGTGTCAATGTCTGGTATGCTAATATCGGAGGGGCTATTTGTGACGGTATTGCTATGGGGCATTTCGGGATGAAGTATTCTTTGGCCTCGCGTGAGCTGATAACCGATCAGATTGAGACGATTATCGGTGCTCATCCTTGTGATGCTTGGATTGGAATTGGCAATTGCGATAAGATTGTTCCGGCTATGTATAATGGCATGGTTAGGCTTAATATCCCTGCGATTTATGTAAGCGGTGGACCAATGCTCGCAGGTAAATGTAATACTGATTTAATTTCTGTATTTGAAGGTGTAGGTAAAAATAGTGTAGGTAAGCTTTCAAGGAAAGCTTTGGAAGACTTGACTGAAGTTGCCTGTCCGGGTTATGGCAGCTGTTCAGGTATGTTTACGGCTAATTCCATGAATTGTCTGGGAGAGGTTTTAGGTTTTGCGTTATCTGGTAACGGAACAATCCCGGCAACAACTAGGATTAAAGGTAAAAAGAGACAGTTTACGATAAACCCTCAAAGGATAAAGTTGGCTAAGAAAGCTGCTAGGACCTTGATAGATTTGATGAAAAAAAATATCCGTCCTTTGGATATTTTAACTAAAGATTCTATTGATAATGCTTTTGTGCTTGATATGGCTATGGGAGGTTCAACTAATACAGTTTTACATGTTTTGGCCTTAGCGCATGAAGCAGGAATAGATTATGATTTAAAGCGGATAAGCTATATTGCCAAAAATACACCTAATGTAATAAAAATTGCCCCTTCAAGACTAGAGGTTCATTTAGAACACGTGCATAAAATCGGAGGTATGGGTGCGATTTTAAAGTCTGTGGCAAAATCTAAAAGGACCCCTTTAAAGCTAAACGCAAAGACTGTTTATGGAAAGCTTAAAGATTATGTTTTAAACTCTGCTGAGCCTGACGAAGATATCTTGCGCAGTATTGATAATGCCTTTTCTCAGCAAGGCGGTTTGGCTGTTCTTTTCGGTAATATTGCCAAGAAAGGTGCAGTGGTAAAGACAAGCGGTGTCGAATCTGATATGATGAGTTTTACTGGACCTGCCAGGATATATAACTCTCAGGAAGAATCTTTAGATGGGATTTTAAAAGGAGAGGTTAAAGACGGTGATGTAGTAATAATTCGTTATGAAGGCCCTAAAGGGGGTCCAGGTATGCAGGAGATGCTTTCTCCTACAGCGGCAATCAAAGGAGCAGGTATAAGAGCAGCCTTGGTAACAGATGGAAGATTCTCTGGGGGTACACGCGGGTTATGTATTGGTCATGTTTCACCTGAGGCGGCTTCTGGTGGTGAGATAGGCTTACTTAAAAATAAAGATATCATCGAAATCGATGTTAAAGAAAAGTCATTAAATGCAAAAGTCTCCAGTAAAGAATTTAAAAAAAGAGCCAAAGATAAAAAACCGTTCAAATCCAAAGTGCAGGGTGGTTGGCTGCGTAGATATTCTTATTTTGTAACCAGTGCAGATACCGGTGCTGTTTTACGCAACCCCTAAAATTATATTAGAATGAAAAACGCTTTTAAGCGTAATTTCAGGATTTTAAGTGTAATAACACTGCTCTATTTATTTTTAGTAAGCATAAAATTAATAGGTAGTTCTTTTAAGATGTTTGGCTCTGGTTTTGCCGAGAATCTTATCTGTTCCTGCAGCAATCCAATTGTTGGTCTTTTTATCGGGATTTTAACTACTAGCATCATACAGAGTTCTTCTACCACCACTTCTTTGGTTGTTGGTTTTGTTGGCGGAGGTATGCTTCCGCTAGATTATGCTATTCCTATTATCATGGGTGCTAATATCGGCACAACTATAACCAACAGCCTTGTATCATTGTCGTTTGTAACCAGAAGAGAGGATTTTAGAAGGGCTTTTTCCGGTGCGACCATGCATGATTTCTTTAATCTTTGTTCAGTAATACTGTTTTTACCTCTGGAACTAAAATTTCATTTTCTGCAACGGTCAGCCATTTTTTTAACAAAGATATTCGAGACAGTCGGCGGAGTAAAACTTACTAGTCCTTTGAAGCTGATAATTGATCCTGTAATCGGGATTATCAAACATTTTTTAAAAGATATAATTAATACCCCGGATATGCTCTGTGGTATTATTATGTTTTCGGTTTCTGTATTTGTTATGATTTTTTCACTTGTTTACATCGTTAAAGTAATGCGTTCGTTGGTGATTTCTAAGACTGAAGGATTTATCCATAAATATCTTTTCCGTAATGATGCCACTGCATTTATTCTTGCTTTGTCACTCACGGCGATTATGCAGAGCAGTTCTGTTACCACAGCTTTAGTTGTGCCTTTAATCGGTTCGGGTATCCTTACTGTATATCGGGCCTATCCATATGTTTTAGGCGCCAATCTGGGCACCACCCTTACCGCACTTCTGGCATCGTTAGCTACAGTATCCATTGTAAACGGTAAGGCAGTTAATACTATCGGGATAACCGCAGCCTTTGCCCATTTTATGTTTAATATTTGTGGAATTGCTGTTTTTTATCCTTTGAGAAAAATCCCCATATATTTTTCAACGAAGATTTCTGATTTGGCTTATCGTAAGAGAAGATGGGCCCTTATTTATGTATTGGGGTTTTTTATCATAATTCCTTTAGCTGTGATATTTTTTATTAGGTAAATCTTAAAGAAAGAGGTGGTTTAAATGTTAAGAGAAATAATTGCTGTTTGGAAAGGCGAAAGTTTTATGAATAAGGTGGTTGAGGAGTTTGTTCAGATGTTAAAAGATGCAGATAGTGTCTTTGAAAAGGCCTGGAATATATTTAAAGATAGCGGGGTCAATGAACAGACAAAGAGCGAGATTTATGAAAAGGATAAATCTGTCAATAAAAAAGAGCGTAAAATAAGAAGGATGCTTCTTGAGCACTTGAGTATAAATCCGCAACAGGATGTTTCTGGTTGTCTTGCGATGATAAGCCTGGTTAAGGATGCAGAGCGTATCGGCGATTATGCTAAGAATATCTTTGAGGTTGGTATCCTTATGGGTGATAAGTTGAAGGATATGCAATATATCACAAGGCTTAGCGATATTCAGTCTAGAATTAATAGGCATTTTATTACCCTTACCAAGGCCTTTACCGAATCTGATGATACCTCTGCAAAAAAAGTCTTGGAAGATTATAAAAGCATAAAAGAAGAGTGTAATAACGTGTTAAACGATTTATTAAATGATTCTATGTCTAATAAGGAGGCGGTTTCAACTGCCCTTTTGTCCAGGTATTTTAAGAGAATAAACTCGCATATCAGCAATATTGCTTCAGGATTGGTTTATCCTTTGGATAGGATTGATTTTGTCAGGGGTGATCTTTTAGAGTAGTCTAGTTTTATTGACTAATCATTCTCGCCGTACTATAATTGTATATAGATAAATCTACTGTTTGTTGGTTTTTTATAATAATCCAAAGTATCTTTACATGAGCCGAACTATTCCTAAAAACCCACAGTCAAAAAAACATAATTTCTTAGGTTCTAATAGTATGTATAAATCAACTATAGATTCTATGGCTGATGCCATACATGTTATTGATAAAGATTTTAAAATAATTATATTCAATAAAAAATTCAAGAATTTTAACCGTAAGATAAAACTACAGATAGATGTTATTGGAAAAAGTATTTTCGATGTTTTTCCTTTTTTGTCAAAGGATATTTTGGAAGAATATAAGAAAGTATTTGAAACAGGCAAGCTTTTGATTACAGAAGAAAGTAATATTATAAACAAAAAAGAATATTTTACTGAAACTCGCAAGATCCCCGTGATGGAAAAGGGTAAGGCAATAAATATTATAACTGTAGTAAGGGATATTACTGAACGCAAGAAACAAGAAAAAGAGCTTGTTTTGAATAATATGGCAGTGGAATCTTCCGTTGCTGCTTTTGCTGTAGCAGACATCAAAGGTGGGATTATTTCCGTAAATAAAGCATTTTTAAAAACCTGGGGTTATAGAAGCAAAAAACATGTTTTAGGAAAGCCGGTTAGTCAGTTTTGGTTAATGGAAAAACAAGTTTTTTATGTTTTAGGGCAATTGAAAAAAAATAAAAGTTACTTTGGTGAGCTACAAGCAAGAAAAAAAGACGGCTCTTCTTTTGTTGCCAAGGTCTCAGCCAGTATTATTAGAGATAAGCAGGATAATCCTATTGCTATGATGGCTTATTTTATGGATGTTACTAAGGAAAATCAGACAAAAGAAAGTCTAATAAATTCAGAAGCAAAGTATCGTTTGGTTATGGAGAATATGCACGATTTGGTGTTTCAGGTTTCACCGCTTGGTTTTATTCAGTATATCAGCCCAAAGGTAAAAGATTTTTACGGTTATACTCCTAAGGAGTTAATTGGTAAACATATAAAACAGACTACTGTTTTAAGCCAGCTTCCCAAGGCTTTATTGGTATTGAAACGCGTTTTAAGTGGTGAGAATATCAGGGATTTTGAAATCAGGCTGAAGAATAAACAAGGTAAGCCTACGGTTATGGAGGTCAATATATTCCCTGTAGTAAGTAACGGTCGTATAATAGCAGTACAAGGAGTAATGAGAGATGTTACTAATATTAGAAGAATCCAGCTTACTGTCAGAAAAAATGAACAGCTTCTTAAGGCCATAGTAAACAGCAGCCCCAACTGTGTTTATGTAAAAGACGATAAAGACAGATTTATTCTTGTGAATAAGAAGATGACTTCGCTTTTTTCGCTTAGGGCAGAGGATTTTATTAATAAGACTGTAAAACAGGTTTTTGCTTCTTTTGATAAAAAGCCGGGATATGCGTTTAAGAAGATTTTTGAAGGTGATAAGGATGTAATCATAAGCAAAAAGATTAAAGTTGTCCCTGAAGAGAATTTGGTTTGTCCGGATGGCAGTAAAATCTGTTATCGGTTAAACAAAATTCCTTTAGATACAGCTGATTATAGAAATTGTGTTTTAGGTATTGCGATTGATCTAACAGATTATAAAAAAGCAATAGAGCAAGTAAGGTTGTTAAAGGAAAGAATTGAATTTATTTTAGGAGCAACAAATACAGGCTTGGATATTATCGACAGCAATTTTAATATTGTCTATATAGATCCAATCTGGGCCAGTAAGTATGGGAAATCAGTAGGTAGGAAATGCTACGAGTATTTTATGAAGCGCAATGAACCCTGTCTGGATTGCGGGATAATCAAAGCTAAACGTACTAATAAACCGGTTGTTTCCGATGAGGTGTTGGTAAGGGAGAAAAACAGACTTGTACAGATAACTACAATTCCTTTTAAGGGCAAGACAGGTAATAGTTTATTTGCTGAAGTTAATGTTGATATCACTGAAAGAAAAAAAGCAGAAGAAAAAATCGCTGATACGGAAAGAAGATTAGTGGATTTTTATGAGAGTAGCCGCGATGCGTATGTATTTGTGGATATGAAAGGTAATATTAAGGAGTTTAATAAAGCCTATAAGGATATGCTTGGCTATACTGATAGCGAGTTGGTAAAATTGACTTATAAAAAACTAACTCCCAAAAAATGGCATGCCATGGAGGAGGAGATTGTAAAAACGCAGATTTTAAAACATGGTTTTTCTGAGCTTTATGAAAAGGAATATGTTAGAAGTAATGGTAGTGTAATTCCTGTTGAATTAAGGACTTGTCTTGTAAAAGATGTTTTTGGTAAGCCAGAAGGGATGTGGGCTTTTATTAGGGATATATCTATTAGAAAGGAAACCGAAAATAATCTCAAGCAGGTTTATCAAAGGCTTAAGGTAACCCAGGATAACCTTATTCTTTCTGAGAAGCTTGCTGCTTTAGGAAAATTTTCATTAGGTATTGCCCATGAAGTAAAAAATCCTTTAGGTATTGCTTTAGGCGGGGTGGAGTTTTTGAATCAGAAGCTAGCAGATAAAGATGAAGAACTTGTTCTTACTGTAGCTAAGATAAAAGATGCGCTTATGCGGGCGAATAAGATACTTTATTCTCTGTTGCAGACGGCAAGGCCAACTAAGATGAATATTGTCGAATCAGACATAAATGAGCTGATTGATGATGTTTTAAGTCTGGTGCAATTTAAGATTGATCCTCAAAGAATTACAATAGAAAAGGATTTTGTTTTAGGTTGCGTTAATGCTAAAGTTGATAAATCCCAGATTCATCAGGTTATGTTCAATGTTTTTATGAATGCCATAGAGGCTATGCCTAAAAAGGGGAAACTATTAGTAAAGACATATATAAAAGAATTAAAAGAGAATAAAAAACAATGTGTAATAGAGGTAATTGATACTGGTAAAGGAATAGAGAAGGATAATCTTTCTAAATTGTTTGAGCCTTTCTTTAGTACTAAGGATAAGGATAAAGGCTTGGGGTTGGGTTTAATTATTGTAAAGGATATAATTGACAGGCATAAAGGCACCTTTTCCATAAAGAGCCAGCCCAAAAAGGGTGCGTGTGCAGTGATTACTCTTCCAATGGATTAAAAATGGAGATTAAAGATGAAAAGAATAATGATAGTAGATGATGAAAAGGACTTTTGTTTTTTTATCAAAAAGAATTTAGAGCTTACCAAACTGTTTGAGGTTTTGGTTTGTATAGATGCAAAAGAAGCGTTTCAAAAGATCAAGAATGAAAAGCCTAATCTGGTGATTCTTGATGTGGCTATGCCGGATAAAGATGGAAGCCAGATTGCCCAGGAAATAGAAGAAGACGAAGAGCTTAAACATCTTCCTTTTATATTTTTAACCGCTTTAGTTACAGAAGAAGAAGCCAAAAGGCAAGCCAGTCAGAGTAAGCGTCAATATATATTTTCTAAGCCTGTTGAGATTCAAAGTCTTATTAACACAATTAATAAATTGCTTGTATAATTTTTAATTGAGTAGAAAAATAATTTATTTTCTGCTCTTGACAGAAGATAAGATTTTATGTTATACTCTAATTGGAAATGAAAACCATTTTCAATAAGGAGAGATAGAATGCCATTTAGAAAAAGAGGTTTTCAAAAGGCGTGGCAGGGGCAGATTAAAGATGCGGGATTTCGTTGGACTATGCCAAGACAGGTTATTTTGAATGTATTGGCAAATACTAAAGATCATTTAAGCGCCGAAGATATCTATTTAAAGGTACATAATATATATCCGCAGGTGGGCTTGACAACTATTTATAGGACTTTGGATCTATTGGTTAATATGGGGCTTGTTTTAAAAAGTGATTTTGGTGATGGGCGGGCGCGTTTTGAGATTAAAAGACAGGATAAAAAACATCATCATCATCTGATATGCACGAAATGTTCTCGGGTTATAGACTATACGGATTTTATTGATAAAGAAGTTAAATTGCTTAAAGAAACCGAAAAAGGTTTAAGTGAAAAGTTTGACTTTGATATAACAGGTCATTTGATTCAATTTTATGGAGTCTGCAAAGATTGCAGAAAGTAAAAAAAGGAGGATATTATGCCTAGAGGAGATGGAACAGGTCCAGCAGGACAGGGACCAACGACAGGAAGAGGCTTAGGCTATTGTGCTGGTTTTTCCGCATCTGGTTATGCTAACTCGGGTTTTGGAAGGGGATATGGCATGGGTGCAGGCCGTGGTATGGGGAGAGGCAGACGTAATTGGTTTTACCAGACAGGTATGCCTGGTTCGGTAAGGGCTGGTTATGGTATGCCTGCTTATGGTAATCCTAATCAGTTTTATGCTGCGCCTTCAAAAGAAGAACAGTTGGATATCCTAAAAAATGAGGCTGAAAGTCTAAAGGTAAGATTAAAGGATATTGATTCTCAGCTGGATAGTTTAAGCAAGGAAGAAAACAAGTAAATAAACACAAGGAGATAATATGCGTTTTGCAATATCTACCGATAAGAGTGAAGTGTCTGCTCATTTTGGCAGATGTCCATCTTTTACTATTGTTGATATTGAGGAAGGTTCAGTAAAGACCAGGCTTTTAGTGGCTAATCCAGGGCACCATCCGGGTTTTATTCCTCAGTTTTTGCATGAAAAAGGAGTGGAGTGTGTTATTACAGGTGGGATGGGTATGAATGCAACAAATTTATTTAATCAGCATCAGATTAAAACAGTCGTAGGTGTTACCGGAAGTATTGATGATGTAATCAATGCAATATGTGAGGGTAAATTGGCCAGCGGTGAAAGTCTTTGCAAGCCAGGCCAGGGTAAAGGATATGGTTTGGATAAGACTGTTTGTGATCACGAATAAGGAAAGTTAATAAAAGGAGAGATAATGAGAATTTGTGTTACTTCACAGGGTGATAATTTAGATTCAAAAGTTGACCCGCGTTTTGGCAGATGTCAGTACTTTATTATTGTAGATTCAGATACCTTGGAATTTGAGGCTGTAAAAAACCCTAATATTGATGGTATGGGTGGAGTAGGGGTACAGTCTGCACAATTTGTCATCTCCAAGGACTTAGCAGCTGTTTTAACCGGTAATGTTGGGCCCAATGCGTTCTCAACCCTAGGGGCAGCGAATCTCAAGGTTATTACCGGAGTGTCCGGTACAATAAAAGAGGTAGTGGATAATTATAAAAACGGAAAATACAATTCTATAAACGGTCCTAGCGTAGATTCTAAATTTGGGATGTCTTAAACTTTCATACTATGATAATATCAGTTGCAAGCGGCAAGGGTGGGACAGGCAAAACAACTGTTGCTGTTAATTTAGCCTTATCTTTAGATAAAAAACTGCAGTTTCTAGACTGTGATGTTGAAGAACCCAATGCCCATTTATTTTTAAAACCTACAATAGAGAAAATTGAGCCGAGTTTTATCAAGGTGCCTAAGATTGATGAGTCTTTGTGTAATCTATGCGGCAGGTGTTCGTCAATCTGTGAATATAATGCTTTGGCTGTTATTCCCAAGACAGAAAAGATAGCTGGCAGGGTAATGGTTTTTCAGCAGCTTTGTCATGGTTGTGGTGGGTGTATGTTGCTTTGTCCTCAGAAGGCAATTACAGAAGTCGATCGTAAAATAGGTGTAGTGGAAATCGGAAGACATAAGGATATCCAGTTTATTCATGGAAAGATTGATATTTCCGAACCAATGGCGCCACCTTTGATTCGTCATGTCAAAAAATATATTGATAAAGATGGTTTAACTATCAGTGATTGTCCGCCAGGCACATCTTGTCCGGTAGTTACTTCTGTTAAGGGCAGTGATTTTTGTATTTTAGTGACCGAACCAACTCCTTTTGGTCTGCATGATTTAAGTTTAGCCGTAGAGCTTTTAAGGAAAATTAATATTAAATTCGCTATTGCACTGAATAAATCAGGTCCAACGGATAAAATCATTGATGATTACTGTAAAAAAGAAAATATTTCTATTCTTATTAGAATTCCATTTGATAAAAAAATAGCCAGTGCGTATTCTAAAGGTGAAAATATCGTTGAGGTATTTCCTGAATACAAAAACGATTTTAAAGATTTATTTAATAAAATAATTTCAATAGTTAAAAAGCAATGAAACAGATACTTGTAATCAGTGGTAAAGGCGGTACAGGTAAAACAGTGCTATCGGCTTCTTTTGCAGCGCTAGCAAAAAAATGCGTGGTTTCTGATTGCGATGTGGATGCAGCGGATTTACATCTTTTATTGCGTCCGAAGATAAAACAGACAGAAAAATTTAAAAGTGGCAAGACTGCCTATATTGACGAAAATATATGCATAAAATGTGGTAAATGCATTAATTTTTGCAGGTTTGATGCCATAACCAAAGATTTTAGAATAGATGATGTATCCTGCGAAGGATGCGCAGCCTGTAGTTATCTGTGCCCTGTTTCAGCGATAAAGATGAGAGAAAATGAATCCGGAGAGTGTTTTGTTTCTGATACTGATTACGGCACTATGGTGCATGCCAGGCTTGGTATTGCAGAAGAAAACTCCGGCAAGCTGGTAAGCCTGGTAAGAAAAAAATCCCAGGAGATAGCAATTGCTCAGCAGTGCGAGTTTTTAATAATTGACGGACCTCCAGGAATAGGTTGTCCTGTTATTGCTTCACTTGCTGCGGTGGATATTGCAGTTGTGGTGACTGAACCTACCATTTCTGGCTTGCATGATGCTAAAAGAGTTATTGAACTTGCAAATCATTTTAAGGTTCCAGTTAATTTAGTCATAAATAAATTCGATCTTAATTTGGAAATGAGTGAGAAAATTGAAAATTACTGTAAGGATAGTAACATTAAAGTATTAGGTAAGATTGGTTTTGATCAAACGTTTATTAAAAGTCTTGTTGAGGCAAAGCCCATTGTAGAATGCAGTTATGCCAAGGTAAAAAAGGATATTGTGGATATTTGGCAAAAGTTGATTTATAATTGATTTTAAGATGAAACAAAAAGATTTTAAATATATATACGGACCTGTATCAAGCTGGCGTTTGGGCAGGTCTTTGGGGGTTGATCCCATAGGCACTTCGGGTAAGATCTGTTCTTTTAACTGCATATATTGCCAGATAGGCAAAACAACAAAACTAAGCAATAAAAGAGAAGTGTTTGTGGATACAAAAAAGCTCATCAAGGAAATAAGTTTAGTGCCGCATAAGGGTATTGATTATATTACTTTTTCCGGCATGGGCGAACCAACCCTGGCAAAGAATTTAAAAACGCTGATAAAAAAAATACAAAAAATACGTAAAGAAAAAATCGCTGTTATTACCAATTCTACGCTTATAAGCAAAAAAAGCGTAAGAGATGATTTATTATCGGCTGATTTTGTGATTGCCAAGCTCGATGCGCCGAATGAAAGTATATATTCTAAAATAAATAGACCATTTGGATTGATAAAGCTTGATGGTATTGTCAAAGGCCTTAAGGATTTTAGAAAGGTATTTAAGAAAAGACTTGCCATACAGATAATGTTTACCGTTGTTAATAAAGATTTTGCGTATGAATTGGCCAGTTTGGTTAATTCGATTAATCCTGATGAGGTCCAGATAAATACCCCTCTAAGGCCTTCAAAGACAAAACCGTTATCAAGACCTCAGATAGAGCGCATAAGCAAGGTTTTTGTCAAGATCTGTAAAGATATCCGTGTGGTAAGCGTATATAAATCAGCAAAGAAAAAAGTGATCTCAATCAGTCAGCCAGATACCATCAGGAGAAGAGGGAAGCCTTTTTAACTATTCTTATGCAGACTTATCTAGAATGCATTCCTTGTTTTTTTAAGCAGGCGATAGAATCTTCTCGTATGATCGGCGCTTCTTTAAGAGAGCGCGAACAGATTGTAAGAAAGGTAGCAGCTTTATTAGCTCGTTCTTCATTTAAAAAAAGCCCTCCGGAGATTGCAAGTTCAATACACGCAATAATAAAATCAGTAACTAAAAATCCTGACCCCTATAAGGAAATAAAGTACTATAGCAACAGGCAGGCTTTAAGAATATACCCATATCTAAAAAAAATAATAAAGAGAAAAAATAATCGTCTGCTTATTGCTGTTGAGCTGGCTATTGCTGGTAATATTATCGATTACGGCGTAAAGAATTCACTTAATGTTGAGCAGGAACTGCAGAAAATCTTAGCGCAGGAAGAGCAGAATCTAAAGAAAAAGAAAAAGTTTTTTGATTTTATTCATTTTAAAAAAGACCTGCAAAAGGCCAAGACCATACTTTATCTGGCGGATAATGCAGGGGAGACGGTTTTTGATCGAGTTTTGCTGGAAGAGATAAAAGTACTTTATCCTAAAAAGCATATTCTTTATGCTGTGAAAGAAAAGCCGATTATAAATGACGCATTAAAGGAAGATGCCTTTCTGTGTAAAATAGATAAAAGCGCAGAGATTATTACTTCAGGCATGGAAGCCCCTGGAACAATCATCAAAAAATGCAGTAAGCAATTTTTAAGGATTTTTAAAACCGCAGATATGGTAATCAGCAAGGGCCAGGGTAATTTCGAGTCATTAAGCGGCAATAAGAGAAAGATCTATTTTTTGTTCATGGCAAAATGTCCTGTGGTTGCTAATAGTATCGGTTCTAGCGTAGGAGATATCAATCTGGTGTATAATTACCTAAGAAAATTATAATTTAGAGCTAAATGCATAAGATTTTACTTATTAAACAGGGTTCAACTAAGAAAGAACGCGCTTTAAGAAAGTGGGGTTTAAGTTTTTTAATTGATGAGGATATTATTTTTGACACCTTTGGCGCTAGAGATGATTTTATGCAGCAGGTAGATAGTCTGAAGATAGATTTAAGGAAAATCCGCCACATTGTTATTTCGCACGATCACTGGGATCATATAGACGGCATATTTTCTATTCTGGCAAAGAATAAGGACTTAACAGTATATTTACCTGTTCATGTAGATAAAGACTTAAAAGATAAAATTAAAGCCTCTGGGGTAAAGTTAAAAGAGGTTAGTGCTTCTTTAAAGCTTAAGGATGATATTTATATCAGCAAAGAGATGTTTGAGAAAAAAGATAACGGTTTGATCTTTGAACAGTGTTTAGTGATTGATTCTGCCTCAGGAATAACGCTTATTGCAGGCTGTGCGCATCCGGGAATTGATTATATGGTCAGCGAAGTAAAAAAAGATTTTAAAAAGGATATTAAGCTATTGATTGGTGGGTTTCACTTAAAAGATACGCCGGAAAATAAAATAAAACTGATTATCGATAGCCTCATCAAATCAGGAGTAAAAGAGGTTGCGCCAATGCATTGTACGGGAAAAGAAGCTGTAGGTTTATTTAAAAGCTGCTTTAAGGATAAGTTTATCGATATGGATAAAATCCGCCAGATTGTTGTTTAATTTTACAAAAGGTTTATTTGCGATTATTTTTATTAAAATTTGTTCGCAATAGTTTATAGTTTCTGATAGAATAGATTTTATCATGAAAGTTTTTAAAAATATCTTTATTGTTTTAGTTTTGAGCGTATTTTTATCTTCTTGCGCTTCCGCAGTGGTCAGGCCGATACCTGGGCCGATCTATAAACCAGCAGTGCCTGCTGTAAGAGCTAATATTACACATACAGTTGCACCCGGAGAAACCATTTGGCGAATAAGTAAGATGTATGATGTGTCTATGGACAATATTATTGAATATAATAATATCAAAAGAGTAGATGATTTAAAGATGGGTGAAAGATTGGTCATTCCTCATGCCGCACCGATAAAACCGGTTATAACCTTATACCCCTCGCGAAAATGGAAATATATAATCATACATCATAGCGCAACAGATGAAGGAAATGCTTTTTGTTTTTATAATTCCCATAGGAAAAGAGGCTGGAAAGATATAGGGTATCATTTTGTGATCGATAACGGCACCAAAGGAAAAACTAATGGTCAGATTGAAACTACCTCACGTTGGCTTAAGCAGCAAAATGGTGCGCATTGTAAGGCCAATAGCATGAATTCAAGAGGGATTGGAGTTTGTCTTGTAGGTAATTATAGCGAGGAAAGACTTTCTACCAAACAGCTTGATTCTTTGGTCTATCTGGTTAATACGTTAAGAAAGTATTATAAGGTTCCCATGAGTAATATCCTTGGCCACGGGCAGGTCAAAGGAGCAAGGACAGAGTGCCCGGGTAAGCTTTTCCCTTGGGCTGAATTCAGAAGAAGATTAAGTGAATGATTTTTATTCAATAAAAGGAGGCTGTTATGAAGGCAAAAGAGATAATGTCAAAAAATGTTATTACAGTCTCGCCCAACGATGACGCACAAGAGGCTTTGGGTCTTCTGCAGCGCAAGCGCATAAGTGCCCTTCCGGTTGTTGATGATAAGGGTGAGGCAATCGGGATGTTTAGTGAGAAAGAAATTCTTTCCTTTGTTTTTCCCAGCTATATCCAGCATGTAGGTAAATTCGTCTACGAAGAAAATCCCAAGTCCATTAAGAAGAAATTCAACGAGCTCAAAGGGGTACCGGTAAGAAAACTCATGCGTGAGGGTGTTTTAACTATTAATGAAAATGTCACTCTTTGTGAGATAGCCCGTATCATGATGACGGAAAAGTCCCGCAGGATCTGCGTTATAGATGATAGTAAAAAGCTTTTAGGCATTGTCGGCAGATGTGATGCAATAGCTGCTTTAATCAAAGAAGCAGAAGAGGGCAAAGAATAGTTAATGATAAAGAAATTTATAATTCTTTTCAGCCTTGCGATAAGCGCCGGTATAATCGCCTCCAAGATCGGCCTTAACCGCCAGCAGGTAATTGCCATATCCATATTTTCCACCTCCATATTAGGTACGCTTCTATTTTGGGATTTTCGCTTAAGTTTTGCATTTTTGGGTACATCAATTCTATTGATTACCCGTACGATAAATATAGAAAGCGTAATTAAGTTTTCATCGTTAGAGGTAATCCTATTTTTGGTAGGGATGATGGTTTTGGTGGGTTTATTAAAAGACACAGGATTTTTTGCCTGGATTGTCAGTCTTATTCTTAGAATAAAAAATCTTAATGCTAATAGGTTTCTGATTGCGATTTCATTTCTTTCGGCGCTTTTAGCCTGCGCGGTGGATGAGGTAACTTCAATTATATTTGTGGTAGCGGCAATTTTTGAGATCTGTGATTATTTTGAGGTAGAGCCTACGCCCTTTTTGATTATATCAATTCTGGCAACCAATATCGGTTCAAGTGGTACGGTTTTAGGTAATCCTATAGGAATACTTATTGCAGCAAAATCTGGCCTTACCTTTGAGGATTTTATCCTTAAGGCATTTCCGGTGATGCTTCTTTGTCTTGGGGTAACAGTATTAGTGGTAAAGCAGTGGTTTAAGAAACCTTTAAAAGAGCTGGATGAGAAAATAAAAGAATTCGGTTATAACGATATGCTGGTAAAGTTAATTTCTGTCCCTCCGGAAAGAGAATTAAAGATAAGTTTAGGTATTTTTGGCGTAACGCTTTTTTTTATCGCTTTGCATCATCGTTTTGAATTGCTTTTAGGTCTAGAACCCAATACGATACTTCTGATTATGCCTTTAATCTCAAGTGGGTGCGTAATGATTTGGAAACATAAACGTGCCAGGGAATATATTGAAAAGGATGTTGAATGGTGGACATTGTTATTTTTTATGCTTCTTTTTGCTCAGGCAGGCACTTTAAAATATACTGGTGCAACAGATGTTTTGGCAGAAAAATTAGTTAGTTTTGCTGGCAGCAGCGTTACTTTTTTAACAGGAATAGTTTTATGGGTTTCAGCAATCGGTTCGTGCATGCTGGATAATGTTGTTTTAGTTGCTGCATTTATTCCGATTATACAGAGTTTTGAGGCTCTTAATATAAACATACAGCCGTTATGGTGGGCGCTTTTATTCGGCGGGTGTTTTGGCGGCAATATAACTATAATCGGCTCCACTGCCAATATTGTTGCTTTGGGGATATTAGAGAAAGACAAAAACATAAAAATAACCTTTTTTAAATGGTTTTGGATTGGCTCTACTATTGGGTTGATGACTACTACTATTGTCTGGATTGTATTAAGCATATTTCCATTTTATAAATAGCGAGGTATTTATGAATATAGTCGAATATATTAAAAAAGACTGCTTAGTAATGGATTTAAAATCTACTGCAAAAGAAGAAGCGGTAAATGAGATTGTTTCTTGTTTTGATAGTGAAAGCATTAAGAATAAAAAATTATTTATTAAAGAGATCTTGCAAAGAGAAGAAGAAGGTTCAACCGGCATTGGTTTTGGTGTAGCTATTCCTCATGCCCGCGCCGATCAGGTGAAAGACTTTGTAATTGGTTTTGGCCGTTCAAGAGAGGGAATTGAATTTAATTCAATTGATAAAAATAAAGTCCATATTGTATTTGTGTTAGGGGCAAACCCTAATTATATGAGCCTGTATTTAAGGATGCTGGCGGAGTTAGCCAAGTATTTGATGTATGAGGATGTAAGAGAAAAGCTTTTGGCTGCAGAAAATGTTGATGATGTATTAGGGGTATTTAATAAGAGCTGAATTCAGAATATTTTTAAATTAAAATGAATAAATACGCACTAGTTTTAGCCGGAGGTAAAGGAGCGCGTCTTTGGCCGCTTTCTCGGGCCAATTATCCCAAGCAGTTCATTGATTTTATCAATGAACAGTCGCTGTTTCAGCTTACGATAATCAGGCTTTTAAGCTTTTTTAAGGCCAGTGATATTTATTTTATCTCCCAGGATGATTACGAGTTCACTATTAAAAATCAGATTGATCAGATAAAAGGCCTAGATAGCATTAAGAAAAAAACTCTAAAAAACAATCTTATATTTGAGCCTTGTGCGAAAAACACCCTTGCAGCAATAAGTTTGGGCATCAGGCATATCCAGGAGCATAAAAATTTAGCTGAAAAAGATCTGTTTTATGTATTTCCTTCAGATCATGTTATTGAGCCAGCGTTTAAATTCAAAAAGGCGCTTAAACAGGCAATAGATACAGCAGGCAAAGATAAGATTGTTATTTTTGGTATTAAGCCAAAGTCTCCTAAGCAGGGATACGGTTATGTATTAACTAGGGGAAGATTTGATAAAGGCTATCTAGTGGAGCGTTTTGTAGAAAAGCCTTCTTTGTCTAAGGCGAAGGCGTTATTGAAAAAAAATGCTTATTGGAATTCAGGAATATTTTGTTTTAACAAAAATCATTTTTTAAAAGAGCTTCAAAAGAACGCTCCAAAGCTACATAGGTTATATAAATGCTCTTTAAAGAAGATGCAACAGGATTTTGATAAATTAGAATCTATTTCTATTGACTATGCGATTATGCAGAAGAGTAAGGATATAGTCTTGGTAAGATTTGATCTTAACTGGTCGGATTTGGGCAGTTGGGATAGTTTTATCGAGTTTTATAAAAAAGATAAAGGCAATGTTAGTATTGGTAGGGCGGAGTTTATAGATTCAAGGGGGTGTTTTGCGCGCTCTGACAAAAGGCTTATCTCCTTTGTGGGAATTAATGATGCTATTGTCGTAGATTCATCTGATGTGGTATTAATCGTAAAAAAGGGGTATTCCGATAAGGTAAAAGAACTTACTAGCCAAGTTGAAAAGAAAGGTCTGACCCATTTTAAAGATAGTCTTACTGTACACAGGCCATGGGGGTATTATACGGTTTTGCATGAAGAGCCGCATTACAAGGTAAAGGAAATTGGTATTTATCCTAAAAAGGCGATATCCTTACAGACTCATAAATACAGAAGCGAGCATTGGAATGTGGTTGAGGGCGAGCTTATTGTATTTGTTGCTGGTAAAAAGAAGAAAATTAGGCTCAATCAGAGTGTATTTGTTAGTAAAAGCACTAAACATAAAGTATATAACCCGGGTAAAAAGATTTCCAAGATAATCGAGGTGCAGATAGGTACTTACGTAGGTGAAGATGATATCAAAAGATTTGATAAATATAAAGCCTAGCTTGACAATCAAATATTTATTAAGTATGTTTGTTTTTATAAATAATCATTTATGATTACATAAAGTAATAAAGCTGTTTAATTAAGATTTATGAATACGCGGGGAGTTTATTCTTCCTGTTTTTTCTTTTTAACTCTATGAACGACATAAAACAATATTCGTTAAACGAATTAAAATCCGTATTTAAAACGATGAACCTGCCGTCATTTGCTGCTGTACAGGTATTTGACTGGGTTTATAAAAAAAGAACAGAAGATTTTGACAAGATGAGTAATCTTTCAAAAGCAACAAGAGGATTGCTTAAGGAAAATTTCTTTTGTTCATATCATAAAATAGTCGAAAGAATAAAATCAAGAGATAATACGGAGAAATTCCTTTTTAAGCTTGATGATAGCGCTTTGATTGAGATAGTTGTGATTCCTGAGAAGACGCGTACTACTTTATGTGTTTCCACCCAGGTGGGATGCAAGTTTAATTGTAAGTTTTGTATGAGTGCTATCGGTGGCTTTAACAGGAATTTAACTGCTGCTGAAATAATAAACCAGTTTCTGGTTGTGCTTGATTTGATTAGGCCAGAAAGAATTACCAATATCGTTTTTATGGGAATCGGCGAGCCATTAGATAACTATAATAATTTGACTAAGGCTATTGATATTCTACAGGAACCTTTGGGCTTGGGTTTAAGTAAAAGAAGGCTGTGTGTTTCAACTTGCGGTATAATACCTAATATAGAAAGACTCGCTCAAGGTTATCCTTTGATAAAACTTTCAGTCTCACTGCATAGCGCTTTTTCAGATAAAAGAACTCAGATTATGCCGGTAAATAAAAAATATCCTCTTGATAGATTGATAGAGAGCTTAAAGTCAGTTGCGAGAATTCAAAAATTCCCCGTAACATTTGAGTATGTGTTGTTGGATGGTTTTAATGATTCAAAGGAAGATGCATTAGAGCTTACCCGGATTTTAGATAGGTTAAGATCTAAGGTAAACTTGATTGTCTATAATCGTTCCAGTCTTAGTTTTAAGGCATCTAAAGAAAAGGCAATAAAAGAGTTTACTTTAGTGTTAAAAAATAAAGGGGTAGTTTTTACCTTGCGTCGTTCACGCGGTGAAGATATAGATGCCGCCTGTGGTCAATTAAGGGCTTCTTGGAAAAGGTAATAAAATATATTGTCGAGAGAGTTTTTTTATGGTAAAAATCATTTTTTTCATAGGAAATTATCAAAGAAGTAATTATCTATGAAAAAGATATTTAAAAAGATGAAAACGTAGGTTAACAAGAGCAAAAAGAATTCATTAAGCGGGGATGAGTTTTTCTTAAAGGTACAGCAGAAAGCCTATGAGTTGTATGAATAAAGAGGCTACACTTCTGGTAATGAGTAGACAGATTGGTTTGAGGCGGAGAAACTTGTAAAAACAGGTAAACATAATCTAAGATTAAGAAAAATTCAAAGATAAATTATTTAATAACAAGTAGTTACATAATAAGGGCAAGCAAAAAAGCTTGTTCCTATTTTTATTGAATTTAAGAGTTATTTGAGTTAAAATATTAAGCAATGCAATTAATCAATTCTTTGTTGATTTTTTTAAGGCCTTTTGTTTCTGAGTTTATCTTGCCCGGGTTAACCTCCGTTTTAAATATTACTTTAGGTCTAAGTATTTCCATATCAATTTTATTTCTGCATAGATTTAAAAAACGCAGTATCGATAATCTTTTTATCGTTTTTGTTATTGGGCTCGTATTATCTTTTATATTCTCAAAGAATATATCTAAAAGTATTTATGCGTTGTATCAGTATTTATTGGGGATTATTATTTTCTACTGGATATTGCATAAACAAAACAAGGAAAGATTAGTTCCTTTGCTTTTGATAGCCGGTTGTATTATTGCGTTTTATAGTTTATTCCATGTTTTTTTTATAAGAGAAAAAGTAATTGAGTTTTTAACTCAGAATTCGATTAATTATGGTTTTGCAAGAGAGTTTTTATCAAGGCAAAGGGGGTTTGTGCCCTTTGTATCGCCTAATCTTTTAGCGGGTTATCTCTCTATGCTGATTTTCATCTGTGGAGGCTGCATATTAAAGACAGTTAAGCAACGACAGTTTAATTTAGAGGCAATTATTTATTGTTTGTATTTTTTGGTTATGATTATTGCTTTATTTTTTACCAGATCTATCGGTGCATGGTTTTCAGTCGTGGGAGCACTTGTTTGTTATTTCTTAATTAAAGGCAGATCCAGTAGAAAAAGTATGTTTATATTTATTGTTTTGATCGTGGCATTTATAATAATATTTATAGTTCGTATTGGTTCAAATACTGAATTTGCTAATCCATTTTTTTCATTCGATAAGAGATTGGTTTATGTCCAGGATACGTTAAAGGTGATAGCAGCAAATCCTTTATTCGGAACAGGTGCAGGAAATTTTAGCTTAAAGGATTCACTATTCGCGCACAATTCTTATTTACAGATATGGGCAGAACTAGGTATAGTCAGTTTTTTATCATTTTTGGGTATTGTTTATATTTTTATAAAAGAAGGGATAAGATCTGTTAGGAGGGATAATGATTATTTAACAACTGGTTTTTTACTTGCCGGATTAAGTTTTCTTATTCATAATTTTGTTGATTTCAGCTTTTTTGTTTTTCAAGTATCCTTCCTTTGGTGGATAGTGCTAGGGTTTATCTTAAGTTCCAAAATTAATTATGCCGAAAAATAAAAAAAGGGTTTTTATTTTAGGAGCCGGTCTCTGCGGGTTAAGCGCAGCATGGTATCTGCAGAAACAGGGTGTTGATTGCACTGTGTTAGAAAAGAATTCTAGCGCTGGTGGTTTATGCCGTTCAAAGATAATCAAAGATTTTACCTTTGATATAGACGGGCATTTGCTTCATTTTAAAAGCCGTTCAATATTTAATTTTATTAAAAGCCTGCTGGGGGATAATTTTGTTGAACATAACCGCAGTTCTTGGATTTATTTTAAAGGAAAGTATTTTCGTTATCCTTTCCAGGCAAATTTATACGGTTTTCCTCCTGATGTTGCCAGGGAATGTCTTTTGGGATTTATCAGGGCAAATTCAGATAAGGAATCTTGGATTAAGTGTAAAAACGTTTCTTTCTTGGATTGGATAAAACATACTTTTGGAGATGGCATAGCAAGATATTTTATGATTCCTTACAATGAAAAATTCTGGAGATATCCACTTGCTAGAATGAATTGTGGTTGGCTTGATGGTTTTATTCCGGTTCCCTCTTTAAGTGAGTTAATTGACGGTACATTAGAGGAAAGTAAGGTTGATTTTGGCTATAACAAGACGTTTTGGTATCCTAAAAAAGGGGGTATTTGTCAGATTGCCGATTCTTTATCCGGCAAGATAAAAGATATTCGTTTTGATTCCAATGTCATTCATATTGATTTTAAAAACAAAGAAATTACCTATGGTAATAATCAAAGAGAGCAGTTTGATTATCTTATATCGACTATTCCCATGCCGGAATTATCTGGCATAATAAGCAGTATTCCTAAAGGCGTTAGGAATGCGCTTAATAGACTCAGCTGGAATTCTGTTTTAAACGTTAATCTCGGGTTTAACCGCCGTTTTATGCCGGATAAGCATTGGGTGTATTTTCCCCAGAAAGATATCAGTTTTTTCAGGGTGGGTTTTTTTGACAATATTTGCCCAAGTCTTTCTCCGAAAAATAAACAGTCTGTTTATGTAGAGATTTCTTATCCTCAGAGCGTATCTATTAATAAAAGGTCATTAATAAAAAAGGCAAAAAAAGACATGTTAAAGGTAGGGTTGATTAAAAAAGTCCATAAAGTCATTGCGGAAGATGTAAATGATATTAAATATGCTTATCCTGTTTATGACGATAAGTACTATTTTTCACGTAATATAATTTTAGATTTTTTAGGCAAAAACGCTACTTTTTGTGTCGGGAGATACGGTTCTTGGCAATATTTTTCTATGGAAGATAGTATAGCTGATGGGATCAAAGCAGCAAATAAACTAGCAGATATCCTCAAATAAAACTATTCGTAAAATGATTTCAATTGTAATTGTTAGTTTCAGCAGTAATGATATGCTTAAGCGTTGTCTAGAGTCTGTCCAGGCGCAGCGTTATAAGGATAAAGAGATTATTGTAATTTTGAATAATCCTAAGGCTATTAATGTCGAAGAGTTTAAGATAAGATTTAAGGAGATAAATTTTATATATAACGATAAAAATGAGTATTTGGCCTCTTCTTACAACAAAGGCATACTGAGCTCAAAGGCAGAGTATGTATTATGTATGAACGATGATGTTATTTTAGAAAATAATTATTGTAGCGTTGCTGTAGACAGGATTGCCCGTAATGACAGAATCGGTATGTTTATCGGTAAAATAATGAGGTTTGATCATAAAACAATTGATACTACAGGTTTGTTTCTTTCCGGGGCAAGAACCCCCCTAGAGAGGGGTTTTGGAAAAAAAGACAACGGACAATATGGTAGAGCTGGTGTAATTTTTGGAGTAAGCGGCTGCTGCGGTATGTATAAAAGGTCTATGCTTGAAAATATTAAGGATGAATTTGGTTATTTTGATAAAAGGTTTAAGATGTTCTATGAAGATCTAGATTTGTGTTGGAGGGCCAATAACAATGGGTATAAGGCCTATTATGACCCATGTGCAGTTGCATACCATAAAAGATCATTAAGCGCAAGCCAGCGCATGCCTAGGTTAAGGTTTCTTCAGAAGTATTATTTTACGCATTTAACTAACCAATTGCAGGCTCAATTGATAAAAAATAGGGTTTTTACTATATTAAAAAATGACAGTATCTTGGCTTTTATAAAGAATTTCTTGTTTATATTTTATTACGACCTGAAACTATGTTTATACATATGTTTATTAAACCCAAAGCTATTTATTTTTATCATCTTTAAAACATAGTAGAAATTATATAACCCCTTTATTACAAAGATTATACATTTCAGAATAAGAAAATTAATCTCTTTATATTGGTGGTTGATTTTGTTATAATTAAACAATATAAATCCTACACATATTGTTAATTTTAAAGATAATCAGCTGTAGATGAAAAAAATATTCACTTCTTTGGATAACATATTAAAATACCGCAGTCTAATTTGGCAGCTTACCCTTAATGATCTAAAGATAAGATATAGAAATCCTGTTCTTGGATTCTTATGGTCGATTATCATGCCCCTTGTGATGAGTTTGATTTTCAAATTTGTTTTTTCCAACCTTTTACGAAGTCAGATTTCAGATTACCCATTTTATATATATCTAATTGTTGCTATATTCCCCTGGAGTTACTTTTCTAGTAGTGTTTTTTCTTCCGTGGAGTCAATCGTAAACAATAGAGAGTTGATTAAAAAGAGTTATTTCCCCAGGGAGATAATCCCTTTTTCGATAGTTTTGGCAAATCTTATTAATTTTATTCCTGTTATATTGATAATGTTGTTAATTATAATGTTTTATGGTTTGAATTTCAGTCTTTTAGTTTTTTTGTTGCCTTTTGTTGTTTTGCTTGAAACAGTTTTGTTATTAGGGGTATCTCTACTTGTTTCCAGCCTGCAGGTTTTTTTAAGAGATATAAAATATATTGTTCAGCTTGTTTTGACTGCATGGCTTTATTTTAGTCCGGCATTTTACTCGCTGGATTTAGTGGTTGATATATCAGATTGGCTTTTGAGAGTATATATCCTTAATCCTTTTACGGGGATTTTTACTTTATATAGAATTGTACTTTTAGAAGGGTTTATGGATAAGCTACCAACAGAATTGAATCTATTGATGCTTATAATCTGGACAATATTTGTTAGTTTTGCAATTTTCTTTATTGGTTTTTACGTTTTTAGGAAAAATGAGTCGAAATTCGTGGATCTACTATAAATGAGTAAAGTATTCTTAGAAAATTTGGGTAAAAGCTTTATTTGTACTGATCATGTTATAAGACATAGTGGTTTGTTTCATAATTTGGTTAACCGTAAAGTGAATTCTCAATTCTGGGCATTACGTTATATTGATTTAAAGCTTGATCAAGGTCAAGTCTTGGGAGTCATCGGCAGAAACGGTTCAGGTAAAACAACGCTTCTTAATATAATTGCCGGCATTATTCCCCATAGTGAAGGAAAGCTTGAAATCAACGGAAAGGTTTCCAGTCTTATATCTTTAGGCGCTGGTTTCCAGGATGAACTTACCGGAAGGGAGAATATCTATCTTAATGCATCGATATATGGTATGAGCAAAAAGGAGATAGATAAAAAGATAGACCAAATTATAGAATTCTCCGAATTGGAAGGTTTTTTGGATTCCCCTCTTTATACATACTCTCAAGGCATGCGAATTAGATTGGGTTTTAGTATTGCCATATATGTTGATTTTAATATTTTATTGCTTGATGAGATAATTGCAGTAGGTGATATTGCATTCCAGAAAAAATGTTTTGCAAGTATTGATAATTTCAAGAATCAAGGCAAGGCAATGATTATTACGACTCAAAATATGGATATTATTAACAGGCTTTGTGATAGAGCTATTTTATTAGAAAGCGGTAATATACTTGAAAAAGGAAATCCTGCTAAGGTGATTGCTCGCTATCTGGAGGTTTTGAATGAAAAGAAGCTTTCGCAGACATTTTCAAGGTATAACAATCCTTTAAAATGGTGGGCGGATAAACAGTCATGGGGTAAATTCGAAGGTAGCAAAGAAGCAAAGATAACAAGTATTGAGATTTGTAATTCAAAGGGAAAACTTACTAACCGGCTTTATCCTTGCGAGAAGGTGAGGATAAAAATAAATTTTGACGTTGCAAAAGATATAGAATCCCCTCATTTCGGAGTTGCGATATTTAGAGAAGATGGACTCTATTGTTATGGCCCTAATACACGTTTTGATGGGCACGAGATTGATAGAATCCATAAAGGCAAGGGCTTTTTTCTTATAGAATACAGGTCATTATCATTAATGCCTGGCAAATATAGAATATCAGTTGCCATTTGGGATAAGGATGAAGTATGGGCATATGATTACCATGTGGCTTCGTATAGATTTGAGATTTTAGGAAAAAACGAATACAACCAGCTTGCGGATTTTGCCTACAGCCTTTCATTATTATCCTGGAAAGAGAAGTTTTTCAAAAAGCCAACAGTGGATTTAAGTTTATTATTTAACAGAGAGATATCTAACAATAAGGATGATAGTTGTAATGGTATAAAATTCTGTGACTTGACACTGTCTGATTCGTCAGGAAATGTAAAGGATGAGTTTTGTACAAATAGTAATCTGAGTCTTGAACTGAAGTTTGATTTCGGTAAGCTTAAACCTAGATTTAATCTTTGGGCAGGTATTTTTCGCGAAGATGATGTTTATTTTCATGGTGTATTTAGTCCTCTTACAAAGAATAAGGTTGTAATTCTTTATCCTAAGCTGAGCTTGCTATCCGGCAGGTATTATATCTCTGTGGCAGTGTATGATTCTAAGGGCAGCAAAGTGTTATTTTTTATGAAAAAAGCAGTTTGTTTTAGTGTTAAATTTCCTAGAGAAGATCATGGGGCAATATATCTGGATCATTCTTGGAGTTGGTTGCTACCTGTAAGTCAAAACAATGAAGAATAGATTTCCTAAAGTAAGTATAATTACGGTAAATTTTAACGGGAAGAAGTTTCTTAAAAACCTGTTAGATGGATTATTTTTTTTGAATTACCCTAAAGACAAGACAGAAATAATCTTTATAGATAATGGTTCTAGCGACGGCTCTGTAGCCTTTGTAAAGAATAAGTATCCTAAGGTTAAAATAATAAGAAATAAGCTTAATAATTACTGCGTAGGGATAAATTTGGGAATTAAAGCTTCCAAGGCAGAATTTGTAGCGTTACTGAATAATGATACTAAGGTTGATAAGGATTGGCTTGTTGAGCTTGTGAGTTGTATTCGCACAGGCAAAAATATTGCTGCTGTGGGAAGTAAGGTATTAAAATATGATGGGCTAATTCAAACTGCCGGTCATTATGAATTGCCGAATTACTACTGGGGAGAGCGACATTCTGGTAAAAAGAGCGCATCGCTGTCAAAGCGAGAGCAAGTTGATAGTCTCTGCGGTGCCTCCGTGATTTATAACCGGGCTTTAATTTTTAAATTAGGTCTATTTGATGAAGATTTTATTATGTATGGTGAAGACGTTGATATAAGTTATCGGTTAAGAAGTGCCGGTTACAGATTGTTGGTTGAACCTAAAAGCATTGTTTATCATACGTTTCATGGTACGGCTTCAGTTGAGTTAAGTAATTTTTATATTGAAAGAAACCGTTTATTGTTTATAGCAAAACATATGCCTGATAGACTACCAGGAGCTTTATTAGGGAATGGTTATTTTGTTACTACAAAAAACCAGCATAACAAATCAGGGATATATGAAGTTTTATCTATTGTACTTCGTAAGCTTATAGATAATAGCTCTTTAGAAAAGGTAAATTATTTAATGCCGCAGATATTCGCAGAGTTAAGAAAGATTATTGCTTACGAAAACGATTATTTATCAAATGAGATCAATAAACTAAGAGACAATCTAGATAAAACCTATAAGACTTATAAGAAAATCGATAAAGAGCTTTTTGATAAAAAGGATGAATTAGCCAGAAAAGATGAGCAGAAACAAAAACTCGATAGGCAAATTAAGGAAATAAGAATAAATGATCTGGCAAATCTCAAGAGGATTAATAACCAGCAGAATCTTTTATTAAAGCAGCAACAGAAAGAGATTGTTTCAGTCAAAAAAGATGTTAGCAAATTATCAGATTCGGTAAATGATAGAGAAAAGCAAATTATCAAAAGGGATTCAGAGTATTCAAAGCTAAAAGAAAGTATTGAGAGTTTAAGAGATTCGATTCGATCGAAGGATTCTCAATCAAATCAGCATTTATTTAGTATAAAACGGCTTGGTGAGGAACAGCAGACTTTAAATTCACAGCTTGAGAAGAAAAAGAGCGAAATTGTCGCCAAAGACTATGAAATTTCTAAGTTAAAAGAAAATCTTGCTCACTCTAGAGACATTTTGGATTTAAAAGAGGCTGATTTGAAAGAAAAATCTAATTACATTGATCAATTCAGCGATAGCCTGCGTAATGTAAATACCCAGTTAGAGATAAGGATTGAAGAGCTTTCTAAGCAGTTTGCTTTTATTCAAGAGGAATATGATAAAAAGTTAAAAGAATTACATGACAGCAATATTAATACCGAAAAGCTTAAGGCTGAGATAGCTGGTTTAGATAGCGGTCTTAAAGATAAGAGAAATCAACTTATAGATAAAGATAAAGAGCTAAAAGCTTCCATAGAACAAATTGTTTGTTTAAGGAATGAAATTGATTGTATCTATTCATCAAAAGGTTATAGGTTTATTTTATCACCCATATGGAAAACGATATTCTTGTTTAAGAAGTTTTTCTCTAGCCTAAGACAATTATTGTTGAAGGTTAAGCAAATTTTAACTTCTCTGGTGCTTAAGCCGGTTGCATTGATTAAAAAGATAGCAAGGATAATCCTTTTAGTGTTTAATAGGACTTTTTTAGCAAAATTATTTTGGTTTGGAGTGAGTGCTGTTTGTTCGTTTTTTGTTTTGTTACTTTTTTTGGGATTATCGGCAGAATATTTACTATGGAATTTATTAAGGCCAGTATTGTCTAGAATTAAGCCCAAAAGAAACCCGATTAAAGTTAATGATTCAGTTAAGATAAGCCTGGTAATGCCTAATTACAATGGAATTGACATTTTAAAAGAGGCGCTACCTACAATATTCAGTATTGAAAGATTCGCCAATGGCAATGATGAGGTATTAATCGTAGATGATGCCAGTAAAGACGGCAGTGTTAAATTTATAAAAGAAAATTATCCAAAAATAAAGCTTATTAGGAATTATCATAATAAGGGTTTTGGTTATACTTCTAATAGGGCGGTTAAATCAGCGAAGCATGAAGTTGTTGTGCTTATCAATAATGATATTAAACTTACTAAAGATTTTTTAAAGCATCTAGTGGATAGCCTTAAAGATAAAAATGTTTTTTCCGTTACACCTAAACTTTACGGATGGGACGAAAAGACATTTGCCTGGGGCATGCATATGGGGCATTTTGAGAATGGTTATATAAGGCTTTGGAATGAATGTGAAACTGGAAACGGGGATCGCATCAATAGGCCTTCACCGTCACTATTTGCCATAGGCGGGGCAATGGTTTTTAGAAAGTCTGATTTTATCTGGCTGAAGGGTTTTGATAGTATCTATAAGCCTAATTGTTGGGAGGATATTGATATTTCCTATCGGGCATGGAAACGAGGATTAAAGGTAATCTATGAACCAAGAAGCTTATTGTTCCATAAGGCAAGGGCTACTTTGACATATGAAAGGCCAAAGGAAATTAAAAACGAGCTTTTATTTACCTGGAAGAACATAACAGATAAGAATATTCTTTTAAATCATATCAATCTGCTTCCTGATAATTTCTATCGTTATAGAATGAGTTTTTTAAAAGGATTCTTATGGGCATTGTTGTTTTTGCCAAGGGCGCTTCTACATAGATTGATGGAGAGGCCGTTTATAAAGCAAGATGATAGTTTGATTATCAATCATTGCATGAATTATTACAGGAATTTTAGATTGAGAGGTTTTAAGCATCTTTTACCGCAGGAGAAAAAGACGATTCTAATGGTTACTTCTTTTTTGCCTTTTCCTCTGAATATTGGCGGGCGAATTAGAATATATAATTTGGCTAAGCAATTAAGCAAGAAATACAACGTTATGCTTCTATCATTAATAGATAAGGAGGAAGAGCTTAATTGTGTGCCAGAGCTAAAAAAGGTTTTTAAGGAAGTTTTTACTGTTTTTCCAAAAAGCCCTTTAAACTTGAAATTATTCCCAGAACGATATAAATTCTCTTATAGCCAAATTCTTATTGAGAAGTTGATAGAATTGAATAATGAATATGCTATAGATTTTATCCAAATAGAATCAAATGAGCTACTTTATCTCCAGCCTTACATTGACTACACGCCAGTTGTGTATACGGAACACGATTGCAGTTCTTTATTTTATAAAAATTCATATTATAAACGTAATGGTTTTCTAGCGGATTTCTTTGATTACCTAAAAAGGGTAAGATTCCATATTCTGGCTTTATCTAAATTAAAACATATCATTGTGCTTTCAAAAGAGGATCGCAGTATTCTGCGTAGCTTCTTACCAGAAAAAAAGTTTTCTTTGATTCCTACAGGTGTTGATCTCGAGCATTTTAAATTCAGTGAAACTATCAAAAGCCGAGGCAATAGGCTTATTTATGTTGGTCATTACCCCCATTATCCTAATGAAGATGCGGTTGTTCATTTTGTTAAAAAGATATTTCCATTAATAAGAAAACATGTTCCTGATATTGAATTTCATATCGTTGGTTCTGGAGTAACAGATGCAGTAAGCAATCTTGCACATTCTAAGGGGGTAAAGGTTATTGGTGAAGTTGAAGATGTTTATGATTATCTTAGGTTTGCAGATATATTCGTTAATCCCATTAGGATTAGTTCTGGAATAAAAGGCAAAGTTCTAGAGGCAATGGCAGTAGGGTTGCCGGTTGTTTCTACTAAGATTGGTTCATCGGGCATAACTGCTTTAGGCGGCAAAGAAATAATTTTAGTTAATTCAAATATTAATTTTGCTAGGCAGGTAGTGCGTTTGGTTAAAAACAGTGAGCTTAGGCTAAAGATAGCAAAAGATGCTCGTTTATTTGTAGAGCACAACTATGACTGGCAAAGAGTTTATACAATGCTGGATTCTTTTTTTGAAGATATCTATACTTTGTCTCTTCCTGAGGAAAGAGCGAATATGGATTTGGCAAATTTAGTCAATACGCTTAATGAGAACCTGCAGGATTCTATTGATCAGGGTGATATAAGTTATGATTTTCAGAATGGACCAAAGGAACTTCATATAGAACTTGATTATCATTGTAATAGTCGTTGTATTATGTGTGATTTATGGGATTATTCTAAAAGGAATAATTCTAAAGAAGTTTTGACTAAGAACGATATAAAGAAATTGCTTGATACTTCAAATAAGCTTGAGCATATCGATACAGTTGTTTTATCAGGCGGAGAACCTTTTTTAAAAAATGATTTATTCGATATATGCAGAATTTTATTGCAAAAGTATCCGCACCTATCTTTAGGAATACTTACCAATGGTATAGATACTCAGCGGATAATAGATATATCTGTTCGTGTAAAGAATGAACTCAGGCCAGCTAATTTCTGGCTCGGCACTTCTTTAGATGGAGTAGGTCAAGTCCATGATTATGTACGAGGCAGAAAAGGAGCGTATGATGCTGTTATTGCCACAATAGCGCAGTGCCGTAAAAACAATATAGAAATTACAGCTACTTTTACTATTACAGCCGAAAATTTTGATTGTCTTTTGCCGGCAAAGAAAGTTGCTGATTCTTGTGGTATAGATTTCTATATCCAGTTTGTTGTTCCGAAACAGGAACGCAGTACCAGCGTATTTAAATTTAGCAATAAGGCGCTTTCTCGGATAGAAAAAGATTTATTTGAGTTGATCAGGCAAGAATTGGAAAAGACAGGTTTTAAAGATCAAGCATCTGCTAGTGAAATTGAAAAAAATCCAGGGCTTTTAGCAAAGATATATTATCTTTCTCATTTGAAGAAATATCAAACTGACCCCAAAAGATATTTTAGAAAGTGTGTTGCTGGATCAAGGTTTGCTATGATTGATCCGTTGGGCAGGCTTTATTTTTGCCCAGGATTAAAAAATGCAGCTATAGGTAATATTAAGAAAGAGAAGTTCGATGATTTATGGATGTCTGATAAGGCTAACAATACCAGAAAGTTTATATATAAACAACTATGTAATTGTTGGTTGGTTTGTATTGTTTTTCCGGTAATTGATAAATTTCTATTTGAGAAAGAAGAGGATGTTAAGATTGCCAATAGTAAAAACAGCTCTATCCTTAAAGTTGAAGATAAGAGAATTTCTTTTTGTAATGAGCATAAAAGTCTTCAGGAATACAATAGGAGAGTTAATAAAGATGAGTTTGATAAGGGAGAGATTATCCTAAAGTCTACACCTCGAGGTATTGGTTTGGGGGTTCATTGGAAATGCAATGCGAATTGTGTTTTTTGTCTTGGGGGGCATCCTAAATTGTTTAATATGGATACTTACAGGAAATTCTTTGAGGAAAAACTTTTTGATATCCTGCCTCGCGCTGATTATTTGAATCTCTGCGGATTTGGAGAATTGTTATTGATGCCACAATGCAATGAGTTATTAACATATTTGAATAATTCTTTACCTCACATAAATAAAATCATCACTACTAATGGTTCTACCATTACTGATGAAGTTATTGGTTATTTGACTTCCGGTAGGTATAGTCTGCAGGTTTCTATGCATGCCTCTAATCAGAAGCTGCATAATATGATTACAAACTTAAATAATTTCGATTTTATTGTTGGTCAGATAAAGAAGATGTTAAGACAACGAAAGGATAAATCTTCGCCTTCTGTCAATCTTGTGTTTGTTTTAAATACGTTTAATGTAGAGAATTTACCTGATTTTATTGAGTTTGCAGCTAGGCTTGGTGTAGATAGCGTAGTATGCAATTACATGACGATTTATTCTCAGAGTCATTTAAAATCTTCTTGCTTTTTTAAGCAAGATATCACTAATTCTATGATAGAAAAAGCTAAAGCAACTGCTTTAAAGCACAATCTAATTGTTAATTTACCAGCGATGTTTAATGAAAACAGTTATCCTCGGGTTAAATGTTCTGATCCCTGGGAATATATCTATATAGAGACTGAAGGGTCAGTTTTGCCTTGCTGTTTTGCTGGGTCACATATAAGTTATTTATATCGTGATGATTTTAAGGAGATTTGGAACGGGCAGGTTTATCAGGAATTAAGACGTTCTTTAAATAACGGCGGTCAGGCCCTATGGTGCAAGCATTGTATTAAAAATAATGCTTCAAATGTAAATAATTTGCGTTCTCACGTAAGTTTTCGAGAAGATATACAGAAGAATATCTTAGAATTCAATAAATAATAATAAACAGATTATATGAAAATTGCTTTAGTGCAGTGTCCTGGTTGGGGTAGAGATTGTCCGCCTTATGCAATGGTTTTATTAGGTGCAATTTTAAAAAAAGCAGGTCACAAAGTTGATTATCTTGATATCAATAATGCTCTTTTTTGCAGTGGACCTGATAAATATAGAAAATTTTGGGATGATAAAGATTTATATAGTTTTTGGTCATCAAAAAAAATGGTTGATGAGTTCATAAAGGACAACAAAAGGATGCTTGATTATCAGGTGGATAGGATTTTATCTTCTGGTGTAAAGATGGTAGGTTTTACAGTACAGTTTAGTTCTTTGATTCTTAGCCTTGAGTTGGCCAAACGTATAAAGCAGCAGGATAATAGCCGTATAATTGTTTTTGGCGGGCCGGATTGCTCAAGGGAGCTTCGTGGTTTGGAAATAGCCAGAAATAAGTTTGTGGATATAGTTTGTGTTGGGGAGGGGGAAGAGGTTATAGTTGATGTTGCTTCGCTTATAGAAGGGGAAAATCGATTAGAGTTTATAAAGGGAACTTTGATAAAAGCTAAGGATTCTTTTATTGATTGCGGTGATAGGAAGGTTATCAAGGGTTTAGACGATTTGCCTTTTCCGGATTATAAGGCGTTTGAGGAGGATATATCCTGTCGGCTTTATGCCCAGCCCGAACGTTTAGATATTTTTGATAGTCGGGGATGTCCGAGGCAGTGTCATTTCTGCAGCGAGTGGCAGTATTGGAAGAATTTCCGTTTTATGAGCGGAGATAAGATGTTTTCTGAGGTTTGTAATGGGGTGAAGAATTTTCCTGGTGTAGATTATTTTTATTTTATCGGATCTTTGTTAAATGGTAACCTAAAGGCGCTTTCGCGTTTTTGTGATTTAGTGATTGAACACGATTTAAATATAAGATGGGCCGGACAGGTAATTATAAGGCCGGAAATGGACAAGGAGCTGCTTCAGAAGATGAAGTTAGCTGGGTGTGAGTGGTTAAGCTATGGAGTGGAAAGCGGGTCACAGAGGGTTTTAAATAAGATGAATAAAAGGTTCAGCCTTCAAGTAGCCGAAGAGGTAATTAGGAATACTCATTTGGCAGGGATTAATCAACAGGTTAATTTTATGTTTGGTTTTCCTACGGAAACAGAAGTTGAAGCAGATGAAACAATTAATCTCTTGAAGAAAATAAGGAAAAATATCGATTCTGTATTGGCTAGCCAGTCTTTTTGTGTTATTGATAAAGGCACATATATTTATGAACACCCAGAGGAGTTTTCACTTATCGATAAGGAACACCATCTTTTTTGGGAAAGCAAAGACAACACCTATCTTATTAGGTTTAATAGATATGAGAAGTTTTGTAAAGAAGCCTTGGCTTTGGGCCTGCCTGAAACCTCAGGACTTTTGAGAAATAAACCAGATAAATGGAGTCTTTTGGGCGAGTACCATTTATACAAAAAAGATTATGAAAATGCTATAGTTTGTTTTAAGAAAGCTTTTGACAAAGAATTTTTAAAGGAAAACATCCAAGAAAAAATAAATAAGTGCCGTGATTTATTAAGTCAGGAAACACTAGTTATCGAAAAGCCGAGTTTAGTTTCGTTTGAAGTTAAAAAAGATCAAATATTGCAGGATCATTCTTTTTTAAGCGATAGGTATAAAGATATCGCGTGTTATCTTCTTAACCACGGCTTGGATTTAAAGCTGAAGAATTTTCTTTTGGTAGAGAAGGAAAAGATGCAGAGAAAAGAGGTTTTATCCGGCTATCCTTATTGGTGTGTAATTGACCCAGCGAATTACTGCAACCTTAAGTGCCCATTTTGTCCTACCGGTCAAGGACGAAACTCTCGTTTTAGATCGATCTTATCACTAGATAATTATAAACGAATCATTGAAGAGATCGGACCTTATCTTATACATATTGATTTTTGTAATTGGGGAGAACCTTTTTTAAACCCGAATATTTTCGAGATGATCAGGCTTGCTAAAGAATATGATATTGATACAAAGGTTGATTCAAATTTTAATTTACTTACAGAAAATGATTTGGATAGGTTGATAGCATCAGGTCTTGATAAGGTTATAGTATCGATTGATGGAGTTAGCGAAGAAACTTATTCAAAATATAGAGTAGGCGGTAATTATTATAAGGCAATGGATAATATGAAGAAGCTGATTGAGAAAAAAAGACGCTTGAATAGTTTAAATCCGCAGGTTCATTGGCAATTTCTGGTATTTAGGCATAATGAACATGAGATAGAACAGGCCAAAAGAATAGCCGATAATCTGGGCGTTGATCATCTAGGCATAACTAAAGCATTTATTGGTAACAAAGATTGGTTCCCTGAGAATAAAGAATATAGTAATTATCACGGTGATACTTTAAAGGATGTTGATAGCGCTAAGGATACAGCTTTGTTATTTAAGGATAGTAGTTCAAAGATTTGTTATTGGCCGTGGGAGGCGATAGCTATTAATCCTAATGGTTCAGTATCAGTCTGTTGCTCGGTAGAGGAAGAAAAAGATGATTTTGGCAATATTTTTAATCAGCCTTTTAATAAGCTATGGAATAACGATAAATACGTTTCTGCAAGAAGATTTTTGGTAAACAGAGGCAATAATGGACATAAACATTCCGAGGATAATATATGTTTTAGGTGTAAACACATAGGAATGATTAATATCAGTTTAGCTTCTATGAGCAGTTTTCAATAATAGGTAATATGGAAAAAGAAAAAAGAATAAAGTTTGTTTGGAATCTGCATTATGCCTGTAATTACAGGTGTAGTTACTGTAATTTTAATGGTAGCTGGGATGAGCTTTCAGTAAAAAATAAGAAAATTAGCAAGAATGATTGGATTAAGGCATGGGATAGGATTTATGATTTATATGGAAGCGTTGATATTCATCTTGTTGGTGGAGAGCCTTGCATATATCCTGATTTTACTGAGATTGTTTGTAGAATCTCAAAGAAGCATTTTTTAGGTCTTACTACTAATCTTTCAGTTGATTTTAAAAGGTTTGCTGACAGTGTTTCGCCGAAAAGATTTGAGTTTGGTATAGGGGCTAGTTTTCATCCGCAGTACGTTAAATTTGAAGACTTTCTAAGTAAGGTGATTGAATTGAAGAATAAAGGGTTTAAAATCTGGGTAAATTATGTTGCCTATCCGCCCCAGATTGATAAAATGAATTTTTTTAAAAGCACACTTCAAAAACACGGTATTCCTTTTGTCGTACAGCCGTTTCGTGGGACATATAATGATAAAATTTACCCTGAGGCTTATACCGATAGTGATCGGTCTATTATTAAGGATATTGCCGGTACGGATTCAAGTATTCAGCAAGACATGCAGTATCAGTTGGATCGCAAGAATACAAAAGGAGTGCTTTGTAGGGCAGGGCAGATCTTAGCACATATAGAACCCGATGGCACAGTTAAAAGATGTGGTTTGATTGAAAAGCCTATTGGTAATATATTCGATGCAAACTTTCGATTATTAGATAAACCTTTACCTTGCACTGAAGAACATTGTCCTTGTGATTATATATATTTGGTAGATTCGAATGAAAAATTAAATGAGTATTCTGCGAAAAGACAAGATAATATCTCGGAAAAAGAAGCAAGCGCACATGTGGTTGTTGATTTGATTGAAGAGGCTGAATTTTGTCTGTTTAAGCTGGAGGATTTTGATACCGCAGAGGCATTGATAAAAAAGGCACTTGCAAAAGATAAAGATAATATTTGGGGGCTAAGGGTTTTAGCTAACATTTTTAGAAGAAAAGCTGAAAGTAATAATAATGATAATCTTTTGCTTCAAAAGGCAAGAGAAGTTATTGATGATGCGTTATTTATAAGCAAAGGGGATTCATGTGTGCTTGCTGAATCAGCGCGGATTTATCTTGCGCAGAATCAATATAGAAAGGCAGATTTTGAAATTGTTAAGGCGATTAAAAAAGATTCGGAAAATACATATTTTCAGGAGGTGAATCAGAAGATAAAAGATACGGCCTTGTCTTCTATTGATAAGAATTCTTTATCCGTTTCTAATGATCATTTAGATATGATGCTTGTTTTGACTCCGGGGTGGGGTAGGGAATCGGCTCCGTTTGCTCTGGCGTCTTTGACAGGTCTTTTGAGGAAGCATAATTTTATAGTTAAATCGTTTGATATTAATAATTTTATTTTTCATAGACTTTCTTCTGATAAAAGCAGTGTACAGTTGTGGGATTGGGAGCAGTGCGGTTTTTGGGACGATCGGCCGTCTGTCGAAAATTTTATCAATAAAAATTCTATTTTAATAGATTCTATAGTTGATTCTATCCTTAAGCAAAAACCAGAGGTTATCGGTTTCTCGGTATATCTGACAACTAAAATAATGAGTCTTGAGTTTGCAAGACGCATAAAAGCAAAAAATCCTAATATTTTAATAGTGTTTGGTGGTTCGCAGTGTCGCCGAAAAGAAAACTGGAGAGAGCTTATTGAAAATGATTTTGTCGATGCAATTATTTTAGATGATGCAGAAGCAACAATTATCGATTTTTTGAATATTTTTAAGAAAGAAAAAAAGATTAAATATTGTCCTGGTCTTATTTATCGTGATGGTACTGATATTATAGATTGTGGTGATAGGTCTGTTGTTGATTTAGATGATTTGCCTTTTGCCGATTTTAGTGATTTTGATTTTAAAAGCTATAAATGCCCGCATATTATCAAAATTGCTTTTAGCCGTGGTTGTACAGAAGGTTGCGCTTATTGTAGTGCTCGTACAGTATGGCGGGGTTTTAGGACAATGAATGGAGAGAGGATTTTTAATGAGATAAAGTTTCAGGTCGAGAATTTTCATAAGAGAATGGATTATTCAATGATCCCTCATTTAATTTTCCTCGATTCTTTAATCAACGCAAATATGCTTGTATTGAAGGATTGGCTTATGCGGTTAGTGGAAGTACGCAAGGATAAAAATGGTCCGCTTTTTAATTTTATCTGGAGAGCGCAAGCGATTATACGACCGGAAATGAATGAGGAGATTATATCCTTGATCAAGGATTCAGGGTGTGTAGAGATAAATTATGGGATAGAAAGCGGTTCTGCAAAGGTCTTAAAAGATATGCGAAAAAGATATACGCCTGAGATTGCAGAAAAGGTAGTTCGTTGTATTTACAAATATGGTATACCGGCAAAAGCTAATTTTATGTTTGGTTTTCCTACCGAAACAGAAGAAGATTTTAAAGGTACACTAAATTTTATTCAAAGGAATGCCCGATTTATGACAGAGGTTTATCCTAGCAGGACATTTTGTGCTATTGAGAGATTCACTTATCTGTTTGAAAATAGGGAAAAATTCGGAATTTTACCGCAAAAGCAGGAAAACCATCTTTTTTGGCAATCGCAGAACGGAAAGAATAATTATCTTGTAAGAGTGGAAAGATATTTTGCCTTCTGTAAGCTACTTGCAAATCTTGATCATAAGCCTTTGGTGACGGGGGTTGATAATATTGAACGGGACAAGTGGCTTTCTCTCGGACAGTATTATCAGTATGAACAGGATTTTACCAAGGCGTTAGAGTGTTATGATAATTATATTAAGTTAAACGGAGTTATTGATTCAGTGGAAGAGTCTATGAATATATGCAAAGCCTATTTATCCAAAAGAGAGACGAAAATCTAATTTTTATGGATAGATATGATAATGTTTCAATAATTATAGCATTTAAGGAAGAAAACGATTCCATTAAACAGGTTGTAAATGGTCTTGATGGTTTTAATTCCGAAAAGATTTTAATTGGAAAAGGTTTTTCTAAAGAAACACTTATGTTTTTGCAATCAAAAGGTGCAAAAGTTCATATTGTTGATGACCGGGGAAAAGGGCATGCTCTTCGCATTGGAGCAAAGATTGCTACTCGTGATATTCTGCTTTTTATTGACGCTGATGGTTCGCATATTCCTAGCGAAATCCCTTCTCTTGTAAGCCCGATTCTGGAGAATAAGGTTTCTTTGGTGGTTGCTTCTCGAGTATTAGGCCATAGCGAAGAGTATCATAATAATACAATTGAGAAAATAAGACTTTTTGGTAACGTGATTGCAACAGGTATTATTAATTTTAGATGGAGTATCAGGTTGACTGATTCACAAAATGGTTTTCGGGCGATTAAAAGAAATGTTTTTCAGAAACTTGATTTAAGAGAAGACGAATTTGCCATTGAGCAGGAAATGATTATGAAGTGCTTACGGATGAAAGAAAAGGTTTTGGAAGTGCCTAGCCATGAATTGCGTAGGGTATCAGGTTGTTCGAAGTTGAATACAATCACTATGTTACCCAAGTACATTTTTTGCCTGATTAAAAACATCATATGATACGGACTATTCATTTATTAAAAAGCATAACTCTTTCTAATTTTTTAAGATTAAAATACCCTTATAAACTTACTTATGCCGTAACTTACAGGTGTAATTTGAAATGTAAGATGTGCGCTATATGGAAAAAAGATTTATCTCAAGAACTATCTCTTGATGAAATTAACCGGTTTTTTAACAAATCGGGATTTTTTTCATGGATTGATCTTACTGGAGGAGAGATTTTTTTAAGGGAAGATATATTTGATATATTAAGCATAATTTTAAATAATTGTTCTCGATTGAAGATAATCCATTTTCCAACTAATGGACAGTTTCCCGAAGAAGCTCTGAAGTTTTTAATGATTGTTAATAAAACTAAAGGTGTTGTTCCCGTTGTGACTGTGAGTATTGATGGTGAGGAAGCTTTAAGCGATGACATAAGAGGGGTTAAAGGAGCTTGGAGAAACGCAGTAAACACTTTCAAAATTATCAAAGAATCAGGTTGTTCTTTTTGTTCGTTTGGCATTACTATCTCCCGCTATAATGTTCATTATTTAAGCCTTGAGCGTATTATATCTCAGGTTGTTAAAATTTATCCTGATATAGATAAGTCTGATTTTCATTTTAACATTGCCCATTCATCTGAACATTATTACAGCAATCCATCAGAGGAAAATATGTTTAATGATTCTTATAGAGTTAAATTGTCTAATTTGTTACTTTTGAATAACAAAAACAGAATAAAAGGATTTTTACAAAATAATTATCTTTCTGGAATTAACAAGATTCTTAGAAATGGTGAATTTATGCCTTGCCAATCTCTTTCTGGTACATGTTTTTTAAATCCAGAGGGGTATTTGTATCCTTGTTCTATATATAATAGAAGATTATCACATATTCAAGAGATTGATTATGATGTGAGGCAGTATTGGGAAAATAAAGATTTAATTTGCTTATATAGGGATTTACAGTCTGGTAAGTGCCCCAAGTGCTGGACACCATGTGAAGCTTTCCCTAGCATATTAGGATCTATATTAAGAAAACCGAGTAATATTAAAAAAAATATATTATGCAGACAAAGCGAATAGCTAAATTTTATCCTTTAATACTATTTATTTTATTTCTCTCTGTTTATTTAACTACTTTTACTCAGACCCACCGTTGTTTTAACCAGGATGGTCTTGAGAATATGCAGTTTATCTCCAGCGAAGACTTTCAAATTTTCAATGCGCGTGATATAGGTTATCGGATTACCGGTAGGTTTATATATGATGTATTTAAATTGTTAGGATGGCAGGGTTCAGCAATGATTCCACTGCAATCCTTGAGTGCTTTTTTTGGGGCTATAGCAGTGGTATGTATTTACCTTATTATATTTAAAATAATTAATAACTATAGTTTAGCTTTTATAATTTCATTATTTTTTGGTTTTTCTCACTCATTCTGGTTTTTCAGTACTGAAGCAACAGGCAGGATATACTGTCTATTCTTTGGTTTGCTGTCATTGTTATTTTTGTTTTATAGGTTTAATTTTAAACAGAGCTATATTTATTTGATGGTTTTTTCTTTCTCCGTATCTTCTGTTATAGATTCATCTTCGCTTTTGTTTTTGCCTTTGTTAATCTTAGGAATAATTCTGATTAACGAAAATAGAAAACAGAGCTATAAGGACGCATTAATATTTGCTGCTTTTTCTCTTGCGATAATGGCGGTTTTTCATCTAGCGTTATATACTATTAAATATAGCTCTATATCTTTAAGTGGGTTGTTTGGTTTTATTTTTAATAAGTCTCCCTCTAAAGGATTAAGTTTTTCAAAGATGTTTTTTACTGCATGGGAATCACTCATCGCTAATGGCAACATTCATTCTGATTCGATAAGATTAATGTTTTTTCCTGGAAATATTTTAGAGCTTCATAGAGGTTTTATTGTTTTTTTCTCAGCTTTAGCAGGATTTATTATTATTAGTTTAGTGTTTTTAAGAAAAAAGGTAAGTTTTTTTCATCGTAAGATTATTATATGGATGTTACTTTTTTTATTTCTGCCCTTACCTTTTTTTGCTTATCAAGAGGCAAACGCTTTAGAATATTATATTATCAGTTTGGTGCCTTTTTGGATAATCGTTGCTGTAGTTTGCTACTATTTAATTAAAAGGTTTAGGGTAATCAACTATTTACTGCCTGTTGTTTTGGTTGTTTTTGTTTTTAATAATTTTTTATTCAGTATTTTTCCTCGCACAGACGCTAGAAATAGCTTTTACTACCCGCATTATAAATATCTAAAAAAAGATTTTAATTCTCAGGAGTTAACTATTGTGTTTACATTTGATTACATTTTTAGTCTTAATATGCGAATAATTGATTCGAGGCTAAAAACAAACATTCACAAACAAGCTATTTTCATCGATAATTACAGCAAGATAAACGATAAATACTATGAATATTTGCTTAAAGAAGTCGCTGCGTACGATAAGGTAAAGATTGTTTTTCTTTTATGCTCGCCAGTGAAATCGCCAGATAGAATAAAGGTAATTAATGATCAAATAAATAGATACAAGTATATTTACTCAGATTTTATTTTTGATGTTGTTTTATTGAATAGGTGTCCGTGGATAAGCGAATATATTGGAAGATACGTCGACTTTCAAGAATTTCTATTAGGGATTGGTAATTTAGGATTTAAACCATTGTTTATGAGTGAGGGTCCATTTGAAGATATTGTTAGTATAGAGTTCAGAAAGTAAAGCCGATATTTCAGAAGAATCAGTAAAGGGATGATTAAAAAGATGAATTTAGTAAAGTATGCCGAGATTATTGTGAATAATCAAAAGATTAATGAATCGGAATTTCGAAAAGGCAGAATAACGCTTAAATCTTATCCGCCAAATGTCTTTATGCAGCTCGATGGACCTTGTAACCATAATTGCATATTTTGTTCTCGCCCTGAAAAATATGATTATTTTAATTTAGAAGAATTTAAGAAGCGTTTTGTTGATATTATGCCAGTTTTTTTAAATGCAAAAATGATTTATCTTACAGGCGCAGGAGAATTTTTAATGCTTCCTGATAGTCTAGATATAATTAAATTCTTTGATAATAATTTTCCCGCCTCTGGCAAAAGCTTTGCTACAAATGCAACATGTTTTAATAACTATATTTTTAATTATTTAGAAAGCATCAAGAGTAATTTTAGTATTCAGGTGTCTTTGCATGCTAGTAACGCTGAGTTACATAAAAAACTAGTTGGTAGATATGATTTTGATCAAACTATTCAAAATTTAAGTAGATTATTGGCTATTTCGGAAAATAACCGTAATTTGGATGTTTATGCCATGTTTGTTTTAAATACGCTTAATATTTCGGATTTGCCTGAATTTGTAAAGCTGTGTAGTTCTATGGGTATAAGAAAAGTGTGTTGTAATTATAATTCTGTTTATAGATTGGATCAGAAAAAACTTTCTTTATTTTTTAATCAGGCAAAAGCTAACGATGTTCTTAATTCAGTGCGTTCTTTAGCTTCAGATCTTTCTATTGAGATTAATTTACCTCCTTTATTTGCGAAAGATAATTCCTATTACAAATTCTGTAAGGATTATTGCAGTGATCCTTGGTATCAGATAATGCTTAATTTCAAGGGAGAAGTTATGCCTTGCTGTTTATTTGAGGGGGTTGCTCCGGGGAATATACTGGAACAAGGGTTTAAAAAGATTTGGAATGGGGAAGTTTATAAAGCGTTGAGGGAATCAATACTCAATAAGAAAAAAGCTATTTATTGTAATTATTGCATAGAAAACAATCCGGAATCTGTGAATCATATCAAATCTCATTTGATAATTCGAGGAAAGAACAAACAAGAACTTCAGGAATTTCTTAAGCCAGAGTTTGATACGAGAGTTACTATTGATGAAAATAAAATGATTCAATTTGTTTGGCGTTTGAACTACGAATGCAATTTTAATTGTCCTTATTGTTCAGTGATGTATTGGGGCGAAGAAAAAATTACCAGAAAAGACAAAACAGTGTTTTTATCAGTCGATGAATGGATTGAGCATTGGGAAAAGATATACGATATATACGGAAGTGTGGAGATTCATATTGTAGGTGGAGAGCCAACTATTTATCCAGGGTTTTTTAAATTGGTGGAAAGATTATCTAAAAAGCATTATTTCGGTTTTGATACTAATCTTTCTGCTGATTTTACAGATTTTATAAAAACTATTCCTCCTGAAAGAGTTAGTTTTGGTATTGGGGCAAGTTTTCATCCTACGCAGACCAAATTCGAAGATTTCATAAATAAGGTTGATAGGTTAGCAAGGGCAAATTTTAAGATATGGATAAATTATGTAGCATATCCTGAGCAATTAAACGAAATAGCTTATTATAAAAACGAGGTAGAAAAAAGAGGGTATCATTTTGTGATGCAACCTTTTTGCGGTAAATACAAAGATAAAATCTATCCTAAGGAATATATAGATAATGAAAAAAACATAATGAGAGGTCTTGCAAAAGGTAATAGCGTTCTAGAAGAGAATATGCAGTATCAGCTTGAGCAGAAGATAGTAAAAGGTAAGCTTTGTTATGCAGGTATGAAGTTTGCTTTTATACATGCAGACGGTACTATAAAAAGATGCGGCGAGGGGCCAAGTCCTGCTATTGGTAATTTTTTCGATAAAGAGTTTAGGCTTTTTGATAAGCCGTTGCCCTGTGATTGTGATACATGCTATTGTGAGTTTAAATGGTTGGTGGAGAATGAAAGAAAGACCACGCAGCAAGAAGAAAATAAGAGCTTAATTGTAAAGCAAGTCAAGAATAGTGATTTTGGAGATAAATTCAAGAAGATCAATAGATTAATTATGGATGATGAGTTAGATGAGTCAAAAAAAATTGCTAGAGAGGTTTTGGATTGTGATAAAGACAACGGTAATGGTTTTAGTGTTATGGCAAAAATATACCGTATGAAAGCACAGTCGATAGATTTGGTTTCGGCTAGGGAAGATTATGCTTATTTAGCCAAGTCTAATATAAAACGGGCATTGGAATATGACCCTGATGATTTATCTGCACAGTTGGAAGCTATTCGTATTTTTATTATCGATAAGGACGTAATTGCAGCAAAAAAGATTTTTGATAATATAATGATTAAATATCCAGAATCTGAAGAGGCACATGCACTGGTTAAAAGAATAGAGCATTTAAATAGAGAACTTCATAGAAGTCATCAAGCTGTTGAGATTTTTCGTAAAGAAAAGAATATTTTTTCAAGAATAAAATCAAAGGTAATAGCAAAAGATATGAGATTTTCTTATCGAGTTATTTTCGATTGGGATATGCATTATGATTGTAATTATAGTTGCTCATATTGTTACTATAAAAATAAATGGAATGAGTTATCGTTAAAAAACATATATCCTGGTAACAGTAAACTAATACGGATATGGAGTAATATTTATGATACTTTCGGTAAGTGTTTTATAAGACTTAATGGTAGAGAACCAAGTGTGTACCCTGATTTTTTCAATCTTATAAAAGGTCTTTCTTTAAAACATACATTGGAATTAAATACGAATCTGTTTTTTGATTTTGAAAGATTGATAGAGACGGTTGCTCCTGAAAACGTAAGTATTAAAGCAATTTTCCATAAAGAAAATGTGAGTTTAGAATCATTTTTGAATAAGGCAAGTTATCTTAACAGGCATGGTTTCCAGGTAAGCGTTGTTTGTTTGGCTCATCCGGATAATTTAAATGAACTTTATAGGATAAAACAAGCCGTAGAAGATATTAATCTTACTTTTCTGATTGAACCGTTTCAAGGAGTATATAAAGAATTAGAATATCCCCATGGGTATTCTTTTGAACAAATGAGAATTATTTCGGATATAGTAGCTTTTTCACCTGTGAATAAACTTATTTTCGAGCCAATTCTTAGGAAAGAAAAGATAATAAATAATGATAGGCGGTTATGCAGGATGGGCCAGCTTTATGTAAAGGTTTTTTCTGATGGTGAGATATATCGCTGTAGAGATAATTTATCAGAGAAAATCGGTAATCTTTACAATGATGATAATCTTTTTGTTTGGAACGAACCTAGATATTGTGACAAGAAAAGCTGTTCTTATTGGAATGCAATGATTGTAGGTAAAGAAAAGAAATGGATTCGATATTGGAGATAAAAACTGATAGTTCTAGGGTATTTTTGTATAGAAGAAATGTTTTTTTGCCTATATTATTTGTTTTTTTAATCGTAGTTTTACATGCTGCTGTTAATTATTTTATTCTTGTCAGAAGTAGGTTTTGCTTATTAGGCGATTCAGCATTCCATTATTCGGAATCGTTTGTTTTTTTTAATCAGTTAAAACAATTCTTTAAAGCAGGCGATTTTATAGATTTTTTTAGAGATTATACAGCGATTGGTAGTAATTATCGTACACCCTTTTTAATGCTTGCAACAATCCCGTTTTATTTTATTTTTGGCGTTAGTCAGACCACTGCAATAATGTCTAATATGTTATTTTTTTTAGTGTTAGTTTCATCTGTTTACGGAATTGCCAGAATTTTATATAACCAAAAAACAGCTATTTTAGCAAGTTTAATTGTTTCGGTATTGCCGGGAATTTTTTCTCAATCGAGAATATTCTTGCAAGATTTAGCTTTATCCGCAATGGTTGCATTATCTTTTTATCTTTTAATAAAATCAGACAATTTTAAGAATTTCAGGATTAGTTTAATTTTTGGTGTTATTTTTGGTTTAGGGTTACTTACAAAATGGTCTTATCCAATTTTTATGATTTTACCAATGCTGTTTATGGTTGATTGGAGAAGGGTAGTTGTAAAGAATCTATTTTTAGGGTTATCGATTGGGTTGTTAATTGCCTCGAGCTGGTATATACCAAATTTATCCAATATAATCTTAAGATTGCCAAAATCGGCTTTTTCTATTTTAAACGTCAACAACGATAGATGGTATTATTATTTAGAGACTCTTTATGACTATCAGTTGTTACCTGTTTATTTTGCATTGCTTATATCTGGTATCACGTTTTTAGTTTTAAAAAAGGAATTTATTTTCCCATTGTTTGTGATTTTTCCAATTGTTTTGTTTTCTTTTTCTCACAATAAAGATGCACGTTTTATTCTGCCAGTTTTTTTCGTCATTGCGATTATAATTGCCCGTTTTATAGTTTGGTTTGATAGAGAGCAGATATTGGTTAAGATTATAATTATTTTTTCATTAGTGCAGTTTATAGCTATTTGTTTTTTTCCAACCAAGACGCCTTGGATTAAGAAAATTATAAATGTTAATCGTGTGTATCCAGATAATATGCAGGGCCTTTATTTTGCTACAGATAGAGGAGATTGGAAGACAACACAGATTTTTGAAACGTTATCAGTGCACCTAAGTGATGATGCAGATAAAAAATATCAGGTTTTATCTATTCCCGCTTTGCCTGGTTTGCATTCACCGTTAATTATAGCGTCAGCAAAGGAGGCTTTGTCTGTTGAATTTATTTGTCCTGCTGAGTTTGATCAGAGCTTAATAGATCAAGAAATAGATTTTGATAAAATTATTCATGATTCAGATTTTGTCATTACAAAAACCGGATATATGGGTATTTCATTCATAAAAGGCTTTTTGAATGAAACGAATAAGGCTTTTCTAAGGCACAAGCACGAATTTATAGTTTTAAAAACATTCAGCTTAGAACATGTTCCAGGAAGCGATATTGATGATTCTGTAGTATATCTTTATAAAAGGATTGATAAAAATTGATTATTTTTAAAAGAGCCTTAGGAAGTCTTATTTGTATAATTTTGGGTTTAGTTGCTGCAGTATTGATAGCCGAATTTATATTAAGGATTGTGCCTGTATGTAAAGAAAAGTATTCTTTCGATAAGTATGTTAATAGATTTGTTCCCATTGTTTCCTCAGATGACCTTGGTTCTTTATATAGGTTCTCTTCTTCTTTAGGTTATGAAAGAGTTCCTGATAGAGAAAGGGGTGTAAATTCTTTTGGGTTTATCGGAGAAGAAATCCAGCTAAAGAAAAAATACGGTGTATTTCGCATTATGGTTTTAGGAGACTCGTTAGCAGAACAGAATTTTTTTGTAGATTATTTGAGAAAGTTTATCAATGATAGAAGTCTTAAAGAAACAGTTGAGATAATTAATGCCGGCGTAGGCGGATACAACGTATGGCATTATTACCGGTATGTAACCAGCAAGGCTTTGAAGTTTAAGCCGGATGCGATTTTACTTAGTCTATGCCTTAATGATTTTCATCCAGATGTACATGCTTTTTATGGACAAGAGGGAGAGATTATTGAATTTAATATTGAATCTTTTGAAACAAAGAAGATCCTATTATTTAGCTACAGTTTTTTTAAGAATTCTTTTGTTTATCGAGCATTAATAATTACTTTAGAAGAAATTTTATCAAAGTCTAGCGATAAGTCAGCGTTAGATAATGTTAAAAACTTTGCTTATGCCAATGAAGGTTTGTTTTTTATGAAGAAGATCAAACAGGTTTGCGATAGAAATAATATTGCTTTAGTTTGTTTTATTTGGCCTTATTTTATGCCTAATTCTGAATATAGTAATCTTCAGATGTATGAATATAATGATATGGTTAAGATCTTGGATTATTTAAGTATTGATTATTTAGACCTGCACAAATTATTCCCAGATAATAAAAGAAAAAATTTAAGGCTTAGAGAGGTTGATTATATTCATCCTAATGCAGAAGCACATAAATCGGTTGCTTTAAGTATATTGCCAACAGTAGAGCAATTAATAATATCTGAGAGGAACAATGATTAATTGCATTAATATTGTTAAAAGAATCGGAAGATTTTTTATAAAATTGCAACAGCAAAACGACGATTGCTTGAGTCAGAAAATTTTGTTAGTAGATAGTCCTCAGGTTTGGTTAGGTCATTTGAATTCCGCGATCATAAGGACAAAAAAGATTTTTCCCAATGGCAATATCTTTGTTTTGACTAATTTTGAAAGAAAGACAAGCTTAGAAGCGGAATTCGATGATTTAAGCTATATTCTTTTTGGACAAAATAATTGCCGTAGTATAGGGAATCTTATTAAACTAATTAGGGCGAAAAAATATAATTTTGATTTTGTTTTGTTGATTTCTTTAGATTTTACGTTTATTGCCGCAAGCCTTATTTGTTTAAAGAAGATAATTTATTTATATAATCAGTGGGGACAGTGGTGGAAGGTAAGTTTTAGAGATGCATTGTTTATGTTTAAAAGAGCTTACTATGTTAAGAAAAAAAAGTCAATTTTAATAGAGTTTATTAGTAGAGTGGGTTTATTTTTTGTTTGCATCAGGAAAATAAATGAAGATGATCTGTGCAAAAGTTATTTCTTAAGACCTGATAAAAAAACAGTTTTTAAAGATATAGAATGCGCGATAAACAAAATTAAGCTGTATTCGCCTTATTCTAAGGTTTATTGTGAAGCAATTAAATATAAAAAGAATATATTAGAAATTCATCCTGATATCATTTTTGTTGATAAAAATACAAGGAAAAGCTTTCTTAAGGATGCAAGTAACATAATAGTTTTTAGCCTAAGTTTACCTATTATTTTTGATAGTTTTATTTCCAAAAAGAGCCGATTGCTGTTATTTAACCGTTGGCATCAATGGTGGAAGATTAGTTTTAAAAATTTAAGGGATTATTTGATTTCTCTTTTATCATTTCTGGGGGATGTTTTTATTTTTATCTTTCTTATTATGAGAGTAAGTATTATTTTTCTAAAAAGGATGTTTTTTACAGTCGACTATATTAATGAGGAGTAAAGATGGTTAATAATGTAAGGCAATTTAGTTCAGATAAGATCCTTAAACACCTAGACAGGGTAGTTGATTGGTTTAATGGTAATAATCCTTATCCTGTTACGGTTGAACTTGATTTAACAAACGTTTGTAATCATAAATGTCCTGCTTGTACGGGTTGGGTTAAGAAGCAAAGAGATTTATCTATGTTGCCAGTTAATTTGACAAAAAAAATTATTAATCAGTTGGCTTACGTAAAGATACGTGGACTAATTTTTACCGGTGGTGGTGAGCCATTATGCTATCCTCATGTCAGAGAGATTCTTAACTATGCAGCTAAGGAGAATTTTGATATTGCTTTTATAACGAATGGTTCTTTGTTGAATAAGGAAATAGCAGATCAGCTATTAAGAGTTTGTACTTGGGTTAGGGTTTCTCTTGATGCAGCCACACCAATGGTTTTTAGGAAAACACACGGTCTAGATAGAAAGAACTTTTTAACGGTAACTGAGAATATAAGATTATTAGCTAAAAGGAAAAAAGAGCTTAAAAGCAATACTGCGGTAGGAGTTGGTTTTTTAACATGTCAATATTCAAAAGGGCAAATGTATAAAGCTACTCTTCTTTGTAAGTCGTTAGGTGTTGACTACATACAATTTCGTCCAATGCAGATTGTTTCAGAAGGTAGATTAACTTACGATTTAATGAATATAGATAGGCAGTTAGTTAAATGTATGGAAGAAGAAACAGCAAATTTTAAGGTTCTTTATTCAAAACATAAATATGAAATGATGAAAGAACCAAAATTCGGTAGATATTATAAGAAATGTTTCGGTCAACAGTTTGCAACTGTCATCTCGGCTGATGCAAAAATGTATGTTTGCTGTCATATGCGAGGTAATAATAAATATTGTATCGGAGATTTGCATAAAAGTTCATTCAAGAAGATCTGGAATTCTAATAAAAGGAAAAAAGTTGTTGAGTCTATTGATTTTAAAGATTGTGTACCTTTATGTCGTGACAATACATTCAATCAGGTGCTTTGGAATATTAAAGAAAAACGAGAACACGTTAATTTTTTATAACTAATGATAGATACTTCTATAATTATTTTGACTAAAAACGCTCAGAAAACTATTTTTCGATTGTTACAGTCAATTTTCAATCAGGATATTGATGCGTCTTTTGAAGTTATCTGTTTGGACAGTGAATCAACAGATACTACATTGGAGATTATAGATAAGTTTCCCGTAAGGTTAGTGAGTGTTAGCCGTAATGAATTTAACCATGGGCTTACACGTAATCTGGGAATGATGAATTCAAAAGGTGAAAATGTGTTTTTCTTAACTCAAGATGCTATCCCTATAGGAAAAGATTGGATGAGATATATTTTAAATATGGTTAATTCTGATAGTTCTATTGCGGGAGTTTATTGTGATCAGGTATTAAACGATAATGTATCCTTTTTTGAGTGTTGGCAACTTAGTAACTATCTGCCTGAAAACAGCCGGATTAGTTTTATAGACGATAAAGATTATTATAATACTATTTCACCAAAGGAAAGATTAGAATTCTGCCGGTTTGATAATGTTTGTTCGTGCATTAGAAGATCAGTTTGGACGAAAGTGCCTTTTAGAAAAATGAGTTTTGGCGAAGATTTAGATTGGGGCAAGAGAATTATTGAGACAGGCCTTAAGATTGCTTTTTGTAAAGAAGCAAAGGTTTTGCATTTACACAGTTATTCTTTAATTGGGATACTTACTAGGTCTTTTTATACTTACAGATTATATAATTCGCTTTTTGGCTTTAAGCCATTTTATTCCTTAAAAGATTTATTTATTAATATGGTTATTTTTCCAATTAAGGCTGTAAGGCGCTATTTAAACACAAATAAAAAACTTTTTTTGAAGATAATAAATATACCTTTTATAGGCCTTTTTTCATTAATATTAGTTTTTGGACAATATTTAGGTTCGATTAAAAATGATGAAGATATTATTCATAGTACATAATTTTTTGCCTTATTCATTTGCAGGAACAGAAGTGTATGCCTATAACCTTGCTAAAGAGTTGGCGAAAAAACATGAAGTTTTTATCTTTCATAGGGTAAATGATTCTTCAATAGCCGAATATGAACTCAGCAAAGATTATTTTGATGGGTTGACTGTTTTTAAGATGAACAATACCTGCAGGAGTTATAATTCGTTTGAGGATCTTTATTTTAATAAGAACATAGAGAAGGTATTTTTAAATGTTTTTGAACAGGTTAGGCCTGATATTGTGCATATACAGCATTTACTTTTTTTATCAGTTGGAATAATTAACTTAATTAAAAAAAGCAATATTCCAATTGCGCTGACAGTTAACGATTATTGGTTGCTGTGTCCTCAGGGGCAATTATTAAAGAAAGATTTAACTAATTGCAGCAACGTAAATAATTTGGAATGTATTAGTTGTATAAACGGATTGATAAACATAAAAGAAGGTGTTCTTAGGCGTTATTATTTTTTACGAAAAGTTTTGCCATCTTTTTTACTAAAATTAATGCGTAAAGTTTATCTTTTTCTTCAAGGACAAGATTTACCGGCTGCATTAGATAAGGTATCTAAGAGACAGGAATTTATAAAAAATGCACTATCTAATGTTGATTGTTTTATATTTCCGTCAAAGTATGTTTTAGATAAGTTCAATAAACATAAAATAGAAGGAACGAGATGCTTGCTATCAAATTACGGTATTAATAAAAAAGGCTTAAAAGGATTAGTTAAAAAAGTTTCTAGTGTTCTCAGGTTTGGTTTTATTGGTTCTATCCATCCGGCAAAGGGATTGCATGTGTTGCTAGAAGCTTTTAAGAATATAACGGATGATGAGATAGAGCTAAAAATATACGGTAAGGATATAAGTTATTCTGGATTTGAAGATTATTCTAAACGTTTAAAGTTAAGGTTTAAAAAAGATAATATTCATTTTTTGGGTAGTTTTGACAATAGGCAGATTGTAGATATTTTATCCGAAATTGATATATTAGTTTTTCCTTCGATTTGGCAGGAAAATTATCCACTGACTATACTGGAAGCTCTGTCTGTTAACATTCCGGTAATTGCTTCAAGAATTGGAGGTATACCCGAAGTCATAAGAGATGGCGATAACGGTATTTTATTTACGCCGAATGATCATAATGATCTATTAAGGTGCCTGAAGATGTTTATAAATGATAGAGCGCTTATAAAAAGGTTTGCAAATAGTTCATCTAGTGTAAAAGCTATTGAAGAGGATGCTGTTGAGCTGGAAGAAGTTTATAGTTCGTTAAATTAACCTGAGGTTATTTCTTGATAAAGAAAATTATAATTAGATTTGGTTTAATTCTTCTCGGTATTTTCTTAAGCTTAGTTTTAGTTGAGGGAGCGCTCAGACTCTCAGGATTCATTTATCAATTTAATCAACAACGGCATAACCGTATTAAATATGAGCTTGATAGCGACTATAAGATTATCTGTATAGGAGAATCAACCACGGCATTAGGCGGTAGTATTCATTCATATCCAGCTCAGTTAGAGCAGGTTCTTAATGATAAACAGAATAAATTAAAATTTACGGTTATTAATAAAGGAATTTGCGGGACTAATAGCTCTTATTTGGTTGCTTCAGTTGGAGAAATTATAGATGAGTATAAACCGGATATGGTTATTTCTATGATGGGAATTAATGATATCTGTGATCCGATTACTAGAGAAAATGTCTCATTATCTTTAAAAAACGGTTTTTTAAATAATATGAGGATTTACAAATTAATAAAACTAATTTTTGCTAGAATTAAAGATTCTTATAAAAAGGATAAATTTATTGATTTAGAATTATCTTCGTTCAGTGAAGATGTTAACTATATGTTAACGCAAGAAAAAAAATCTAGTTTTACAGATAAAGATAACGATATTCCTAATGAAGAAGAATCTTATTATCTTGATTTGGGTTTTGAATATTATGAATCGGACGATTTTATTAATTCAATTAAGATGTTTCAGAAGGCCAGCAATATTAGTCCAGAGAATGATAAGATATATGTATACTTAGCAGAAGCATATAGGGAGATTTTAGATTTCGAAAATGTTTTTAAGGTTTTAGGTAAAGCTTTAAGCCTTAATCCATATAACGATGATGCGTATATAGAGTTAGGATGGTCTATCGCTCAGTTAGGAAACATTCAAAAGTCTTTTGAAATGTTTAAAAAAGCCTTTCAGATTAATCCTGAAAATGACGAAGCTTGTATTATGCTTGGGTATTATTGTTTAAAGAAAAATGATAAAGAGAATGCCGATATTTTTTTTAAGAAAGCTAAAGAATTAACCTTTGGTACTGATGAGGCGTATGTAAAAATCGCTGATATGTATATAGAGTTAGGTGATTACGATAATGCAGTTGTTATGTTAGAAAAGGCTTTATCGATCAATTCGAATAATCCAAATAGTTATATTGAGTTGGGTAAGATATTTTTAAATGGAGATTACAAAAAGGCTGCTTCTTTGTTTAAGCAAGCTATTCAGATTGACCCTAAAAATGATGAAGCCTTTCAGGGTCTTGGTTGGACTTATAGAAAATTAGGCAAGTTGAATATGGCTGAAAATTGTTTTTTGAAAGCCATAGTACATAATCCTTATTCTGCGCATAGTTACTATTCTCTAGCTACAATATATGTTTTACTTGATGAAATTAGTTTAGCGGAGGAAATGTATCTAAAATCGATAAATCTTTCAACTTCCGAGCCTTATTTTATTGTTGAATTGGCTGAGTTTTATTTATCAAAGGAAGAATATTCTAAAGCAGAGAAGTTGCTTAAGGATATGATTAATTCCGGAAAATCAAATGGGAAGATAAAGTCTCTTTATGAGTTTGCTAAAAATGGTTCCCTAAGTGATGTTGAGTCGTTACCGATAAGTTTTAATACAGAGGTTAATTCTGATTTTCCCGATATTACCGAGTATAATTACAATAAGCTTTATGAATTATTAAAGAAAAAGAATATTAAGTTGGTGGTTGTTCAATATCCAATGAGGAATATATGGCCTTTAAAGATGATGTTTGAAGATAAAGAAGTTCTATTTGTTGATAATGAAAAGCCTTTTAAAGATGTTGTTAAAAAAGATGGCTATTGGCAATATTTTAATGATATATTTGGTGGTAATTTTGGTCATTGTACAGAAAAAGGCAACCGGTTATTGGCAGAGAATATCGCTGATGTAGTGATTAGATATTTTAATAGAGAGTAGTTTGCTCATAGAGAAAGGAGATTTAATGGAAAGAACACTTAAGAAAGTAAATAATCTTGGTTTTATATTGCTTTCTATTATGTTTATTTGGATTTCTTTATTTGCGCCGCTTTTTTTCGAATCAATCATGTTGTATTTTTTAGTAATTATAGCTACAGTACTATTCATTTTAATGTATATAAAAAATAATCTTAAAATAATATTTTCTTTTGAAGATTTGTTTTTTCTTTTATTTTTTGTATTTTTATCTATGGGTATTGCAACAGCAATTGATAAAACAATAGCCTTACGTTATTTTATGTTATTTGCGTTGCCGGTTCCGTTTATATATCTATTTGCTAAGATATCTTTCGATAAGAGCTACGGAATATTTTTATTCAGGATTATAAGTTGTTTGGGCTTTTTGGTAGTTGTTTATGGATTAATTGAGTTCTTTTTTAAAGTAAATCCTGTTTTTGAGTTAAATGATTCTTTGTACAGTTTTTATTATGGAATTTTTTCCGGTAAAAGAATGCTTTCTTTGCATATGCATCCTACTCCTTTAGCAACTTATCTAGTAGCCATCTTGCCTGTTTCTTTTGGTTTATTGATAAAAGAGAGTAAGCGTATTTATAAGGTTTTAGCAGGCATAAATTGTTTATTTATATTGTGTGCTATCGTACTGACTTTTTCAAGAGGAGGGTTATTGGGTTGTTTGGTTTCTCTTGTTTTGGTCATAGTTGCATTACGTAAAAGTATAAATAAAAAATTCCTATCAATATTAATTATATGTATCGTTATGATTATTGTTACAGTCCTCGTAATGGATAGTTTAAATTTGTCCACAATAAATAGATTTTCAGTTGAAAGTTTAATTCATCCTCATTCCTACATGGCTAAAATAAACCGTACTATAAAGGGTTTTAATATGTTTAAAGCGCATCCTTTTTTAGGAATAGGATTAGGTCAGTACAGGGTTCTGTTTGATAAATTTTGTCCATTCATAAGCACAAATTACGATGGTAAAGTAGCTGATCTTATGTTTGTTACTATATTGACAGAATTGGGGATATTTGGCTTTTTAAGTTTTATTGCTTTTTTGATTATAATTTATAATAAGTCGATAAAATCTCTTAAAGGCAAAATGAGCGCAAACCAAAAATTCATGATTGCAGTATTATTGGCTGGGCTTTCAGGAATTATCGTTACTTTCCTGACTTATGATGTGCTTTATTGGTTTACGCCTGCTGCATTATTTTGGATTTATTGTGCGTTTTTATCCGTGCTATCCAAAAGGTCAAAATAAAAAAACATTATGCTTGGAATTAATATCGCAGTGTTAACTAAACAGCAAATTGTTCAAAAGCTTATTGAATTCTCCAGGCCGCCAATGGTGAATACGGTTTTTTATTTAAACGCTCATTGTATTAATCTTGCTTCTGTAGATGCAGATTATCGTAAGATATTAATTAATAGCGATATTGTTTACTCAGGGGGATTTGGTGTAGTGTGGGCATCAAGTTTTTTGGGTAAATCACTGCCAGAGAGAGTCAACATTTTGGATTTTTTTGACGAGTTAACTAGTCATTTGATTGAGAATAAGACTAAGGTTTATTTGCTTGGTGATGAAGATATTGTTATTAAAGCCTGCGAACTTGAATTAAAGGGAAAAGGAATAAATATAGTTGGTTGTCATAGTGGTTTTTTTGGCGATGGCGAAGAAAAATCCATTATTGAGAACATTAATCGGTTATCTCCTGATATTTTAATGGTTGGTATGGGCGTTCCAAGACAAGAAAAATGGATTAGTAGAAATAAATCCAAAATTAAGGCGAATTTAATATGGGGTGTTGGTGGTGCATTCTGTTGGCTTTCTGGAAAACGTAAGAGAGCCCCACGCTGGATGATAAATAGTGGTTTTGAGTGGTTCTATAGGTTAATGCAGGAGCCAAAAAGGCTACGGAGCCGTTATGTATTCGGCAATATTGTGTTTCTTTCCAGAGTTTTATTCTGGAAAATAAGAAGAATTGATTAAAATGAATAGGAAGTTTAAGATAATTTTATTTTTATTCTTAATGATTGATTTAGCGATAATTTTTTTATTATTTAACTCGCGGAGCTTTTCGCATTTAGCAATATGGAATATTGAGGAATCATTGTCACAAAAAGATTTTAATTGGTTCAAGGAAACGCCTGCTCCAAAATCTTATGTTATTCCGGATAAAGAAAAGCTTAGCTATTTCAACCAAGAGGCTAATAAAATTAACCTTAAGAATAAAAATGAACTAGAAGCCGTATTGTTTTTATCAGGAAGGTTAATAGGTGCGCTAAATGTTAATTATCAAACAAAAAAATATGTTACATGGGATCATCCTCAATCAATGGATAGATATATACAGGATGGCCACGGTGCAAATTGCATATATCGCTCTATTGTTTTATCAAGTTATCTTTCAAGTATGGGTATTTATTCTAGGTTGTGGAGTTTGGAGAATATATTTTTTGAAGATATTCCGCATACGGTAATTGAAGTTTATGCAAAACATTTAGAAAAATGGGTTTTTCTTGATGTTATGCATGATTTTATGGTTTTGAAAGATGGAATTCCATTGTCATTGCTTGAATTTAGATCCCTAGTTTTAAGTGAAAGTGACGCTGATATAAAAATAATACGTATTTCTACACGCAAAGAGATGGATAAGGATTTTCTGGATGGGTATAGGCACTTGTTAAATACCGTTTTTTTGAGGCTTGACAATGATTTTATCAAGGGATTTGAGAAAAGATACGGAATATTGAATATATTTTCATTATCTATCGATCGTTTAAGCGATAAATTTAGAAGAGGTATTGATTATATTTTTGGCTCAAAGGAATATTTTATTCATTTTGTAGATAGATATAGTCCCAGTCTAAGTTCCGGTATTCTTTTTTCAAAAAGTGTTTATTTATTTTTCGTGTTTAGTTTTCTTTTATTTTTCATTATTTGTTTTGTATATTTAATGAAAAGAAGAAAAAGATAATAATATAATTAAATGCAATTAGAAATAAGAAACAAAAATAGATTATTTTACGAAATACGTTTAAAAATTAAAAAGATAATCTATTCAAACGAATATTTATTAAGAAAGTATTCTTTTCTCAAAAGTATTGTCATTAAATATTTTTCTTGTAACCAATTGAAAGATAATAAGTTATTTGAAAAGGTGTTTATTGAGACTATCTCATATTGTAATAATGATTGTGAATTTTGTTCTGTTCGCATATCAAGCGTTATAAAGAAAAGTTCCAATTTGATGGAAGAGGGTATTTTTTTAAAGATAATTGAGGAATTAGTTAATTTATCTTTTAAAGGAAGCGTTGCTTTTCATTGTAATAATGAGCCATTTTTGGATGAAAGACTACCGTATTTTATAAAGCTAGCTAGAAAAATGCTTAAAAAAAACTTCTTTTATTTATATACAAATGGAACATTACTTACGGATGAATTATTAAAAGATGTTTTTATTGTTGGGATCAATCGTATTATAGTTAATGATTATAATGGTTCGTTTAAATTAATGCAAACAGTTGAAAATTTTGTTAAACATAATCGCGAACTAAATGGTGAGATAATATTTTACCATAGAAAAACAAATGAATTTTTAGGCAATAGATCAGGTGCAAGCCCCAATAAGAGGTTAATTTTAGAAAAACCATTAAAGGCAATATGCATAAGGCCGGCAAAAGAGATTGTTATTTGTTATGATGGTTCGGTTATGTTATGTTGCTGCGATAGTTTATGGAAAAATAAAATGGGTAATATTAATGAAAGTAGCTTAAAAGATATATGGGTAGGCCATGATTTTGCAAGTAAGCGTAAGGCATTGTTGAGGTTTAACCGAAATATTAGTTCAATTTGTAAAGTTTGCGATGCGGTGGATTTATCCGTTAAAAAAGGAGTCTTGTTCTAAGGATGAATAATAAAAAAGATAATGTTTTATCAGAAACTTTCTTTTATGAGGCGAATGGTTATAGCATGTGGCCTTTTTTAAAACCGGGTTATAAACTTATAGTAAAAAAAATATCTATTTATGAGATAAAATTAGGAGATTTGGTTTTGTATAGATATAAGAATAAACTAATTTGCCATAGAGTTATCAGAAAGAGTTTAAAGAATGATGATGTTGTTCTTTATTTGAGAGCAGATAATTCCTGCTGTGGTAGTGAATGTATAAGTAGTGTTAATTATGTTGGTAAGGCAGTTGAATTATGTTTGGAAAATAAGGTTATAAGTCTTATTTCATGGCAAATGATATTTGTTAATCGTTTGTTAGTAATATTTTCCCCATTTGTTTATTGTGTAATAAAGCCGTTGTGGCAAATTTTGCGAAAGGTAAGGAACTCTTGGCAAAAAAGAAGAAAATAAAGCTTTTATTTATTCAGTTACCTTCTCCAGAGTATGTTTTTCAGAAGTTTTGGGGAAATGTTCCTCTTGCCGCGGGTTATCTCAAGGCCATGGCTTATAAAAATAAACTACTTAAGTATATTGATATAGAAATTTTAAGGCCCATAGATACAAATCTATCTTCAGATTCAAGACTTGTTAATTTAATAGTTAATAAATCTCCTGATGTATTAGCGGTATCTTTATATATCTGGAATTCTTTGAGAAGTCTCCATATGATTAATCAGGTAAAGAAGAAATTACCAAACATTACTATACTTTGTGGGGGGTCAGAGGTATCGGATGATTCTAAATATATTCTTAATAATCCGAATGTAGATTTTGGTTTTCTTGGAGAAAGCGAGATATCATTCGTTAACTTTTTGAAGGAATTAATTAGTAAAAATAGAGATTTTAGTAAAGTAAAAGGTATTTTTTATCGCGAAAAAGATAGAATTATAATTAATCCCAGAGAAGAAATTATGCATAATCTAGATGAAATTCCATCTCCTTTTGAATTAGGTTTTCTGGATGTGTCTGAATATAAAGTAGTATCCTATGAGTCCGTTAGAGGGTGTATTAATAATTGTTCTTATTGTGGTGTAGGAATAAGACCAATGAGGTTTTTTTCTGCAAAAAGAGTAGGTAACGATTTAAAAATTATTATTAAAAAAAGAGTTATAGCAATTCGTTTTATTGATAGTGATATCTTACTTCATCCTTATTTTGAGCAAATTGGTGAACAGATTAAGGTTATTAATAGAAATAAAAACACTGTATTCTTTGCTTTTTCATATCCAGAGAGGATAGATCAAAGAATAGCGAGGCTTTTTAAAGATTGTAATTTTGATTTTTTTGAATTAGGTTTACAGTGTTTAAAAACTAAGACATTTAGAAATATTAAAAGATCTATTATGAATAAACAAAAGTTTATTAAAGGAATTAGGTGTTTATCAAAAGAAGGAATCAATTATGCTATTGATGTTATGATAGGTTTACCTGATGATACCTTGTCAGATTTGAAAAAGGTAAAAAAGTTTATAGATAATAATAGGATTCCTAAGATTATCCCTGCAGTTTTGATGATACTTCCTGATACACCTTTAAGAAAACAAGCAAAGAAACGCAAGATAGTGTTTTCAAAAATTCCTCCATATTTTATTAAAAAAGCTCCTTATATTTCAGGTGATGAAATCAAAAAGGCTAAAGATTTGTTAGGAGTAAGAGAAGATTACGTTAAGTTACCAGATTTATTTTCTGAGAATTATGATCTTCCATTTAGATCAAAGCTTCAAATAAAGACAAATAATCTAAATTTATCAAAAGTGGGTAATGGAAAATTACTAATAAATAAGTTGATTATTGATTTAGACAATCTAAATTATTTGAGTTTTAAAAAAAAGATTAGTTTAGTCTTAAAAAATATTTCATCTCCATTTACTTTTTGGATAAAAACAAGAGATTTTGATAGATCAGTTGGTTTATTTTACGAGATTGTTGATTTCATAGCATTGGATAATCCATATTTAATGTGGAATATAATTATTGAAAGCAAAAAGGTCTTTTCTAGGACAATACCAAGAGAAATTAGTAAAAAGGTTATTTGTAAAGAAAATGTCGTGGCGGATATCTGTAATTGTGTTAAACCTATAAAAATCTGTGCTGTTTTTGATTTTGGTTTGACTGAAGAAAAAGAAATCTCAGATTTAAATATGGAAATTCCAGTTTTTCGATCTATTTTTGCTAAGGATACTTTGAATTTTGAAAAAGATTGCTTAAAGGTTTTAGAATTAAATAATTCTAAAGGTATAATTGTATCATTCAAAAAAAACTTAGACCATAAAGATTTCATTATAATGTTAGATTTTATGTTTAGTTTATTTCATAAATCCTCCAAAGATGTTGTTTTTAGAAGTTACGTAGTAAGATTTCTTTGGAAGTTATTTACTAAGAAAGATAAGAATATTGTTATTTTTCCTGATGTTTTAGAGTCTATTTTAAAGTTAGGGCATAAAAATAATTATTTATTTATTGAGGCTAATACTAAGTTATTGTATTCTTTGCTATGTCTACAGTTGGAATTCAATAAGTATATTAATAATAGTACTAAAGATTTAAATAATTCTTTATCTAATCATAAAAATGACTATTTTGTATAGAAATATATTTTGTGGTATAATTAATTATTAATTGGATTAAGGAGGAGTGATTATGAAGAAGAAAAAATTTATTTCACCGAAAATTTCTGTGATAAAACTTGCCCCTGAGCAGGCGGTTTTATCTTGTAATTGTTATAGTAGCGGGAGCCATGTTACTGGCAGTAGTGTACATAATGTTGGAATTGCTTCTGCGTCAAGAGGTTATTGTTGGGCAAGGGGAAATGCATTTCATTTAATTCATGCAAGTGGGGGAAGATGGGGTTCTGCAAGCAGTTCAAGTAGTTCCTAGTCTATCTATAATATAATGTGGTTTCTATTCAATTAATAAACTAATAATATTATAACATTAGGTAAATATATTTGCTTTTTATGAAAACGGGCAAATTAAAACATATATATAAATTCAAAATAGCAGATATAATTGTTCATATATCAAGCTATATAAAATTAAGGGATAATTCATTTACCCTCCATAAGCAGAGGTTTTCCCGTTTTATGTACAGCGGTAAAAAACTCCCTTCTATCACAATCGATGTAAAAGTAGTAGATTCTTTTCCCGAAATAACCTTAAAGCCTATTTTTGTAGTTTATGATTTGGATCTAGATAGTGCAAATTGGAAATTATACAAGAAAAATAATGAGTACATCTACGCAATAAAATGCATAGGAACGGATATGGTCGCTTTTATAAATAGAAAGTTTGATAAAGCTCGTGTTTTTATCAGTAAGAAAGAAGAATGTAACTATCGGGGAGAATTTATTAGATTTGATTTTTCTTGGGAGATATACGACGTTGTTACATATCTACTTCAATTTCTTATGACTCATTATTTGATTGAAAATAAATTAGGAGTGATAATACATTGTTGTGGTATAAAAAATCGTTTTAATAAAGGGTTTATTTTTGCAGGTAGTTCTGGATGCGGAAAGACAACAATTGCGAGAATAATGGAGAAATCAAAAGAAAATGAAGTTTTAAACGACGATAGGATAATTGTTAGAAAAAGTAAAGATAAGTTTAAAATGTATGCCTCTCCTTGGAGAGGGGAGTTTGAGAATTTTGTAAATTCAAATACAAATGGGATTGATTTAAATAAAATTTATTTTATTTATCCTCACCAGGAAAATGTATTAGGTTTAATTGAACCCAAAAAAGCTTTTTACAAAATAAGTACTTTGATTTTAGCGTCATTTTGGAATAAAGAATATATTAAGAGAGCTTTTGATTTCTGTAAGTATTTAGTGAAAGATATTTCTTGCTATGATCTTGGGTTTAAAAACAACAAATCAATAACAAAATATTTGTTTTCAAAAAAGAAATAAGTAAACAATGAAATGGCTAAGAATTGAAGTAGCGAATTATTGTAATTTAGAGTGTAAATATTGTTTTTTTGCTGATTTAAGGAGCAAGAATAAAGATGATGTTATGAGTTTTGATGAGTTTAAAAGAATTGTTAGTCTTTGTCGTAAGGAAGGGATTAAGGAAATTTATATACAGGGCGGCGAGCCTATGCAGAATCCTAATATTGAAAAAATGATTAACTTATTGGTTTCTTATGATGATTTTAATGTAACTTTATTTACAAACGGGTTGTTTCCTATTGGTTTAACAGAGATTTTAAATTATCCAAGAATAAAAACGCTTTTAAATTATAATCACCCAAATAATTGTAATAATTATAAAGATTGGGAAGATATAAATCAAAACATAAAAAAACTGAAAAAAATTGGTGCAGATTTTTCTCTAGGTTTTAATTTTTATCAACATAAACCAGACTATGGATATTTTATTGACGCCATAAAAAAATATAAGTTTAAAAACATAAGATGGGATTTAGCAAGGCCTTCTGGTATGCTTAAAAATAGTTTTTTTTCTTTTAAAGAGATATTCAGTTTGCGTATCATCTTAGCAAAGTTTTTAAAAGACTGTCTTGATGCTGGAGCATTTCCTAATTCAGATTGTCCTCTGCCGGTATGTTTCACGAAAGATAAGATTTTTTCTTTTCTTCCCAGGGGACTATTTAGTCCTTTTTCGAGCTGTGATTCAATTGTTAATATTGGTCCAGGGTTGCGAATTTCTAGTTGTCCGGCATCAGTGATGTTTGATAAGATAAGACTTGATGATTTCGGTTCTTTAAATCAAGTAGCAGAATTTGTATCTTACTCTATAGATAAAATAAGATGGAGAATTCCTTCAAACGTTAAATGCAAAAAATGTTTTTATTGGGAAAATAGACTTTGTCAAGGTGGTTGTGTAGGTTATAAACGTATAAATAATAATAAAGTTATTGGACGTAGAGAGTTGCACGATTTTTTTAAAGATAAGGATAATTATAAAAAGATATCTTCCAGGGATAGTTTCTATTCTAAGAAATTGAATAAAGAGAAAGATTTCTTTAAAAAAGGACTTTTGTCGCTGAAAATTAGTGATAATGATCAGGCTTTTAAAAATTTCATTAAAGTAGATAAAAGAACGCTTTCTATAACAGAGAAAAAATGGTTAAACAACTATTTGAATGATCAGATTAGTTTTATTGTAAATGAGAGAAATTAAAGCATTTTCGTGGTTTTAAATGAAAAAAGAAAGTTTGATTGTTTTGTTTTCCGGGGGGGTTGATTCTACTTATACCGCCATGAAAATGGCAGATATTTATAAGACTCTGCATTGCCTTACTTATGAAAGATTTGGTTTTATAAATGCAAGTAATTCTGAAAAAAGTTTCCAGCAGGTATCTGAAAATAACAAAGACATCAAAGCAGTACATAAAATTATTAATATCGATAATTTTGTTAAGAAAGTTTCCTACAGTAATTATTTAATAAATCTTTGTAAATATGGTTTTGTTGTTCTGTCGAATTGTCTTATTTGCAAATTAGCAATGCATTGGAGGACAATAATTTATTGTAGAGAAAATAATTTGAAAGAGGTTTGTGATGGTGCAAATAAGGAAATGTATGGAGACCCATCCCAGAATAAAGTTATTTTAGAAAAGATTGTGAAGTTGTACGAGTATTTTAATATTAGATATTTTAGTCCATTTTTTGATGAGTTAAGAAAAGAAAGAGAAGATTATCTTTTTGCTGTTGAAATAATTCCTGTGCAGTATGCGAAATGGAGTAGGTTTTCAAGGGAGAGACAACCTTTTTGTTGCCAAGAGCATCTATCTGTTTTATTTAAGCGGTTTAGAGAAAATATTTTAAATCAATATTCTAATTTGAATATGAAAAATATCGAAAAAGATATTTGTGAGTATTGTGATGAAAAAATAAGCTGTATCAAAAATGAAATTGAAAGAAATTAGATTTTTGTCTTTGTGTTTGAATGTATTACGACATGGATTACTTTTTTTGAAGCTACTAGTTGCAGTATTTTTACCTTATAAAATTAGATGTTTTTATTCTGAATGGTTAATGAAACTGGAATTTGGTTTTAAAATTGATAAGAAAAATGGCATTATAGCAGGTGAAAAATTTGATAGAAGAAGAGAATATGATATTTTTGTTTCAAGAGGGATAGCTTACTATAATGATGGTTGTGTTGAAAAGGCATTAAAAAGCTTTAATAAAGCATTGGAGTTGTCTTTTAATAAAAAAAGCGCATTTTATGTTTATTCACTGCTTCAAGAAATATATAGCAAGAATGATATTACTGATTTATATTTTGAAACAATTTTGAGTGCTTATAAATCCAAAAAAGATTTAATTAATAAGGAAGAGGTTTTGTAGCGTGGTAAACAAGAAGATTTTTTTAATTGAAAATCATGATAGTGCTTTGAAAGTTTGGAAAGACAATAGAATTAAATGTTGTAATTTGGTGCACATAGATGCTCATATTGACTGGAATTTCATTAAAGCAAGACCTTTAAAGCGCGTACTTAAAGAGTCTTGTTCTTTAAAAGAATTAAAGACTAATCTTGAGTATAGCTATGCCTATTTGCGTTACGATCGTGATTTTAATAAGCAAGTCAATGAGGGCAATTATATTTTTCAGGCTTTTGAAGAAGGCATAGTTAAAGATTTTTTTTGGGTTATTCCAGGAGATAAGAAAATATTTAAAGATTCAAGCAAGATTATAAGAGGATTACTTTTAAGAATTGGTAGGTTTTATAGTAAAAAAAGCACTATAAGAATCGATAAAAAATCGTGCAAAGCGGAAATAAGATTCAATGGAAGAAAGATAGTATTTTGTACTTTGGACGGCCTTGATTTTATCAACAGAGATGTGCTTCTTGATATAGACATAGATTTTTTGGTGATTAAAAGCATTAAGCGGTCTCTTAATATTCAAGATATAGGAACACGGCAGCTATGGATAAACCCTGAGAAATTAATTGTTTGTTTAAAAAGTAAAATTCGTAAATTCAAGATTGCAACAATTGCGTATTCTGTTAATGGGGGGTGGACTCCTATAAAATATAGGTATTTAGCTGATGAAATAGCCTATTGGTTATCTCCGGATATGTTTAAGAAGAGATTTGATAAAAGTAAGAAAGCGGCAGGATATTTTAAGTTGTTTCTTGAAAATAACAAAAAAGAGTTTTACCAAAAAGCTATAATAATTAATAATAGATATAGAAGTGATTATAATAATTACGGGCCTCTTTATTTTGAGGTTGGTAAATATAATAAAGCCGAAAAGGAGTTTGGTAATATCATTAAAGCCGACCCTAATAATGCAGGTGCATTATTAGGGTTAGGTCTTATCGCTTTAGCAAGAAAAGAAAACAGAAAAGCTCGGAAATTGTTTTTATTAGCATTATCATGTATGGATAATGAGTTGTTTGGGCACCTTAAAACTGTGTGCTTACTAGCCCTTTCGAAAACCGAGTTAATTCTCGGTAATTTAATTTCCGCTAAAGAGAAGCTGTTTCATTTAATCAAACAAGAGCCTTTTGTAGGAATGAATTATTTCTATTTAGGTGAGGTATTTAAAAAACAAAAAAATTTTAGTAGCGCAGTGGAATTTTATAAAAAAGCATCATTGTTGGGTTATAAATCGTTATTAAGCATTAAACGGATTGTTGATATTTTTGGAAAAGCTATGTTTGATGAAAATGTTTTGAAGTATATCAAGTTGAGAATGCGCAAACTTAAGACACAGCGTGTTTCTTATAATGTGAAAGATAGAAACTTGGTAAAATATATTAATAAAAAGTTATCGTTTATTGAATCAAGATTATCTAATAATTGATTGGGAAAAAGGAGGATATATGGAAATGACAGTGATACCCAGGAAGGAAAAGGATTTTGTATCAAGAGACTTTGATAATGAAGCCGTGTTGATTCCTGTTTTTAAAAAGGTCGATGAATCTAATTGTATTTATTCTTTGAATGAGACAGGCCAATTTATATGGAAGCTTATTAACGGTAAAAATTCCTTAAGGAAAATTAGAAATGCTCTTGTAAAGAATTTCGACATAACAGAAGAACAAGCAGAAAAAGAACTTAGTAAATTTATTAATAGTTTGTTAAAAGTTAAAGCTATTAAAATCTTAAAATAATTTATTTTTAATTAATGCGTAAAAAGCAATATATAAATTTTAGTAGAGATATTCATAATTTAAATTCTCAAAGTGATTCTTCGAGCGTTTGTCAGTTCGAACTTACTTATTCCTGCGATTTCCATTGTCGGCATTGTTATAGCGATTGTTTTAACAACTCTTATTTTCGAAAAAAAGAGCTAACTACAAAACAAGTAAAATATATTCTTGATCAGCTAGTGTCAAATAATATACTTTGGGTATGCTTTACAGGAGGAGATCCTTTAAAAAGAAAGGATTTTTTAGAGATATATACATATGCTAAGAAGAAAGGGCTTTTGGTAACTCTTTTTACAAACGGATACTCTCTCAATAGAGAAATAATAAACCATTTATCTGCTAGTCATCCTTTCGCAATAGAAATAACCTTTAATTCAGTTACAAAAAGTAATTTTGAAAAAATTTCCCAAAAAAAAGATTCGTTTCAAAGGACTATTTCAGGTATAGAGTCATTATTGTCTAATGGTTTACCGTTGAAAATAAAATCCATGATTACCAAAGACAATTTTAAAGAATATAATAAAATCAAAACTTTTATTGAAAGTTTAGGTTTAGAATTTTTTCCTAGTTTTGATTTATATGCACGGCTTAATGGAGATAATTCTCCTTGTAAATTAAGGCTCACACAACATCAGATAACGGATTTTTTTATAAAAGGCAAGAAAAGGAATGGATTATCTGCTAAGTTGATTGAAGAAAATCGCTCAATGAATTTATGTAATTCAACGCTTACTAGACATAATTATTTATTCCGTTGTGTTGCTGGTAAAGGTGATTCTATTCAGATTGATCCCAGTGGGAATATGATAATGTGCACTTGTATTAGGAATATAAAAATTGATTTGTTGAAAAAAGATATTAGTTTTGGTCGTGATGTTTTTAAGAGGTTGTCAGAGAGATTGTTTCAAACAGATTCTAAATGTCGAAATTGCAAGATAAAAGAATTTTGTATTGCGTGCCCCGGAAAGTCTTTGTTAGAAAAAGGTGATATGGAACAACCTATAAATTATTATTGTAATTTAGCCAGACAATTTAAAAAATATTCAGATACTTAGCAACTAAATTTAATCATAATATTGCAAGATTATTTTTTACTACTATTTTTTAGTTGAAATTATCAATAAATAGAGAATCAAGAATTATGTTATCAAATCTGGGTAATCGTAGGTCGATATTGAAGGATTCTTTCAAATGCTCTCACAAAGAGGTTGATAAGGTATGCTCACCTAGCCAAACTTATAGATTTGCTTTAAAAAGAATTAGAATAATGAAAAGATCGATATTAAAAAGTTTTCGTAAAATAGATAAATTAGTTGATATTCCACAATACACTTTTGAAGGGAGTTCTTTTTATAACAATTTAGGTTTAGGTAGGGGTACAAATGGTAAGGGATATTCAAAGATGCAAGCAATGGCAAGTGGTATTATGGAGCTTGTTGAGAGATATTCATGTTTTACATTTATGATGGATAAAGCTAATTACAGATTGTTATCTTTCAATGAGATAGAAAATAGTAGTAATAGTTTTAAAATAAGAGATTTTAGTAAAAACTTTTTTAAAGGAGAACTGAAACGTTTTCCTAATAGATTGAGAAATATAAAGGTGAGATGGTATAAGGCTTTCAATTTGGAAGGGGAGCGTTTATATTTGCCAAGCGGATTTTTATCAAATATTCTTGAAGGTAGTAATGGTATGGCAAGTGGTAATTCGATTGAGGAAGCTTTATTGCAGGCAATTTGTGAGATAATTGAGCGCTGGTGTATGTCTATGGTCTATGTAAATAAAATTTCTACACCTTTTATTGATATAGAAAGCGTTAAAAATAAAATTGCAAAATCACTTATTGATCGTTTTGAAAAGAAAGGTCATGAGATTGTTCTAAAGGATTTTTCTTTAGGTTTTGGTATTCCGGCTATTGCTGTTATAAGAAAGGTTAAAAGAAGGTATTGTTATATTACTCTTGGAGTTGCTTCAAATCCTTATAAGGCTTTGATAAGGGCATTAACAGAGAATTCACAAATCAGTCCAAATATTATTGATAAAAAATCAATGCATCTTAATATAATTGATAACGTTGATTTTATTTTTAAAAAAAATAAGATTATTAATATGTCTAGTATAGAAAACATAGAAGATGATAACATAAAAAATGAAATAATTAGAGTTAGAAATTTGTTTTCAAAAAGAAAAATTGAGATATTTTTTCATGATACAACTGATAAGGAATTGAGGATTCCTAGTGTCATGGTGTTTATAAAAGGAGCTAAGTATTTACCTAAAGAGTTATCTAAACCACGGATCTATGCTAACTATTACCTGGCAGTTGTTTATGAACTTATTCTTACTGAACGCTATGATTATGCACTGAAATTAATTAGAGATTTTAGAAAGAAAGATAAAACCGACGAAAATGCTTATAGATTTTTAGATAGTGAAATAAAATTCTTGATAGGAGTTCAATTAATAAAGAAAGCAAAGTTTGATAAAGCAGTCAATATTTATCACTCGACTATAGATAAAGATAAGTTTTTTTCTTTAGAGAATATGCCTATACCGATTAGTGTACGTTATCCAGACAGTTTCAATTTAGCCGTTAATATATATATGAAATTAAAACTTTTAAGTTCTAGAAGAAATAAAATTATATGAATTTGTCTAAACATATTGATATTCTATTGTGTTTTCCACCCGCATACGATACTTTGTTCCCTTCTTTAGGAATGCCACTATTAACTGGTTATTTAAAAAGCAAGGGTATTGATATAAAACAGGTTGATTTAAATTTGGAATTTAATGATTATTCCCTTAGTCTAAAAAATAAAAATATTTCTATACAAAGAAAACGGAATCCTAAGAATGTTTTCTATATGGATTCATTGAAGCATAATGGTGCACAGGGTGCAAGTTATGAATTTGAGAGGTTTAAAGGTTGTAGTTTTGCATTTACTGAACATATTCTTTCTGCAGATTATCTACATAGATTTATATCCAGTGATAAGGAAAATTATTATAATGACTTTTTTAAGAAAAGTTTATTTGCAAGAATAAAAAATGATTTGCCAGCTATTGTAGGATTTTCTATTCTTGCTCCTTCGCAAGTTATTCCGAGTTTTACATTTGGATTCAACATAAAGAAATATTTCCCAAAAATAAAAGTTGTTTTTGGTGGGCAATGGATTTCTTTATTTAGAAAAGAACTATCAGCACAGAATAGTTTTAACAAATTCTTCGATTTTGCAATTTATGGAGATGGTGAGTGGTCTTTATATATGTTGATTCAGGCTTTAAGATCAAGTAAGAGATTTGAATCTGTTCCAAATTTAATTTACAAAGTTGGGGAAAAATTTATTTTCTCTAAAATTAAGCACGAGGAGGATATTTCATGTAATCCAGCCCCTGATTTTGACGGATTGCCTTTAAGGAAATATAAAAAAAACAAGAAAAAAATCAGCCTTACTTATGAAACCAGCAGAGGCTGTTATTGGAATCGTTGCATTTTTTGTGTCGATTTGCCTTTGCCGAAGCCAAAATATAGGGAAAAGAATATTGATTGTATAATACGTGATATAAAATTATTGATAAAAAAGTATAATGTTAGTTTGTTAATGATTTCTAATGCAACTTTTTCAATTAGTCAGATGCGTAGATTGTCAAAAGCAATAATTAAAAGTAGGATAAGAATTAAGTGGACAACTATGTGCCGCTTTGATAAAAATTTTGGTTTAAACACGTTGAAACTTATAAAAAATGCAGGATGTGTTTGGTTAAATTTTGGTTTTGAGTCCGCGAATCAAAGAATGCTTAATTTTATAAATAAAGGGACGGATATAAAATATGTCAAAAAGACTATAAAATGTATTGAAAGTCTTGATTTGGCCGTAGGTTTTCAGGTGATGATTGGTCTTCCTTCGGAAACTGTTAAGGAGGCTTTAGAGACAATAACTTTTTTAAATAAGTTACCTGTTGCTCTTCGGTATAGCTGTGCGTTTAATAGATATTATTTAACAAAGTCCAATTATGTTTTTGAGTCCCCTGATAAATATGGGATTAAATTAACAAAGTGTAGAAAACTTCCTTTTAGGTTTTTTTACCCTTTTAAGCATACCAATGGTGATATAGATATTGAAATTGGCGATAAATTATTAAAAGTACACAGTTTGTTAACTGAAAAGAAAATAAAAGCTGTTTGATGGTATTTGTTATAAGGGTAATTTTGTAGTTTTACGGTATAAATAAAAAATAAAATCTATAAGATTATCGAAAAGAAGAAAGCGAAGAAGCGTTCCATTACGTTTGTTTATATAAAAGAAAGTATTTTTGTTGATAGTTGTTTTAATAATAAGACGGGTTAAGATACTGGGTTTAAATTTGGAATTTATAGAGTAGGGTATTTTAATTTTGAATAGTTCTTGGACAAGATATAAGGCAAGATAAACGGTATTTAGGATACGATTTTTTTTGGCTGAAGCATATATATATTGCCAATTAATATTATTAAGGTTATTTTTGATAAGTTTAGCAATATCGAATATCATGATTAGGCGTAGTCTGCGAGTATGTCTTCTTAAGTGTAAAGCCAAGGAAAGAAAACAATCTTCCGTAGAAAGTGTTATTATTTTAGTATCGTACATTTCTTCTTCGTAAGCATTTTTGTATAGTAAGGGTAAATTAATTTGATTAGGCCTTGGAGGAGCAATATTGGAATGGAGTTCTATAGGGATATTGATACCAGAAGGAAGCTTTTTTAAAAAAAGTATTTCTTTATCGTCATTGATTAAATCTCTTTTTTCTTTTATACTATCCATTTGCTGAAAACCGTTTTGTAAGAGAATTGTTTTAATATCTTGGAATATATCTTTCGTTATAAGTATATCTATATCATTCATTATTCGTAACGCTGGGTCTTTGTAGAGTGAACATATAAGAGAAAAACCTCGAAAAGGAATAATGGTCAGATTATTTTTTTTACACCCAGTAATTAATGTTACGAGCTCATTTTTAAAGGTTAGGTTTTTTTTAAGGTTCGAAAAATAGTAGTTTTGTAATATAATGAAAACTTCTTTAGGGACATTTGATTGAGAACCAAGATTTTTATACATATTATATATTAAAGGAGAAATATAATGAATTTTAGCAAGATTAAGGACTTTTTTCCAGTTTATTGAATTATTAATCGGAATTGGATTCTTGGAATTTTCAGGATCCAAATTAAAGCTTAAGGATTTAAGTAAAAAATCTTCTTCGATAAAGTAATTCTTTTTCACAGGGTGATTATAACATGAGTTAATGATGTTTACAATTGAAAGCAAGAAGCTTTAGATGAAAATAGTTTTAGTAAATCCAATTTGGTCTTTTGAAAATATTCTTTCTGTAAATCTTACGGAGCTGGCCGCTTATATTAGAGAAAAGGGTTTTAGTGATATAAGTATTATAGATTTTAATTTTGAACTTAGGCCTTTTATCGGCAGGGAAGATATGCTGGATAGAGCAGTTGAAATATTATCCTGTTATAAACCCGATGTTATTGGAATTACTTGTAATGCTATACATGTTCCTTTCAGTGTTGAACTTTCTATCCGCATAAAAAAATTACATCCTAAGATTAAGATAGTGCTAGGAGGATTACATCCAACATCTATGCCTAAAAGGATGCTTTATTTGTCGAAAGCAGATTTTATTGTAAGAGGAGAGGGAGAAATAACATTTTTTGAATTGCTTAATAAACTAAATGGATCTAAAGTCCCTTTAAAGAAAATCGAAGGTTTATCTTTTCGTTCAGGAAAAAGAATTGTTCATAATCAAGATAGGGGTCTTATAACAGATATATCAACGTTGCCTTTTCCAGCTTTTGATTTATTGAGTGGTTATGTGGATAATTTTAATAAGACAGGTTTATTGTCTGGAGAAGGTTTTAGGATAGATTTAAACGCCAGCAGAGGTTGTCCTTATAGATGTATTTTTTGCTCCAGCAATAGAGTCTGGAAGTATCAACGTAGGAAGACGGTTGAAAGGGTTATTGAAGAGATAAAATTTATTAAGGAAAGATTCAAATGTGGATTAATCAACTTTGCTGATGATTGTATAACATTAAACAGAGCTTGGTTTCTTTATCTTTTGTCAGAATTAAAAAAGCTAGATTTAAAATGGTCCTGTTTAAGCAGGATTGATTTTATAGATGAGAGTTTATTAATAAAAATGAAAGATTCTGGATGTATAAATATTTATCATGGGATTGAGACTGGGAGCAACAGGGTAAGAAAAATATTAAATAAGAATTTTAAGCCGGGTTTTAATAACTTAAAAATGACAAGATTGGTTGATAAAGAGGTAGCATTGGGTATAAAAAGTGTTTGTCAGTTTATGTTGGGAGTACCAGGTGAAAAGGAGAAGGATATTTATAAAAGTATAAGATTGGCAGAATTTCTTAAAAATAAAGGGGCCGATATTCAAATTGGTGTAATGACTCCTTTGCCAGATACTACAGCAGCACAAGTCTATAAAAAAGATATAATTAAGGTTGATAGATGGAAGAACTTAAGGCAAGGCGATATAAATACTACGGATCAAATGCTCATATTAGGGGACCTGCATAATAAATATAAACGTGATAATTATGATTTTTATATGTTTAGACCAATTTTTAAGCTAGATAGATTTTTTTTGTTGTATAGATTATTTTTGGAAAAAATTGGAATAGATGACAATTCAAAAAATCGTTTATTTAATTATATTAAAACAACCAAACACAGAAAATATATGGTATGCAAAGATAGGCAGTTAGAGATGATTCATTTTTCAGTTGCAAAAAAAGAAAGATACATATATCTTCCATTAAATAATAGTCATTTTAATAATTATAAAAAAATAGTTAATAGGCTTGTTATTTTATTGCCAAAATTATGTTTTATAGTTTTTGATATGGATAAAGAAAGCTTATTTAAACAAAAAAATCATATTACAGATTTTATAAAATTATTACAGGTGCATAAAATTAAATTTAAGTTTTTGAAACCATTGCCAGTTGAATTTAAAGATTTAGTAAATTTGAATGAAAAGATTTTGCCAAGGAATTGTGAGGATTGTAATTTTTTATTCTCTTTTGATAAAAAGGGTAAGATTAAACTTTGTAATGCAGGTGTTCATTACAATAAAAGCTTTTTTTGCAGCAGAGTTGAACTTTATTTACATTTCTTAAGACTAGGCTGCTACGGTGTTGATTATGATCATAGATTTAGTTGTTATAATTTTCCTACACAGCAAAATTTTTTATCAATAAGAAAAAACTATAATCATAAGGTTTGGTTTTTAGATGAAGCAAAAAGGAATTTTTTATATGGTGATTTTGATAGTGGTGCCAAAATGTTAAAGGAGTATTTAAAATATGAGCATTCTGATCTTGAAGCAAGAATTAAACTTGTACAATATTATGAAAAAAAGGATGATTTTAAGAAATGTTTGCAGCAGTTAAGAATAGCAAGAAAGATTTCTCCGAATAATTTATGGTTGATGACCTATTTAATAAAAATTATGAAAAAAAAAGGCTTGAATAATAAACTTGATTTAGAATTAAGAAGGCTTAATAGATTAATGAAAACTGTAACTAATAAAGATAATGGGTTCTAAAACGGCAGTAATTTTATTTTCAGGAGGAGTTGATTCGACTTGTGTGGTTGTCAATAAGAGTAGCCAGTATGACAATATTCATTTATTGACTTACGATAGGTTTGGATTTTACAATATTGAAAATAGTAAAAAATCTGCAGAAATGATTTCAAAGAAACTGATGAATAATAATTTTGTACACAGAGTTTTGAATATCGACAGTTATTATAAAAAATTATGCTACGAATCTTACTTAAAGAATTTAATCAGATATCAGCTTTTTAATCTATTGGGATGTTTATTTTGTAAGCTCTCTATGCATTGGCGGACGATTGTTTATTGTTTAGATAATAATATAAATAATGTATTTGATGGTGCAAATATAGAAATGAGAGATGATCCATCTCAAAACAAAGATATCATTTTGCTTATTAGATCCCTATATAAGGATTTTGGAATAAAATATTCAAATCCTGTTTTTATTCAGTCAAGACAATCTCGGGAAAAGATTTTTTTTGAATTCGGACTTTCGCCGGTAGCCAATATAAAATGGACAATTTTTAGTTTTAATAAGCAGTTGTTTTGTGCGCACGAAATTCTTTCTGTTAAGACACTAGAATTTTTAAGGAAATACCAGGGAATAAAAAACAATACTGATTCAACTAAAAACTGCGAGCGGAAAATATTAGCATTGTGTAAAAGCAAAACAAATTTTATAAAGAATTGTGTTATAGAATCTAAAAAGAATTTAAAATGATGACAAAATATCTTTTTAAAAAGTTATTTCTTATGTTTATATTATTGCTACCTTTAAAATTGCGTCTTCTGTATTCTATTTGGATAACTAAAATTTATTATAAAAAACTATTTGGGCAGGATATTATTTTCAATAGGGTTCATTTTAACTCTTTTTGCGAGTTTGAATTACATTTTTTAAAAGGTATAGAGTTTTTAAAAAATAATAATTTTGATAGTGCAATAGCATGTTTTAATAAATGTTTAACTTTAGACATAGATTATAAGAAGAAAAGTAATCTTTATTTTTACCTTTCTCAATGTTATAATAAATTAGGCAACCATGAATTATATGCTGATTGTCTGATCAAGTGCTTGGAAGCCAAGAATTATAAAGAAAGAAAGAAATATTCTTTTGTAAGGAGAGAAGATAAATGAATAGCAAGGTATTTAATAAAAATAAGAAAATAGTTGCTAGGGATTTTAAGAAAGAAACTATACTTGTGCCTATTTTTTCTGATTCTGATGAGGCTAGTTGTATTTATTCTTTGAATTTCTCTGCCGGAAGAGTTTGGCAGTTGATTAATGGCAAAAGGTCGGTTAAAGGAATAAAGAAGATCATACTCCAAGAGTTTGATGTGAATTCCAAAGGGTTTGAAAAGCAATTCAATCAAATTATAAAAGAATTAAAAGAGATTAAAGCAATAAAATAAAATTTAAGTGAAAAAACAAAAAGTAAAGAGTTACGCTAATTATCCAAAAGGTTATCCTAAAACAATACCTGTATATAAGTCTCGAAAGTCTAAGTTATATCAGGCCAAGCTGTGTATCGCCGATATAATAATTAGTATTAAAAGTTTTGATAAGGCCGGTTGGTGGATTAAGGATTTCCCGGAGTGCGATGATATTTTAAAAAATTTTAATTATACTGGAAAAAGAAAGCCGAATATAAATATTGTTGTAAAAATAGTTAAAAAAGAACCTTCTAAGAACCGGTTTAAAAAGGTTTTTACTACTATACATTTTAAAACAAGGGAGGTGAACTGGGATTTATACAGAAATAAGAGTAAATATCTTTTTATCTCGCCTATTGAGCATAAAAAGCTTTATGCATATTTTACAGATAGTTTTGATAATGCAGAAGTATCGATTTTGCCGGATTTTGAGCATAAAGAAAAGCCGTGGTTGATTAAAGACATAATTTATAATTTTTTACAGGTTTTAATGATTCATTATTGTATTTCTAGAAATGCTATATTTGTTCATGCTGCTGCAATAAAGGATAGTGATGGAAAGGGTTATTTATTCTTCGGGGGGCCAAACAGCGGAAAGTCTACCATTTCAACGCTTTGGCATGAACATAGCAAGGCTTTAGTGTTAAATGATGATTGCGTTATTTTAAAAAAAATAGATAATAAGTTTTACTTTTTTGCTGTTCCATGGCGCGGAGGGTTTGATATTTATCTGAAAGGTAATCAAAATAAGGCAAGATTAGATAAAATCTTTATTCTTAAAAAAAACAAGAATAATAGAATAGTAAAGATTTCAGACAGGAGATTTTTCAATATTTTTTATGCAAATATCTTTGTTCCATTTTGGAAAAAGGACAGCATCGGTAAAATTTTTGATTTTTTTAATTCACTAACGAGAAAAACTGACCTTTTGAGCTTGTTTTTCCGTAAAGACAAGAGTATAATCAAAACTGTAAGGTATTATAATGGCAAAAAAAGATAAATTCAATCCGCAGATCAAAAAGATAAAA
>Ga0075115_10000006_pt1 | contig 135480 bp, 116 predicted proteins | sample AntAceMetag02UKH_FD_69785 | JGI IMG/M metagenome (GOLD analysis project Ga0075115, IMG submission 69785) | Saline lake microbial communities from Ace Lake, Antarctica - Antarctic Ace Lake Metagenome 02UKH | ecosystem: Environmental > Aquatic > Non-marine Saline and Alkaline > Saline | place... | reverse complement strand
TACGGAATTTAAAGCCCATGTATTAGCCCAAAATGCAGATTTTTCTTCTTCGTCAATTACACCATTACCATTTGTATCTTCCGGGGTAGCCGGATAATCACTTAATACACTCATCTGCTCTATTGCCTGATCGCTAAATATTTCAATTATTTTATCCGCGTAAATATGGGCAGCCGAATAATCTGAAGCATTATAAGAATCAAATAGCTTTTCTATTAAATATTCGGCTGAATAATCACCGAAATCTACGCCGTAGTCCATTGATACAATTAAATCCTCTGCAGCTTCTTTTAAAGAAACCCACTCTCCTAAATCTTCGTTATACATGCTTGTTTCAGGATAATTATCAATAATATATTCTAACGAGGCTCTTGCATCAGTTAATTTATCCTGTTTGATATATATTAACCCCTCCATATAGTATGCGGTGGCAACATCATTACGGACATAATCGTTGGCTTCTTGTCCTTCATGAATGCCAATAAGCTCTTTGGCATATTCTAAAGCAGCAGATAAATCATTGTTGTTATAAGCATCCCAGGCTCTTGCTATAAGATACTCAGAAGAATATGGATCGACTTCTTGCGCACAAGCTTCCCTAGGCTCTAAAACCAATTTTGCAAGATCTTTTGATCTGTCGTAAATCCCCTCAAACGGAATCAACATCTTATTGATTGTGCCTTGCGTATAATTGACCTTTTCAAGGTTTCTCATTGTGTAACGCATATCAGCTTCATGATTTTCTTTGTAAGTAGGGCTATCAAATAAAGGATTATTATTAGATATTGCATTGAATAAATCTTTATTTAAATCAACACCTGTAAAGGTGTAGATTTCTCCTTCAACACCAGTTAAGACCTTTTCACCCAAGCCTTGTGTACCATTAGCACCATAAACAAATTCTTCCATGAACTTTACTGATTCACCCAATATCGGCATGCCATCGGTCCACTTTAATGCTGCTTCGATTTCAGCAGGAACTAACATCATGGACACTGTCTGTAAGGCCAAACTTGGCGCATTGGTCTTTACGCTTCTTTTTACAGCCTCTTTAAACTTATGCTGCTTAAAATTAGCCTTTAAATTGTTGTATATATTGGGCATATTCAAGAACGCTACAACTATGAAACATGAGATAATTAACGACAATGTTGCTATTAAAGGGGTGATACCAAATGGCAACGGTATTACCAATAATGGTGCATGGATAATTGCCTTAGCTGCCATAGGAAGCAACCCAAGTAAATATGCGGCAACATAAACAGAAGCAATCCTAATCACCAAACGCTGACGTAACAGTGATAAGAACGAGCTGTTTAAGACATAGAATGCTACAGCTATTTTTGTGAATATATTCTTTACTTTGCCAGATGAATTTTCACTTAAAGCGATAATTGCATTGTCTGAATAATCCTGAGCAAAACCAAGGGTAATTACACTCTTTAAGGCGCTAATAACTTTATTCTTGGTAGATTTATTATCCTCTTCTACTCTTCTTAAAGCCTCTTCGATAATTAATTTAGCCTGTTTTTCCTCTATTCTAATAGAATCTCTTGCATTATATAGTGATATGGAAACCATCACATGCTTTAAGAAGAAGGTATAAAGTATCATCGTGGTCAATACATCTAATACAGTTCCCAATAACTTGATTGCCCAAGCAGTTGCAGGGTTATTGCCTAAGGCACTTATAACCTTGCCTAATCCAGGTATTTTCATCAACCATTTCATAGGAGTTAAAGCACTTGCTTGGTCCTGAGCAATTATCTTTTTAAGGCTATTTTTAATATAGGTACTAAATCTAATAATATCTTTTGCTTTAAGGTTGGCGGCGTATTTTTTAATTGCCTGGTTTATGGTTATACCAGCTTTTGTATAAAGAATAGAACCAATATATCTGTGGTAAATTGCGGCGATTACTACAAACCCAACTAAACCAGTTATTGCGGAAACGGAGATCACAAATGAAGAAGTGAGAATTAGATAACCTGCTGCGGCGCTTAATACAACTGTGGCAACTGCTTTAACAGCTTCTATTATGCTTAAAGGACCAGCCTTGTTAAGACCAGCTTGTTTTGCGTAATCTAAATAAGAATTGCCGTTATCTTTATTATTGGCAAGAATCTCTTGGGTTGCTTGAGCAGCTTCTTCAAACATGTTTCCTGATTTAGTAAAAGCCTTTTTGACCATACCAGAATAATCATTATAATCAATAACACTTAAATCGAACCCAGTCATTAAAACAACTGGTATTGCCTTTAATTGCTCTTCCTTAGACATGGCCGCACAAAGAGCCTTAGCATCCATCTTCGGCATCTTGTTATCCGTAATAACAACTGCAATAGGAATACTTCTTAATATTTCCAATGCCTGTTCTCCGTCTTTAGCAATAATAACTTTTACATCCGGTATCCTCATCTCTAAATTATCTCGTATGATCACTCTCATAGCCTCTTGATCATCAACCACTAACACTGCGTGGTTATTACCATTATCCTGTGAATCAATATATCCTAAACCATAAGGATTAAAACCTGTCTTTGCAAAAACCGCCCATGCTGTTGTTGCAACATGAGGAACTCTTAAATTAACCGGCCAACCATATTGTCTTGGGCCTATTGCAGATAAAACACCTCCTGCTTGTGTCTGCAAAGTCTCTAATGTATCAATATATATTGGCTGGGCATTATTTACAGCCTTATTAGCGACCTCAAATTGAGACGTCCCTTCACACCAGATACTAGACAAAGCACTGGTCATCTGCTCTAACCTAAACGGAAAACCTTTTAATTCAAATTCAGAGCTATCCTTAAAATAATCAACCTGCTGTTCGAATGTATTCCTTACTAATTCAAGGTTGTTATATAAGCTGATATCTGTTTCGATTATTTCTTCAGTGGTTTTTAAAACTAAGTTGGTAAGAATCTGTGTATCGAGATAAAGAGTTGGGTCTATCTCATGTTCGTTCCTATAACCTGCCATGAAATATTCACCATTAAACATAAAACTTTCATCTCTTGTAAGCCAATTGGCTATAAGCTTTGCTCTTTCCGTGAAGAAACTTTGTCCGGTAATCTTACCTATGTTATACAATAAAGCCAAGGCAGCTATATTATGTTCTATAGAAGCATTCTCGAATTTCTCACCTATATCATTTAAACCAAATGTAACCGAACCGTATACGCGCGGGTTACTCTCATCCATATTCTGAAAACCAAACTGCTGAATTTGACCAACCTCACCAGTAATAATTCTAATTAACTCATTTATTAATGTCACAACAGTCTTAATCCAACTATTGGGTAGCATTTCTGATCCTGTAATCCATACGCCTATAGCCATAGCCTGTACCAAAGCCAAGAATCTGTTAGGAAGACTAGAGTTTTTATAATAATGAAGCATGGCTAATCCCATAAAGGCATTGGGACCAACTAATCTCTGTTTATCTGCTGGCCTACCGCTTTCTATATCATATGACTCATACCAAGATCCTCTTGCAGCAATCATTCTTGCTAAGAGCTTTAACGGAAGAGAACCTAACTGAATACCTTTAAAATCTTCTGGATGGTTAACGGCATCCATAATAAATAGCGCTAAGTCATAGGTGTAAGATTTATTATATGAGCCGTCAGTAATATCAATGCCTTCGTAACTTGCTATGAGCCCGCTTAATGCTTTATACTGACCTTTTAACCAATTATTATTATCGGATATATTTAAACCGCCCTGTAAAGAAATATCTAAATTAACATCTGTGTCTATTTTACTAAAAGCCATAACTTCTCTTGGCAACAAAACTGACAACGCTAACAATTTAATAAAATCTCTTCTGGTTAATTTTCTATCGCCATTATCCTTAATATACCTAGACGTCTCTAGCTGATAGAGTATATTTAAATAATCCTTGTGTAGTCTCACGTCCAAAAATCTAGTAAACTCTTGCGCTCTTTTTATCCTAATATCCAAAGCCCTTGCGGTCTCAACTCTATCAATTAAAAGGTCTCCAATATCAAACATCACCACTCTATCATCACCTGTTATGCCATAATTCATCAATAGATTATAAGAATAATCGAACAACCTTTGGCCCTCTAAAGCCAAACCCGTATCTTTAATTCTGTACAATAAAGCTATTGCCTCATTGATTTTTCCTTCTTTTACCAATTGAGTTATTTTATCATCGGCTAAAGTAACTTTTTCTCTTATTACTGCTTTATTTATCGTATGGGTATATTTTGCTTTACCACTAGGATTGACTGTTACCATGTTTAATTTTAACGACTTATCCATAACGACAAATTCTGGAATAATCCTTAAGTTTCTTATTGCTCTTATGTTAATTTCATTGTACTTATCGATTGTATCCAAGTGATTTTCATGGGTATCAACAATTACAAAAGGAAGATCTTCTTTGATAAATACATTTGAATGAATTCCGTTTTTGATATGCTTAGTTTCAAATATCGTCTTTTTAAGAATAGAACGAATATCTGCCTCACTTAAATTAACAACTTTATTGCCGTTATCTAAGGTAACTATGGCTGGGTCTGTTGACGATCTTCTTCTGCTGATTCCGCCTACACCCTTAATTCTCCAATCAGCTCTTTTGACGCTAAATATAACCGCCTCGCTAAGAATTTTTCCTGAATTATCATAAAACATAATCTCAAGAGATATCCTCTTTGTTCTAGATTCTAATGCATCCCTTATTTCCTTAGGGGTTATCTTAAATGACTTTTCGATATAAATAGCCATTAATTGTGCATCGCTCATAAGCTTACCCGTAGACTGATTATTACTCCAATACTCAGAAGGCTTATGCGTAATCTTAGAAAGCTTACCTAATAGGATCTGACGTTTCCTAGTACCAAACCTATTAAAGCCTATGGAAGTTCTATCTCTTTTTGCAATAAGTGTATTAAACCAAATCTTATCCGTTGAAGAAAGCTTAACATAGATTCTACTTAAACCTTGTGTCTTAAGCATGTCTTCGCTTATAATAGAAGACAGTTTCTTGCTTACGAATTTTACTATAGGATTAGGTATCCAGCTGTCGAATTTAACTGAATCTTTTCCGGCATTATCCATGGAAACCACTCTTGCATCTATTGTATCAACTGCTGTAACTTGCTCATCTCTTTTTACGAGTTTGCTAGTATCAGGCAACATTACAAATGTAGGCTGCAATTCGCTAAATCTATACTCTGTTATTTTTACAGAACTGTTCGCCTTAATAACTCCTCCGGAATCTTTAGCATCGCCCTTTAGCATCTTGTAAGCTACGTAAGCTGCTGCGCCAGCTAATAAAACAATTGGTGAACGAGCTGCTAAATATTTTAACCACTGAGCAGTTGTTTGAGGATTTTTAGTCTCTGAGTAACCTCTTATAAATGCTTCTTGATATTCATAAAAATCATTCTCAATATTAAATACTTCACTTACCGCCTCAAATGCCCTACGTTCTAATTCTAAGCTTCCTTCTAAGGTATCATCCTTATATCCAGCCTTATAATCCATAATATGCTGCGTCTCATGAACAATATACTGAGTGAGGTTAGATGCATTCTCAATGGAGATACCATTAATAGGTAATAATATTACGTATTTGCTTCCAAAATAACCACTAAACTTCTGAGTTGCAGCTGCTGTAATAAAGCCATCTGCATGCTCAGTAAAATATTCGCTTCCCACAAGCATTATGGGGATTTCATTGGTAACTATATATTCCCAATAACGAGGTGCTAATATTATTACCATATAAAGTATTTCCTTTAGGGTATCTATTTGTGAGTAATTCTTTGGAGCAAACCTATCTAAATACCATGTAGCCTGTGCGTCCAAGCTCTTTGCAAGAATAGCCGGTCTTTCATTTGCATAGAGAACATTGACATCTTTTACAACCAAAGCTAAAACAGCTGCCTTTAAGAATGTTCTTCTGGATAGATTGCCGTTATCTGATTGAACTGGCAATCTAACTGTAAACCTTGCACCGTTATTATTTTCAACTCTTATTGTACCTTTGGACAATTCAACTAACTCTTTCAAACTGGCCAAACCAAGACCTGTTCCTTCAGCCATATCCGGCTCTGCCCTGTAATACTCTTCAAAGATGCTGTCTAACGCATCTTCTGGTATGCCTCTACCATTATCCTCAAATACTATCGTTATGAATCTTCCGTTTCTGGTAACGATAATTTTAACGGTTTTTTCTGAGTTTTCATTTCCGTTCCAAGCATATTTATCAGCGTTATTTATCAATTCACCAAAACCAGCCCTTAAGGCAAAAGCATCTGAATAAATCAATACCTGACCAATATTATTCTCATAGGTAATATTTATACCCTTCTTTGAGAAATACTTATTGGTTACAGCATAAACTGTACCTAAAACATTGCTGATCTCAAAAGTTGAAAATTCAAATCTGCTCAATTTGCCCATCTTTGCTTCTGCCAACTTGGTTACGCCAGCAATAACCTGAGACAAGGAATCAATTATTATTTTAGTGTCTCTAGCGGCTTCTGCATCAAATTGGCTACTGTTAATTGCGATTAATTCATTCCTTACCCCGGCAATATCTCTGGCTAATTCTTTTTCTGTCACATAAACTTTATTGAATTCATCCAAGGTATCTTCTGTGACAATCGTGTCAAATGCCTGGTTAAAACACTGTTCTTTACTAATATCTCTCTTTTCCGTCTTAATCTCTGCCTGAAGCTTCTTCATTAAAGTAGCTCTATCATTAACAAGCCTGTGGTAACCCGCTACTTTAATAGTAATTACATCGACAGTATTTAAAGCCTGCATTAACTCTGCATCTTTTTCGCTTAATTTCTCTTTCAACATTTTTACCCAGCCTTTGACCGCAGTCAAAGGATTGTTCAAATCATGAAGAATCTTTCTGATAACAACTTCGTTGGCGATTAATCTTATCAATTCTTCTCTGACTGCGGTCCTATCTTTAGTTGTAGTTTTCGTTAAGCTGGTAGACGGGGATATGGTTTTGTCTTGCTTGCTGGAGTCTATTCTTGATGTCATCTGTAACGGTACCTTGTAATTCTTTCCAGGAATCTCTTGCGTGATCTCTAGTGTAGATATTGTCTTCTCTGAGTAAGAAGATTTTGGTTCTGCGCGTCTGAACTTCTCTAGCAACTGCAAAGAGAGTCTGCTTATCGCGGTAGATAACAATATGGTCAAAGATGAAGTTATGGAGCGTGTCTTTTGTAAACATGGTGCACCTTCCTTTCTCTGTTTGTTTGTAAAGAGGCCCTCCTTAAATTTATTAAGCGTTTCTCTAACACGGGTCAGTGTACCCGGGGAGGCGATCCGGGATGTCAAGAAACGCTTAAATCTATTATCTCCATTGTCATTTCCATCTGTGGAAGCTTCTTCTCTTGACTGTTCTACCATTTGATTCAATAAAGCTTCCATCTCTGGCTTGTAAGCATTGAATTCTATCTCTGTCTTACAGCTAAAACAGTACTCAGTTTTTACTTCCATAAGATCCCATATTGCAGGCGTGTATTTCATAGCACATGCATAATCATGGCAATGATCAAAGAAATTATGGCTTCCGTTTATTCCGGCTAAATGCCCTGCTTCATGTCTTGAGTTGTTCATTACCAAACTTACATAAAGATCTTTTCTTTCCTGTTCGCTTAAGGCTTTAGGATAAAAACCATTGCTAAGAACTTCTTCAAACCTGTATGAAGAATTGGTTAATATCTTATGGGTTGGATATGTTCTACCGAATAAGTAATTCTTAAGCACCTTTTCACCAGTTGTGCTTTCATAATAACCTGTCATATCAAAATCAGTAAATATCTCCATAGCAGCATAATTAATACCAGCCTGCATAAATAACGCACGTGTATAAGCCTCTAAAAGATCACTATCAAGCTGATTGCCTTTTAAGCTCAACAATATACTAGGTATATTAAAATAATACACTCTTACAGGATGTTCTTGTGGTAGGCCGTTTACCTGCTTTAATAAACTTAATTTCTGATCAATAATCTGCTTGTGGACTTTCTGGGTATGGGTTCTATACGGAGAGACAAAATATGTTAATACAACAGGCGGGGCTCTCGTTTCTTGATTATTTGATTCATTTATTGAGTTGATTTCGTCTTCTTGACTATATACACGATTGGCGCCTCGCAAACCAACGGTTTGTTCGGACGCTTTGGGTGAAGATTGTGCAACTTTTTCTTCTTTTAAGCTGTTTTTATCAGACTTTTCAGCGGCCTTAGCATCAGCCTTGGCATCCTTATCCTTATTAGTTGTTTGCTTGGAGTCTGAGGCTTCTCCTACTTCTGTTGCATTCTCTTCGGTTGCTTTATTCTTTGAGCCTACACTCTTCGCATTACCTTTGTTGACATTTCGTTCAGACAAAGATCTGAAAAATCTTAAAAATTTACTAATTATAGCTAAAACAAAGTTGTTTTCATGTATGTTTACGCTCTTATTATCCTCACGACCTGGAGTTGCGCAGACTCCAGCCGCGACTATGCGTGGCGAATCCTTAAATAAACTTAAGGCCTTTGTGGCAGCCCTGTCTTTCGGATCAGTATCTGCATATCCTGCATAGGCATTAGGTGCAATAACTCCGCCTAATGCACTAAATAATATACTAAGATTAGTGCCTATAAACTGTAAAGGTGCAAAATTAGGAGTAATGGTCTGAGTATTACCAGGCTGAGGCAATGGATCAGGCTTATTGACAGGAACTTCCTGCTCTTCGCTTTGAGTATTAACTAAAGCACCTTTTCCAACGCCAATTCCAGCTGCTGAAGAACCCGTACCTATACCAGAACCTGCCTTAGAAGAGCTCCTAAACGGTATTATAGCCTTTAGAGCATCAAACACCACTCTTATACGGCTATATGAAGGCTCTTTGGCTTGTTCAATAGGTGTAGTTGAGCTCTTGGTAATATTAACAGGATTTATTGGACCAAACTGGGCATTGGTATTTAGGTCTTGAACTATATAACCGCCTCTTATGGCAATATCATTATCTATAATCTTAATAAAGTGCTCTTTACCTGATGAATCCACGTAGATAGCAGCTTCGTCTATACTTAATATAGGTAAGTCCTGTTTTGACTCATCGCGGGTACCAGCTACCTTAGGCGGTTCTTTCTGGGAATCGGCTTTTGACTGTATGCCGTTAATTAAGTCTATTGGTTCTTGTGCTGGTGTAAAAGCTGATTCTGCTACGATGGTATCTTGAGTATCTTCAAGTACAACGCTTGGTTGTGAAGCTTTTGTTGTTTCAGAAGCGACGTCTGATGAAATCTCTGCTGACTGTATGGCCTCAGTTTCGATTATTTTTACGAATATATTATTCTGTTCATCAATAGAATCCTGTAATACACGCCATTTACTACCGTCACTAGATGTAACTTCCTGCATCAAAGCAAAATCAGAAACAGAGCGCTCAACAGTAACACCATCTTGATCAACCTTAATCTTAGTTGCTGTCACACTATTAGCCTCATAGCCACCTAATACATTACGTACAAACTGTCTTGGTGAAGATATATCGTATTTAGAAACTTTAGTGACCAAGTCATCAATTAAAACCTGCTGCTTGCTTAAATCTTCAACTGCTACGCTATTAATAAGCGCCGTGGTATCTTGAGATAACGCACCAAGTTCAGCAATTACCTGCTTACGACTTTCTTCAGTGATATCAGAAGCCTGAAGCTGTTCTTGTAAAACTTTGGCCTTGGCAATATTAACCTGTATATTTTTCTGAGCATCTGAGTCTAATTTACCTTGGCCTACATTAAATTTAATAATATCTTTTGCAACTTTTTTAACAGGTGCGCTTGTCGCGTTTTTCGCTAAATACTCTGTTAACCTGCTAAGCTCGATATTCTCATACAAATCTCTTACGCTTAAACTTGGATAGAGCTTATCATTTGCTTGTTTTAACGCATCTGTTACAAACACCATGGTCTGATAATCATATCTATCAACGCTACTACCGGCAGCCAAATAAGTAAGAAGCTGTTTATCAAGTGCTGTTAAATCCTGGTTTTCATGAATTTCAGCCCATTTGGTAATTTTACCGGTTAATTTATTTATACCCTTACCAATACCAGTCTGGCTAAAATATGTCTGTTCAGCTGCAATACCTTTAATTATTGTATTAAATTCATTATCTGTAGATTTTACAACTGCATCAGACTCAGCAATCCTGCGAGCCAAGTTAAAATTAATATCGTAAATGGAAAGTTCCCGGAACAGCTCATCGTGCTGGAATCTGTCTCTTACGAGCTTATAGAGTTCTAACATTGAATCTAACGAACTGCCTGAACCAATTCTAAAATCAGCCGCTGTTAAAACTTTAGCATAAGGAATGCTGCTAGTACGACTTGCCTGGGCCATATCCATGCCAAGCCACAAGCTATTGGTACCAGCTAAAGCAGATTCTCTTGCCTTGTCTAAATTATTTCTTACCTGTTCGGCTATATCGAAGAAACTGTTTAATAATACCGGCTGGCTCTTGACAGATTCTATTATTGTTCTTACTTCAAATCTATCCCATTCAGAATCGATCTTATCAATATTATCCAACACAATGTCTCTTAATGCTTTCTCAGGCCTATGATAGCTAAATAAACTCTCAACCAGGTTATGCATTGGTGCTTGCTGCATTGAATTACCTAAACCAAAATTATCAAAAGCGCTGTAAGCTTCTAATAGGTTGTAAACTGAATAGCTGTCTAGACCTAATGCAGTATAAAGAAGTTCTTGTTTTTGGGGTTTAGTAATAAATCCAGTTGAAACGCTTGTTCCCAATTCCTTAAAGAAGCCGATGATTCTATTTTCACCGGATATCGCTATATGCGGAGCTTTCTTATCTTTAAGCCCTTTTGCAATACTTGATACTTTTTCACTTATTGCATTTGCAATTTCAGCTTCAGTAGTAATCTTATCATCCTCGAACATCTGCTGTAAGAAAGGCATTGCGCGCTGTGCGATAAAACTTCTGGCAACAACTTTATAAATAGGCAGATTCTTCTTAATAATATTGGCAGTATCAATGAGAAGCTCTTTGGTCTTTCCACCTTCAGCAATGCGTGCTTCTATTTCAGAGCTGACTGTTTGTGACTTTTCTTTGGAGAATAACACCTGAAGTGTCTTTGCGCGCTGTTTAACTATATCTTGAGCAGATATATCCTGGGGCAAAATCTCTTTAGCAAAAAATCCGCGTTTAGCCGCTGAAATATAATCAGCCAAATCTAACGTATCAGCAAAAGACATATTCTCATTAGGCTTGATTTTTTCGTATTTATCTATCGCCTCTAACTCTTTAAGTTTATTGGTTAATTCCTTTTTAGTAATCCCATCAAGCAAGAACCTTGCCTTTAAACTCTTGTAAACGGCTATTGTCTTTTCAAATACGCTAGCATTAGATCTCCACGTAGGTCTTAATTCACCCTTAAGACTTCTGAAGGTCTCTTCGGCGATTGAAGCGATATTGCGGATTGTTTGTTCTGTAACCTCCTCAGCTGTCTTTTGCTTATCACCAATAAGCAAATCGACCTCTTTTTCTTTATTATCCAAGAGCTCTCTATACTTTTCTCCTAATATCTTAGCTGAAGCATGATTTCCGTAAGACTCAGCTTTAATCATCATATATTTCAAAGGCTGAAGAACAAGCTTACTCCAAGCTGATTCTCTAAGTGTAAATACCAATGAACGCGAAACTTCAATCTGGCCTAAAACCTCTGAGTTTGTCTCAATCAAATCCTTAACATCTAAGCCTTCCAATCTTGTTTTTGATATATCTACTTTAAATCTAGCGTAAGGATTATTTTCCCTTATAACATCCAGTCGCTTTAACATCTTCTCTGGATCACCAAATATAACTTGTCTCGTCTGATCACCTAAATTACGCCCCGTTCTACCGCGAGTCTGCCTAAGGAGTTCTGCTGTATAATTATGCGCATCTGCAATAACTAAATTTATATGGCTCTTGTAATCAACAGCGACCATGCCCTGTTCGCCAGTAACAACAATCGATTTTTCAGAAGCCATATCGCGAGCATATTTACCAATAACATCCTGAGTGGTTAAACCATGTATTTCCTTTAACCTACCCCCCAACACTGGGTCTTCTCTGATTCTAGAAATTAACCTTTCTCTTAGTTTAGGATCTTTAACAGCCACTAAAACTGCTATATCGCCGCTGTTTTTTATCCACTCTATAATTGAATCTAACTCACCATCTCTGATACTTTTATATTCAGGCTTCTTTGAATTTCCTTTACTTTTGATAGACGCAACGCGACCTTCACCAAGATATGCATCATGAAGCAACTTTGCTTTATCCAAACTAGCTGAAGCGCCCAATATGGAACCACCTGGATTGGTTTGTAAGATTTCTGTAAATGTAGATTGAATTCTTGTTTTGCTGCTTTCAAGTTTACTAAAATCAACAAAATAACCTTCTTTTTCCAGTTTTATAGCTAAACTAATTGCCTCTTTTGCACTGTTAAAAATTTTACCCGGTTGAGCCACAACACCATTAGAAGGAACAACCTTGCCACCAACGATATCACAGTTAACGCCCTTTTTACCATATAAAAAAGCCCATAAAGCCGTATTTATTTCTTCTGTAGTATAATGTTTGCCATCTTTATTCAGTTTTTCAGTCAATATTCTGTTGGCGGCTTTATTTAAAGCAGTATATTCCGTGCTTTCATTGTTATAGATGCTTGGCTTCTTGGCTTGTTTTGCTCTCTCTTTTAAAGTTTCAACATCTATTTTCTCACTATCCAACAGATTACTTATTTGATCATAGAGTTCTGACTGCCTGGCAATTTCTTTATCGGAAATACCTCGTGTATTATCTGAAACGACAAAACTAGACCTTTCTGTTAAATTCAAATGAAACTCATCAAAACGCATTGTATCGCGAGCTTTTAAGGCATTAATTATAGCGCCGCCATTTTCTGTCCTGTTATATAAATGACTAAATGTATCGTGATCAAAAACAACCAAATTCTCACCATTCTTTAAAACATTTATTAATTTACTGCCATCCTTTATAAATTCGTTTCCATTCTTTAAAGTCAAACCAAAATTGCGCGCTAAAGCTTTATGATTTATTTCACCTTTACCTCCCATGGTTGCATTCACATCATTGGAGCGAACAAGCAAAACGCCTTTTGATTCCGGCTGATAAAGTTTACGCATACCAAGCTCTATTACAAAAGCTGCGCTTTTTCCACGGCTAGTGTCAAGGTGTACAGTTTTTCCAGCCGTAAATAAAGCAATCATCTTCAGCTGTTCTGTTTTCTTTTCGGCATCATAAAAAATCTTCTCGCCTTTAGAGTTTTTCATATTATCCATCATAAACTCTGCGTAGGAAAAGGCTTCAAAAACAGAAAGCTTTTCCTTTTTAAAAAACTCAAGCAATCCCTTAGAAAGCTCTATATTACCCTTATTAAGCTTTTCAATCTTTTTTCCGGAATCTTCGGCAAAATATTCTCTAATTGTTTCTCCTGCTTTATTGAACTCGCTTAAAACACCATTAGGAAGTTTTGAGGTTTTTCCTTCTGTAATTTTAACAAGGTATTCTCCTTTCTTTTTTATTAGTATATTTTCCTTTGCGCGATTAGCTGTATCAAGAAGCACCTTACGATGCGTTTCACCTCTTATAGAAAGATTTAAAGCATCAACATTGGTTACCTTTTTATCTTCCAAATTTTTAATTGCCTTATGAAGCATATCTTCTCTAAGCTTAAATATATCTCTTTGCTCTTTAAGTCTTACATGTTCACTAAGAAATTCCTTTATTCTAACAGCGCTAAAGGTTTGTTTTTTAAACCCTCCAAACAAATTGTTTCTTACTGTAACAATGCCTGTATTTGGATCTGCCATCTGATCAATTTGCGTTAATGCATTATCAAGCTCTCTTTCAGATACGTGTTTCAATAACCTTGCGACTGCATTTGACTCGGCGATAGAAGGATTGTTAACATATCCTATATCGACTGCATCTTGCTCTATTTTTAAATCAGTTCTTAAAGCGTCTATTTGTCTTTGAATGGATTTTTTACCTGGCTGAGTTTTCATTAAACGGGACTCTAATTCCTGAATCCTCGGTTGGTATTTAGAAGCGACTTCATTTTTCTGCAGTTGAACGCTATCTGATTCTATCTGACGAGTGATCCTTTCCACGGCTAAAAGATCTGGAGTCTGCCCCTTAGCTTCTTGTTCTAAATTCTCTAACCTAAGGTTTGACAATTGTAATTCTTTATTTGCTATATCGCGGCCTAATGGAGAAATATCGCTATTCTTTACTTTTTGATTAGCTTCATTTCTTGAACTCTCAAGATTAGTACGAAGTCTTTTACGTCTAACTCTAAAATCTTCTGCGATTCTTTCAGCCTGAGAATAAAAATGGTTTTGGATTTTACTGTCTTTTATTCCAGTTAATCCAGCTAATTCTTCCGATGTAATTTTTCTACTGGCAATGCGGTTAACAACTTTTTCAGTATCTGCTAAGCTCTTCAATTGAGAATACGCCAGCTTTTGCATGCGCGAATCTATTTTGGTAAGAGCGTCTCTTTTAAAAGCATCTGTTGCAATAATCGGTTTCTTAGAAATATCTTTAATAATAACGTTTTTGCCAGCGTCTTCTAGCTTATTGGCGAAATTATTCAATTCACCTAAATTCTGCATAGAATTTAAGCTGATATCAAACTCAGCAATAGCCCTTTCAGTGGGTCTTGCAGTAAACAGATCTTTAAAAGTGCTGTTCATCTTAAATGAAACACGCGGAGTAGAAAAACCAGGGTTTTTCAAATAAACCGTTTGACCATCTTTATAAGAAAGCGTTCTGGCAGATTTACCTACAGGAATACGACCAGCTGCCTTTTGTACGCTCTTTAATGCTGTAATATCTCTTTCAATCGTAGTTCTTAATTGAGTAATATTTTCGATGTCGCTATAACCTAAATTTTTACTCCTTGCGGCTACATCGATTTTTGCTGAATCTTTTGTATTTTCAATTTCTTTTAGATTTTTATTAAGTGAAGTAATAGTTTCACCTATATTTACACCGGGGCGATTAACAAGACCAGTTCTGATTTCAGTTGAAACACCTAATTTACTAGGACTAGATTTTATCTTTGTCAAACGACCAGCCGTATCTTCTTTAATCTGAAGCGAAGTCTCGATAATAGGCTTTACTACAACTTCCTTACCTACCATTAAAGATGAACTGAGGACATTTTTCCCTTGTACCTTTCTTGCATAATTATAAACTGCCTTTGCCTCAAAAGCCTTCTGCGCTACTTTTTGTAATACAACAGGTGCGGTTTTTTTAACAAGCCTTGGCCCTCCGAATAACCCTGCATAACCACCAAGACCAGCTAGATTTTCCTGAAAGAAACCTGTTGTAGTATCGGCATCTAAAGCTATGGATGTACCTGTCAGTTTATCTATTTTAGCACCAACATAATCACCAACTTCACTCAATACCCATGCGCCAGTAAATACTGCTGTAGTGCCGCCAAGCCTACCTGGAATATTAGTTATCACGCTTCCCTTTGAAGTTGTTCGCTTCATTGCTTTTTCAGCAAATGTTGCCTTAGCCATAGCATTGGTTATTGCGGTCGGCGCACCAAAAGATGCAACAGTACCAAGTTGACCACCAGCTGTATAAATATCACCTGAGGTGAGATCAGCGATTGTCTGTGGTACAATTGCTGCAAGATCCTTACCGGCAGAAGGACCTCTTTCAATAAATTGAGCTCCAATATCTAATAAGATAGTATGTGTAACTAATTGCGGATACATATGCGCAAAATTGATTCCGAACCAAGCAGCCGCACCCCAAGTGCCAGAAGGATCCTTTGTTCTAAGATAAGTTTCCATTTCATTCATCTGCGCACCAGCAGTAGTTCTTATGAGTTGAGCAATATCGCTTTGCTGAGATGAAACCTCAGAAAAATCAAAGCCCATTTTACTTAAAATATTGGTTACTCCGGAAACTGTACCAAACACTGCAGCCATACCAGTGTTAATAGCAGCGAAAACCGTATTGTCAATAAAAGCATCTTTAAAATAATAGTCCTCGAAAGTTTCTGTTTCAGAAATCAATCCTCTTGCTTGTTGTCTATTAAAATAAAGCTCCATCGTAGCAACATCTCTACCGGCACCAATAAAAGTCGCGCCTACTTCAGGGGTAATGGCATCAACCAACAATGAAGGTAACCCCTTAGAAAATATAGCATCATATTTACCTTGCGCAGCTTCAGTTGTTACTTTATTAATATCTATATCTAAATAACCTGGGTTAGACACTCTTACTGCATCTACATAACCTGGGTTAAGCACTCTTACTGCAGAAATTAAAATATTAGATACTGTACTCTTGGCTTCTGCTTCAGCTTCATCGTATGCATCAAGCAAAGCTTCAGCATAAATATCAACAAATTTATCATCCTTAAAAATAAGGGTCCTTGTTTTCCAATCTGTTTTTATATTGCTTCTTGGAGCAGTCTTGCTTCCTAAATTTACCATCGAATCAACATAACCTTGGCTATACACTCTTGCTGCAGAAATTGCCATATCAGTTAACGGACTATCCGATTCATCATATGTATTTCTTTCTTTAATGAATTTAGCTGAACCATCTGCAATAGTGCCATCAGAATTATATCTATAATTGGTGGTCTCAATCCTATTTTCAGAAACTGACTTCTCGGTTACGGCTTTCTTTCCATGGCCATCATATGTAAGCACTCTGGTATGAACTCCATAATCCCCTAACCCACCTTTAAAAACTAACCTAGAATTAACCTTGTATTCTTCTCTTAACAATGTGCCGTCATCGCGATAAAATTTATAAAGTCTACCCTTTTCTGGAGGATTGTACATTTTTCCATCCCCCATTCTATTAACATGAGTTTCCCCATCAACTGTTTTATGACAGACAAAATCAGCTTCGCTTAATACCTGTCTTGTTGAATCACCTTTTCCCATAGTAATGTATTTTAAATTAGAAAGCCTAAAATCCTGCTGTGTATTGTTGATCATAAATGTAGTCTTGCTAACTAAATCTTCTCCGGCAAAATTAATCTTTTCACCCAATACTCCACCATCAGTCATAGAAGTATAATCAACCTGCAGTACGCTTTCTCCTTTAGCATCTTTGCCTGAAAAAATTATCGCATCAGGGTTTTTGGTAAGGCTGGCAATAGAAGAATATTGATTATTCTTATCTAAGCTCAAAAGTGTTATGCTTTCACCAATACCAATAGCATCACTTCCAACAATACCCTCATGACCATTTATATTGTAGGTAAGCGTTCTAAAAGATGGGTCATATGCAGAAGTTCCTAAAAACTGTCCATTACCTTTCTCTGACTGCAAGCCAACTTTACTAAACTGGCCAAAGATCCTATTACCTTGTGCATCTGTTTCCTGAATATCTTTATCGAATTTAGGAAGAATGAATGTATCAATTTTAAACTGACTAAGGTCAGTAGGCCTTCTACCATCTCTATATGTAATAAATATTTTATCTGGATTATCTATATCAACTGGACCAATAGCTGCATAATCAGCAGTGGTTACCCTAAGAGTAGCTTTGTCTTTATCGTAGAGAAAACCCGGACCTAAAGCATCTTCAGATTTCACAGCGGAAACAATAGATCGCTTGCTGTAAACAGGAGTAATTATTCCATTTTCATTAGTAGTAATCTGAATACTTGCGATATTATTTAAGCTGCTTTCTATATTGACGTTGTTAGAAAGATTGAATGTAGTTCCCGGAGCACCGGACATTGACAAGAATTCTTTTTTATCTCCCGAAGTGGAATAAAGCAATTCTAGATTAGTACCTTTACCTAAAACGAAATTACCGTCTTTTGTAGTAGAGGTTATATTGATTGTCTGCTCATTGTCCTGTAGCTTAATACCGGTATATTTACTTGCGTCGTCAGTAATACTATCTGTCTTTGTCTTAAATAAATATTGTTTTAAAACTGTTGGGGTTTCAATAATTCTATTACCAATCTTATCTTGAGGTTGTGCAACTATAGAGAATGTATCTCCTCTTTTCTTAAAACCTGTAATAGGAGCCTGCTCTTCTAAATTAGCACCACTTGCTAAGTATCCTTTAGTATTAAACTTATCAAAAGCTAGATCCCAGCTATTTTTATTTTCATCAAGTCTTAACGCACTTGTATATTGGAAATCTTTTGTCCTTCCGTTTACTATATCAACTGTTTTTCCAGCTGTAATGTATGCTTTGGATGCCTCTACTCCATCAAGATCAGAATAAAACTTGATGGATTTAGCTATTGCTTGTTCTCCAGACTTTGCTTCATAAACAGGCGTTAAAATACTATCTTTATTAAGTGTAATATCTACGCTTGATAAATTAGTGTACTGCGTATTGCCTAATGTAATCTGACTTGGGAGATTAAAGCTTGTTCCGGGAACTCCAGCTAAGGAAGTAAACCTTAAATTAGATCCATCTTGATCTGTAGTAACAGCTAAATGTAACTGACTTTCTTTACCAAAAAGAAGATTACCAGATTTATTTGTCCCCTCTACATTTAAAGGTTGCTGGCCGTCTCCTAATCTTATACCTTTATATACTAAAGAATCTGTCCGTTCGGCTCTATACGTAAGCTCCTTGGCCTCAGGCACATTTGCAGTTAACACAACTTTATCATGAACAATTGCATCAATTCCTGTTGCATCTTTCGGTGTTGCTACAAATCCCCACTGCCCTTGGCTATTAGACCAAACTTTTGTAATCGGTGTTGTTCTTTCATCTGCGGCGATTCCGCTTCTTAATGAACTTCCCTGCTCAACCTGTGAAATTCCAGCGCTTACCTGCCATTTGTCTTTTGAAATAAGAAGTTCGCCTATATTTGCACGGGCCTCAACTAAGCCTTCTATAACACCTTTACCTTGATATATATCAATATCAGCTCTTCCAATAAATTCCTGAGCGTTAACATCTATTCTTTTACCAGTAAAATCAACTAAACTGTCTGTATGAATTCTATTATCAGCTTCAAATAAGAATTTAGTAGTTTCATAACTATGTCTATGCACATCGCCAACATCGCCCGGCTGAACAGCTGTGGTGGCTCTTAACTGTGTACCCACAGGAAGAATGGGCTTATTAACCACAACAACCTGGTCACTAACGTTTTCTAGATTAAGTGACAATACTGAAGTAATATTACCTGGGTTTGTAATTCTTGCCGAGGTGCTGCCAAAAGTATCTGTTGGAAATCCTCCGGGGGTATTTCCTTTCTGGGAACCTAAAGCAGAAATATACACCTTGTTATCAATATTTACATTAGAAGTATAAGAATACGGCAATGCTTTACCAATAAGCTGGTTATCTAAAATTACGCCTTCAAAACCGGCAGTAACTGCGGGTAAAGAACTAGCTTTAATACTAGACTCTATAATTCCTCTAAAACCTGAATACTCAGCCGTTGGTTTAGTCTCTTGACCTAAACTATCAACAGAAAACTCTTTTATCTTAAAAGGTTTATCTGCATCAAACTTGTAAGTAACATTACCTTCAGTAACAGGGCCTACTTTTACATCGAAGAATTTAGGAGTATGGCTCCAAGCAGAAGAATCAGTAATTACAGCGCCTGTATCATAAATACCTGCTTTTACATCTTGAGCTACATAGCCTGTTCCGTTGCTTAAATCAGATGAAGCAGTATACAAACCCTGTACCTTGCCATCTGCAAGAATTTCAATATTTGGTGATTGATTAAAAGCTGCTATTTTAATTGCATCAAAAGCAGTACTATCCGAAGCTACACCTGTTGAAAACCTATCTGCTCCAAATGAAGCACGATTTTTCATAACATTTGCTGTTTTAAAACCTTCGTAACCACGTTTTATCTCTATAGTTTGTCCTGTATGCGGAGTATATAAGCTAAACTGACCTTCATAGCCGGGTTTTATCTCTATCGGACTAATTGTACTATTGATATTATTAAAGTTATAATTTCCAACCCAAGCACCTTCACTTGAAATAAATGCACCCTGTTTCTTATCTAAATCCAGAGTCATCCTACCGCCGCTTGGAAGATCTGACTTATAATAACCATCTGCCTTTTCCCAATAACCACCACTAATCTTAGGCATACTTATAGAATCATAAACATTAACTGCAGAATTGGTATTTACTGCCGGTGCATAATTCGTGGGCACATCGTAGTTATAATTTACTGTCGGCGTTGACGGCACAGAATAACCCGACGAAGAACTCCATGAATCTTGATAACTACCGCTACTATCATAAACTGTAGCCATTGAGCCGTCTTCACTAAAGTCAGCATAACCACCAACAGGAATGCTTTCAGCGTCAAAACCATAATCTGTCATGGTATCTTCATAAGCACCCATAATCTTTTTAGCTTGGGCGTCTGTAATGATCAGACTTAAATCTTTAAAGTTAGCTAATTCTACCAAACAATAACCGCTAAAATCCTCCAGGAATTTATCCTTTAAAATAAACTCTTCTTTTTCATCGGTTATATAATAGACCTTTTCATCTTCGATTCTAGAGATGAATATAAAGTGACTATAGGAAAGATGTGCTATAAATGGATTTTTAGCAATTTCAATAAGCCTATCTTTATCTATTTTTATAGCAACCATATTGATATCAAAAAACTCTGCTGTTCTTTGTAAAGCATATAAAGAATTTTCAATAACTTTCGGATTTCCAACCGGCTTGGTAATACCTTCTAATATATCTACTGTAAGAGCGCGCACAGCAATATCATCTTTAATAACCGGCTTTTCTTTATAATTTAAGAATTCAAACAATGCCTTTGAACCGCAGGGTTTCCCCTTTAACCATTCATAAATCTGCTCAATTGATTCACTGGATAAATCAATAGGCTTATCAAACTCAAGCACTAAATCATCTTTTAGCTTTATGGCATTGATATTTTTGCCTTCAATGTCTTTTAAGATGTTTTTAACCGTAAGCGGAATATCTAAGGTATTTAAGTCGCTCAAAGAAGGTGCATAGATACCGGCATTCTGCAAGAAGGCAATAGGATTAAAATGCGTTGCCCATGCCACCTGCTCTGGAATAAATACACAGAGCACAATAAGGGCAGCTACTTTAATCCAAAGATTAAACTTGGATTTAAATTCCTCTTTAGGCTGTGCGTTAACTTTTTCGTTTAACATGATTTTATAGTTATAGGGTATATAGTATATATATTATTTACTAAAAAGTATTCCTCTTCTATACCCCAAATTGTCTTTTCGTTCTGGAGTCTCATTGTCTTTTTATGTGCACTTTACTACTTCATAGTCAATTTTAATAACTCTTATTAACCGAATAACCCACCCTAAGTCCTGCATCAATTGCACTACTGCCTTCCTTGCTTAGCATTACTGGTATACCTTCTATATTCTTTATATTAAACTGTCTATTGTTCTTAATATTAAAAGCTGTTTTCAATCCTAAATTAGTTGCTCCATAAGTTACTTGTGATAAAATATTTGTAACAGCTGGATCCACGCCATTTTTATCTGCAATATACGCAAACCCTGAAGAGACAGCACTCCCAGCAATCGGTATTAAACTACTCTTCATGCCATAGGTAAAACCCTTTAACGCACCTTTAAATCCTGATGTAGGTTTATTATCAAATTTATATCCGCCGAAGCCACCTGCAAAAGCGTGTCGAACTGCCAAGCCACCTGTAAAACTTAAAAAATTCCCCAAAAAAGGGTTCCTTACATTATTTTCTATAACTTTTTGTGCCGTAGTTGTACCACATGCTACTGTTAATGCCCCTGAAGCACTCAATCCTTGATCTAAAGCTGCCTGATAACTGTTTATTGTTGAATAACCAGTTGTCATTACTTCAACAACATCTCCGCTTTTCCCAACAAAATGAGCTTTTTCTTTTTCATCCATCCCTGTAATAATCGCTATATTTTCCATAGTATGTGGGACTACAAGCTGCAATCCTTCATTAACCGGCAAACCTATAAAAGGCCCTATTACTGGAATCTGCCCCAAACATAGTTTTGCCACTGCAACAACCAAAGGTCTACCGCCAGCATCCCAAAAATCAACCTTATCAAACCAAATATTAGCTTTTTCTATATGTAAAGCAAAACACAGATTTAAAGATAAAAATATAATACTCATCATTATTGCCATAATCCTAATTAATCTGTGTTTTATAATTTTTCTTTTCATTTTTATTTAACCCCTACTACTAATGGATCTACTATCTTTATTTTTAAAATATCTGGTACTGCTATCTTAAGAGGAGCATGATACTTGCGTTCACCTGTACTTAAATTAAACAGTCCTTCACTATCATATTTTTTAGGCATCAAATTATCAACTCTTTCTTCTGCCATCTCGATCTCATATTGACTTGGTTCTTGAACACTCTTTAGCTTAGCAGAATCATCATATATAGTCTCCTCACTAACAGTAGAAGGTGGAATTACCAAAGAACGGTTTGTAATAAGCTCATCAATTTCCACAGGATTAAGCTTATGCCCTAATTCAAGCTGGCGTTCATTGATTGCTTGTTTAATTTCAGGTTTAAAACTCTTTTCAATCATTTCCCTCTGGCGAAAATATTTAGTCGCCAAGTTTAAATCATTACTATTGGGCTTAATCTTATCTACTGCCGGCATAACAATAGAAACAATTGAATCTGTCATTGCATTCTTGAAAGCATCAGTTAAATCCTGCTCCATCGCACCAAAGAAACCATAGCTTGCTGCACGCCTTGCCTTATTGGCAAGTTCTACAGCTGACCTATATCCCTGGTAACCTGAATCTAAATTATTTGCATCATAGCTAAAACGCGCGCCATTCACTCTAATATAATTACCATTTACTCCGGCAAAATCATTAACAGCCTGATCAAATGAAGTTACCATAGCGTTTACAACACCTATAGCACCTTTAGTTTCAATCGCGGCAACAGGAAGCATATTGCTACTGCGAATAATGTTAACATCGTCACGCCTTTTAAATGCAAGCACATCCTCAATAGACTTACCTTCTTTATATGTTTCAAGATAAGCCTTTCCATTATCGGCAAAATATATACCTTGATTTTCACCTAGTTTTGCCATATCGTAAGTCTTCAAATCAATCTCTTTATTATCATCTAATTTTACATTTATATTAACAGGAGGGTTCTTAAATGCGTCTATACCCATTCCTTCGCCCAAACCATAACCGATAATTCCCTTAGCCAATGATGAAACTCCTAAACCTGCCACTGCCTGAAGACTATCACCGTCAAAAGTCCTATTGACAGCATAATCAATACCGGCATCAACCGTACTTCTAATTAAAGTATCCTTTATAATATCCCCCCAAACACCTGCCTTAGTTACGCCTACTTGCGGAGCCATAGCGCTATAATCACGATATGTAGCGCCATTAAATTGCGTTGTCCTTGCATAAGCCTCCCAAGGAGCGCCGTTTTGCTCGTATGTTTCAAGATAAGCCTTTCCATTATCGGCAAAATATATACCTTGATTTTCACCTAGTTTTGCCATATCGTAAGTCTCCAAATCAGGGATTTCTGATACGCTTACAAATTTTACCCTAGCTGGAGATTCGCTTGCATAATCTTTACGCTCAGCATCCATATCGTCAACTGCAGCAAGGCTTTTATAATAACCGTGACTACTATCAAATCTAGCTCTTAAGGCAACATTAGAAAGACCGGAACCAACCTGACCTACAGCATTAGCCAAATGCGTATCAAGACCTACGTGTCTACCTAATTCACTAACACCTGTAAACACCGCATAATTTGTAACAGGAATCCAGTCACGATCAAAACCAAATTTAAGTCCTTTAGCCATGCCTTTAAAACCTGTTGGTGTTTGTCCTTCCAAAGTATAACCACCCAATGCACCTGTCGTCACATGTTGAGTGGCTAAACCTCCTACAAAACCAGCAAGGTTAGCTACATAAGGATTACTAATATTAGTTTCGATTGCTGTTTTAGCTGCAGCGGAAGCAACTATAACACCTGCTGCCTTAAAACCACCAGCTAAACCTACAAAATTAGAAGCTGCCAAACTACCAGCATTTAAACCCATACCGATAACGTTAGATCCAAAAGAAACAAAATATTTTGCTGTTGTAGGAGACATTTCCGTGGCCACTGCAATATCACTTAAGCCCTGACCTGCTCCATAACTAGTAATACCAGTTGCCATAGAACTTAAAGCTTCTGCTGTCGACATCCCTTCCACGAACCCTGCAACGAAACCAGTACCATCAAAAGCAGACTGAAAACCAGAACCTAAACCCCCTCCAATAACCGCGGCACCTAAAGTAATAGCAACCTGCTTTCCGCCGCCATCCCAGGCATTGGATTTATCAAACCAAATATTCTCTTTTTCTACGCTTAAAGCAAATGCACTCTGTTGACATAAAAATATTGCCACAGTCATGAATGCTGCTGCTCTTAAAAATTTTCTCAGTCTGGTTTTTTTCATCTTCTGTCCCCTAAAATTTTAACGCATTGCCTCTTATAAACGTTAAAAGTATCGGTCCGCCTACAATAATTAAAACCACTGGCAAAATACAAGCTACTAAAGGAAACAATAATTTTATCGGTGCCTTTAGCGCAGCTTCCTCTCCTCTTTGAAATCTAATAGATCTAATATCTTCTGATTGAATTCTTAAAGCCTCACCTATGGGAGAACCCATCTTACCTGCCTGCACAAGCGTTCTGACAAAACTAGAAATCTCAGGAAGATTAATCCTAGAAGACATATTTTTTAATGCCTCTCGTCTGGGTTTCCCCATCTGGGCCTCTTGATAAACCAACTTTAGCTCCTCCATCAAAGGAGAAGGTCTAAAATCCTTTATTACGCGCTGTATTGCAAGCATAAAATCCATACCAGCACCTACACAAAGCTTCAATAAATCTATCACAACTGGCAAATCCCGAGAGATTGCTCTATGGCGCGCCTTAATAATACGATTTACCCATAAATCCGGTAAAAAGAACCCCACCATTGCAATAACCATCAGGATAACCGGCTCCATTTTAAAAACAACTCCAATAGCTAAAGCCAAAAATATACAGAGTCCCTTTATAATTGCAAGCTCAGCTACTCTCATAGGAGAACCTGCCATTAATAATCTCTTATTGTAAGCCTGGAAAATATTAATTTTTTCAATCCTGTCAAATATCGGAGCAAATACCTTTAAAGCCGGTTTTAGATAACTAAGTAAAGAAACATTTCTTTTTACTTGCATATCCTTAGGTAAAGAGATAGTCTCCACCTCAGGAGATCTGGCCATATAAAAACTATAGCCAATCATGAATACTGCCAAATAAAATAACAACAATAAAATTGCGATCATGCCCTCTCCTTTTAGAAATCCACCTGTGATAATTTCTTTATCAAAATCATACCGATAATCTGTGAAACAAAAGCATACCCTAAAAGCATCCTGCCCACATCGTCTTTAAGCATAATGTCAAATGAGTTCGGATTAATATTATAGACAAATATAGCAAATACGATTGGAAGCAAAGCCATAATCACACCCTGCATCCTTCCTTGAACTGTCAAGGTCCTTACGCGCCTATCCAGCTTTTTCTTTTCACGAATCGTATATACCAACTGTGAAAAAGTCTCGGTCAAATCGCCTCCGGTTTCTCTAGCAACCAAGATCGCAGTAATTACCATATCTAGATCCTCTGAATGTACTCTTCTTTTAAGATGTTGTGCGCATTCCTCAAACGTAATACCCATACGATTCTCATTAACCAAAAGACCGAATTCCTGTGATATGGGTACCGGCATCTCTTCAACTAAAGATTCTATTGCCTGCAATAAACTTAAACCCGCTTTTAAAGAAGATGAGATTATCATCATGCCGTCAACCAACTGATTTTCAAACACTGTAATCCTACGCCTCTCAAGCTGTTTCATGATAATTGTAGGCAGTATTGCTCCTACAATAACACCGATAATCAAACCTATGGGCTGACTGCTAAAAACAAAACCCAAAAAACCCAATACAAGCGGAGCGCTGACCAATAGAATCATAATCTTTTTCTGGGACACGCGGTAAAACATCCTGTCTAAACTCTGCGTTGTCTCTTCAGTCTTTTTGCTATGCCAAGACCTAAACAGAATATAACTAATAGGTATAAACTCATTCACTATTAAAATAACGGAAATAAGTAAAAGTAAGAATATTAAAACTATCATTTTCTTCCTATTCTGTTATTACCTCAACTTCAGTTACGCCCGGCTCATACTGCAGACCATAACCAAAACTATCTGCATTTCTCTTCCACGTACCGCATACAGAACCTTTTATATAGCCTGCCATGGCAATAAAAGCAGCAACAACTATTGCTACTAATAATGCGTACTCTATAAATAACGCTGCTCTTTTATTAAAAATTGCGTTTTTCATAATCTTATTTTAGCCATCCTGGATCAAATTCTCCTGCCATACAACCTGCTCCGTCTCTATCGGTACAGATAAGAGCGATTTTTTCCATGGGTTTAAAACGCCATGAGGCCCTGGCATAACTTGCAATCGTATGTTCCTGTTCGTCAAAATTCCAAAGCGGCCTATTTTCGTCATCACCGAAATAAACCGTAGAGCTTCTATCTTCATCTGTATCACTAAATAGATCAAAGTCATAATCTGGCATATTTGTATCGGCTAACATATCGTCTACAGTTTCTGGATCCAAGCCATATTTTTCCCAATCAACTAAATCCAAAGGATCTGTCAGACCTAAAAATTTTTCTTTATTCCAATCGCTGGGGGCATCACGCCTACTGACACCAACATTAGCTGTACTTTCGTATCTGCTGAGCTTTATACATCTGGTACAACATCCCTTTCTATACGCCCTGACTGAAGGCACGGGAAATCCTCCCACAAAAACATTTACATAATGCCAACCACGGCTATCATTCCAGATATACTTATCGTCCGTAGGAACAAATGCAAGCCATGGAGCAAGCTCATCATAAATAGTTTTTACAGCTAACTGTAATGCTTCTAAGCTAAGTAACGCTGCACCTAATTCTGTTTCAAACGCTACCATTTCAGCTACAGCAGCCCCATTGCCCACGAATGTCTCAAGAACAGCAACAATAGGCAAAACTACCATAATATCTGTAACATTACCTTGTGCCTCTTCAAACAAATGGTAAAGACAAGAATCTCCTTCTTCAAGATTGTCTGAACCGCAATAAAGCATGGGCAGCCAAAAATCAAGAGTATCTATCATTGTATGTAATCCTTCATCGTAAACATCTTCTTTAAAAGCATCAGCCCATTGCACAAAATAATCCAAGGTAAAAATCAAAGAATCAAATTTATCGTTATAAAATAAATCATCCAAGAGCTGAGCTGTTTCTCCGTCACACTTCTCTTCATCTGTACAGTGGATAGGCTCATTGGGATAACCTCCAATAAGCCAAGTAGGTAAATAATTACCGTAGATATCTCCAAAACAAGTTAGCGTATCACCTAAATCATTAATCATATCCAAAGTTAACGGGAATACCGGAGCGCTGCCCGCTGAACCATTTTCCTGCCACTGCTGATAGTCATCAACCCAATCACGTACACCATCAGGAAGACAATCATAAACTTCAGTCGGTATATCCATAGCCTCTTCCGGTTGAAAAATATCTTCCACAAGCTGCGTGGGAAAAGCTAAAGCTATATAACTTAAAGGATTCTTCAATAATTCCCCAGCCTGAAGAGATTCGGTTGCGTCAATAAGGCTTCCCCGTAAAACATCTACAGCCTCGTATAAAGTATTAAGAATTGCATCCAAGCCGTCTGAATCAATATCCAGACCGTTAATTATGTCTGAAATTTCTGTAAAATAACCTGCAGCAATTTTTTTTGTCCTTTTTATATACCAAAAATTAAACCTGCTGATAGTATCTGTAATCTTTCCATCCTCATCAAAATCATAAATATCAGTAACCAAAACCGGGTCATCCACAACTTTTGATAACGCATGAAATACCGCAGCTTCTTTAAACTGCATTTTTCTGCCCATCTTCTTGAACTGCCTGGAAATAGTCCGGGTTATACCTGGAGATGTCTTAGCAAAATAAAGTGTTGTGCCAGTTACATTCACGACAAACGCAAGCCAGGAAACAATCACTCCTATTACTGCCCAGATACTGGGCGCACCTTCACCGAGAGTGCATACAGTAACAAATATAGCAATAACCAACAAAACAATACCGATAATAATCTTAAACAAGTCAGAAAAGCTAAAATGACAAACTTCTATACCGCCGCGCACGTACTTATCAGATAATAACTTTGCGTAACTGCCCAAATGCGAGGCAAGCATCAAAGCAGTGCTATCGGCTGCATTTTCAACAGAAGTCTTTCTAATAGACATTCTACCTAGAGAAAGCGTTATCCCGATCATAATAAATATTGCAGCCAGGACTACGATAAAGATCGCTAGTATCTGTCCGCTCCTTATTTTTCGCCCCCAAATTTTAGGTTCACTGACCATAACCTTTTCCTATTCTGCCCCCGAGAACATCTCAAACTTCTCATACTCATGTAAGTCATAAGTTATGCCCGGAGCTCTTTTGCTATTAAGTTCACTTTCAGTTTCTGAAACTAAACCATCATGCATAATACTATAGCTATCAGGAAGTCTATCTTTATCTACATAAAACTCATTAACTACGATATTTTTTAGTTTATTTTTATCAATATTATATTCAGTATCTTCTTCATAAAGCTCATTAACCGAAGTCTGCCAGCTTCTCATAACAAGAGGATCGCCTGCTAAACGCCTTGTAGCTGAGTAATTTTCTTGACGATATACAAGGTTTTTATTTGACCATATAAACAACCTTAATGAACCCAGCAAAAATAAAAACAACACTATCAATGCCAAAGTAAATTCAATTGCAGCCTGTGCTTTTATATTTATTCTTTTCATTGCCTGGGTGTACTCCATAAGACTATTTCATTTCTTCTAATGTTTTTAGAAACTTCACTGCCTGTTTCTTCGCTCAAGCCTTCGATTGTTCCTGAAAGCGCGTCATGGACTAAACCCATAGCACTACCAGGATTATATTTGATATAGTGAGTTAACTCTGAGCTTGAGTTTGTAGTCCACTTATTGACTGTTTCATCTTGATTTTCTTCTATTAAAAGAGTTGCTTCTTCCAAGATGTTATCCTGTTTGTATCTACCCTGCAAACCTTGAGTTACGGACTCATAAACTTCATCCGAATGAGATTGATAATAATCGTCATTATTCTTTGTGTCTATACTGTCTTTGGTCAAATCAACCGCGCCCTCCTGATCATCCAATACTAAAAAGACAGCCATGGAACCAAGAGCATCTTCAAGAAAATCAGGAACAAGACCACTGACACCTAATTCATCTATAACATCATCTAAAGTAAGCTTATCCATAATAAGTTCTTCTTTAAAATTATCCGTAAGATCAACATCTAACCTATCGCCTTTTTTTATCTTTTTTGCAGGCACCCAACATCTTACCCAACTTGCACCTCCAGGCACACAATCATAATCAATACCTCCATCAAGATATTCATACATATCCTCATGCATCCAACCACCATCTAAAATAGAGAATCTATATGTATAATTGGCAGTAGGCAAATAATAAAGCTGTTCGTTGATCAGATACTGCGTTGAAGGCAGATCCAAATAACTAACAGCGATCTCCTGAAGAAACTCCTGAAGGCTAGAAAAACTACTTAAATCTATATTATCCCAATCAACCATATCATAATCAAAATAAATCTTATTACTCCAAACCCCTCCTGCTGAAGCCATATATGGAACCAAAGCCTGCTGTCTATTATCTCCTGTAACATCCATAATCGGCTGATCTTCTAACATAGTAACACTTACCTGACGCGTATGTTCTCTGAACAAAGGATTATAGGCCATAGCCATTGCATTGCGATGCGCCCTCATATTAAGTTCTTGATTGCGGTTATAGGTTATACCAATAGACACAAGAGCACCTATAGCAAATATCAATACGGCTGAAAGGATTGCCAATTCTAGTAATGCCTGTGCTTTTTTTGTGTTTTTTAACATTTTAATATCCTATAATTTGTTCTTCCCCGCTTCTAGATACAGTTTCTTTTGAATCTATTGTTGTAGTTGTATAATACTGCCTTCCTGCGTATGACTCACTCCACTCAGCCGGCTGCTCAACACCATACATAGAACTACTGGTAGATATCCTTGTTGTCTGCCAATTAGAAATAGTATTCTCCGGGTCATATTGTGAACCTATTTCATCAGCTGTCTGACGGATACGACCCTGCACGCCTCTTTTAAAATATACCTGTATGGCAATAACTGCTGCCACTAGAAAAGCAACAAACACTGCGTATTCAATAATGGTCTGTGCTTTGTTTTTTCTTTTCATTTTATTACCAGTCCAATCTTGTATCTGACCTATTAAACTGCGAAGATTCCATTTCTTTTTCTTGTTCATCCTTAAAACCATACTTTTGCGCTCCGGAAACAGTAGCTGACTCTGTTTTTTGTATATTTTCAGTCTCAATTACATTTTCCGAAGACAAATTATAAGAACCGTTATCATAATTAATCCAATCTTCTTGAACGCCTAAGGTATCTGATTGCCACTTGATATGCGCCTGAATTCCGCGCTGCAAATAGACCTGAATGCCAGCAAACAAAATCCCTATAATAGAGATAATTAATACATAGTCTACAAAACTCTGGGCTCTTTTATATAAAATCATCATATTTTCCTAATTAATTGTCCTTACCACTCATTTACTGCCTCGCTACCTTCTCTGGTTGAAACTACTCTATCTGTATAAGTAGCGCTTTGTCCATCATTGGTATGACTTATCGTGGTGCCTGTTCTTGTAGTTTTTGTATAAACATAGCTTTCTGAAGCATCAAACTGATCGCCGATATCATTTGCTGCATCATGAAGTTTACCCTCAATGCCACGCTTCATAAAAACACGCATCGCTATCAATGCGCCCACAACAACTGATATAATAACTGCGTATTCTAATGTGCTTTGGGCTCTTTTATTAAACATGCAACACCTCCATTATTTTATTCCGTTACCGGTATTACATCTGTATCTTTTATGATCTGTGTTCCTTCTCGTGTTGTGCTCTTTAGACCATATGTTCTAGCCACGTCTCCGGATTTACCGATTCTTTCATAATCACTGGATGCTTCAGTATAGTCAGTTGTACTTGTATAATTACTTCTTAAGTAATAAGGCTCATATGATTTTACGCTTAGCTCTTCATTAAGGCCTTCGTCAACCCTATGCTGGACACCTTTCTGCAAGCCTCTTTTTACATATGTCTGCATTGCCATAACAGCACCTACGATAATCGCAAATAGAATCGCATACTCTGCTGTATTCTGACCCTTTTTACCTCTTAAAATTTTCCACATATCCAGCCTCCTTAATTATTCCTCTTCTTCAAATAACTTTTCGTCTCCAAAATCATCAATGGTTTCTGATGTATAGGTTTCAGTAGTACTTGGGGTAACCAAATAATAACCCTGCTTACCAATATTATCTATTCCAACCTCTCCGCTGGATGTATCCAAATTATAACCGAATGTTTCCCGGTTTTCCTTTGTTTCCGAATAATCAATTGTAGTTTCACTCACTGTATGATCTGCGGAATACTGCTCGCCGATATCATTGACTGAATCCCGCAGTTTACCCTGAACGCTTCTAGTCATAAATTTTTGCATAGCAACCAAGCCTGCTATAACAGCTGCTATAATAACTGCGTATTCTAATGTGCTCTGGCCTCTTTTATTAAACATGTAACACCTCCGTTAATTTATTCTTCACCAGGAGCATCTTCAGACTCGTAGTCATATACTTGGTAATCACCTGTTGCCTGAATTGTTCTCTGTGTACCTGCTCTTATTACAGAACCGCCGTAATCCATTGTTTCGGTATTGCCTGAACCTGCTAAAGTCCCCGAAGTGCTTTTTGCAATTTTTCCTTGTGGCTCAAACTGAACATCAGCATCGCTTAAAGTAGCCGGATTCTCTACATCAATAATTGTACCTACGGTATTAATTACCTGGGCTCTTAACTTAGCCTGCATGCCGCGTTTAACATATGTCTGCATACCAATAGCAGCTGCAATAACAAGGCCGATTAAAATCGCGTATTCTGCTGTACTCTGACCCTTTTTATTCCATAAATTCTTTAACATTTAGCACCTCCTGTTAACACGATCATTATTCCTCAAGATAATCAGCTGCTGTACTAATGGTATCATTTGCATCTGAAAACATATTAGTAACTGCAACTCTAATTGGTCCCTGCGCTGCCCAAACCAACAATCCCACAACAGCAGCTAAAACAAGTAAATACTCTAATGTGCTTTGACCTCTTTTATTCCTTATCATTCCTAGCCTCCTTTATTCGAATAATTCCGAACCAAGCCTTGCCGTAGAAGAAGACATCCTTGTTGCTGCATTGGTATAAACATTGGCTAAACCAGACTTGGGATCACCTTCGGCAACTGGATTATAAATAAAAGCTGCCACACCCGCTGCAATTGCGCCTACAACAGCTGTTAAAACAATCACATACTCTAAAATGCTTTGACCCTTTTTATTTCTTTTTCTCATCATCCATCCTCCTAGTCTTATAAAAACAAAAAACGCAGATTACCAAACCTGAAAACGTAACTCTGGCTCTGCGTTTACTTTTTCTTCCATCAGCTTAAGATTAGCCTTAGCTGAACGCTCAACATATTTGTACATTGCCATAAAAGCCATGGATATAACAGCTAAAAGCAATGCGTATTCAATAAAACTTTGTGCTCTTTTCTTCATCAGTTGTCTCCCTTAATCAGCAACGTCAGGATTTCTGAAACCTTCGTTTATGCGAATCCTTGCTTGATGATAAAAGTCTGTTAAAGAATTTTTTGCTTTTGGAACAAATGAATCTTCTGAGTAATTCGCAAAAGCAATTAAAACAATAGCAGCGACTGTTGCTGATATAATCAGATACTCTAAAACCGCTTGTGCCTTTTTTCTTTTTAAAAACTTTTTAAAATTCATAATTAAGTCCTTAATAAAAAAACCGGGCTGCGAAACTCTCCACTGGTTTTCGGTAGCCCGGCAATTTAAAGATAAACTCTCTTAACCCGTGGCTTTGCGCATCTCAAAAATATTTGAGAATTGCCTTTTCGTTACCATTACTGTCTGCATGTAAAATATAACATATACAATAGGCCCTGTCAAGGAAGAATGCCCTGTCTGCAGAAACCGTTTTCTTAGCCTTTTCAAGTAGTTATGTCATTTTTAACAGCAAAAAATAACTATCTAAAAGACAGCTGGATTTGAAGTATTTTTTTATGCAGATTTTTAAGGCTATTTTGATTGATTTTCTCACAGGCTAAGCCAATTTCTGTAAGAAAAGGCTGGTTTCTTTTAATCTTTAGGCTGATCTGCTGCTTGTTGCTGGTTGTTTTCAGAGTGCCGGGCAGATTATAGAAATTCTCCTTCATAAAAGCAATGCCTTTTGTTTTCCAATTTGAAGGAAAAAACAACTTCTGGAAATAATAGTTCAAAATTTCAAGGCAGATATCAAAGATATCATCATCACCTAACTTATTATATACCAAAATGTTATCATTGATTTCTCGTTTATTATACCCTTGCAATTTCTCTGCGCTTAACTGATTATAGGCATCTTGCGGATTTGGCCATTTTGAGATGAATCTTAAAAAAACCTCTTCCATCGACATATTTGTTTTTTCTATATTAGTTAAAATTACATACTCTTCCATGCCTAGGACTGAACTACGTACAACAATAGCTCTTATTGTAACTCTCTTGTTTACAATGTGTTGTGTAAATATGGCTTCTGCTTCCGCAATAAATTTCTCTTTGCTGTCTCCGCAGTTAACTGATTTAAAAGATCCCTTAATTTTTATATCCTGCGTTGCTGCAAAATCCTGGGCAAACATACCAATAATGGCCTGTAAACGAATATCTTCAAACACTATTTTTTCAATTATCTTATTCTGCAAACCAATAAAATCAACTGCTTTTATTTTACTTGCAGCAAGAAAATTACAAATTGCATCCTGATAAATATTCATATTATTGCTGCTCAAAATAACTAAAGGCTCAGTTTTTTTAAATAATATATCCTTCATGTAACTTCTTATTTTATAGATTGTTACAACATCTGAACCTGTAAAACTATTATCAAAAACAACTGATTTTAACCCTGATTCTAAGAAAATACTGCCTTTATTGTATTCAATTCTTATTCCGGTTACAGTATTTAAAAATGCTGCTATAGAATCTATAAAATCACTGTATATTGATGTAACATCCTGCAATCTAAAAAGATAGGAAGTTAATACCTTAGATGAGTAAATTCCTTCTGAGGCCTGATATACAACCTGAGGAATCGGGGTATTTTTTTCCAAAAACCTATTCGCAACCAACCTGTAATAAAGAATTGTATTGTTTTTTATACTCAGTTCTTTTTTATTCTTTGCTTTTTGGTGTGCAGTAATTAAATCAACTAAATAATTTCCCAAGCCTAAATAAAGATCAGCTGCCTTAAGAAAAAATGCCCCCATATTCTCTTGGGCAGTATTAAGCTCCATATCTAAATTTCTTGGCCTTCTGCCAGGAGGCTGACTTAAATCAAGCTCATTAATAATAGTATTAATACTTGATTTAGAAACTTTTATTTCAAATTTCTTAAATACTATTGTAGATAGGCTTCTACAACTAAGCAATGGATTAGCAACCTTATGTTTCTTTATAAATTTAACTAAATAAGGCTTTAATTTATAAGTTTTACTCATAGCTTATTCTGGACATTTATTAACATCTTCTTGTTGTAATATAACTAGTTATGAATATACTAATGTCAAATTGGACATTGATTTATCAAATTATAACACATAAATTATGAATTTTCAAGCATACTTTATACACTGTTATCAAACAGTCAGCTCTATCAAATCTTTTAGATAAATCTATTCAAATTATAGAAACAGGATCGGCTAGATTTAAAGCTTATTTAATGCAACATTATAGCCTTTTACTTAACTTATACTTTGTTGACTTATTTTGGGTTGTTTGTTAAAAGTGAGGTGCTCAGCTGATTAACTCCAGCCTATCTCCAAATGAGGTATTTGTAGCTTTTATCTTACCAGATGGAAGTTCTACTATTATGCAGGATTTGAAAAAGATAGGACTAATTCTAAAAGGCTTAAAGCCTTCTAATAGACCAACAACATTAAGCTGCTTATCTAAAAATATCGCATCGATATCAAACTTCATAAAAAAAGTGTGAATGCTATTTCCAGGCCTTATAATTAGGCAAGTATCGGTATCTAAAGATTCTTTTGTCAGTAGACCCTTTAACCGTAAGAAAAAACTATCGGCCATTAATACATTACTGGCCAGACAAGTGTTTTTGCTGCTATTGTCTAACTTCATTTATTCTTTTTGAAGATTTCTCTATTTATGGGGAAACCGCTAACATCTATAATGTCCATAAACGATGGGACATTGCCGGTGGGTTCAAAGTATCCTTGAATTTGACCATCTTCACCAATTCCGGTTTGTCTAAAAATAAAGATGTCCTTTATGTCTATATGTATCTCGTCTTCCATTCCTGTGATTTCAGATATACGGATAACCTTTCTGGAACCATCAGACAATCTTGCCGTATGAATTATAACATTGATAGCAGAGGCAATCATTTCCCTGATAGCCCTTATGGGAAGCTCAACGCCACTCATAAGAATCATGGAATCAAGCCTGGTTAAAACATCTCTTGGAGAATTAGCGTGAATTGTGGTTAAAGAACCATCGTGTCCGGTATTCATAGCCTGAAGCATATCCAGTGTCTCTGCACCGCGGCATTCACCAATAATAATCCTATCCGGCCTCATACGCAGACTATTCCTAAACAATTCTCTTATAGAAACTGAACCTTTGCCTTCAATATTGGAAGGCCTAGACTCAAGACGCACCCAGTGTTCCTGCTTTAATTTAAGCTCTGCTGCGTCTTCAATAGTAAGAATACGCTCAGTTATAGGGATAAACGCGGAAAGAATATTTAAAACCGTGGTTTTACCTGAACCTGTGCCACCAGAAACAATAATATTACGTCTTGTTAAAACACAAGCATTAATAAAATCACGCATGTTCTCATTTAAACTTTTAATCTTTATTAAATCATCTATGCCAAACTTTTCTGCGCCGAACTTTCTAATTGATAGCACAGGCCCTGAAAGAGAAAGTGGAGGAATGATAGCATTTACACGCGAGCCATCAACAAGCCTTGCATCAACCATTGGTACAGATTCATCAATCCTGCGACCTAAAGGAGCAATGATTCGCTCTATAACCTGCCTAACCTGATCATTTGAAATAAAACGCTTACTAGTAAGCTCTAATTTACCATGGCGTTCAACATATATCTGATCCTTACCATTAACTAAGATATCTGAAATCGTAAGATCGGATATTAAATCCTCCAAAGGACCAAGACCTAAAGCTTCATCGGTAATCTCCTTTATCAGGCGCTTTCTTACACTATCAGAACTCACCAAACCACCTGTCTCATCAGTCAAGGCATTGGCAACGGAACGTTCGGTTTTCTCACGCAAAAGTCTGGCCTGATTAGCATCCATAAGCGTAAGATTAAGATGTTTAAGATCCAGCTCTGAAATAAGCCTGTGGTGTACGCGCTTTTTTAACTCTGTAATCTCGTCTAATTCTTTTGTTTCCTTAATTGGCTCTGCTAAATTCTGCTGACGCCAGAAATCTTCGTGTTTAGTAATCTGCTCGTATGCAGTTAAATTAATATCCTCTATCTCCTGCCTGGATATAAAAATATCTTCTCCATAGGCGAATTTCTCGCACAGCTCTTTTATTGACTGAGCTATCTTTGAACGCGGCGAATCTAAAATAACCGGTATTCTCTTATTTACCGATAAACCTACAGCTTTGCCTTCTGAAGGCATATAGGAGATAATATCTACTGGCAGGATGGATTTTATCTCCTCCCAAGCAACACTACCTAGACTCTGAGACCTGTTTAAAACACATTTAATCATCTTTAGAGGAAGGTGTAATGACTGCAGCATATCCAAGGCCCACTTAGTCTGATAGACCGAGATAATATCCGGTGTAATCACCATCATGATAAGATTTGAGGTATTTAAAGTGGCCAGAAGCGTATCGGAGAAAATCTTGCCGGCATCGATAATTATATAGTCATATTTTTTGGAAAGCTCATCTACTGCCACCTTGATAAGTTCGGGGAAAAAATGCGAAGCCTGACGCGGTTTTAATAACCCGGATACAAAATCTACACCGCTTCCATGAGTGATTACAAAATCTTTTATGTCTGGTTTTTGGTCATCAGGCCTTTTTTTATAAAGGCTCATGTATTCGGCCAAAGGGCGCTCTGGCACAATATCCAGCATCCTAGCCATGTCTCCGGGAACATGCAAATCTAAATCCAAAAGGGCAACCCTGGCATCAAAATCCTTTACCAGGCTCACTGCGATATTGACAGCCAAAAAGGTTTTTCCGACGCCGCCTTTTGTACTGAATAAACTGATAACCTTACATCGATCCATAGAGATTAATTTTTAAATAATTAGTCTATTTTATAAACGATTGGCACATCTAACCAGATATCACCTATACTCACATTGGTAGGAAAAGGTGAGACCCAATCTAAAGACTTTACCGCATCAACAGCAGCATTATCTAATATCCTATAGCCGCTCGATTCAGCGACAATAATATCTTTGATCTCTCCTGATGCCAATATATGTAAACTCAACTTAACCATCCCTTGATATCCGGCCTGATTGGCTAAATCAGGATAGGTAGCTGCTCTATAAATCCTTCTTTTTAACGAGTAGCTGTAGCCTTTTAAATCCACAGGAACATCATCATATGCTGTTAAGTCAACCGTTTGGACTCGGGACAATAAAGACTGTCTTGCCTTTGATTTCTTAGAAACTATCTTTGGACTAAGCGAAATAACCAATTCTGTATCATTATTTACCGTTGTCTTAGAACGAAAGAATGCACCCAGAATAGGAATATTACCCAACCAAGGCACACGCTCTATATCTTCATCGGTTTTATCCTTGATTAAACCAGCAATAAAAACCGTCTGCTCATCTTCTAAATAAAGGTGGGTTTCTGCATTTCTTTTATCAAATGCCGGAATTATCAATGTAGAGTTATACTGCGCTGCACCCAAAGCGGTATTTAAAACAACATCCGTTACCTCCACCTTGATAAGAGTATCAATTCTATTATCTTCTGTTATTGTAGGCTGTATTCTTAAAGATACGCCTATTTCTTTATATTCAACACTTGTATCTGTGCCTGTATCGCTTGTTGACTGGGTAACCACAGGAATCTCCCCACCAACTAAAAACTTTGCCTCTTTACCGCTTAAACATACCAGTTTCGGACGGGATAACACTTTAAGTTTTCCTTCACTCTCTAATAGGCTAAGCGATGTGGTCAAAGCATCCCTGGACCACTGATTAACATTAAAAAGCGTTGTGCTTGTGGCTTTGTTTATATAGTTTAAGGTTGTGCCGGTTGAACCACCGTCAGACTGATAAGGCTGTTCTATAAACTGCAGGGCATCCACCCAGTTAAAACCGAGTTGTTTTTGTGCATCTTTGGTAAGCTCTAGAATCTGCACATCAATCTGTACCAGGCCTTTTTCCTGATATTCAGTGGTTAGATTAACAACTGAATCTATAAAAGGTTCTATTGCTTTATCTAATATATCTTTATCAGAAGGATTAATCACACCATAAATAAATATCTTCTGTTCGTTTTTATTTATATCCAGTGAAAGATTATTTATCCCTACATCTACCAAGGTCTTCTCTATTCTATTACGCAAGGGCTGAAGGTTTTCAGTAAAAACTTTGATATTGATTTCTCTTCCATCGCCTAAGCTATCCCAAACCCTTAAAGTGGTTTGTCCTGCAGATTTACCTAAAACAAAAACCTCATTACCGACAACTCTATCTATATCAGCTATATCTGGATTGTCTATTGCAACCCTGATAGGATTATCTACCTTTATGGTGTGCAGTTCTCCTAAAAGAAGCTCAATCTTATCAACTGAATCAGGCATAAAAGAAAACGCTGTATTAACTACGATAAAACACATTGCACAAAAAGCTATTGCCTTTTTCACTTACCTGTCTCCTTTGCTTGCGCCGAATTAGCTTCCATAGATGGAACTTCTATACGCATCAATTCTTTTTTATTTACACCCCGGTAGATCTCCACTGTCGGAGGAGGTGCAGGCGGAGTCTGATAACCATAAAGATACCTCTGTAAAGTTGCCCAACTTGCCGGGGCAACTGCCTCAATCTGTTTATCCTCGGGAGAACGAAGCAATAATTTTATCTTCGTCTGTTCCTGAACAAAACTCAAGAAAGCTGCCTCCTGCGCAGTCAAAGCCAAAGTTATATCAGAAAAACTCTTTTGTTGCTGGGTATTGGAAGAATAACCGCTAATCTGATTACCAACTGCTAAAACCAAAACATTCTGGAAAACCGAACTAAAAACTTGTTGAGTCACCACGCCTGCTTCTGTAGATGTAGAAATAGGAATATTCGCCATAATATCAACCCTGTCTCCGGGCTTAATCATGCCGCCGACCGAAGAAGCACTATCGATAGGTATGGTAACTGCCCTTTTTCCTTTAGGAGTAATAACAGCAAGGCCGACCGGGCCTTTTTTCAATGTAGAAGCTAATTTTGAAAGACTGATTTGCTCATCCTTATAAATATCCACCGCTGCCTTTTTCCCTACAACCCGATCAATACTACGCGCTGCCCTTGGCTGCAGATAATCGGCATTTATTTTTTTTAACGCCAGGGATTTTTCGCTGATTGTCTGACCCTGTCTTATATCCCTTACGGCATAAACAGCTGTTGCAAATTCACGCGGAGTATATTTACTGCGGTATTCTTTTTCTTTATTCTGAATATAATTTGCTGCAAGCATAACCGCTAAAAAACCACTTACTATCCCGATAATCAGTGGCAATTTCTTCTTAATATCCATTATTTTATCAAATGTTTATAGGTCTTAACTTCTGTGGACGCTTTAACATCTGAGAGCAATTTATCCAATGCCTGCTGCTGCTTTTCCTGCTGCAAGGCTAATTTTATTCTATCCCAAACCTCGGTCAAAACAGGGGTCTTGCCATCTTTTTCATCCTCGAGCTTTACAATATAATACCCTCCAGGACCCTTAAATACGCTTGATAACGCACCGACTTCTAAAGTGGAGGCAAAAACAACATTGTCGAATTCAGGAAAATCGCTTCCTTTTGATCCAACCGTTACATAACCTAAATCTCCGCCTTTGGAAGCGCTGTCTAAAGTAGAATACTGTATGGCCATACTGGCAAAGCTTGATCCGGTAAGAAGCTGTGAAAGTATCTCATTGGCCTTGCTTCTTGTAGAAACTGATATCTCTCTTACCCAGCGCTGATCAGGCTCCTTAAGCATATCCTTTACCTGGTTATAGGTTGCTTCTATTTCAGCTGAATCAACTTCTATATCTTTTGTTTCATCGGAAATAAGACGGGTAACTAAAAGTGTGGTCTTAAAATTATCTACCGCATTCCTATAATCAGCATCTAGATCAAGACCTCTGTCGATTGCCTCCCGATAAAGAAGCTTTCGGTTAACAACTTCTTCGAGATAGCTTATTTTTTTCTCTTTGGATTCAATTCTTAAATCAGCATTTTCAGCTACAACTGGACTTGAATTATAAATGTCGATTTCTGCGTTTAATTCTTCTAAGGTAACGTACTCTTTGTCGATTTCTGCAATGATTGTTCCAGTGGGCTTATTGTATACTTTTGATATCTGTTGATCAATTACGTCACAACCTGAAAAGATTATAACAATACTGAGGAAACAAAAAAGTTTCAACTTCATAAAACCTCCTTGATTTACATTATTTTAATTCTTTTGTTATTTTTACATATATATATATAAAAAGCAAGGAAAAAAAGATTTTCTTGCTTTATTATTTAACAATAAATACCGAACCAAGTCTTTCTGTAGCAATCTGATGATTGAGCTTACTGTCTAAAACAGAAATAACAATATTCCAAATAAGCATAAGTATCAATATCGAAGTCAACGTACTTAAAAGTAGGGAGACAATCCTAATAAATATAAACCATATCTTAACCGATATTACCGACATATTGTTTGGTTTAAATACCGGCTTGCTAAAAACACTGTATTTTTTCCAATCATACGTTAAAATCCTGTTTTCTTTCTTTAATCTTTTAAACAATGCAGATCCGGGAAAAGGAGTTAATGTGGTAAGCGAAACAAAAAACAACCGCATGCGAGCCATCAAAAAAATCAACCTAAAATAATCCTTATGCTTATAGCTATCAAAACCGACTATAAAAGCTCCTGTAACTCTTATTTTATGTGCCTTGATATTTTTTACTGCCTTTATGTAGTCGCTATGGCTTTTTATGGTCGGAAGAGAAAGCTTACTTAATTGACTAGGAAATATCGTTTCAAAGCCAATAAAAAGCAACCTGCACCCGCTTTGCCTGGCAAGAGATAAAGCCTCTTCATCAAAGGCAATGTCTATTGAAGCGTTAGCGACCCAACTAATACCCAAGGGGATTATCGACTTAAAAAGCCTCTTGGCAAAATCAGGATTAGAATATATATTATCCCCCATAAGGGCAATGCTGGGCCTTTGAATAAACGAAAAAAATCTTTCTTGCTTCATACGTTCAATTAAACCAACTATCTGCTCAATCTTAATAAACCTTAATTTCTTTTTTGGGGTAACGCAGAATTCACAGTTATACTTACAGCCTCTGTGCGTAAAAATACCTATAATCCGCAGTATCTTCGGTTTAAGCTTTAGAAAATATTCATATACCGGAGAAAAGAAATCATCTAAAAGAGACGCTTCGTATTTATTTTTTAGCTGTTTTTTCTCGTAGTCTTGTAGAAGCTCTTTCCATATCCCTTCAGCTTCACCGATAACAACACTATGACAATGTTTTAATGCTTCATCCGGCAAAACACTTACATGCGGACCACCCATAACAACATACGCCCCGGCTTGTTTAAAACGATCAGCAAGCCTATATGCATTTATTACGCTTATTGTGGTACAGGTTATACCAACAAGACAACCCTTATATTTAAGAAAGTCTTTTTTAAACCAAAAAATCTTCTGATTGACGATTTTAATTTTATAATCTTCTGGAGACAAAGCAGAAAGTATAAAAAAAACAGAGGGAACAAATCTTTTAAAATATAGATAAAGAATTTTCAGAATATTACTTACAACGGCCGGATTTACAAATAGTATTTCTTTTTTTATAGACATGTAGTAAGTAAAATCTGGTAGCCCCAACCGGATTTGAACCGGTGTTTGATGGCTGAGAACCACCCGTCCTAGACCTAGCTAGACGATGGGGCCGTAATTGTATATATTTTAAGAGAAAAATCTATATAGTCAACACTTATATTAATTGTTGACAGTATTTTTTTAGCATTTACAATAATAGTAACATGTCTACCAATATCGGTGTGGGATTCAACAATAACGATGATGTCTTTAAAGCCGCAAGAGAAGCTACTATTTCGGCAATGACCAGGCTTAACCAAAAAAGCAACAATGTTGACTTAGCAATTGTCTTTGCCTCTATTGAATTTTCTAATCCCAAGGCAATAAGAGGAATAAACTCTGTAATCAATGCCCGCAACCTAATCGGTTCAAGCGGAGCAGGAATAATTTCACCATTTGGCATTGAACGAAGAGGTATTGCAATAATGTTAATTTCTTCCGATGAAATTCAATTTATAAGCGCAATACAAAAACCCCTCAGCCAATCTAATTTATTCAACGCCGGACAAAATCTTGCTAATGAATGCCTGGAAAAAGCAAAGGCTTCACAAAGAAGCATGTTTATTATGTTTTCCGACGCAAAAACCGCAAACCCCACAGATATCCTCTCCGGACTTAAAGCAATATTCGGTAGAAGTTTTCCTATCTTCGGTTCATTCGCAACGGATAATTTTTGTTTTAAAAATAGTTTAGTTTTTTATAATAACAGCATCTATGCTGATGCAGCGGTAGGACTACTTATCTGCAGCCGCATACTTCATTTTGGCAAAGACTCTAAACATGGTTGGGTGCCTTTAGGCAGAATGCATGAAGCAACTTCTTCTTCTGGTAACATCATCAATGAAATCGACAATCAGCCTGCCTTTAAAGTATACGAAGAATATTTTGACCAGGCAAAAAAAGAATTGCAGGACAATGTACTTTCGCATATTGCTATTTTGTATCCATTAGGTATATATCTGGAAGCCGAGAAAGAATATTTATTGCGTAATGTCTTAAGCCTAAAAGCCGACGGTTCGCTTTTTTGCCAAGCAGATGTTCCCCAAGGCAGCCAAATAAAACTGATGATGGGTACAAAAGATAAGTGCATTGCCGCCTCTACCCAGGCAATCTGGTCAGCAGCTGACCAGGTAAGAACAAAAAAAATAATTTTTGCCTTGATTTTTAATTCCTTAAGCAGACTCAAACTTTTAGGCAGAACCATAGAGGACGAATTCCAGTCGATAAAACAGCAGTTTGGCAACACCCCCTTTATGGGTATCTTTAGCTTCGCTGAAATTTCTCCTTTAAAAGCCTTGGATTATATGGGAGAATCATATATACACAATGAATCTTTTTTAGCTTTAACTTTTGCAACTTAAAATAAATTATGGACATTATAGGCCTACAATTTGCATTTTATATTACAATTCTTTTGCTGATTATGGTTATAGTATCTAAAAACCGCTCTTTGCGAAAATTAAAATCGCAAAATTACCAATTAAATCGCAACCTCCATGAAGCTGATGAGCAAGCCAAGCTTATCATTAAAACCGACCTTGAGCTTAACAAAACCCAAGAAGAACTTGATAAAAAAGTCTCCGGACTTTTTGCTTTGCAGAAAATTTCGCACGCCCTTTCTACCACCCTAGAAGAAGATGAAATGTTTAACCGCTTAAGCATGCCGCTACTACATGATTTAGGTTTTGACAAATGCCTTTTATTTGTATTAAACACTGCCCGCGAACCAGTATGTAGGATTGTCGGCGGATTTAAATCTGAAGAGATAACTAGCATTCAAGGCACAATATTTTCAAATATGAAGTTGATAAACATGATTTCAGACAAAAATACTATTTCAAGTCTTAATAATGATATACCCGAAATTAAAAAATTCGTTTTGGAAAAACTAAATTCTGAAGTTTTCGTAATCAGCGGCCTATTAACAAAACAAGGTCTGGAAGGAATACTTTTTTTAGGCAACGAATCAAAAGCGCTAAATATAACCGAAGGAGAAGAAGAACTTGTAGCTGTTCTTTCTACGCAGATCTCCCAGGCAATAGAAAATGCCAGACTCTTCGAACAGACCTGGCGCTCACAACAGGACCTAGAACTAAAGGTAAAAGAGCGCACGCTTGAACTTACCAAAGCGTTAGAGAATATAGAAAAAATCAATAAAAGAAAAACTGACTTTATTCTGGCGGTTTCACACGAATTGCGAACCCCTCTTACTTCAGTTAAAGGATACGCTTCGTTAATCTTAGCCGGAACATTGGGAGACGTACCTGATGAAATAAAAACTCGCCTTGGTAAAATAAACGAACACTCAGACAAACTAACTCAGCTGATTGAAAACCTGATGGATATTTCTAGAATCGAAGCAGGACGCATCAAAATGAACATCCAAACCCAAGAACTTAAACCGATGCTCGATAAAATCGCTGAAATGTTTGCTATCCAGATTAAGGAGCATAATTTAAAATTAAATATTCAAATCCCGCAGCTACCTATAAAAATTACAGCTGACTCCATGCAGATTGAAAGAGTTTTTATTAATCTAATATCTAATGCGATTAAATTCACCCCGGAAAAAGGAAAAGTAACAATAAGCATAAAAGACACTGGTGAATTCATAGAGGCAAACGTATCTGATACAGGTATTGGAATACCTAAAGATCATCTGCCTCTTATTTTCCAAGAATTCCAGCGTGCCAATAATGCTATCGATAAAAACATCAAAGGTACAGGACTTGGCCTTTGCCTTGTAAAACAAATCGTTGAAGCACACAAAGGAAGAATATGGTTTAACTCTATTGAAAACCAAGGGGCTACTTTTAGTTTCACAATCCCAAAAGCAAAATGAGCATAAAAATACTTATAGCAGACGATGAACCGGACATTCGTGATATTATAAAAATCGTGCTTACTAAAGAAGGCTACCAGGTGATTGAAACCTGCGACGGAGAAGAGGCCTTACGAGAAATCCAAAAACAGAACCCGGATATGGTAATATTGGATTATTCCATGCCGAAGATGAACGGCAAGGATCTTTGCCAGGTAATTAAAAAAGATCTTTTAATGCAGCATATGCCTGTTGTGCTCTTGACTGGCAAAAGCGATATTGACGATAAAGTAAGGGGATTGGAGGCCGGGGCAGATGACTACATCACAAAACCTTTTGTCCCCAAAGAGCTTATTGCCAGGATAAAAATGATCATCTCTCGCATGCAAAGAGATTTGGACGCAAATCCCCTAAGCAAACTTCCGGGCAATATCTCTATTATGTCAGAACTGCAAAACCGCATAAATTCAGATAAGCCTTTTGGCGTCTGCTATATCGACTTGGATAAATTCAAAAGCTACAATGATAAATACGGATTTGAACACGGAGATGACGTCATAAAAGAAACTGCTCAAGTAATCATTGCAAGCGTTGCCAAATGCGGCGCAAATGATGATTTTATCGGTCATATCGGAGGAGATGACTTTGTAGTAACCACCATCCCGGAAAGAATAGAAGCTTTATGTTCTGAAATCATAAAAGAATTTGATAGCGCAATTTTAGGTTTCTACAACGAAGAAGACCGCTCTAAAGGCTTTATCACTGCTAAAGACAGACAAGGCAATCCACAACAAACGCCGTTGATGTCAATATCTATCGGCGTTGTAACCAATGAATCCCGCAAAATAACCCATGTTGCTCAAGTCGGTGAAATCGGCGCAGAACTAAAAAGTGCGGCTAAAAAGGTGGGGAAAAGCAACTACGTACTTGATAAAAGAGCTCAATAACTTCAAACCCTAATTTGGTGCGCAGAGTGGGACTTGAACCCACACGGGTTACCCCACACGCCCCTCAAACGTGCGCGTATACCAATTCCGCCACCTGCGCAAAACTAATTATTTAAACTTTCGAGATATTTATAATACTCGCAGTCGGTAGTAAGAATAAGCGTTGAATTTTCATCAATCGTATCCTTATATGACTCAAGCGTCCTTAAAAAAGAATAGAAATCAGGATCCTTAGCATAAGCTTGAGCATATATCTTTGTACCCTCAGCCTCTGCCTTACCTTTTATTATCTGGGCCTCTCGGTATGCCTGCGAAGTAATCAGTTTTAACTCCTTAGCAACCTGGCCTTCTATTTCAGCAGATCTACCCTGGCCTTCTGAGCGGTAATTTTCTGCTGCTCGTTTACGTTCGGCAATCATCCTGTCGTAAACTTTATTACGAACAGCTTCCACATAATTAACACGCTTAATACGCACATCTATAATATCAATTCCGTATTGAGGTGCAAGCACTTTTGACTTAGCTAAAATACTCCTGGTAATCTCATTTCTACCAACTGCTATGCTCTCTAAAGCCTCATCTCCTAAAATAACATCGCTTCCTTCTTTAGTAGCGATATCTAATATACGGTTTGAATTCCTAACCGCTTCTACTAAAAGATGTCCGGTAACCGCATCTCTTGTTGCAGAATTAATAATATCATCTATGCTACTATGAGCGCCGATTTCATTTCCCACAGACTGTAAGAATTTTAAAGGATCTGTTATGCGCCAGCGCGCCGTAACGTCTACCCAGATATATTTCTTATCCTTAGTAGGTATTTGATTGGGGTCTCCATCCCACTCTAAAAGCCTTTTATCAAAATAATGCGCCTGCTGGATAAAAGGAAGTTTTACGTGTAATCCTGCTGCAATAATAGGCTCACCTACAGGCTTACCAAACTGAGTTATCACAACCTGCTTAGTCTCGTCGACAATAAACACAGCACCGCTTATAAAAAAAGCTGCAATAAGAATAACAATAATAACTGTAGTCGCAATTACTTTATGTAATGTCTCTTTCATTATTTTTTCCCTCCTTTGGTGCCGATTTCAAGTAAAGGCAATATAGAGGATTGCTTGGGATCAATAATATATTTTTCCTTCGCCTTTGGCAAAACCTCACTTAGCGCCTCAAGATAAAACCTCTTTTTCGTTACCTCCGGAGATTTCTTGTATTCGGTCAACATCTGTATGAATTTTTCTGAGTCGCCTTCAGCCCTATTAATTTTATCCAAAGCAAAACCTTCAGCCTCTCTGATAGTTTTTTCTGCTGTACCTTTGGCCTTGGGAATAACCTTGTTATATGCCTCCCAGGCCTGATTAATCATCTTCTCCCTTTCCTGCTTGGCTTCATTTACCTCATTGAACGCAGGCTTAACCCTTTCTGGAGGATTAACATCCAAAAGCTTTACCGTAACAATATGGACACCTGTTTCATAACTATCAAGGATTTTCTGCATTTCTTCCTGAGCAATATGATCAATCTCTTCTCTTTTTGTAGTCAGCACCTCATCCACACTGTAATCTCCAACAAGGCGACGCATTATAACTTCAGACATATCTCTGATGTTATTTAATGGATTCCTTGTTTTAAACAATAACTTTTCGGGGTCTTTAATCCTAAATTGAACTATCCAACGAACATCAAGGATATTTAGGTCTCCAGTAAGCATCAATGATTCATCTCTAAAACTAAGCGGACTATATTTTGATTTTATGCCCGGGCGAAGTGTTCTTACACCAAACTCTTCTTTAAAAATCTTTTTTACCTTAATCGGTGTAACCTTGTCAACCCCAAAAGGAAATTTGACATGAAGTCCGGGTGAACTTAATCCAGTGTATTTACCAAACCTTTGGATAACCCCGATTTCATCAGGACCAATAGAATAAACAACACTAACTAAACCAACAAGAACAAAAAGCCCAAAAATCAATAAGGGAATAAATTTCCCCAAGTCTGCAACCTTTTTTTTACCTATATCAATAATATCCTCCGGACGAACATCCTTCCATTCCATATTATCCTCCCTTTCTATATACCTTTGATTTTAAAACTGAGATCCACCAGTGTTCTCACTAAAAATGATTTTAAAAAGAGAATTGCCAAAAAAGCAATAATCGGGGAAATATCTATACCAAACTTTACGGTAAGAGGAAGCTTTCTTCTTATCGGTTCTAATACAGGTTCTGTAGTTTTATAAAGAAACTGCACTACTGGATTATGCGGATCGGGATTTACCCAGCTTATCAAAGCCCTTATTAGTATAAGCCAATAAAAGATACTTAATAAAATATCCGCTACCTGTGCCAAAGCTTTTAATAAATTTGCGATTATAAACATTTCCTTATATGGCTGCCCCGTCTGGACTCGAACCAGAACCACAAGATCCAGAATCTTGCGTCCTACCAATTAGACGACAGGGCAAAATTTACCAGAAGTTTTTCTGAAATACTTTTTTGTCCCAATCTCGGGCTTTTTCCATATCGCGGCAAAAACCCTTCCATGTCTCGCATCCGTAAAGACTAACTAAACTCACCAAAAACAAAGAAAAAATCAAAAAGCGAATACTCTTTTTTCTCACACAGCCTCCTTATTTTTGTACCTGAGCAATACTGTTTAATCTATTTAATAATTTTTCTTTACCTAAGTAAAACATTGTCTCAAAAAGACCTGGGCCTATCTCTTTACCTGTAAGAGCCACTCTTACCGGATGAACCAATTCTTTTGTCTTTATCCCCAGTTCTTTTACAAGAGCCCTAAAAGACTCTTCAATACTTTCAATGGTAAAACTATCTAAGGCGCTTATCCTATCAACTAAAAGAGCAAACTCTTTTTTCAGGTCTTTGCTGAAATGTTTTTTCTTTAACTCATCAGGAATAACTAAATCCTTTTTAAAGAAAAAATCAGCCCAATCCACAAAATCAATCAATTTCGATATGCGACCTTGATATAATTTTATTAAATTCAACAGGTATTGTCTATCAAAATTTTTAATTTCATAATTCCTTTGATTTAAAAAAGGGTTTAACATATTCAACAAATTGTCTAAGGAAGTATTTTTTATATACTCTGCGTTTATCCAATCAAGCTTATTAATATCAAAAGCAGCTGCGGTTTTATTGGCCTTTTCAATATTAAACTTTTTTATGGCCTGCTCAAACGTTATTATCTCCTGATTCTCTCCCGGAGACCATCCCAATAGCAACAAATAATTCACCAACGCCTGAGGCAAATAGCCTAAGGCCTTATACTCGCTTATTGAAGTCGCGCCTTTTCTTTTAGACATCCTACCGCCTTCGGTAGCAAGAATCAAAGGCAGATGCGCAAATACAGGTATGCTAAACCCAAGCGCTTCATAAAACAAAATCTGTTTTGGAGTATTAGAAATATGATCGTCTCCTCTAATGATATGGGTAATCTCCTGAGTCGCATCATCAACCACACAGGCAAAATTATAAGTAGGACTGCCGTCGGCTTTTATCAAAACCTGCGGTTTTAAAATGCCTGCATCAAATTCAATATCCCCATGAACCAAGTCTTTTATTCTTATCTTTTTTGATAAAACATTAAAAATTATTGCCCCTTCTTCTTTATAGGCCTTGTTTTCTTTAACTAGTTTTTGTGCAAACTCAGTATATTTATCAAAGTTTTTACTCTGATAGTAAATATCATCCCAGTCCAGACCCAGCCACTTAAGACTATTTAAAATCTCATCGATATATTCTTTCTGCGAACGCTTAATATCTGTATCCTCTATGCGCAGAATAAATTCTGCACCTTTAGAACGAGCAAATAGCCAGTTGAACAAGGCTGTCCTTGCTCCTCCTATATGTAAATTTCCCGTTGGGCTGGGTGCAAATCTCACTCTTATCATAATTAAGCCTTTATTAACTTTATTCCTTTATTCAAAGATAACCTATTTAAATTAAAACTTTCTTCGTTCTTGCTAAGCTCCTGCAAAGCATTTAAAACGCTTTTAACTTTCACAATACCAGTACATTTTATTAATACTCCCAAGGCAAACATGTTCGCTACTTTTACCCTACCCTGAATGGCAGCAAGCTCGCTAAACGGTTTATAGACAATTTTAGCATTTTTGCTTTTAATTTTATTTTTTATCAAAGAACTGTTAGCTACAACCACTGCCTTTTTTGCAGCTCTTTTAATAAATCTAATCAAAGACGGCTCATTCATAATCATCATGTAATCAACATAATCAGCATATAGAGAGTTAATCTGGCTATCTGATATACTAACAACACAATAAGCCGTACCTCCGCGCATCTCCGCGCCATAACAGGGGATCATGCTCACGTGTTTGTTTTCAATAAGTGCGGCAGTACTAATTACCCTGCCTGTAAAAATTATGCCTTGGCCGCCAAAACCGGCTATGATTATTTTTTTTACACTCATCCTTTTATCCTGCCTAAAGGAAAACTTTTCACCATTTCTTCTTCTACCCACTTTACCGAATCCTCTGCGCTTTTACCCCAACATATCGGGCACATGGACAAAACCTCGACAAAAGAAAACCCTTTACCTGAAAGCTGATTTTCGAAAGCCTTCTTTATGGCTTTTTTCGTCCTTAAGACCTGCGCTGGAGAACAAACCGCATTCCGCTCCACAAAACAAACCCCATCAAGGCTTGCTAGAATTTCCGAGACCTTTAACGGAGAACCTTCACTATTATTACCACGTCCTAAAGGAGTAGTTGTAGTTTTTTGCTTTAACACAGTCGTTGGCGCCATCTGGCCTCCGGTCATACCGTAAACTGCATTATTGATAAAAATCGTTGTGAGATTCTCTCCCCGATTGGCTGCATAAAGAGTCTCTGCTATACCAATCGCTGCTAAATCACCGTCACCTTGGTAAGTAAAAACTATTTTATCCGGCTGAACGCGTTTTATACCTGTTGCAACTGCTAAAGCCCTTCCGTGTGCTGCCTCGCTGCAATCAAAATCCCAATAATCATATGCTATAACCGCACACCCTACAGGAGCAACTGCCACAATCTTTTCTCTTATATTAAGTTCATCAATCACCTCAGCAACCAAACGGTGCACAAGACCGTGTCCGCAACCAGGACAATAATGATTAGGAACTTTTTTGAGTGCTTTGGGAAAAGAAAATATTTTTTTCATAACGCCTTTACCTTTTTAATGATCGCCTCTTCCTTAGGAACTCCTCCGCCGGCGCGACCAAAAAAATCAACCTTTACGCTGCCCTCAACTGAAAGTCTTACGTCTTCTACCATCTGGCCGTAAGACATCTCCACAACCAAAAGTTTTTCTTTATTCTTTGATAATGTTTTTAAAACCGCATAAGGAAAAGGCCAAAGCGAAATCGGCCTGAATAAACCTGCTTTTATGCCTTGGGCCCTTAAGGAATCTACTGCCCCTTTTACAATACGCGCCATTGTGCCATAGGCAACAAGCAATATATCTGCATCCTTAGTTAAATATTCTTCAAATCTGATTTCATTTTTTCCAATCAATTTATACTTTTCCTGCAGGACTAAATTATGTTCTTCTAAAGCACCCTCTTTTAAAAATAACGTCCTGATGATATTAGGATCGCGGTTTTTTGCACCAGTCAAAGCCCAAGTTTTCTTCCGTACAGGTATTTTTATTTTTTGTTTAGGCAAAATAATCTGCTCGATCATCTGAGCCAAAAGACCATCCCCTAAAATCATAACCGGATTTCTATATTTATCTGCTAGATCAAATGCCTCAACAGTTAAATGAAATGTTTCCTGTATGCTTGCCGGGGATAGAACAATCAAATGATAATCACCATGTCCACCGCCTTTTGTTGCCTGAAAATAATCCGATTGAGACGGTGCAATATTACCCAAACCTGGACCGCCTCTTACCATATTTACTATTACAGCCGGAAGCTGCGCCCCAGCAATATAAGATATGCCTTCCTGCTTAAGACTTATCCCCGGGCTGGATGAAGTGGTCATTGCCCTTGCGCCTGCAGCAGAAGCGCCAAAGACCATATTGATTGCCGCCAACTCTGACTCTGCCTGAATAAAAACTCCGCCAATTAAACCAATACGCTTAGACATCAAAGCAGGAATCTCATTCTGCGGAGTTATAGGGTAACCTGCATAAAATTTACACTCTGCATAAATAGCTGCCTGCACAACTGCTTCATTACCTGATGAAAGCTTTTTTTGTGTTTTCATTATTTAAAAATCTCTATTGCTGATTCCGGGCACATAATAGCACAGAACATGCACCCCACACAATCTATGCCTTTTTGTTTTTTAAACTCAGCATACCTGTAACCTTTTTTGTTGAGTTTATTGCTGCGACGGATAAGCCCTTTAGGACAATACAACACGCATAAACCACATCCTTTACACAGCTCGTTATTTATCTTTATCTTTGCCATCTTTTATTATTTTTGTGATTTTCTCAGCAATTAAACTAGCATCCAAACCATATTTTCTCAACAGCTCTTTTCTTGTACCGTGAGTAATAAACTCACAAGGCAGACCAAAGCGAATTACACTTTTGCCTAACGCCTCTTGAAGACAACTTCCAAACCCCGCATCTAACGCCCCTTCTTCTATACTAAAAATATACTGGGCATCTTGACATATACTGTTTAATTTATTTTTATCCAGCGGCTTTACAAAGCGCGCATTTACAACACCTATCTTGATTCCTTGCTCCTTTAATAGTTCCTGCGTCTGTACTGCTAATTTTACCATAGTTCCGATTGCAAAGATAACAACTTTCTTATCCGAACTTATCACTTCCGGAACACCTAATTCTATTTTCTCATTATCTACATTCATATATAAGGCTTCGTCTCTGGGGTAACGAATGGCAACTGGACCTTTATCATACAAAAAAGCAAACTCAACCATTTTTTCAAACTCATAGGCATCTTTTGGAGCCATTAAAACCATATTAGGAATACTTCTTAAATAACAAATGTCGAATATCCCTTGATGGGTAACGCCGTCTTGACCGACAATACCGGCCCTATCAATAGCAAATACAATCGGTAGTTCCTGCAAGGCTGCATCAGTCATCAACTGATCATATGCCCTTTGTAAAAATGTGGAATAAATCGCCACAACAGGTCTTAGCCCCCTTTGGGCAAGCCCAGCAGCAAAAGACACTGCGTGCTGTTCGGCAATACCAACATCAAAAAACCTATCTGGGAATCGTTCCTTAAATTTATCCAGACCTGTACCTTCAGGCATAGCTGCAGTAATCGCCACTATTTTTTTATTACTCGAAGCAAGCTGCATAATCTTTCTACTAAATACTTTTGTATAAGAATCTTTTTTTTCTTTTAAAGATCTTCCGGTTTGTATATCAAAATTAGAAGCACTATGAAACTTCTCCGGATGCGTCTGCGCAGGCACATAACCTTTGCCTTTTTTAGTAACAACGTGTAGCAGAACCGGTTTATCCATAGGTAGAATATTTTTTATTGTCCTGATCAAAACATCCAGATTGTGCCCATCCAAAGGGCCAAAATAACGAAAACCCATTTCTTCAAAAAATACACCAGGTACAAGCAGATTTTTGAAGCTTTCCTCAAAACGCTCTTTAAGACTCAGCATTCTAGGACCAATACGGGGGATTTTCTCTTTTATAAAATTATCCAGACTTTGTCTAAATCTATTGTATAAAGGAGTGGAAATAATTTTATTAAGATACGTACTTAAAGACCCTACAACCGGAGAAATGCTCATTTCGTTTGTATTTAATACTACAAGCATATTCTTCTTCAAATGTCCTGCGTTGTTTAAACCCTCAAAACACAAACCTCCACTTAAGGAACCATCACCGATAAGGGCAACGGTCTTATAGTCCTTACAGGCTAAACCTGAGGCCAGAGACACCGCGTTAGAACTATGTCCTACAGTAAAAATATCGTATTTTGACTCACCTTTAGTAGGGAATCCGCTTAAACCCCCATACTTTCGAAGCGTTGAAAATTCCTTTTCTCTAGGTGTAAGCAACTTATGGGCATAGGCCTGATGGCCGACATCAAAAATCAGTTTATCCAGCTCCAGATCAAGACAAAAATGCAAAGCAATTATAATCTCCACTGCGCCTAAACTAGAGGCGGGATGCCCTCCGTTAATAGAAACAACCCGAATGATCTCTTTTCTAATCTCTTCGGCTAGTTTTTTAAGCTGCTCTATATCCAGCTTTTTAACATCCCCAGCTGTCTTGATTTGTTCTAAAAACATATTAGTCTTTTTCTTCCTCTAAATCAAACCCTGCAGGCTCTCTTTTGGAAAGAATACTTATTTTCTTCTGAGCTGCTTCCAGCAATTTAGAACAATCTCTTGAGATTTTTACCCCTTCTTCATATTTTTTCAGCGCGTCATCTAAAGAGAGTTTTCCTGCTTCCAATTCCGCTACGATTCTCTCCAACCTTTTTAAAGAATCTTCGAATTTTTCCTGAGCCATAATTAATCTACCTCCTTCACTACGCTTAAAAAACTTCCGTTAGAAAGCTTTGTTGTAATCTGACCGTTTACTTTTATCTGGGAAATATCCCTTAACACTTTTTCTTCAGGCATTACAAAACTAATACTATAGCCTCTAGAAAGAACCTTTAAAGGACTGAGTACTTCCAGTTTTTCCACATACCTTTTAAAATCCTGTTCATTGACAGAAAACAAATACCCCAACCTTACATGCATTCTTTTACTTAACTGGATAAAATTTTCTCTATTGCGACGCAATAACTGCCCAGGAGAAAGAATGTTTAATTTTTCCCTGTGCCTTCTTAAGGAGGCGGTTGCGCGATCAAGTAAATTTCTTATTAAAATATTAGTATTCTGAAGAAAACTATCTATCGTCTGTATTTTTTGATAAATAGTATCCTCTAAGGCACCCTGTGCATTATTTAAAAGATTATCCAACTGAATCAGTAAATCGTTTTTTTTCTTGGCCACAAGTTCTGCTGCTTCTGACGGAGTTGCTGCGCGCACATCGGCAACAAAATCACTTATAGTAAAATCTCTCTCGTGACCCACAGAAGAAATAACAGGCAGCTTAGATTTAAAAATACTGCGTGCCACTATCTCCTCATTAAAAGCCCATAAATCCTCCAGGCTTCCCCCTCCGCGACCAACAATCAAAACATCAACTTTTTTATACTCATTAAATTCCTCTATTGCCTGAGCGATTTCATCTGCTGCCCCTTCTCCTTGAACACGAACAGGCCTAAGGATTATCTTTACAAAGGGTGCGCGCCGCTTCAAGATATTAACCATATCTTTTATCGCTGCACCTGTTTTTGAAGTAACTATACCTATCCGCTGAGGCAAAAATGGAAGTTCTTTCTTATATTTTACATCAAATAAACCTTGCTTTTCTAAACGCTCTTTTAACTGTTCAAAAGCTAACTGAAGCGCCCCCAATCCCTTTGGCTCTATTATTGAAGCATAGATCTGATAAGACCCACCTTTTTCATAAACGCTTATTTTCCCTTTACAGATTACATTTTGACCATTCTCAAGACGAAATTTTAAATTCTTGTTATGTCCCTTAAACAATACGCACTTAATTGATGCGTGTTCATCCTTTAGGGTAAAATAAGTATGGCCGCTTAAAGGAATACTTAAATTAGAGATCTCTCCTTCAACGCTAATCTTAGAGTACGTGTTTTCCAGTATGAGCTTAATATCCTGAGTTATCTCACTTACCTTAAAGACCTTTTCAATTTCAATCATTGTTTTATAATACTATTAATTCTTTCTTTATGTTCATCGGAAAGCTTCACAAACTCAACCCCTGTATCATAAACATCTTGCCCTAAAGAATCTTTTTCGGCTCTTTTAATAACCCAAACCACTTTTCCTTCGCAGATAAATGGATCTTGTGATTTATCTTTTAAACTTACCTCTGTTAACACCTCGCTAAATACCCCTATGTCTTTAGTAAGCGCTACACAGACACCTCCTAGACCGATATTTTTTGTAGTGCTAAGATAGTCTTCGTTGGCACTTTTCTTGGTTATCTTAACCTGGGCGATATAATCGGTGCGGGTAAACTGCCTTTTTTCTTCAAACCCATGCATAAAGCAATCTCCTTTATTCATCTATTTTTTTACAGACTCTTTCTATAGAAACTGCGCTGCCTGTATCTTTATTTATTGAAATAACAACACCCTGAAGCTGAACGTCAGAATTAGCCAGCTCAAAACGAACCGGCATCCCAGTTAAAAATGCCTCGATAACTGCTTCTTTTTTCCTGCCGATTACAGAATCACACGCTCCAGTCATACCAACATCCGTAATATAGGCGGTGCCTTTCGGCAAAACAATCTCATCTGCAGTCTGCACATGTGTATGTGTGCCCAAAACCGCTGTGACCTGTCCGTCAAGAAACCAACCCATGGCTTTTTTTTCACTGGTAGTTTCAGCATGAAAATCAACAATAATAATATTAGTTTTTTTCTTCAGCTCATCCACAGCTTTTTTTATAGCATTAAACGGATTATCTGCTAAAATCTTCATAAAAACTCTTCCTAAAACATTTACCACTCCGATTTTTGACTTGCCGCTTTCTTTTAAACAAACTCCTTTACCACGGGAATTGATAGAAAGATTTATCGGACGCAAAAAATAAGAATTGTCGATTACGTTTTGAACATCCTTCTTGTCCCATATATGATCTCCGGTAGTAATAACATCAACGCCATAACCAAATAATTCCTCAGTAATCTTTGATGTGATACCTGCTCCGGCCGCGGCATTTTCTCCGTTGACTATAACAAAATCGATATTATAATCATTCTTTAATCCCGGCAAGCTATCACAAACAGCATTTCTTCCCGGAGAACCAACTATATCAGAAATAAATAATATCTTTAGCATTTATTTTGCGTATTCTATAACACGGGTTTCTCTAATAACAGTTACTTTTATCTGGCCGGGGAAGTCCATGTCTTCCTCAATCTTCTTTCGTATATCTCGGGCCAAATTAATACTTTCACTATCACTTATCTTATTCGGCTGAACAGCAACTCTAATTTCCCTTCCTGCCTGTATTGCATAAGATTTCTCAACCCCTTTAAATATATTAGCAATAGACTCTAACTTTTCCAAACGTTTTATATAGCTTTCCAGAGTCTCTCTTCTTGCACCTGGCCTGGCTGCACTTACTGCATCAGCAGCAAAAGCAAGCACGGCATAAATATTTTTTGCTTCTGTTTCTTCATGATGCGCCTCAATCGCATTAATAACAGTGGCAGACTCATTAAACTTTCTAGCCATATCTGCACCTAGACGCGCATGGGTTCCTTCTACTTGCTGATCAAGGCTTTTACCAATGTCATGTAACAAACCTACTCTGCGCGCTAAACGAACATCAATATTTAACTCCGAAGCCATATTGCCTAATATAAAAGCAACTTCCTTAGAATGCTGCAGGGTATTTTGACCATAGCTGGTTCTATACTTCAATCGGCCTAAAGCCTTTACCAATTCCGGATGTAAACCGTGTACTCCAGCATCAAAAGCAGCCTTTTCTCCTTCTTCGCGCATTGTGTTTTCAAGTTCTGCCTTTACCTTTTCAACAACTTCCTCAATTCGCCCGGGGTGTATTCTCCCATCTGAAATAAGCCGGCTTAAAGCAAGTCTAGCTACCTCACGTCGCACAGGATTAAAACTTGAAATAGTAACGGCCTCAGGGGTATCATCAATAATAACATCAACGCCTGTAGCCATTTCTAAGGCACGGATATTACGCCCTTCTCTACCGATTATCCGGCCTTTCATTTCATCACTAGGTAAACTTACCACGCTTACAGTAGTCTCTACCGTATGCTCTGCAGCGCATTTTTGGATCGCTAAACTAATTATCTCTTTAGCTGTTTTATCCGCATTCGCCCTTATTTCTTCTTCCTGCCTTTTTATAAGCTTTGCTTTCTCTTCATCTAACTCTTCCTGGACACGCAAAAGCAAAACCTGTTTTGCCTCTTCCTGAGTAAGAGAAGAGATTTTCTCTAATCTAGTTTTTTCTTCTATAATCAGCTGCTGTAGATGCGCATCATTCTTTTTTATGTTTTCTTCTTGAGCTTTGGCGGAATTTAAATGCGTTTCAATATCTTTTTCTTTCTTCTCCAACATCTCCAGACGCTTATCAATATTCTCTTCTCTGGTTGCCAGGCGCTTTTCCAAATTGCCTAATTCATCCCGACGCTGTTTCGTCTGGGAATCAAACTCATGACGCATTTGATAAAGCTTGTCCTTTGCCTCTATTTCAACTTCCTTACGTCTTGTATCGGCTTCTTTTCTGGCCAACTCAATAATCTGCTTTGCTGTATTTTTCGCAGATTCAGAATGTTTATTTGCCATCATTTCATGAAACAAATAACCTAAAACAGCAAAAACTACACTAACTAAAATGTATATTAAAATATGCGGCATAGACATTGAACCTCCTTACGAATTTTCTTTTGTTCTAAGAGTATCAGGCAGAAATTACTCTATCAACTGGCTGATCAAGGAGGTTAACGGGAAGGTGATTGACGATCTGAAATTTAAAAGCAAGACCTATTTTTTTAACTCTGGATTCAAGCGTTTTCAAGAATCTATCATAGTATCCTTTTCCGCGTCCAAGCCTATTATTACATTTATCATAAGCAAGCGCAGGAACAATAACCAAGTCAATATCTTTGGCTAAAAAATTTCTTTTTCTGCGCGGACACTCAATACCATAGGATCCAATACATATCTCTTCTTTTGATAAATTGCTTATCTTAGAAGGTATTATGGTCTTTTGTTTCATATCACAGACAGGCAATAAGACTCTTTTGCCCATCTTGAGGGAATCTTCAATCATCTTTGTTGTTTCTACCTCTCCTTTAATAGCCAAATAAAATAAAATATTTTCTGCTTCTTTAAACTCTCTTGTTCTAAATAACTTGTTCTTGATTGTTAAACTTTTTCTTAAGCGCAACTCCTCCTTATATGCTTTTATCTTCTTAAGAATATTTTTTCTAATTATTTGTTTCTTATCCATTAAACGATTAATTTTATCACAAAAAACACTGCGCGTAAATAGTTTTTACCAAAACCAAAACTTGCCTATTTGTAATTAGATAGGCTTATTTCTATTTTTAAGCCCTTTTTATTTTGGCCTCAAAACATAACTCATTATGATTATAGTAGTTACTATGTTTTAATGGGAATAAATCCATGTCTGTACATAAAAAAACCCCGCGCGTGGCGTCAGATAAATTGCTTTGAACCCTATCCTTTAGGTGGGTGCCTTCTCACATTGCCCTCAAGCAACATGAAGTCAGGCTCCCGTGCTTGTGCTGTTGGTTCAACACACAATAAATTACCCGGCGCTCACAGCAGGGATAACAACATAACTTCCAATTTCAAGTATAACATATGATTTTTCAAAAATCAATACCATTGCTATCTAAAAGAAACCTTTAGTTCAGTCTTCAAAGCCTCTTTTATGCTATTGTGCATAGAATTTATCTCATCATCAGTAAGAGTATGCTGGCTTGATCTATAGTTTATAGAAATTGTAAGCCCTTTTGCACCATCGGGGATATGTTTACCCTTATAATAATCAATCAATCTTACTTCAATATTAGATTCAATGTTTAAATCAGTGATCACAGATACTATCTGCTTGAATGAAACCTTTTCGTCGATTAAAAGACTGATATCTCTGACAACCAAAGGATACAGACTATAAGGTTTAAATTTTATCTGCAGTTTTGCTAAGGACATAACGGCTTCTAAATCAACTTCCGCGGCAAAAACATCCTGCAGTTTTATCTCTAGAGCATCAAGCATATCCTGAGCAAGCTTTCCCATTGACGCGAACTGGAGACCTTTAGATTTTAGAATAAACGACTCGTTTTTTTCGAATATCCTTTCATCGCCTGCAATAAAATCAACTTCCCTAATGCCAAAACAAGAAAAAATATTCTCCAGAACGCCCTTTAAATGGAAAATCCCCATTTTCACATTAACGTTAACGCGGGAATTAACAACAGTACAATCATCTCCGGTTAAAGCAACGGCTAAACGTGCAGTTTCATCCTTTTTTTGAAAAACATTACCAATTTCAAAAAACTTTAAATCCTTATTTTGATGACTGATATTATTCTTGACCGCAAGCAATAACCCTGGCAGCAAACTTGGTCTTAAAATCGATGCCTCTTGGCTTAAAGGATTTAAAAGCTCTAAATTGCGCTCCTTGGCAAAACCTAACTGCTCAACTATTTTATTATTTAACAACGAGTAGGTAATGATCTCAAAAAGTCCCTGCTTTAAAAGGTTTTGTTTTGCAAGCCGTTTGATATCTTCCAACGGGTTTTCTTTCAAGCTGTTAAACTGAATATAAGGCTTTGTGGTTTTTATATTATCGTACCCGTAAATCCTTGCAACTTCCTCAACCAAGTCTTCTTCTATTGTTAAGTCCGGCCGGAAAGAAGGTACGCTTACTAAAATTGATGCCTTGCTCTGTTTTATCCCTAGGCCTAAAGATTTTAAAATCGTCAGTACTTTGCTTTTTGTCAAATCCGATCCTAAAACCTTATTCAACCGCTCAACGCTTAAAACAATACTTTTTTTATTTTTTTTCTTTTTACCTAAATCTATAACTTGGCTAACAGAACAATTTTTTGATATAGCCTTAATCAACTCAGCTGTCCTTTTGGCGACAAAAGAAAGATTTTCTAAATCCACCCCCCTTTCAAAACGGTAGCTCGAATCACTAGATAAACCTAGCTTCCGAGTGGACATACGGATAGCTTTAGGATCAAAACAGGCAAATTCCAAAAGTATGTTCTTGGTTTGACTGGTTACCTCTGTGTTCTTCCCGCCCATTATGCCAGCAATAGCAACTGGCTGCGCACTATCACAAATGAGCAAAATCTGTTCATCAAGTTTTAGTTCTTTTCCGTCGATAGTAATAATTTTCTCATTCTGTTTCGCAAAACGAACAGTTATCTTTTGTTGTAGTTTATCCAAATCAAAGGCGTGGATAGGTTGTCCCATTTCCCAAAGACAATAGTTAGTAACATCAACAATATTATTCACGCTTCTTAAACCTATTGATTCAATTCGTTTTCTCAGCCATTTGGGCGAGTCGCAAACATTAACGTTTTTAACAATAACTGCTATATAGCGCGCGCAGGCTGTTTTATCTTTTATGCATACCGAAAAACTATTATTATTTTTACTGGCCTGCTTAATTTTAGTTTGCCCAATTCTTAATTTTTCTCCCGTTAAAGCCTGTATTTCTCTAGCAATACCAATAAGAGAAAGTAGATCAGGTCTGTTGGGAGTTACCTCGCAGTCAAATATAGAATCATCAACAGATTTAAAAACCGATTTAACTTCGAGCCCGGACATAGTAAGAAGTTGCGCCAACTTATCTGCGGGAACCTTTAAATTTATATAATCTTTGAGCCAGTTATAGGTAAATTTCATAAATTAAAATTGTTCTAGAAACCGTTTATCGTTTTCAAAAAATAATCTGATATCCGTTATGCCGTACTTTAACATTGCAATTCGCTCTACACCCATGCCAAAAGCAAATCCGCTATAAACTTTTCTTTTATAACCAACGTGTTTAAACACATTCGGATGAATCATACCCGCCCCTAGTATCTCCAGCCATCCCTTTTTGCCGCAGACAGAACAACCTTTTCCATTACAGATAATACAAGATATATCTGCTTCTGCCGAAGGTTCTGTGAACGGGAAAAAATGAGGACGAAAACGCATCTTTATATCTTTTCCGAAAAACGACAATGCAAATTCACGCAAAACTCCTTTAAGATCAGAAAATTTAATATTTTTATCAACCAAAAAACCTTCCACCTGATGGAACATAAACGAATGACTTGCATCTACTGCGTCAGGCCGATAAACTTTCCCCGGCACAACTACTGCCAAAGGAGGTTTGTTCTCTTTCATCGCGCGAATCTGCATAGGAGAAGTATGACTTCTTAAAAGAAGGCGTTCTTGATTTTTAGCGGTTTTAACATAAAAAGTGTCAAACGACTCTCTAGATGGATGATCTAATGGAATATTAAGCCCGGTAAAATTATTAAACTCTGTTTCAATCTCTGGGCCTCGCAAAACGGAAAAACCCATCTTTATAAACACATCGCAGATATCCTGCAAAACAACACTTAAGATATGCTCTCTGCCCAATTCATTCTTCGCAGCAGGTAGCGTAATGTCTATATCACTAAGCACTGGTTTATTCTTCAGAGTTTTTTCTTTTTCTTCCAGCAACCTTTGAATAAAAACCTTGCACTCGTTGGCAGACTTGCCTACTAAAGGACGTTCTTGTTTAGAAAGCCTCCCTAGTCCGGACAACATACCTGCAAGCTCGCTTTTTTTACCCAGGTATTTTATACGCAGTTGTTCTAATTCCCCGAGTGCTACGACCTGAAAGATTTCTTTCTCTGCACTATTTTTAATATTTGCAATATCCATAATAAACATAATACGCTAAATAAGATTAAAAATGCATTCATTTTTTTTCTGCTAAACTGGTGTTTGCGTTCAGCACCGGGCTGAATGATATTAAGTTCAGCTACATGAATATCCAGCTCTCCAGAATGTTCTACGCAGGCCCTATGAAAAACGCCTTTTGCCTCTATAATGTCTCCGGTGGTATTATAGTCACCGAAAAATTTTATTTTGTCACAATCTTCTTTAATCAGCCACAATCCTATGGCAGCATCTTTATCGCGAGCATTTACCCAACAGAAATCTCCTCTTTCTAAAGCCTCGCCTATTGCCTCTGCCTGATAAACAACTTCCTTTAAATCATACTGCGCAGCATGTTCAATCAAATCGCCACTAGTTACGCTCTGGGCAAAAGCTAAGAAACCAAAACAAAAACATCCTATCAAAAACAGAATCAATAACTTTTTTATCATTATTTACCTTTTATAGAGGCAACAATAACCCCTAAAATCGCAAACACGGAAATAAATTCTAACCTACCTACCCACATCTGAATTATATAAACCAACTTCAAAACATAAGGCATGCTTGGTTGCGTAATCCCGCAAGAAAGACCAACATTAGCTGCTGCAGATGTTGACTCAAATAACGAATTCAAAAACGGATAACCCAACAACATTGCAGCTAATGTACCGATTGCATAAAGAAATATATAAAACAGTATTATCAACAAAGAAGCCTTAATCAACTTATCGCTTAGTATAATATCCTTAACATGATGGATCTTTTGCACAAGGACAGCTCTTTCCGGCAAGATGGCTTTTTTTATCTCCTTAAACAAAGTCTTAAAAAACACGCTTACTCTCAATAATTTTATCGCTCCGGTTGTTGAACAAGTGGCCCCTCCAATAGACATAGCAACGATCATCCCGAATAAAGCAACATCTCCCCATTCACTAATAAACTGTTTTGCATAAATGGTGGCATAGCCTGTCCCTGTGTGGGCTGAAATAATCTGATAAAGACCCTTTCTCAAAAATGGTAGTTTATCCAAGTAGGTATGAGCATTAAAAAGCCCTAAGCCTACAATTAGACCCAATATACCTAAAGAAATCAAAAACGTTCTTGTCTCTGCGTCTTTAAAAATCTCTTTACGCCTGCCAAACCAAAAACAATAATGCAAATTAAAATTAACAGCCCCTAAAACCATTATAACAATAGTTGTAAGTTCAAAAGCCCAGCTATGATAAAAAATTATGCTCTGAGACTGCGGAGTAAATCCTCCAGTATCAAAAGCAGCCATAAAAATACAGACGCCGTGAAAGATGCTCGAGAAAAAAGAAAGACCATTAAGATACCCCACAACGGTCAAAGCAAGAACCCCGATTAAAAAATAGATCAGGCTGATAATCCAGATAAACCGCGCTGTATGAATTACATTAGGTAAAATCTTTTCATCCCTAGCCTCTCCTACATACATACTAAAAGCACCGCTAAGACCTTTGGTGAAAAAAGAAAGCGCTACTATTACTATACCCTGACCGCCAATAAACATTAATAAATGGCGCCAAATATTATGAGACTTAGAAAGATGGTCCAGGTCAGTTACCAAGCTAAGCCCGGTAGTCGCCAGGCCAGACATAGAATCAAAACACGCATCCAAAAAACTCACCCAGTGACCGCTGAGATAAAGTGGTATTGCTGCTAAAAACATGGCCAAAATCCAAGAAATAGCTGTTATTGTTAAACCTTCGATTTTTTCTATTGGCCGGTCTGTAAAAAAAACAACCTGAAAAACAAAACCAACTATTAAAGTCACGCTTGCACCGATTGCAAAATCAAGCGCGGGGTTTAATTCTCCTAAAAAAACAGCTACTATTAAAGGAATAATTTCGATAAAACCAAGACCAATCAAAATCTTTCCTATATAATAACCTATTGTCTTAAAATTTTTTAACTGCGGCCTTAAGATCATACATTTTTACCAATAAACATATTAAGTAGCTTTTTTTCGTTCTCTATCAAAGTAAGGGCGACAATATCATCCATGGCTTTTAAAATCGTATTGCCCTTAGGAACAATAACCTCATCTCCTCTTATAATAGTTACCAAAACAGAATCTGCAGGCAGACTTATTTCCTGAATTTTTTTATTAATAATCGGTGAGTCTTTCGGTAGATCTACTCTTACTATAGAAAGTTTCCCCCGTTTAAAACTCATCAAAGTAACTAGATCGGAAAAAGAAACTTCTTCTTCTATGATTTGAGCAATAATACTGGTTGCATCGACTGGAACATCGACTCCGAGTTCGGAGAATATTTTTTCATTTTTGGAATCATTAACTCTAGCGACAGTACGGGAAACATTAAATTTTTCCTTTGCTAATTGTGAGATTATCAAATTATCCTCGTCTTCTCCGGTAACTGCGGCTACAACATCACAACGCTCTGCACCGGCATCATTTAAAACATTCATATCGCAGCCATCTCCGTGAATAACAAGGATATTTATATCTTTGGCAATTTGTTCGCAGATTGTTTTATTTTTCTCAACCAAAACAACCGTATGTTTATCTTCATAGAGCCTCTTGGCGAGAAAATAACCGATTTTGCCCGCTCCAACAATTATAATATGCATATCAATCCTCGCATTTTAGATATCCAACGCCGACTTTACTTCAGAAAGAAACCTCATCTTAACAGCCAGATAAACGATATCGCCTTTTTCTACGCTGGTACTATCGTCGGGTATAATGATTTTTTCCTTTGCTTCAGGATTACTTTTTATAACAGCAGTTACTAGACTTTTACCGGGAGTATTTATTGCTTTTACATTTTTCCCATCGAACTTATCTTTTATCAACACTTCCAAAACAGCCATTTCCGGATTTTCAACAAAGAAACTAGAAAGCCTGCTCTCTATAATCTTATCCCTTAACATACTTGCAAAAAGAAGCGTTCCACTAATAACATCAAGCCCCAGGCTTTTATAGATGTGTGCGCGGGAAGGATCATAAATCCTAGTTAACACCTTAGCTACCTTAAATATCTTCTTTGCTATTTGAGCAATAACTAAATTGGTATTATCCCCGTTGGTGAGAGCACATAAAACATCTGCTTTTTCTATGCCTGCGCTTTTCAATAAATCAACATCCAAGGCATTACCGGTAAGACTTAAGCCGTTAAATGCACCGCCCAATCTTTCAAAGGCAGTAGAGTTTTTATCAACTACGACTACATTGTGCCCCTCACAAGACAGAAGCCTTGCTAGCTCGCTTCCAACTCTGCCACAGCCAACAATTATGATATACATATTGCGCCTCTTTTTTAGCTATTTTTTGCCTGCTTAACAATAACGCTGAACACCTTGGGATCATTTACCGCAATATCAGCAAGAATCTTTCTATCCAAGGCAATCTTTGAACTTTTAAGCCCTTTAATAAACTTATTGTAAGTCAAACCGTTTTCTTTGCAGGCCGCATTAATTCTTGCAATCCATAAAGCGCGTATTTCTCGCTTCTTTACTTTTCTGTCTCTGTAGGCATAGACCAAGGCCTTCATTACTGCCTCTTTGGCGTGTCGAAAACGCTTAGACCTGTCTAACCAATACCCTTTTGCTTTTTTTAATACTTTCTTTTTTCTTTTATGCGATGATTTAGCATGTTTAACTCTAGCCATACGGTAAAACCCTCCTTATCATTTTTACATTATCTCCACTTAAAGAAGCTGTTCTTCTTAAATTCCTTTTTCTTTTATTCTTCTTTTTAGTAAGAATATGCCCTTTGCCTGCCTTGTGATGCTTTACTTTTTTCTTTGTTAGCTTAAACCTTTTTTTAGCTGCTTTTTTCGTCTTAAGTTTTTTCATTTCTTCCTTCCCTCTTTTTATTTATTCGGAGCAACTACCATGCTGATAATCCGACCTTCAAAGGCAGGTAGTTTTTCAATCTGCGCCCTCTCTCCAACATCTTTTATAAGCCTATCTATTATCTCTTTACCTAATTCAACATGTGCCATCTCCCGGCCCCTGAAACGCATGGATACTTTTATTTTGTGCTTATGCTTTAGAAAACTATCTAGTTGCTTGAATTTTACCTGATAATCGTGTTCTTCTATGTGAGGGCGAAGTCTTATTTCTTTAAGCTGTGTCTGATGCTGATTTTTTTTAGCCAAACGTTCCTTTTTTTCTTCTTCATATTTATATTTACTAAAATCCATGATTTTACACACGGGCGGATTAGCCTCAGGCGCTACCTCAACCAAATCTAGCTCATTCTGCTTGGCCAGTTCATTGGCTTTAAACACAGGAAGAACGCCTAACTGTGTACCTTCGTGATCAATAAGCCTTACTTCCTTCGCTCTTATTCTTTCGTTTACTCTAATAAACTTTTTTATAAAAACCACCCCCTAATAGTTATTGTTTGTTTTCAATCTCTTCTTTTATTCTTGTTATAAAATCTTTCACATTCATAGAGCTTACTGCCTTTGATTTTTTTTGCCTTACGGAAATATTTTTATTTTCCCTCTCTCTTTCACCTAAAACCAACAAATAAGGAATTTTTGCTAGTTCTGATTTTCTCACCTTTTTATTTAAGGTTTCGTTGCTTTCATCAAGCAGACAGCGCATGCCTGCAGCTTTTAATTCTTTTTCGATATCTTTTGCATAGTCAAGCTGCTTATCAGTTATAGGAATAATGGCTGCCTGAACCGGAGCAAGCCATATTGGAAAACTTCCTGCATAATGCTCAACTAAAGTGCCGATAAAACGTTCAATGCTACCTAAGATAACCCGGTGAATCATAATCGGCTGTTTTTGCTTACCGTCAGTATCAGTATAACGAAGATTAAATCTTTTCGGCAATGCAAAATCACACTGAATTGTTGCGCACTGCCAGCTACGGCCAAGCGCATCTTTTAATTTTATATCGATTTTAGGACCGTAAAAAGCTCCTTCTCCTTCGTTTATATCAAAAAGCCATTTCTTGCCCTCCAAGGCTTTTTTCAATATATCTGTGGCCATCTGCCAATCGCTATCGTCGCCAATATATTTTTCCGGACGCGTACTCAATTCTGCACTATAGTCTTTAAAACCAAAATCTGCCAGCACGTCTTCAACAAAATCAAGTACTGCCATAACTTCATCATTAAGCTGTTCTCTTTTGCAGAATATATGCGCATCGTCTTGGGTAAAACCCCTCACGCGAAGAAGTCCATGCAAAACACCTGTTTTTTCATAGCGATAAACTGTACCCAGCTCAAAAAGCCTTAAAGGAAATTCTCGATAGCTTCTTAGTTTCGATTGGTAAATCAGCATATGCCCTGGACAATTCATCGGCTTTAAAACAAATTCCTTGTCATCAACGTTAAAGGTATACATATTTTCCTTATAATAATCGTAGTGACCGCTTTTTTTCCAAAGACCAGATTGCATAATATGGGGCGTTATAACTATATCGTAGCCTCTTTTAATATGTTCTTTTTTTTCATAATCTTCAATTATATTTCTAAGCATTGCTCCTCTGGGAAAATAAAACACCAGGCCTGAACCAGCCTCTTGATGATATATATCAAACAACTCTAAACTAGGGCCGAGTTTTCGATGATCTCTTTTTTTAGCCTCCTCTATGGATTTTAAATAAATATCAAGTTCTTTTTTGGCAACAAAACATGCTCCGTAAATCCTCTGCAGCATAGGATTAGTTTCAATGCCATGCCAATAGGCCCCGGCAACAGAAAGAAGCTTAAAAAACTTAACTTCTCCGGTCGAATCAATATGAGGACCGCGGCAAAGATCAATAAAATCATCCCCTGTCCTGTAAAAAGAAACCTTTTCATCGAGTATTTCTTTAACCAATCCCAGCTTGTAATCTTCCTTTTTTTCAATCAACAATTTTATCGCTTCATCTTTGGAAAACTCTTTCCGCACAAAAGGAAAATCTTTTTTAATAATTTCCTTCATCTTGCTTTCTATCAAAACAAGGTCATCTTCGGTAAACGGTTCTTTTTTATCAAAATCATAATAAAAACCACTCTCTATTGCAGGACCTATTCCGAGTTTGGTGTCCGGCCACAGCTGTTTTACAGCGGAAGCCATAATATGTGAACACGAATGTCTAAGAATCTCTATATTTTTTTCCATATCAAATTATAATGGTGGGCCCAAGAGGACTTGAACCTCTGACCTTTTGCATGTCAAGCAAACGCTCTAACCAACTGAGCTATGAGCCCACTGCTTTTTGGGCAAGGAGGGAGTCGAACCCTCACGATCTTGCGACCAATGGATTTTAAGTCCATCGTGTATACCATTCCACCACTTGCCCTATTCTATCAAAAGGCGTGGACCGGACTTGAACCGGTGAATAGCGATTTTGCAGACCGCTGCCTTACCACTTGGCTACCACGCCAAACTTAACCTAATATTTTTTTTACTTCTGCTTCAATCAAATTTATGTTTTCCAAACGCCCAACACCATCTCTACTGCAGGCAAGCCTGCCGATTGCCGGACCGATAAAACCATACTTCAAACTTTTTAATTTTTCGATATTGTCTTGCGTTATCTTATTATTAAACATCTTGTCGTTCATTGCCGGAGCAAACACTACTGACGAATCAGTTGCACAGATAATAGCACTTAACAGATCGTCGCATAATCCTCCTGCAACTTTTGCTAAAATATTGCAGCTAGCCGGGCAGACCAATATTAAATCTGCCTGCTGGGATAAGGATATATGCTCTGCATTATAACCCCTGGGAGAACAAAACAAATCTGTATGCACATTGTTACCAGAAAGCGCCTGAAAACTTAACGCACCTACAAAATTAAGACTATCTTTAGTCATAACCACAACTACATTATAGCCACTGCGTTTAAACCTAGAAACCAAATCCAGGCTTTTATACGCTGCGATGCTCGCAGTTACACCTAAAATAATTGTTTTCTTATCCTTTTCCATTTATGATTTTTTATCTTTCCCTGGTTTTGGCACGCGACAAAAAACCTTACCTTGGGCAATTTCCTTTAAGGCTACGCTTGTAGGTTTTTCCTCGGGACCAACCTCTACCAATTTCGCAGAACCCTCAGCAATCTCTAAAGCTCTTTTAGCCGCCATTACTACAAGCTTATAAACAGACCCGTTTGCTTTATCTAATAAATTCTCCAGTGCAGTAACCATATTATTTTTCTCTCCTTTTTAAATAATCGCTTACTATGTCTTTCATTTCCTTAAGCGCTATGTGTAGCTTATCATTAATTATCGTATGATCAAACTTATTAGAAACTGCGATCTCTTGTTGTGCAATTCCAAGCCTCTTTTTAAGTTCTTTTTTTGTATCACGTCTGCGAAAATTTAATCTTAATTTTAGCGCATTTTCTGAAGGTGGCAAGATAAAAATTAAAGCGCTTTTTTTACCATATCCTTTTTTAATATTAAAGGCGCCGCGGGTATCCAAACAAAGAATTGCATAATTGCCTTTTTCTATAATTTTATTGAGCCTATCTTTACTTGTCCCGTAAAAAAAATCAAGATATTTTGTATATTCAATAATTTCATTATTTTTTAGTTTTTTCTTAAACTCTGTCTTGCTTATAAAGTCGTAATCTCTAAATTGTCTTTCATTCGTTCGCCTGGGTCTAGTGGTAAACGAAACCGTCTTTTTTATTTTCTTAAAACCCTTGCTTACAATTAGTTTTTTAATAAGCGTGGTTTTGCCAGAACCTGATGGCCCAGAAACCACAAAAATCAAACCTGTTCTTTTCTTATTCAACATTTTGCAGCTGTTCACGGATTTTTTCAATTAAGCTTTTTACTTTTATCACCTTCAAAGAAATTTGTTTATCCACACACTTAGCTCCAAGAGTATTTATCTCTCTCTGCATCTCCTGAGTTACAAAACTTAGTTCCTTACCTGTGCCGCTTAAAAAAACCTTGCGTCTCAATGTCTGTTTAGTATTTTTTATATGAAAACTAAGTCGCTGAATCTCCTCGTGCACATCAATTGCGTTAAGTTTTTCGCTAAAACGATCGTTATCGGTAATTATATTTCTGTACTTCTTAACACTTATCTTGGTTTTTTTAAATATAGCATTTACCAATAAAACCATCTTCGAAAGCATATGTTCTATATCTCTACGGGTATTCGTCCCTTCTTTGGTTTTTTTACCTATAAGCTCGCGCAGGGCCGCTTCAGTCAATCTCCCTACTTCTTTTTTTACTCTTTTTTTAAAAACATCGTCGATTTCCAAAGAAAGAACTCCCGGAAGATGTAAAATACTCTGTGCATCCGTAAAGCTTTCAATCCCCATTTTTGAGAGGCTTTTCATCTGTTTTAAATAACTCTTGATTAAATCCTTTCGTATAACCACATTTTCCTTAGGCCCTGGAGAAAAAGATAAATAATAATTTATTCTTCCACGAGAAAGCGCTGAACGTATCCGGCCGGATACGGTTTCCTCTAAAAATAAAAATCCTTGCGGAAAATGATAAACCGTATCTAAAAACCTGTGGTTTAAAGATTTTATCTCAACAATAATTTTACCCCACCCGGTTTTAAACTCCTTGTGGGCATAAGCAGTCATGCTTCTTAACATATATTTCTCCTTATCATGCCCAGACCAATTGTTTTATTTCTTTTATTGTCGCTTCTTTGGCAGGATACAGATCAAAGATGATTTCTTCCGGCGAAAACCAAAGCTTAATTTCTCTCTCCGCCTCATCAGTACTGGAAGAAACATGAATAACATTTTCATAAAGTCCTTTTGTCGTAATCCTACCGTATGCGCCCCTAATAGAGGTTGATTCTGCTTCTTCGGGGTTAGTCGCTCCGGCAAGCTGGCGACATTTTTTTATCGATCCCTCCCCCCAATAAACAAGAGCCATTACTTTTTTGCGATCATGCAAATCGCCTTTAAGATATCCCATCAACTCTGGAAAAAACGGCTGATCCTGCAGGTGTTTATAATGCTCTCGGGCTAGCTTCTCAGATACCCTAACCATTTTTGCCGCGGCTATTTCAAATTTCGTTTCAGAAAGCCGGGTCAAGATATTGCCAGTTAAAGACTTTTTAAGCCCGTCGGGTTTAATCAAAACCAATGTTGCTTCCTGCATAAATATTCTCCTTATCTATTGCTAATTAAATTTACGACTCTCTGCAAATCATTTAAAGAATAGTACTCAATTTTTATCTCGCCTCTTTTTCTACCTGAAGAGATTCTCACCTTTGTTCCTAAGTAACGCTGTAATTTCTCCTGTACAAGTATTATTTCAGGATTCTGGATGTTTTTTCTTTTTATGTCTGTCTGTTTGGGTTTGCGCTTTTGATATACTATCCCCTCCAACTCCCTAACCGATAACGACATTGCTATTATCTGCTTAAGTAACTTTATTTGTTCGTCAATATTCTCAATCTCCAACAGTGCTTTCCCATGACCGTATGTAATCTGCCCTTTGCCGATTGCCTGTTTAACCTCTTTGGGAAGTTTTAATAATCTAAGCATATTGCTAATATAGGGTCTAGATTTACCAACGGTTTTGCTGATTTCTTCTTGTTTAAGCTGAAATTTATCAACTAATATCCGATAAGCATTTGCTTCTTCCAAAGGGCTAAGATCGTCTCTTTGGATATTCTCAATTAAAGCAAGCTCTAAAGAAGCCCTGTCGCTTATATCCTTTACCACTGCTGGAATTGTTTCCAAGCTTAACTTCTTGGCTGCGCGCAACCTACGTTCGCCGGCGATCAACTCAAAACCATCTGCAGATTTACGCACCACTACTGGTTGAATAAATCCTTTTTCCTTTATTGACGCAACCAGCTCATCCAGCCTGTGTTCGTCAAAATCGCTCCTAGGTTGGTTTGTGTTAGGCCTGATTGATTTAACGGCAATATTTACTGCGCCTGCATCTTCTTTTTTGATGCTTCCAGGGATCAATGCATTAATGCCTTTTCCTAAAACTTTTCTTTCCATTTTTACGCTCCTTCTTTTATGATTGAAGGTTGAATTCTTTCATTTATTTCAATTTGAGGTAAACTATTGTCAGACAAAGAGTTATGTAGCATTTCGCAGCAAAGCTCCCAGTATTTTTTTGCGCCTATGGAATCTTTGTCATATAAAAATATTGGTTTACCAAAACTTGGCGCTTCGCTTAAACGTATATTTCTTGGAATAACAGTTTTGTAAACTTTTTCTTTGAAAAAATTGCGTGCTTCCTGTATGACCTCTTTGGTTAAATTAGTCCTAAAGTCCGCCATGGTCAACAACACCCCTTCTATCTTAAGGTTAGGATTAAGATTTTCTCTTACCAGTTCTATGGTGTTTGTCAACTGGGTCAGCCCCTCTAATGCATAATACTCACACTGCAGGGGCACAATAACTGAATCTGCTGCGGTCAAGGCGTTTATTGTCAAAAGTCCTAGTGACGGCGGGCAATCAATTATAATAAAATCAAAGTCATCTTGAAGTAAAACAAAAGCTTTTTTCAACCTGTTTTCCCTACTCATCTGCGAAACCAGTTCAACTTCGGCTCCGGTTAAATCAACATTGGCTGGTATTAAAAAAAGGTTTTTAACTGCGGTTTCTCTTACCACGTCTTTTGGATCGCTATCCTCAAGAATAATGTGATAAATGCTTTTCCCAACCTTTTTTTTATCAACACCTGCGCCGCTTGTTGCATTAGCCTGCGGATCCAAGTCTACCAATAAAACCTTTCGTCCAGCAAGTGCTAAAAATGCGCTTATATTAACTGCCGATGTAGTTTTACCAGTGCCGCCTTTTTGATTACAGATTGCAATTATTTTTTCCATTATTCAAATGCATATGTTTCACGTGAAACATAATTATAATTACTAATATACCTATAAAAATGAATAAATGTCAAGAAGAATGTCAAAAAAACAGCTGTAATTTCTATTTAAAATCTTTGTGCACTTGCAACCTGTTCTTAAATAAGAGGTTATGAAAATGTTTCACGTGAAACATTTAATTGCTTTATATTAATTATTTTTTATCTTGTGTTTGTGGGACAACTGAGGCTCTGATTTTTGCAAGCTTCGAACCTGGCATTCCAAATAGGCCTTTCTCTTCTTCTGATAAAATTTTTATCTTTATTTTAGATTTAGGAACCTTTAGAATATCCAAAGCTTTATGGATGGCTTCTTGTGTAGTCTTACCGGTAACTTCGATTTCTTTTAAATCTAACTTGCTTTCTTGAGAGTTTTCCATTGTGCTATTGTTGTAAATACGCTGTTAAATAACCAGTAAAGAACTAAACCAGAAGGAAAATTATAAAATATAAACCCAAACATAACAGGCATAATCCAAACCATCATCTTCTGCTGTTCTGCCATAGCCCCAGAAGATTTTTGTTGTGAAATTTTCTGTTGAAAAAACATACCTACAGCCATAATCAAAGGCAGTAAATTAACACTACCTCCACCCATTAATGACAATTTATCAGGCTCGCTTAAGTCTTTTATCCATAAAAAATTTGCTCCGTAAATCTCTACCGAACGCAATAAGGCTTGGTATAAAGCAAAAAATATGGGTATTTGTAAAATCATTGGCAAACATCCGCCTGCTGGATTAATTTTATATGTTTTGTAGATTCCCAGCATTTCTTTATTTAGTTTTTGAGGATTATCTTTATAGGCCTTTCTTATCTTTTCTATTTCCGGCTGTACCTCCTGCATTCTTTTTAAAGAATTCATCTGTTTTGCTGTTAAAGGATAAACCACAAAAAACAAAGCTGCGCTTAACAATATGATTGCTACTCCCCAATTTCTTGTAAAAGCATGAAATAATCTTAATACATAGAGAATTACTTTAGAAATAGGGTCAAAAAAACCAAAATTAACAATTTCTTTTATATTCTCACCCATAGCTGCTAAATTATCCGCTAATTGCGGACCTATGTATGAAGAAAACTCTATCTCCTTTACCTGCTTAGAGTTAATAACATTATTAAGGATTAAGTATAAAGATATGTTGTTTTTATCGTGCTTTTCTAAATGAAAGCTTATATTATCTTCCGATTTTGGCTTTATTACTGTACAGAAGTGCCTGTCTCTTAAGCCTATTGCTTTAACCGATCCATTTATTGCTGGAGTCTTGCCAAAAGGATTGAATCTAGTAATGCCGTCATTAGTAAAAATAAAGGCTTCTATAAATCTAGAGTGGATATCTCGTTTTTTTAAATTTATGCTTCCAGCATTAATCCATAGAGAATCATTCCATGTACTATCTGTCTTATTCTCAATCTTAACTAAATTATTGAAAATAAAAGAGTTATCACTATTAATCATACTATGAGTAATATTAACATCTTTTGATTTAAATAAAAGCGTTGTTTTTTGTTTGTTTTTTTCTAAGTATTTGTCAAATAATAAGTTCTGGCTATTCTTCATTGCTAAAATTTCATGGAATACAAGCTCTTGATCATAACCATGCAGGCTTGCTGTTAAAATAAAACCCTTGTCTTGATCGTCTGCCATAATTAAATCAATACCATTAAAGCTAACTAATGAGGTTTTTTCTGTTTCGGTGGGTGATTTTTCTACGGCTATGGGGCTTGGCTGTGTTGGTGTCTCAACCGACTCTTGCTGAAAAGACTGGGCAGATTCAATTTCCTGAGTATTGCCTGGCACATAGGGTTTAGCTGGAAAAAGCTTAGACCAAACCATTAAAACCAAAAAAGACAAAGCAAGCGCTATAATTGTTCTTTTACTCATTTAACTGGGTCCCATCCGGTTGTTTTGTTAAAAGGGTTGCAGCGTAATATTCTAAAGGCAGCCATAGAGCTTCCTTTAAAAACTCCGTATTTTGCGATTGCCTCTTTTGTGTAATTTGAGCAACTAGGTATAAATCTACACTTTGGCAAAAAAATATTTTTACAGCATTGCTGATATAACCCGATAAGGCAAATTATAAATCTTTTGAACATTAAACGGAAAGCTTTCTTCTGTTCTTCTTCCGACGACGCTTCAGAACTTTCATTCCTTTGGAGGTGCTCTTCCTTTTCAAAAAACCGTGTTTTCGTTTGCCTTTTATATTAGTCGGTGTTTTAAGATGTTTTTTCATAGGTATCAAATTATAACATAAAGTGATTCCTAGTCAACACAAAAAATTCAAACAGAAACAAAACTTATTGCAATAAAAAAAGTTGCGTTTCTAATTAACAAAAAAATAAACTTCTTGCCAAAAAAAACAGTTTTGGTATAATGACTCTGCTTCAAGGAGAAAAAATTCAATCACCTGTTAACAACTTGTTAATACTGTGGAAAACACGAATAAGGCCCCTGTTGAAAAACAGAATGCCTGGGAAAAAGCTAAAGAAAAAATTAGAACCTTAATCGGTGAATCCATGTTTAACGCCTGGTTTAGCCAAATGCGCCTTAAGGCGGACGAAAGCCCAGAGAGGGTGATAATTGAAGTACCAGACGCATTCTTTAAAGAATGGGTGGACGATCACTATAGGAAATTAATTGAAGAAACTATTTTAGAATTTTACCCATTGGCGCACACTGTTGAATTCTGCATCAATTCAAAACTCTTAGTAATGCCTGAGATTATTCATTTGGAAAAATACCAGGTGAAGCAACCAAAAGAAAACATAAAGCAAATAAAATTAAACGCCCGGTATAGATTTGAAAGTTTTGTCGTTGGGGGATCAAACCGTTTTGCCTTCGCCGCCAGCCAGGCCGTGGCTGAATCTCCAGCAAAAACATATAATCCTTTATTTATTTATGGCGGGGTGGGGCTAGGGAAAACTCATCTTTTACAAGCTATATGCCACTTTGCGATAAAAAAAAGTGAAAATAAGTGCAATATCTGTTATGTATCAAGTGAATCTTTTACAAACGATCTTATTGACGCCATTGTCAATAGATCTACGGCCAGCTTTAGACAAAAATATAGAAATTCGGATATCCTTTTAATAGACGACATCCAGTTTATCGCAGGTAAAGAATCCACCCAAGAAGAATTTTTTCACACTTTTAATACTCTATATGATAATCATAAACAAATCATCATAACGTCTGACCGCTCTCCAAAAGAAATATCCAATTTAGAAGAAAGACTGATTTCTCGCTTTGGGTGGGGTTTAATTACCGATATCCAACCACCAGATTTTGAGCTTAGGGTAGCAATTTTAAAGAAAAAATTAGAGCGGGAAACAACCAAGGTCCCTGATGATGTTTTGGAATTTATCGCTCAAACTATCACAAATAATGTTAGGGAGTTGGAAGGGGCGCTAATCCGAATTATAGCTTATTCTATGCTTGAAGAAAAAGAAATTTCATTAAGTTTAGCAAAAGAAGCTCTAAAAGATTTAATAAAAGAAGATAATAAACAGGTGGGGGTTCCCTTAATACAGGAAAAAGTGGCGCGTTATTTTAATATCCTTTTGTCAGACCTTAAAAAAAATAAGCGCCAGAAAACAATTGTCTTACCTAGACAGGTAGCAATGTTTTTGTCGCGCGAGTTAACTAGTTATTCTTTACCTGAAATAGGACAGCTCTTTGGAGGAAAAGATCACACAACGGTTTTATACGCTTATAAAAAAATCAAGGGGGAAATGGCAAAAAATAGTGTATTGAAAAAGCAAATTAACAGCATTGTGCAGGATATTAAAAACTAATCAACAGCTGTTTTGATGAATTTTAATATTGTTTTTGAAGATATCCACAAAAATTAACACAGACTACTAACTACTTCTAATTATTTAAGTTTTAATTATATTAGTATAGAGAGGTCCATAAAAAATGAAAATAAAAACAAATAAAAAAGAACTTCTTAATCAATTACAGGTTGTCCAAAATATTATTTCTCCAAAAGCAACACTACCAATACTTTCTAACATATTAATTGAAACAAAAAATAACGATTTAAGATTTACAAGTACAGACTTAGATATAGGGATTACCTGTTTATTACCTGTGGATATAAACGAGCAGGGGGCAATTACTTTACCAGCGAGAAGGTTTATTGAGATAATTAGAGAACTTCCAGATAATGAAATAAGAATAACCACCAGAAAAAACAACACAACGCTTATAGAAACAGACAATTGCCAATTTAAACTTTCAGGACTCCCAAAAGAGGAATTTCCTAAATTACCAGAATTAAAAGATAAACAAGTTTTCAAAATTGAACAAGCAGAATTAAAACAAATGATAAACCTAACAAGTTTTGCTGTGTCACACGATGAATCTAGGTTTGTTTTAAGTGGAATTTTATTCAACATAAAAAATAATAAAATCACGACCGTAGCCACCGACGGAAGAAGGTTAGCGGTTTATACTAAATCTACAGAAACAAACATAGCTAAAGAAATCAACAGTGTTGTCCCCCTAAAAGCAATTATGGAAATTAACAAAAATCTTACAGATGAAGGAGATGTGTCTATTGTTTTTGGTAGCAACCAGGCCCTATTTGAATTTAAAAATAAAACCATCGTGACAAGATTAATCGAGGGAGAATTTCCCGACTATAATCAAGTTATTCCCAGGGAGAACGATGGGAAAATAAAAATAGACCGAGAAGAATTTTTATCAGCCTTAAAAAGAGCAGCGCTTTTAAACACCCCAGATTTTCAAGCGGTAAAATTAACTTTATCAAAAAACAAATTAGTTGTTTCTAAAACCACACCAGACGTAGGAGAATCTTGGGAAGAACTTAAAACCATAACCGCAAGCAAAGATTTAATTATCGGGTTTAATCCGGTTTACCTAGTGGATGTTTTGAAAAATCTTACCGACGTTGAAGTTGAAATTGAACTTACAGAACCGGAAAAACCAGCTGTGATAAGAAGTAACGGTTATGTTTATGTGGTTTTACCCATGAGACTTACCTAAATGGAAGACATAAAACAAACCCTTAAAAAAGTTTTTGAAAAAATAGAGGAGAACCAAGGTGGTAATAAAGAAGCAAGATTAAAAGAATTGTTAAATAAGGTCTTGGCCGAAGAAGAAGCAAGACAGGTAAAAATAAAAGGGGTTTCAAAAGGGAAACTATATTTAGGGTGCGGTTCGTCTGTTTTATTGTACCAAGTCAGTTTGAAAAAAAAAGAGTTAGAAAAAGTCATTTTAGACGAAAAAGAAAGTTTGAAAATAAAGGAAATTAAAATTACAATCTAATTATGAAAAATAAATCTGAGGAAAAGATAAAAATTAAACCAAACAGAAAAGACGACACTGTTGAACAAAGCAAAAAATACGATGCTAGGACAATTCAGGTTTTAGAAGGCGTTGAAGCCGTAAGAAAACGTCCGGCAATGTATATAGGCGACACATCCTTAAGAGGGTTACACCATTTAGTGTTCGAGGTTGTAGATAATTCCGTTGACGAAGCGTTAGCCGGGCACGCTAACCATATTGATGTTGTTGTGCACGCCAACAATACCGTTACGGTCATAGATAATGGTAGGGGCATCCCGGTAGATATTCACAAAACTCAAAAAAAACCTGCCGTGGAAGTTGTTATGACCACTCTGCACGCCGGTGGTAAGTTTGATCACAGGGTTTATAAGGTGTCAGGGGGGTTGCATGGCGTGGGTGTAAGTGTAGTAAATGCCCTTTCTGAATGGCTGGAGGTAGAGGTAAAAAGAGAGGGGAAGATTTATCATCAAAAATACGAAAAAGGGAGAACAGCAACCAAGCTTAATAAAATTGGTTCTGCTAAAACCACCGGGACAAAGGTAACTTTTAAGCCCGACAAAGGAATTTTCGAAGACCTCAATTTTTCTTATGATGTCTTAGCTCAACGGTTAAGAGAATTGGCATTTTTGAATAAAGGCTTGAGTATTAAATTAATGGATGAGAGGAATGACAAAGAAAACCTGTTTAAATTTGATGGCGGGATACTTTCTTTTGTGGAATTTTTGAACAAAAACAAAAACCCAATACATAAAAAACCAATATATTTTTGTAAAGAAAAAGAGCATGTTGTTTTTGAAGCGGCAATGCAGTATAACGAGGGCTACGCGGAAAACATTTTTTCCTTTGCCAACAACATTAATACAATTGAAGGGGGCACGCATCTTTCCGGATTTAAAGCTGCTTTGACCAGAGCAATAAACCAGCATGCAAAAAATAAAAACTTAGTTAAACAACAGGATAAATTTTCTATTTCTGGTGATGATGTGAGGGAAGGTCTTACGGCGGTGATCAGTATTAAGATTCCAAACCCGCAATTCGAAGGGCAAACAAAAACCAAACTTGGTAATTCTGAAGCAGAAGGTTTAAGCGCATCTCTTGTTTTTGATTCATTATCTAGTTATTTCGAAGAAAATCCTAGTATAGCCAAAAAGGTTGTTGAGAAGGCGGTTCTTTCTGCAAGGGCAAGAGAAGCTGCGCGTAAAGCAAGAGAGTTGACACGGAGAAAGGGTGCTTTAGATAGCGGATCATTACCGGGGAAACTTGCTGATTGTTCTGAGCGGTCTCCAGAGCTATGCGAGCTGTATATTGTAGAAGGAGACAGCGCAGGCGGAAGTGCGAAAATGGGGAGAGATAGGAAGTTCCAGGCCATACTGCCAATTAAAGGAAAAATTTTAAATGTAGAAAAAGCAAGGTTAGATAAAATTCTAAACAATGACGAAATTAGAACCATAATAACTGCTTTAGGGGCAGGTATTGGGAAAGAGTTCGATATTAGTAAGTTGCGGTATCACAAGATAGTGCTTATGGCTGACGCCGATGTTGATGGCTCGCACATAAGAACGCTTTTACTAACACTTTTTTATAGACACTTTTTAAAATTAATTGAAGAAGGCTATATCTATATAGCTCAACCACCGCTTTATAAGATAAAAAGAGGCTCAAGAGAAGAGTATGTTGAGACAGAAGAGCGCATGGATAGTATGATGCTGGACTTGGGTCGAGAAGACACAAAGCTGGTTAGGCTTAAGGATAAATATCAATATAAAGATAATCAGTTTAAGGATATTCTTATAGCCATTTTAGATTTAGAAAAAACCGGAAGGATTTTAGAGAAAAGGGGTATTAAATTTAAGGAATTCCTTGAATTAAAGCACCAAAAGACCAAAAATTACCCTATTTATTGGGTAAAAGTGGATGGTAAAGACCATTTTTTATATTCTGATGATGAGTTAGCCAAGATAAAGAAAAAAGAAGAGTTAGCCGATAAGGCATTTATAGAGTTATATGAAGCTGGAGATTTAAAAGAGATTAGTCAACAACTTTCTAAGTTTGGTCTTGATCTGATGTCATTTTTTGGCGAAAAGCCTTTATTGGCTGCGGCTAAAAAACAAAAAAGCAAACCCATACTGCAGCTTACAGGCCAAGGCGTTAATATGAAGATGAGCTGTCTTAAGGATTTGATTAATTTTGTTAGGCAAGAAGCCAAAAGGGGAGCGAGTATAACTCGTTATAAAGGTTTGGGTGAAATGAACCCAGGGCAGTTGTGGGAGACAACCATGGACCCGGCAAGAAGAACTATGCTTAAGGTAATGTTAGAAGATGCAGTTGAAGCAGATAGGATTTTTACTGATTTAATGGGTGATATGGTTGAGCCTAGGCGGGAATTTATTGAAACCAATGCGCACCGAGTAAAGAATTTAGATATCTAATAATTTAACAAAAACGGAAGAAAATGTATACAGAAAACGAAAAAATTATACCAATATATATTGAAGACGAAGTAAAAACTTCATATTTGAATTACTCAATGAGTGTTATTGTAGGCCGTGCCCTGCCAGATGCAAAAGATGGCCTTAAACCCGTGCACAGAAGAATTCTTTATTCTATGCACGATCTTAATCTTGAACACAACAAGCCTTTTAAAAAGTGTGCCCGTATTGTTGGGGAGTGTTTGGGTAAATACCATCCTCACGGGGATATGGCGGTTTACGATAGCTTGGTAAGAATGGTGCAAGATTTTAGCTTGCGCTATACTTTAGTCGACGGCCAAGGCAATTTTGGTTCGATTGACGGTGACCCACCAGCAGCGATGCGTTATACAGAAGCTCGGCTGGAGGCAATTTCATCGCAGATGCTTTTAGATATAGAAAAAGATACAGTTAATTTTATGCCCAATTTTGACGACTCTTTAAAGGAGCCGGTTGTTTTACCTGCTAAGCTGCCGAATCTTTTGGTGAACGGTTCTTCTGGTATTGCCGTTGGTATGGCTACGAATATGCCTTCACACAATCTTGCCGAAGTAGTGGACGGGATAAAATATTTTATAGATAATCCGCAATGCGAAATAAAAGAGTTGATGAAGTTTATTAAGGGTCCGGATTTCCCTACGGGCGGGCTTATCTGCGGCAGGGACGGGATAAAACAGGCTTATAATACCGGCAGAGGCAAGCTGACTATTAGAGCCAAGGTTAGCGTTGAACAGCAAAAGCAAGGTAAAGAGTCAATCATTATTACCGAGATTCCTTATCAGGTCAACAAAACTAATATCGTTGAGAACATCGCTCGTTTAATTACAAGTAAAAAGATTGACGGGATAAGCGATTTAAGAGACGAATCTGATAAAGACGGTATCAGGGTAGTAATCGAGCTAAAAAGAGATGCTGAGTCGCAGATTGTGCTTAATAGGTTGTTTAAAAATACCCAGCTGGAGGTTACTTACGGCATTATTAACTTGGCTCTGGTCGGGGGTAGACCAAAAATACTTAGTCTGAAAGATTTAATCGAGCAGTATGTTTTGCATAGAAAAATAGTTACAAGAAGAAAGACTAAGTTTGAACTAGACAAGGCTGAACGCAGGGCCCATATTTTAGAAGGATTAAAAATCGCTTTAAAAAATATTGACGCAATAATAAAAACTATAAAAACAAGCAAAAGTACTTCCGATGCAAAAAATAATCTTGTTAAAAAGTTTGAGTTAAGCGAAATTCAGGCACAGGCAATTCTAGAAATGCAATTACAGCGTTTGACCGCTCTTGAACGTAGTAAGATTGACGCCGAGTACGCAGAGTTATTGAAAAAGATCGAGATACTGAAATCTATCCTGGCATCAGAGAAAAAAATAGAGCAGATTATTAAAGACGAGCTTGACGAAATAAAGAAAAAGTTTGCTGACGAGCGTAGAACTGAGATTGTAGCCGCGGTGCAGGATATTGATATAGAAGATTTAATTGCCGAAGAGGATATGGTTATTACCATAACGCACACGGGCTATATAAAAAGACTTACGATAAGCTCTTATAGAAAACAAAGACGGGGTGGTCGCGGGGTAACGGCAATGGGTACAAAAGAAGATGATTTTGTTGAGAGACTTTTTGTTGCCTCTACCAAAGACTACCTGCTTGTTTTTACAACTACGGGCAAGATTTTTTGGTTAAAAGTGTATGAAATCCCCGAAGCGTCGCGCGCAGCAAAAGGTAAGGCTATAGTTAATTTGTTGCAGCTTGCCTCAGGAGAGGGCATTAGCTCTGTTGTGCCTGTAAAAGAATTTAGTGACGATAAGTTTTTGGTTATGTGTACCAAAAACGGTCTTATTAAAAAAACAATACTCTCTAGTTTTAGTAATCCAAGAAAGGCCGGAATAACCGCAATTGGGTTAGAAAAGGACGATTATTTAGTCGCTGCGGATTTAACCGATGGTAAAAACGAGATTTTGGTAGCCACCAACAATGGTAAGTCCTTGCGCTTTCCAGAAAAACTGGTGCGCGATATGGGTCGTCAGGCAAAAGGCGTGAAGGCGATTAACCTGGCAATCAAAGATTATGTTGTGGGCATGGAAAAGGTTTGGCCGGGGATGGAGAAAACAGACCTTTCACTTTTGACCGTAACTGCATTAGGATTTGCCAAGAGAACAAATTTTACAGAATATAGAAGCCAGTCTCGGAGTGGCAAGGGAATAATAAATATAAAAGTGACTGCCAAAAATGGCGAAGTCGTTAGTATAAAATCTGTGTCAGAAGAAGATGAGATTATGGCCGTTACCCATAATGGCATGACTGTAAGATGCCCTGTAAAGGATATTCGTAAAACAGGTCGTTCTACCCAAGGAGTAAAGTTGATAAATTTGGAAAAGGGCGATAAGGTTACAGGGATAGCTAAGATAGCAGCAAAAGATGAGTAAAAAAAATTGATATTTTTTTATTTTATGTTATATTTACAAAACTAAAACATTTTAAACTTTCGACCCCATCGTCTAGCCTGGTCAGGACAAGAGCTTTTCAAGCTCTCGGCGCGGGTTCAAATCCCGCTGGGGTCATTTTTTATATCTTGTTTTTGATGTCACCTACCGCCAGGCTTTATTTATTGATTTCATACGATAAATATGATAATTTACTAAATAAGAAAGCTTATTCTCAATGCCTCTAATAACCCCAGAATTAAAAATTCTTTTTTTAGAAACTACCTTGGCTTGCAACCTTCACTGTAAGCACTGCAGACAAAATAAATCTTCTATTGGTAAAGATCATAAAGATCTATCTTTTGCGCAGATTAAAATTTTAATAGATCAGGTCCTTTCATTTGCCAGACCTTTTATTGTTTTAAGTGGCGGAGAGCCTCTTTTAAGAGAAGATATTTTTCAGATAGCAGAATATATAAAGGATAGAAAGTTAAAAGTAGGGCTTGCTACTAATGCTGTTTTGATAAATGAGTTTAAATCAAGTCAAATCAAGAAAAGTGGGATTGATATTGTAAGCGTAAGCATTGACAGTATAGATGAAAATACTCACGATAGCTTTCGGGGCAGCAAAGGTGCTTTTCAGGCAGCTCTAAAAGGAATAAATTTTTTAAAAAAATTGAATATACCTTTTCAGATTAATACTGCAGCAACAAAACAAAATGCCGGCAAGCTGGATGAAATTGTGGAGTTTAGTAAAAAGCTAGGCGCCAGAGCGCTACATGTTTTTGTTTTGGTTCCTGTCGGTTGTGCAAAAGAAATTTCGCCAGACCAGATACTTGGTCCGGAGGAGTGCGAAGAGCTATTGTTACAGATTGCCCATTTGCAGAATAAAAATGTTTTTGATATCCGACCAACATGCGCCCCGTTTTTTACAAGAATCAAAGATTTTAATGGACAGCATTTAGACAAAGCGAGCGGATGTCTTGCTGGTAAAAGCATAATTTTTGTTTCTGCAAAAGGAGAAGTTTATCCCTGCGGGTATTTTGATTATTCTTTGGCAAATATTGAAGATCAGGATTTAAAAAGTATTTGGCAGGAGAATAAGGATTTAAAGCTACTAAGAGATCCTTCAAAATTAAAAGGAAAATGTGGTGTTTGCGAGTATAAGGTTTGTTGCGGAGGGTGCAGGGCAAAGGCCTTTGCTAAATATGGAGATTTTCTTGCGCAGGATCCGGTTTGCAGTTATCTGCCAGCTGTTTATACTACGAGGGCAAAATGAGAGAATTAGCGATTTATGGGAAGGGCGGGATTGGCAAAAGTTTTATCGCCAGCCATATTTCTTACTGTCTTGCTGAAAGAGGTTTTAATGTTTTGCAGGTTGGTTGTGACCCGAAACAAGATAGCTGCGCTTTGCTTTTGAAGCGCAAGAGAATTCTCTCGGTATTGGATTGGTTAAAACAGCGCAATTTTAATAAAGAGGATGTAGATATAGAGGAGTTTGTTTTTACGGTGGATAAAAAAACAAGTATTAAGGGGAGTATTTATTGTATAGAGTCCGGTGGTCCAGAGCCAGGGGTTGGTTGTGCAGGTAAAGGTGTAGCAGAGGCAATAGAGTTTATAAAGCAGGTTAAAATCCAGCAGAAGAAAAAAATAGATTTTACTATTTATGATGTTTTAGGCGATGTTGTATGTGGAGGTTTTTCTTTGCCGATTAGGGAGGGTTTTGCCCAAGAGATATATATTGTTACAAGTTCTGAGGCAGCGTCTCTTTATGCCGCAGCTAATATTTCTAGGGCAATAATTAAATTTTCTCAAAGATCTGGAGCTAAGCTTGCAGGGATAATTGGTAATTCCCGTAGCGGTAAGATAAAAACAGAAAAAGTTGAAGGGTTTGTTAAAGCCTTAGGGTCACAGCTTTTGGGAATTGTTCCTTTTAGCGAGCTTAATGAAGACATTGCGATTGACACCGCATGCGATACATACAATAGTATTAAAGAAATAACAGAAAAACTTCTCGATAGTCCAGAAATGGTGATTCCTCAAGAGATAAACTGGGAACAATTTTAGCAGACATTGAAAAAAAGACCGATAATCAATTTAGAACACACCTGTTCAACGTTACAGGCTTTAGCCACCTTAAATCGCATTGAGGATGTTGTGGTGGTATTGCATTCAACAAAAAGCTGCTCTTATTGTATGCAGATTGGTTCATTTTCATGTAACAGTAAAGGTTTTCCTATGGTGATTTCGACACAGCTTGAATCAAAGGATTTTATTTTTGGTTCTGCAAGCAAACTGGAAAGAACAATTATACAAAGTTTCCAAAAGTTTCAGCCTAAGGCAATAGTTGTTCTCAATACTTGTTCTACACAGTTAAATAATGACGATGTTAAAGGTGCTTTAAAAAGAGCAGAAGTTAAGATTTCCTGTGGGTTGTCTTATTGTGATACTGGGTGTAATATTGCTTTTGGCATGAGTAAAGGTAATGATTTAGCATGGCAAGCTCTGGTAAAGCAATTTAAGACTGGAAAGGAAAAAAGTAAAGCAGTGGGTATAATCGGGAGGTCCGGAATGGATACGGATTCGCTGGCTGCCATAGAGATGGTTTTTGATAAGGCCGGGGTTGATTTTATTAGTTTTCCTGCAAAAACATTTCAGCAGATGGAAAATATCTCTTCGCTTGAAAATGCATTTATTTTAAGCCCTGTTGCTTTTTCTACCGCGAGAACATTTCAGGATCAACTAGATATAAAGTGTCATTATAGCGAAATACCTGCGGGGATAGGAGCAACTAGCAGGTTTTTTTTACGCGCAGCAGACGTTATTCGTTGCCCGGAGCTTATTAATATAGCTAGACAGGAAGAAAAAAGAGTTTTAGCAAAAGTAAAATTGTTGAAAATAAAAATGCATAAGAGGAAACCAAACGTTTTATGTTTGTACGGTCCAGGTAATGAGTTTTCCATTGCAAAGATTTTGTCAGAGTTTGGCGCAAATGTTTTTTTTATATCAAATTTAAAAAACGAATACGCAGAAAAAGAAATGTTTAATTTGACACAGAATTATAAGGTTAATGTTTTGGATGAGCAACCCGAGGAGATTGAACAAGTCATAAAGGAAAATAAAATAAATGCGGTTTTTACGGAAATACAATTTAACAGGAAGGGCTATTTGGGTGTGCCGATTTTTTACAGTATGTTTTATTCAGGGGAATACGGCTATGATTACGCAGTGGATTTTGTGGAAAACTTTTTAAGCGTTTTAGAGAATAAGACCTATAGTTATTGGCAAAAACTACAGCTGAGATATGTTAAAGCTTGACGAGCTTCAATTGAATAAAATACATAGACCAACTTTTTTAGAGGGCATCCTGTGGGCTCTTGCTGGGATAAAAGATGCTGCTGTTGTTTTTCATTCTCCAGGAGGTTGTTATATTTCTCAAATGCAAACAATGTTGAGTTTTGATGAGATAGAGGCAGCGTTTTATACCAGTAATCTTTCTTTAGGAGACTTAATCTACTCCGGAGAAGAGCAGCTTAAGGCCGCGTTAACGTCTTTAAAGAACAGGTCTTACCGGTTTTTATTTGTTGTGGACTCGCTGCCTAGCAATATGACCAAAGAAGACATAAAGGGAATTATCAAAGAATCCGGTTTTAAAAATATAAAAAGTCTCAATGCTGATATGGACAAGAACTTAAATGCTGGCAGAGACTATGTTTTTTCTAGTTTGATTGATTTGATGAAACCAGCTGCTTTGAAAAAAAAGCATTCAGTAAATATTATCGGTCCCACCCGCTGTATGTTTAATTGGCGTAGCGACATAGAGGAGCTTAGGCGTATTCTTTTGCAGATAGGCGTTGAAATCAATACAGTTTTAAGTGCGGATTGTACTATTGATCAGATAGCAAATGCAACAGGGGCTTGTTTGAATTTGTGCGTTTATCCTTTTGATTGCGGCGTAGAACTTGCCAAAGGGATGAAAAAATTGTTTAAAATTCCTTATATCGATAACCCTGTGCCAATCGGTTTCAGCAACACAGCTTTATGGCTTGAAAAAATAGCGGAATATTTTTCCTTAGAGATAAAACAATACCTACAAGAAGAATTAGAAAAAGGTATAAGGCTTGTCAATTCCAATTTTGTATTTTCTATCGCTTTTGATTCAAAAATAGCAATTAGCGCACAGAATCATAGTACTTATGCTGTGGGGATCAGCAGGTTTCTTAAAAACGAGCTGGGGATTGAGACGAGTGTTTTATTAACCGCAGATAAAGATGTGCACCGGCTACTAAAAAAAGAGATTGGTTGTGTTTTGTTTTCTCCCAGTCCGGAAGAAATCAAAAAAACTTTTTTGGAGAAATCTCCTATAGCTATTTTAGGCAGTTTTTATGATTTTGCTATTGCAAAAGAGCTCGGAATTGTAAATTTTGTTTATTTGGATATTCCCATGCCGAAGTATATTTCTACCCAGAGCTCGCCTTATATGGGTTTTCGGGGCTCAGCCAATCTGGTTCAACAGATAGAAAATCAAATAATTTCCAATCTGTTTATTGACGCTAAAGATGCCTCTGTTGAGGAACTAAATGTTTTTACTATTCACTGGGACAGTCTGGCACAGGAGGCGCTTGGTAAGATTGCAGCAACGATCCCTTATTTTGTAAGGACCGTTGCAATAAAAAAAATTAAGTTTAAATGCGAAGAGCTGGCTAAGAAAAATAGTACCCAGGTAGACATTAATATTATCAAACAGGTTGTAGAAAAAGATGCTCATTCCAAAAATAATCAGCACATCAAAAAAATATTTATTGAGTTGGCAAAATAAACCTATGTCCGAAGTAAGTATTAATAAAATACATTTTAAGATCGGTATTTTTATGCTTAAGAAGGTCTTTGGTTTTAAAAAAGGCCCTGTTAAAGTTGGTTTGCAACTTACGAAAAAGTGCAATTTGGATTGTATTCAATGCTTTGCGAAAAACAGTTCTAATTCTTTTTTAGAACTAAATAGACAAGAGATTGTAAAGACGCTGAAGGGTTTAAGGAGCATTGGTAGCATCTTTTTGGTTTTAACTGGCGGCGAACCACTTTTAAGAAACGATATATATAATGTAGTAAAAGACGCTGTCGGTTTAGGTTTTATTACTGCCTTAGCGACAAACGCTACGCTTTTGACAAAAGACAAAGCCTATAGATTAAAAAATTGTGGCTTGGATTATATTCATATTTCTTTAGATGGTGCTACGGCCAAGCAACATGATTATTTCCGGGGGGAAGGTGCTTTTGAGAAAACTATACAGGGTCTAAGAGCTGCTGTAAGTGCTAAGGTTTCTGTCTGCGTTACAACAACCGTTACAAGGCAGAACAAGGACAATCTCGAGGAAATAATTGAATTGTTAATAAGAGAAAATATAAAGCAGTGGTCCCCGATTTTTTTAGTGCCCTGTGGGCAGGCAAAAGTTATTTATCCATCTCATGCAATAAAAGAAAAAAATGAAATTCTGGCATTAATGGAAAAAATCTATATAATAGAAAATAAGTTTAAACGTAGGATAAAAATATATATCCATGATCCCCAGCTTTATTTTGCTTATCTGTTATGGAGCAAGAAGGCTGGGATTTTTAGAAAAATATTTATTTGGATAAGAAAAGGCTGTGGCATCCTTAACGCGCTCACGCTTTATATTAATAGTGACGGTACAATTAAGCCTTGCGCATATTTTCCCGATAGCTTAAGAGGTGTTAATGTTAAAACACATAATATAGGGGAAGTTTTTTGTAATAACGAGCAGCTTCTCAGTTTGCGCAATAAGCATGCCTTAAAAGGTGAGTGTAGAGATTGTAAGTTTCTTTTTTGCTGCGGTGGTTGCCGCGCCAGGATTTTTATTAATACAGGAGATTTCTTTGCACAAGAACAAAATTGCCCATTTTTTAAAAAACGATGAAAGAAAAAAGTAAGTTACTATTAAAAAAGACTATTATTTTAGTTTCGATATTAATTTTTTATGTTTTTAGTTATTATTGGATTTTAAATAATTTGCACTGGGTAGCAATAGCGCATATTCTATTATTGGTGTTTTTTTTCTACAAGTTATTCTTAGCAAAAAAGTTTTTTGAAATTACCTTTTGGGCATTTTGTTCTGCAACGGCGACTATTTTACTTTTTAAAACCGCACACTTCTGGTTTGGTATGCAGATAAAATTATGTTAGCAAGAGTGAAAATATGGTTATTAAAGATTGTGCTTTTTATGGCTGTTTTATTATGGCATGATTTCTGCCATCTATGGACTAGCAGGAAGTTTTATTTTATGGTGCCGATTGTTATTTTAATCGCAGTATTTGCTTTTATTAAAGCTTTATATGCGAAAGAAATTTATAAAGCCGGTGTTTGGTTTTGGGTATTTTTTTATACTGCTGTCAATCTTATTTACGTATATCTTTTTTAACATATGGAAAGAAATAAAGCGGTCAATACATACTTTGACTATTTTCAATGTCACAAGTGGTTCTATGTCTTAAGACAGAAAAAGCAGTTGTCTTTCTACATGTCTTATTGGGATAAGATGGCTGTCAAGATGAAAATCGCCCAAGATTTATTTTTAGAGAGATTTAAGACTTTAGAAAGAGAGCTTGCAGTTGATGAAAAAGAGCTTGATAGATTGAGTGATATTTTTAAAAAGGACGCAGATGATATTTTAACTGGTATTGATCTAGACGAAGAAGCAAAACAGTGTCTTTGTTGCAGGTTGTCTGAACATAGGGAAACAGTTAGGACCGCACTTTTATTTAGGGCAATTTCCGGATGTTTAGGAGTTAAGGCTTTAAAGCAGGCAGCTGAGGAGATAAAAGAAGATTTTGCTCAACGTCTGAAAGAGGTTACAGAGTCGAGCCTGGGCAAGGGAACAAAAAGCAAAGTCAGTATTCGTTATATGCTTGGTGACCACTTCATAAAGTTAAACAAAAAAGGTGCAGAGATCAGGCTTATATTTTTAAATTGTCCTGTTTACGGGGTTTTTAGTAATTTAGGTTATAAAAGTGAAGGCGAAGCGTTTTGTAGGTTATGCGAAGCACACGGCAAAATTATGCTTAAAACCAAAGTTCCCTTTAGACACAAATTCTTTTTGTACAATAATCTTTGTAATGGTTCTGGGAGTTGTGAATTTTGTATGAGCGCCAGTGCCCCTTTCTATAAATATTTATTACGCCTCCTGCCGGTAAGAGTTTTAAAAACTATTCTTGATATAAATGAGCCAAAGCAGAAAGAAAATACAGCTTAAAATACCGTTCTTGATAGTAAGACACAAGCTTAAATTTAAGAAAGCTCCCATGGTTGCATTCTTAGAAGCTACGCAAAAGTGCAATATGGATTGTGTATATTGTTCAAGCGATGCGGGTGTTTCTTTAGAAAATGAATTAAGTATGGAGCAGATAAAAGTTCTGATTAAGGACTTTAAGAAATTAGGGGTTACGATATTTAATATTATTGGCGGAGAGCCATTGTTGCGTAAAGAGATAAGGGAAGTCGTTAAGTTTGGTGCAGAAAACGGTATGATGACCAATATTTTAACCAATGCAACCTTACTTGATAGTAATATGGCCGGGGAGCTTAAAGATAATGGTTTGAGTTTGTTTTCTATTTCTTTAGATGGATCAAATGAGGCAATAAATTCTTTCACTAGAGGAAATGGTAGTTTTGAGAAAATCTTAAAAGGGATAGATTGTGCAGTAGCAACAGGGTTACCAGTTTTGGTCAAGATCACGCTTCATAAAAACAATACACAGGATATAGAAAATACCTTAAGGCTACTGATTGAGAAGAAGGTGAGTTTTTGGACTGCGGATTTTGCTATTCCCTGCGGGAGGGAAAGGAAAATGAATTCTGCTCAATCATTTTCTCCACAAGAAAAACTAAAGATTATTGAAAATATCTATGATCTGGCCCATATTTATAGAGATAGGATTAAATTCTTTACAATAGATAAAATTTATTATAATGTTTATTCTTTTAAGAAGGAAAAACCAGGGTTATTGAAAAGATTAATTTCTTATACTAAAGGCGGCTGCGGCGTCTTGGATGGTAATAGCGTTTATGTAAATTCTGACGGATCCGTTAGGCCTTGCCCTTTTTTCCCTTTTGTTTTGCCCGATTTGAATATTAAAAAAGATAGTATAGTCGATATCTATAAAAATAATAAGCATCTTAAGGCGTTGCGTAACAGGAATAACCTTAAGGGCAAATGTTTAAATTGTAAGTTTAGCCGTATTTGCGGGGGGTGCCGAGCTAAGATTTATGCTCAAACAGGAGATTTTTTTGCCGAAGATGCTGCTTGCATTTTGTTTGAGAGCGTTTAACCGGGCTTCTTGACATTAGTTTGTTTGTATGCAAAAATATTAATAACTATGTGTGGAATAATAGGATATATAGGGAAAAGACAGGCTTCAGAGGTAGTGCTCAATGGTTTGAAGCTTTTAGAATACAGAGGCTATGATTCTTGTGGTATGGCCTCTATTGTTCCTGTAAAAAAAGCGCTTTCTATAAGAAAACTTCCTTTAAAGGTAGCGGAACTGGAAAAGCTTTTGAAGAAAAAACCTTTGTTGGGCCAGGTGGCTATTGGTCATGTTAGATGGGCTACCCATGGAGCACCCAATCAGATTAATGCTCATCCGCACTGCGATGCTAAGTCTGAGATAGCTGTTGTGCATAACGGCATAATTGAAAATTATCAGGAGTTAAAAAAAGAGCTTATAAAACAAGGGCACCATTTTAAAAGTAGCACAGATACGGAGATTATTCCTTATTTGATTGCCAGGAATTATAAAGATAAAGATCTTTTGGAAGCAGTTATAAAAACAGTTAATATTTTAGAGGGTTCGTTTGCTATTTGCGTTATGTCTTCAAGGGAGCCGGGTAAGATAATCGGAGCCAGGAAAAACTCTCCTTTAGTTGTAGGTATTGGTAGGGAAGAGAATTTTCTTGCTTCAGATATACCCGCATTCTTGAAGTACACAAAAGACGTTATGTATTTAAACGAAGAGGAAATAGCTGTTTTAACCAAAGATGAAGTTTTGTTGTATGATTTTTCCGGGAAAAAAATAGAAAGAAAATCGACTTTGGTAAAATGGGATTTTGAACAGGCACAGAAAAAAGGCTTTAGCCATTTTATGCTGAAAGAAATAAACGAACAGCCGGAAATTCTTCAGAATATGTTTCATCAGCGTTTAAAAAACAACCAGGTATTTTTCGAGGAAATGGTTCTTAAGGAAGATTTTTTGCGTGAAATTGAAAATATTACCATTGTCGCCTGCGGCACTGCTTTTCATGCCGGGCTGGTAGGTAAGTATATGATAGAATCATCATGCGGCATCAATGTAAATGTAGCCTACTCAAGTGAATTAAGATATTCGCGTTTTATTCCTAAAAAAAATGCAATTCTTGTAGCCATTAGTCAATCAGGGGAAACTGCCGATACCCTGGCTGCTGTAAAAAGAATAAAGCAAGAAGGGGTGAAGGTGTTATCGATCTGTAATGTTTTAGGCAGCTCCCTAGCCAGAGAGTCAGACGCAGTTATATATACCCATGCCGGACCAGAGATAAGCGTAGCTTCTACTAAGGCCTACACAGCTCAAATCGCAACACTTGCTTTGTTTATGCTTTATTTGGCACAGATTAAAAATATTACCTTAAAGCCCTCTAGAGACATCCTGTTGAAAAAACTATTGGTTATTCCCCAGTTGCTGAGCGAGATTCTTAAAAACCAAAACAGCATACTCAGGCTGGCAAAAAGGCATTCACACTTCGGTTCATTTTTATATTTAGGTCGTAACATAAATTATCCTTCGGCTTTGGAAGGGGCTTTGAAGTTGAAAGAAATTTCCTATATTCCTGCAGAAGGTTATGCTGCAGGAGAAATGAAACACGGACCGATTGCTTTAATTGATGAATACAGAGCAGTTGTTTGTGTGGCTACAAAATCTTTTGTATATGAAAAGATGATTTCCAATATTCAGGAAATCAATGCCAGAAAAGCAAAAATTATTATTATCTCCAATGAAATCAACGAAGTGTTAAAATCTTTTACTAAGGAGATAATTTCTATTCCACAGACAGAAGAAATCTTTTCTCCTCTTCTTGTTGCGCTGCCTTTGCAAATCTTAGCTTATGGTATCGCTGTTAAACGCGGGTGTGATGTTGATCAGCCAAGAAACCTTGCCAAATCCGTTACGGTAGAGTAATGCTTTATATAATAGCAACCCCCATAGGAAATCTTAAAGACTTTACTTTTAGGGCCGTGGAGTGTCTTAAAAATTGTGATTTGATTGCCTGTGAAGATACGCGAAAGTCTAGGATTCTGCTCGATGCTTATGGAATTGATAAACCCACAACAAGCTATTTTCAGCACAATCGTTTAAAGAAAGAAGCGGTTTTAATTAAGGCACTAAAAGAAAATAAAGACATAGCGCTTCTTAGCGAAGCAGGGACTCCTGGAATAAGCGATCCTGGAATTCATTTGGTTAGTCTTGCAGTTAAAGAAGGAATTGAGGTTACTGTTTTACCAGGCGCCTGCGCCTTTGTAACGGCTGCGGTTTTATCGGGTCTGCCGACAGATAAGATTCTTTTTGCGGGGTTCCTGCCTAAAAAAGAAGGGCCGCAGAAAAAGAAATTAATCCAGTTTTATCAAACCGGTCATACAGTAGTGGTATATGAATCCTGTCATCGTATCTTAAGGATTCTGAAAAATATAAAAGAGTCTCTCGGGGATATTCATCTCGTATGTTGCAGAGAAATGACCAAAAAGTTCGAAGAGGTTTTAAGAAAGGACGCTTCTTCTCTAATCGAACACTTCCAAAACACTAAACCCAGGGGAGAGTTTACCCTTGTGTTTAGATCCACTCATAAGTAAGCATTTTTAAAAGAAAACGGTTTCTTAAAACGCCCTTTTTATATTGTATATACTATACCTATATACGATACTTTCCTTAGAGGGCTGATAAACTTTATTAAGTAAAAACCAGGTTAAAGATGATTAAATTTATCAAAAAGGCACTTGCTGTTTTTGTGTGTATCTTGTTTGTTTTTGAGCAAGTCGGTTTTGCTCAAAATTTAAGGCAGCTTAATTTAAGCGGCTACACAGAAAGTTTAAATAGTCAGTATGATTATGAAAAGTTTCACCCGCTTCATTTGAGAATGCTTTCTTATGATAACGCCCTGCAGCGGTTTAGCTTTTTAGTAGATAGAGGCGACCATAATAATTTAGTAAATGAATTTTTCAATCGGGCAACAGAAAGGCTTTTTAAATTCTTTCTCATTGGGCTTACCCTTCCTGACGAATCATTTTGGGTTAATCTGCGTCCTGATTCTGCAGATGAGATAATCGATAAAAATCTTGCCAAAACAGATATGGGCAGAATTTTTCTTGAGGCCGATCTGCAGCTTAAAAAAGATACTGCCCGTTTTACTTCTCCGCTGACAAAAGAGGGTCAGCTTTATTGGCAAAAACTTCAGGAAAAAGCAAAAGAAATTTTTGGTACTTTTAATATAAGCATTCCTACTCTTGCGCGCCCATGGATTGTTCCGGGTGAGATAATATTGCGGGAAACCAATAGCGATATTTATATTTTTAAGGCATTGCTTAATGTAATGCTGGAAGAAGATCATATGTCAACTTCTCAAAAGTTTAGTTTTAAGGATGAAAGAGCAAAACGACTTAATGAATATGCAAGTGTTCTTTTAAATGAAACTGTTATCCCGCGTCTTATAAAGGAAGTTAATACTGCCAAAAGATACGCTATGCTTCGTCAGGCGTTTTACTCTTTGGTTATGGCCAAGTGGTTCAAGGAGCGCTTTAAGAGCTCATCCGGGCGTTACAGGAAGCTTATAAACAAAAACAAGCTTGAAGGGTTAGTATCGAAAGATAAATGGTCAACAGAAAGTTATTTTGATGCGTATAGAAAATCATTCCAGGAAGGTGAGTATGAAATAAAAGTTGCTGATAAAAAGCGTTTTAATAAAGTAAGGGTATATTTTAGTGGCGGAATTTTACCTATGGTTTCTTCTATGCCAGCTCCGGGTGAAACCATTGTTGATGCCGATACAGGTGCCAGCATTACTTCCATTGTCACAGAAATACCGAGAGACGTCGATCAAGATACGAATATTTTATTAAAGGAGGAGCAAGAAGAAAAGCCGATTGGCCCCGATGCTATAGATGAAGGTAGAAGATATCATTCTGATGAAAGAGAAAAATATGAACGCATATTAAAATGGACAGATACCGCAGATTTTTTAAGAAGCATTTGGAATAGGGCTTTGTTGGTAATAGACGCAAAAAAAGATGAAGCCTTGTTTAGTAGCGATATAAAAAGACTTATTGATTATCTTCAAACACAGAATTCTTTGGGCCAGATTTCAAATAAGGGCAAAGCAGGAGATAGGGTAGTGGTTTTTCAAGTTCCTGGCATTGCCAGAGAAGGTTTTGGTATAAAGGATTTGAATGACAAGCTTGGATACGAACTTAACACAAGGCTTATCGGCATCAGAAGACAACTGCTTTTGGGGCTGATGAAAGCAAAAGGCCTTATTAAAGATGATGGTTTGATATACAGCACATATAAGGAAGATGTATTTTTGGTTGGGAAAGATGTTGTATTAGATACAGTAGTATTGCAGGAAATACAACGAGAGCTGATTAAAAGAATTGGAGAGATCTTAAGAGGTCAGCTTGAATTTAGAATCGTATTGAAAGCCAACGGAGTTAAAATCCAAGAATTAAACAAGCCTCTTTATGCTTTGAGTTTTGGCATTGGCCAGATTGGCGGAGATTCTATGCAAGAGAAACTTCTGGCAGATATTAGTGCCCATCAGGCAATTGTTATAGGAGAAAATATTTCCGGAGCGAATTATAATTTTTCCGAAGCAGATTACAGCAAAGTAATATCAGAAATCGATAGCCTGCGCAGTTTACTGAACGAGCAGTCAGCTATATTTGATGCGGATGAAGAAGGGAATTTATTTTTATCCCAAGAAGTAGCAACTTCGCTTAGAGATAATTTAGATTGGCAGAACTTATCGTCTGAAGCAAGAGAACAGTTTATAAACGAAGAAAATTTCAATATCGCCCAGAGATATTTTAAGCTTATCAAGATACAGGATTATATAAAGAAATGGCAGATTGATTTTGAAGAGGCAAGAGATCGCTCTGAGAGGATAACTGCGTTATCAGATAGGCTTAATCAAAAGCTTAATCAAACAGAAGAAGAATATCTAATGCCGATAGACGAAGGACTTGCTGGTTTGATTGTCCAGGCGAAATTATTTATTGAGACTGAAGCAAAACTGCCGGAATTTGATTCTGAGTTTGCTTTTTATTCCAGAGGTCCACCGATGGAAAACCCCATTTTTGTTACCTTAGATATAAAGAAAATGGGAATTATGAATATAAATGCAAACGAGATAGAGCTGCAGAAGATTTCTTCAGCTATACAATTAGGACAAATTGCTTCATTAGAGGATTTATGGATTTCAGCAGCAGATACAGTTACTGTAAGCCTTATTGAAACAATGAGGATAGCTCGCGAAACAATCATTAAAGAATTGGGGATTTCTGAAGATGCTTTAACGGAATTGATGGGAGGGGATGAATTTACTTTAGTTTTTGAAGATAATTTATTTGATAATTTGGAAGAGGTTTTATATAAGGTAAAGGCAGAGGTGTTAAAGAATGCGGGCATTGATATAAGAATTTGTGCTACACGTTCTTTTGCTGAATTCAAAAGAGGATTCGAAGCGCGAAATGACAAAAACTTCAATAATCTGGCTTTTGCCAAGGCTATAGTTAGTCTTGATGATGGCGTTTCTCAGCTTAAGGCATTAGAAAAACAGGGTATTCAGGATTTTGTTGTTATTCAGGATAAGGATGGTAATTGGCCTGAGCAAATAGAAAAACCAGAGGCTGTTGTTGAGCAGCCAGAGGCAAAAGAAAACATCTTAAGAGTACAAGGTGTTGGAGAAAAGCTTCTTCAGGGCAAACATCTTCAGGTGTGGACAGCGCTAGTAGGTTTACATGAAATTTTAAGAGAAGAAGCGGGCAATTCAATCGCAGACGACAGTACTTTAACAGAAACTCAGAGCAATAGCCGCATACAAGAAGAATATAAAAAAATAGATGTGATTATGCGCAGTGTCGGCTTTGCTGGTGGTTTTGTAAGGAGCCTTTGGTATGGCGGGCATTTATCCGACTTGGATATGATTTTACCAGCCGATGAATATTACAGGAAAAGGATTAAAGATTATTTAGAAGTGCAAACCGGACTTGCAATTGATGATGTTGGTCACGACAGGAAGCTCGATAATTTTATTTCCATGGGCGATTTCACGATAAACAAAGCTGTTATTTTTTATAGTGTCAAAAATAGTGCCGAGTTGGTAGATCCTTTAAACAATGCTCTTACTGCTCTAGAAAGCAAAGAGCTTACTTTAACCGAATTCGACGATCCCAAGAATATGCGCAGACTCATAAGGGCTGTAAGATTCTTAGCTATAACAGAAGGGCTAACTCCTGATGCAAAAACAGACCAGGTTCTGCGCAGTACATATGATAATTTTATTCAGGAAGCACGTGAGTTAGTTAATAAAGGTTTGAGCGGGTATAGTCTTTATAATGCTTACAATGCTCTTTACGGGTACGAGGAGTATAAAGCAAGGCTTGATGAGGCGATTGAGCTGGCAACAAGTCTTTATGGCGAAGAAGTAAGAAATAAATTTGATAGCTTAATAAAGGAATATGAGCTGGACAAGTTCATTGATTTTATGGAGAGAGCAAGAGAGTATGGAGAGGTTGTTATACGGGATTCCAACAAAGAAATCGCCGAAAAACAAACATTAAGGCAAAAAGCCAATGATCTAGTTGAACAGGCAGATTTACCTGGTGAAGATGATAGTTTTGCCTGGCTTGCAACTCGTTATATGCCGGATATAGAACAGGGAATAGAAAATGTTCCCCAGAAAGAATTTCTGGATAACTTAAGAGGCACATTAGATTTAATCGTAAAAGGATCCATTGTGTTAACACAAGAGCAGTTGCGTTCAATGATAATAGATACCCTGGGCGTTAAAGACGAAGATGTAATATTATTATCAGAAGAAGGCGGCGGCAAGATTGCATTTTTGGTTAACGGGTTTGTTATTAGGGGTTATAATACTCTGCCTATTCTAGCGATGAAAAATAAAACCGAAGGCATAAGCGAAGCTGATTCGGCAGCCCTTATCAACAATGATAAACTGGTTGTCAGGATAAAGGATATTGCGGGAGTGCCCTTAGATATTTCAGAACGCGTTTTACCTCTTCATGAAGCAAATACGATTGCAGAAAAAGCGCAGGATGAAGAGCTGATTGATTTGTTCGAACAGGCAAAAGATAGTAATCCTTTGATTGCTGATAACACAATTGAGGCAACTGACGAGAATATGGGGCTTGCGGTAAGAAGATTAGAAGACGGGAAGCTATATGTTTTTGTTGTTGCTTTTGATTTGGATGAAATTCCTGGTAAGTTAAGAGTAAGTAAAGAAAAAATTCTTTCCGGTGTAAGAAGTGCTCAGCCTTTGGCTATCAGCTATGAAAGAGTAGCTCAAAGCATACCCCAGATAGAAGAACTTTCCGAAGAGTTTACACTTAGCTTTAAAAGCGATATTTCCGTTGAGGTTGATTCAAGCCAAGATGCAGATTATGGCTATGGTGAAAGATTAATAGATGATGAAATTAGAGCAATCCTTGAGCGAGAAAAATCTGTCCAGGAGTTTATGCTTAAAAATCATCCTGAGGTTATACAGGATACGATTAATAATCTTAACTTCGGATTTAGCCTTGAGGATGTAGAAAGGATTGTGATTTCATACGAGGCATCAGGAAGCAATAAGCATGTTTTGAAGGTTAATATTTTTACCGTTGCCGGAGAAACCAAATCATTTCTTATTGCTAAGAAAGTTCCGGTTAAAGAAGGTCGTTTGTTTGAAGAAGGAGAAGAGGCCGGACAAAGAGCTTTACAAAAGACAGGTCTTGTTCCAAAGTTGGGCAAGGTTTATTATTTAAAAGAAACTGAATCAGGGTTTGAATATTCAGACACCTTACCCGAAGAAGGCAGTTTTGAAACAAGGGTGGTAGAAGAGTTTATTGATGGCTTTACGCTAGCCGAGGTGTCATTTTTTAATGAGCAGTTTTTAAGCACAAAAAAGATAGGTGAGGCAGTAGCCAATTTGCTAAAAACAGAAAAAGGCAGTTCTGAATATAGCAGCAATATTGAACGAATAAGGTCGCTTATTCAAAACAAGGGTTTTTCAAAAATTCAGACATCCCGACTTATCGAGCTTATGGAAACATTGCTAAGCGTTAATGACAAATACCAAATATTAACCCAGTTTAATAAAGATGAAACCTTATCTTCGGCATTCTCCGTACAGGCTAGTAATATTATATTCAATATTTATGCTGTCTTAAATAACGGTATTTATCTAAGCGAAGGAATCTGCCCACATGATGTTCATTGGAATAATATTATGATTGAGAAGGGAACCGGAAGGTTTGTTGTGGTTGATTTAGGTATGACAACGGTAGATTCTTTAAGTAAATTTTTCTTAGAGACGCTTTATTATTACGGAATAAGCCAAATACATATAAAAGGTATTCTAGAAGAATCATTATCCGGGCTAAGCATCGAGAACACCAAGGTAGTTTTAGACAATTTAAGGTTATTTACCGATGAAAAAGTAGTAAAAAATTATCTTTTGCAGACTTTGAGAGACCGCATTGATACAAGCCGTCTTAATAAATTAGATGCGCCTGCTAAAAGAATATCTAAGGGGGTGAAAGAATTTTTAGAAAAGCATAATTCAGATTCCTCTGGCCCCGGTGGTATTGATTTTAGAAATATTTCTTCTTTAACACTGCAGGGCAGATCTGTAAGTGAAAGGTTTAGTAAGGATCCACAGGATAAATTTCTGATGGAAATGTACTCTTTAATTAATAAGAAAATCATACCTTCAGCTGAAAGCATAAAAGTACATATCGATACTAACTTTGATGAGGATAATTTAGAAGATGTTTTGGACAAAGTTTTTAATTTGTTGGTTTCTATTTTAAGGCTTGAGGAGGAAAAGGTAGTTGTAACAGACATACAGACAAAAGAGCTTCTTAAGATTGTGGATTCGGTACACTCGGTAAGTGAATTACGTAACCAATTGAAAAATATAGAGTTTAGTGCCAAGAAGCCAGAGATTTAAGGGGTGTCTATGCCTTTCGGTTTATCAGCCAAAAAGGGGCCCTCCACAAAAATTAGATACCCCTTAGTTACTTAAAAAACTTGACAATAGTTAGTCTATATGTTATATTTATAAAAATTACAGGCACCTTTAAAATTAGCCCGGAGAGGCTAAAAAGGAAAAATGAAAAATACAAACGGAAAAATTATAAACCCAACTACAAAAATGTGGTTGGGTTTTTCTTTTTAAAGACAGCCTATGAAAGAAAAAGCCAAAATATTAGATAAGGTAATGATGCAAAGGGTAATAACCAGAATTGCTCATGAGATTATTGAAAAAAACAAAGGAGTGGATAATCTGTGCCTTGTAGGTATTAGAAACCGCGGTGTTTTTATTGCCGAAAGACTCAAAGAAGATATTAAAAAAATAGAAAAAAAGGAAGTTGATATCGGCATACTGGATATTACGCTGTATCGGGATGATCTAACCCTTATATCAGAAAAACCAGTTGTACATAAAACTGAAATTAACTTTAACATAAATGACAAAAATCTTATTTTAGTCGATGATGTTTTATATACCGGGCGTACTATTCGTGCCGCATTAGATGCTTTAAATGATTTTGGCCGTCCCCATTCGATTAAGCTTGCTGTTTTAATCGATAGAGGTCATAGGGAGCTTCCTATAAGGGCAGATTTTGTCGGTAAAAATATCCCCACGGCAACCAACGAAACCATAGAAGTACATCTTATGGAAACAGATAAAAAAGAAGAAGTAATAATTATAGAGAAATAACTATGCGTTGGACAAGGAAAGATTTATTATCACTGGAAGACTTAAGCAAGGATGAGCTGGAATATATTTTAGATACTGCTGGTTCTTTCAAAGAGGTTTCTACTCGCGACATTAAAAAGGTTCCTGCATTAAGAGGCAAAACTGTAGTTAACCTATTTTATGAGCCATCTACCAGGACAAGGGTTTCTTTTGAGGTTGCGGCAAAAAGACTTTCTGCAGATGTTATCAATGTTAATATTGAAACTTCAAGTGTAAAAAAAGGAGAAACCTTAATTGACACAGGCCGCAATATGCAAGCCTTAAAAGCAGATATTATTGTTTTAAGACATAAGGCTTCAGGGGCTGCAGCAATGTTGGCACGCCATGTCAATATCAGCGTTGTAAATGCCGGTGATGGTTGGCACGAGCATCCTACCCAGGCGCTTTTGGATATGCTGACGATTAAGGAGAAACTTGGTAAAATTAAAGGATTAAAGGTAAGTATTGTCGGGGATATTGCCCATTCGCGCGTTGCGCGTTCCAATATTTGGGGATTAATTAAGTTAGGCGCTGAAGTAACAGTCTGTGCTCCGAAAATGCTTATTCCACCAGGCATTGAGCAGATGGGTGCAAAAGTTACGCATGATATAGAAGTTGCTTTAAAAGATGCTGACGCAATTAATATCCTAAGGATGCAGTTTGAGCGCGATGATAAGATTAATTTTCCAGAGCAGTTAGAATATTTTAAGACTTTTGGCATTACCAAAGAGCGGCTGGAAAAAGCAAAAAAGAATATTTTGGTGATGCACCCTGGTCCGATCAATAGAGGTATTGAGATGTCTAGTGAAGTTGCAGATGGGGAAAATTCCGTGATCTTAGAACAGGTAACAAATGGTATTGCTGCAAGAATGGCTGTTTTGTATCTTGTAGCCCAAGGAAAGTAATATGGATTTATTAATTAAAAATGGTTTTGTTGTAGATCCGGCAAATAAAATCAATGAAGTAAAAGATATTTTAATTGCGGAAGGTAAAATTAAAAAGATTTCCGAACAGATAAAGGAAAAACCCAAAAATACCATAGATGCAAAAGGCAAAATTGTTATTCCCGGATTATTCGATATGCATGTGCATTTAAGAGAACCGGGCAGAGAGGATAAAGAAACCATACATACAGGTACGCTTTCGGCTTTAGCTGGAGGGGTAACCAGGGTTTTGGCAATGCCCAACACAAGTCCTGCTATAGACAGCCTTAAAAATATAGAACTGCTTAAAAAAATAATTAAGCAAAACGCTGAATGTGATGTTAATATCTGCGCGGCAATCACCAAAGAAAGAAATGGCGAGGAGTTGGTTGATTTCGCTCAGCTTAAAAACGCAGGAGCGGTTGCTTTTTCTGACGATGGAAGCTCTGTGGACAGCGCAGAACTTACAGATAATGCCTTTAAGTTAGCTGCAGAGATGGATTTATTAATTATCTGTCACTGTGAAGATAGACAGCTTTCTAAAAACGGGGTTGTCAATTTTGGGCTTACTTCTACACGTATGGGGTTAAAAGGGATTTCTAATGAATCAGAATATAAAAGAATAGAACGCGATATTGGATTGGCCAAGAAACACAATGCGAGAATTCATATTGCCCATGTAAGCTGCAAGGAGTCAGTTGAGATTATTACAAAAGCAAAGGCGGAAGGACTTAGGGTAAGTTGTGAAACAGCGCCGCATTATTTTAGTCTTACCGAAGAAGATGTTTTAAATTATGATACGAATAAAAAGATGAATCCTCCTTTAAGAAGCAAGCATGATTTACAGGCAATAAAACAAGCCTTCAAGGATGATATTATTGATGTGATTGCTTCAGATCATGCCCCGCATACTGAAAATGAAAAAGAAATTGAATTTGATAGAGCACAGTTTGGGATTATTGGTTTAGAAACTTTACTTTCTGTTTGTATAACGCAGCTTTTAAACGATAACATCTTAGACTGGAAAAGATTAGTAGAAAAGCTTTGTTTGAATCCGGCGCGTTTGTTAGGACTTGACGGCGGAACGCTTTCAATAGGCAAAAGTGCTGATATTGCAATAATTTCACCTGAAAAGGAATGGACAGTTGATAAGAAAAAAATAATTTCCAAGTCAAAGAATTCAGCATTTTTAGATAAAAAGCTAAAGGGTCAAGTAGATTATACTGTTTATAAAGGCAAAGTGGTTCATAAAAAAGGGGATAAATAATGCAGTTTATCGCAGATTTCCATATTCATTCAAAGTATAGCCGTGCAACATCACGAGATATGAACGTTGATAATATTGCTCACTGGGCAAAGTTAAAAGGAATCAATCTGATGGGAACGGGGGATTTTACATATCATTTGTGGATAGAGGAGCTTAAATCAAAATTAGAAGATACGGCAAACGGTCTGTTCCAATATAACGGAGTTAATTTTATCTTAACCAGCGAGATATCATGTATTTATTCTAAAAATAAGAGAACATACAGGGTACACATTTTAATATTCGCACCGGATTTTAAGACTGTGGAAAAGATTAACTCTACGTTAGCTAATTATGGCAATATTGCTTCAGATGGTAGGCCGATTCTGGGAATGGATGTTCAAGATATTGCGCGTATTATTTTTGATATAAATGAAAATTGTTTCCTTGTACCGGCGCATATCTGGACTCCTTGGTTTAGCATGTTTGGATCAATGTCCGGTTTTGATAGGATTGAGGATTGTTTTGGCGAATTTACCGATAGAATCCACTGCATAGAAACAGGTCTTTCTTCAGATCCGGCAATGAATTGGAGGCTTTCCAGGCTTGATAATATAAGTTTTATTTCCAATTCAGACAGCCATTCACCGGCAAAGATTGGTAGAGAAGCAAATATATTTGATTGCGATATGAACTACCGAGAGATAATGGATGTGTTAAAGAAAAAAGATAAAAACAGATTTCTTTATACGATTGAGTTTTTTCCTCAAGAGGGGAAGTATCATTATGACGGGCACAGGAATTGTAAAATCAATTTTTCACCTCAGCAATCACGAGAGCATAAAAATATTTGTCCTGTATGTAAAAAACCACTTACAATTGGCGTAATGAACCGCGTAGAACAATTGGCCGACAGAGAAGAGGGTTTTGTGCCAAAGATAGCCATTCCTTATAAGAGCTTGATTCCATTGCAGGAGATTATTGCAGAAGCAAAATCAGTTAAGTCTATGACAAAACTGGTTATGCAGGAGTATATGGGTTTGGTTTCTAGGTTTAAAAGCGAATTCAATATTCTTTTAAACACTTCCAAAAAAGATTTAATGAATGCAACTTCTCCACGTATTGCAGAAGGTGTGATGCGCGTAAGAGAAGGCAGGGTATCGATAACGCCGGGCCATGACGGGGAATATGGTATTATTAAGATATTTCAAGAAGGAGAAAAAGAAAAAAATGATGAACAACTTAACCTATTTTAAAATATGAAAAGTGCAATTTGTTTTTATTCTTTTTCAGGGAATACGAAGGCTGTTGCCAAAGTTTTAAAGGAAGCCTTAAGTCAAAAAGGAAACGTGGATTTAATTGAACTTAAGCCAAAAAATGGAAGTAAAAACTTTTTTATTCAGGGCATGGAAGGATTTACTAAAAAAATAATTGATATATTGCCTGTAAGGCAAGATTTTAGCGAATATGATTTGGTGGTAATAGGTTCTCCTGTGTGGGCGTTTGGTCCGACGCCAACAGTAAGAGCTTTTTTAAAAAATATTAGTGGATTAAATAATAAACAAGCAATTGTTTTTGTTACTTCACGCAGGATAGGCGATCAGAGAGCATTAAAAGAGATGGAAAGTTTTTTGAAAGAAAAGGGCGCGCAACAAATTAAACAGATAAGCATTAATCATAACAGGATAAAAGATACAGAGTATTTAAAACAACAAATAGAGAAAAAAATAGACTAGCGCCTGTGGCCTAATGGATAGGGCACTAGCCTCCGAAGCTGGTTGTACAGGTTCGATCCCTGTCAGGCGCAAAAATAAATACACATGAAGAAAACAATTATCGCAGTAATTGGTGGGCGTAGATGTAATAAGAAAGTGGAGCAATTAGCCCATGATATAGGTAAAATAGTGTCTAAAGTGGGAGCAGTTCTTGTTTGTGGTGGTATGAAGGGAGTAATGGAGGCATCTTGCAAAGGAGCAAGAGTAAACAAAAATAGTCTTTCAATAGGGATATTGCCGGGCGATGACAAGGAAGTTGTTAATCCGTTTGTGGATATTGCAATCCCTACAGGAATGGGAATAGCGAGAAATATTCTGGTTGTAAAGACAGCAGATATTGTTATTGCCATAGATGGTAAATACGGCACGCTTTCTGAGATTGCTATTGCTTTACAATGCAATAAGCCTGTTCTAGGTTTTGGAACATGGGACATAAAAGGTGTTAAAAAGATTAAGAGCATAGAAGAGTTAGAAAAAACATTATTAAGATTATTAAGGAGAAAATTGTAATGCCCCGCAGAAATGATTTAAAGAAAATTCTTATAATTGGTTCAGGTCCGATAATTATTGGTCAGGCTTGTGAGTTTGATTATTCAGGAACTCAGGCCTGCAAGGCTTTAAAAGAGGAAGGCTATGAAGTAGTTTTGGTTAATTCCAATCCAGCAACTATTATGACTGATCCTGAAACAGCGGATAAGACATATATAGAACCTTTGACAGTTGAAAGTATTGAAAGAGTTATTGAAAAAGAACGGCCTGATGGGTTGTTGCCGAATTTGGGAGGACAGACAGGGCTTAATCTTTCCTCAGCTTTAAGCAAAAAAGGAATTTTAAAAAAGTATAACGTTGAGCTTATTGGCGTTACTGAAGAAACTATTGAGCGCGGTGAGGATAGGATTGTTTTTAAAGAGACAATGGCCAAAATCAATATTCCTGTACCGAGAAGTTTTCCTTGTTATTCTGTTAAAGAAGCTGAAAGCGTTGCGAAAAAATTAGGCTATCCAGTTGCTGTTAGGCCTGCTTATACACTTGGCGGTACAGGCGGCGGTTTAGTAAAAGAGGAGGAAGAGCTGCGCATAATTGTCTCGCGCGGTTTATCCGCTAGTCTCATTAACCAGGTTTTAATAGAGGAGTCTGTTTTAGGCTGGGAAGAGTTGGAGTTAGAGGTGGTAAGAGATAAAAAAGGTAATAAAATTACAGTTTGTTTTATTGAAAATATTGACCCGATGGGCGTGCACACCGGAGATAGTTTTTGCATTGCGCCTATGCTTACGGTTCCTCAAAAGCTGCAGAAAAGAATGCAGGAGGCTTCCTATAAGATAGTTGATGCGATTGGGGTAATTGGAGGCACTAATGTTCAGTTTGCTCATGATCCAATTGACGATAAATTATTGGTTATTGAAATAAATCCAAGAACATCGCGTTCATCAGCATTGGCCAGTAAGGCAACGGGTTTTCCTATCGCTAGGATTTCTACAAAGCTGGCTGTTGGTATTACCTTGGATGAGATTCCTTATTGGAGAGACGGGACACTTGATAAGTATACCCCTTCAGGTGATTATGTTGTGGTTAAGTTTGCTAGATGGGCATTTGAGAAATTCACCAAAGAAAAAGATATTTTAGGAACCCAGATGAAGGCTGTGGGCGAAGTTATGAGTATAGGTAAGAATTTTAAAGAAGCCTTTCAAAAAGCTATTCGCTCATTAGAGATTAAAAGATATGGGCTTGGGTTTGCTAAGGATTTTAATCTGCTTTCATTGGAGGAATTAAAAAAGCGCTTGGAAAACCCTTCGAGCGAACGCGTATTTTTGATTTATGAAGCATTAAGAAAGGGCATGTCCGTTGAAGAGCTTCATGAGGCTACAAAGATAAATAGGTTTTTTATAGAGGATATGAAAGAACTTGTTGAAGAAGAAGAAGCGATTATTAAATTTAAAGATAAGGATTTACCTGATGAGATGCTTTTGAAGGCAAAAGATAGTGGATTTTCCGATAAGTATTTAGCGCAGATTTTAGATGTTAAAGAAACTGATATCAGGAATAAGCGTTTGAGTCTTGGCAAAAATCAGGCATATGACGCAGTGCCTGTAAGCGGAGTAGAAGATGCAGCTTATTATTATTCTACTTATCTTGCTCAGGATAAAGTAAAAGTCTCCAAAAGAAGAAAAGTGCTTATTTTAGGCGGAGGGCCAAATAGGATCGGTCAAGGTATTGAGTTTGATTACACTTGCGTACATGCCGCATTTGCTTTGAAAGAAGAAGGAGTAGATTCGGTAATGGTTAACTGCAATCCAGAAACCGTGTCTACTGATTATGATACATCCAATAAGCTTTATTTCGAACCTTTAACGGTAGAAGATGTATTAACGATTTACAATAAAGAAAAGCCAGAAGGTGTTATTGTGCAATTTGGAGGCCAGACTCCTTTAAATATTGCTAAAGAATTAGATGGTGCCGGGGTAAAGATTTTAGGAACAAGTCCGGATAGTATCCATCTGGCCGAGGATAGAAAACGATTTAAAAAGATAATGGAAAAACTGAATATCCCTCAGCCAGAAAGCGGCACAGCGATTTCTGTTGAAGAGGCTTTAGAGGTGGCAAGCAAAATCGGCTATCCTTTAATGGTCAGGCCTTCTTTTGTTTTAGGCGGAAGAGGTATGGAAATAGTCTATAATGAAAAGATGCTTCTGGAATACGCAAAGGCAGCAACAGAGGTTACTCCAGAATACCCGATGCTTATAGACAGATTTTTAGAAGATGCGCTAGAGGTAGAAGTCGATGCTATTTCCGATGGGGAAGATATAATTATTCCGGCAGTTATGGAACATATTGAGCTTGCTGGGGTTCACTCCGGAGATAGTGCCTGCATGGTGCCATCACTTAACGTCTCCGAAGAAAATGTTAATACGATAAAAGAATATTCGATAAAAATCGCCAGAGAGCTCAAAGTTGTGGGGCTGATGAATATTCAGTATGCCATTGCCGGGAATAAAGTTTATATCTTAGAAGCAAATCCTCGCGCTTCGCGTACGGTTCCATTGGTAAGTAAGGTAATGGGTCTTTCCATGGCAAAGATTGCTACTAAGATAATGCTGGGCAAGAAAATCAAAGACATGGGTATCAAACTTCCTGAAAAGGTAGATCATGTGGGAGTAAAAGAGGCAGTGTTTCCGTTTAACATGTTTCCTGCGGTTGATCCTGTTCTTGGACCGGAGATGAAGGCTACAGGAGAGGTTATGGGCATGGCAAGTTCTTTTGGGGTTGCTTTTTATAAAGCCCAGGAAGCTGCAGGGACAAAGCTTCCTTTAAAAGGGACAGTGTTTATTTCAGTTGCCGATAATGATAAGGGTAAAATTGTCGATGCAGCAAAGCGTATGTTAAAACTGGGTTTTAATATCTTGGCTACAAGAGGTACAAAAGAGTTTTTAGAAAAAAACAGCGTTAGAACTAGCCTAGCAATAAAAGTACACGAAGGGAATCCCAATGTAAGTGAAGATATAGAAAATAAGAAAATCGATATGATTATCAATACGCCTATAGGAAGAGAAAGTAAATACGATGATAGTTATATCAGAAAACTGGCGATTAAGCATAAGATTCCCTATATTACTACTACGGCGGCTGCCATTGCTGCAGTTAAGGGGATAGAGGATGTTGTCAGCAAAAAGGCAGAGATTAAGTGCCTGCAGGATTATCATATCTGATGACTATAAAAAAGATTTCAGTTAAGACAAAAACAAAAGACGAGTTTGTGGACATTACAGAAGATATCAAAAATACTGTATTCGCAAGGGGCATTAAAGAGGGTGTTTGTATTATTTTTGTAGCACATACGACAGCAGCGCTTACTATAAATGAAAATGCAGATCCTTTTGTTAAAGCAGATATATTGCATCAGCTGGATAAGACTATTCCTCAAGAAGATGGTTATAAGCATCGCGAGGGTAATTCTGCTGCACACATAAAGTCAAGCATGTTTGGTTTTTCACAGAGCCTGATTATTAAAAATGGGGAAGTTATTTTAGGCACATGGCAAGGTGTTTATCTTGTTGAGTTTGACGGTCCAAGAAATAGAGAAGTATTTGTTAAAATAATTGCAGGGTAAATTATGCCAGAGCTTCCGGAAGTAGAGACAATAAAGCGTGAATTAATTTCGCAGGTAGTTAATAAAAAAATAATAGCTGTATTTGTAAACAATACGAAAGTTATTAAGGACTTAAGAAAAAGCGACTTTATAAGACAGGTTAAAGGAAGCAGTATCAAAAGAATAATAAGAAAAGGCAAGCTTTTGATTTTTGAGCTTAGTAATTCAAAATCATTGGCTGTTCACTTGAGAATGACCGGACAGCTTGTTTATCCGGGAGACAATAAAAAAAGCCGGGTTAGCTTTAAGTTTTCAGATAATAGCTTACTGGATTATAAAGACCAGCGTATATTAGGGGAGCTAAGGCTGGTTAGAGATTGGAGAGAGATTAATTTTATTAAGTGTCTAGGTCCGGAGCCATTTGATTTGACTGTGCGTGGATTTGAGAGTATGCTAGCCAATAGAAAAACTAAAATAAAACCTCTTTTGATGGACCAAAAGTTTATTGCCGGGCTCGGCAACATCTATGCAGCGGAAGCGCTTTTTAGAGCAGGTATAAATCCTTTAAGGCCCGCATCAAATTTAAGCAGCGAAGAAAAAAAGAAGCTTTTTAACCAGATTACAAAAATATTAAAACAAGCAATTCGTTGTAAAGGTTCATCAATCGATCAGTATATACAGATTTCAGGTGAGCCTGGAGATTATGTTAAGCATCATAAGGTTTATGATAGAGAAGGGAACCCTTGTTTTGTTTGTAAGACAACGATAAAAAGAATCAGTTTAGCAGGCAGAGGAACCTATTTTTGCCCAAAGTGTCAGAAATGAATATAGTCAATAAAAAGTATAAAGTTTTAGAGAATAAAAAAATTGCCTGCAATCGTTTTAAGATGAAGTTGGCAGTCTGCAAAAGTTTTTTAAAGAAATGCAAACCAGGGCAGTTTATCCATATAAAGCCAGCAGATTCGTTTGATCCGTTTTTGCGAAGGCCGATAAGTATACACAGAATTAATAATAATAGTATTGAAATAATCTATGATGTCAAAGGAAAAGGTACGAAGATATTGTCCAGCAAGAACAAGGGTTGTCTTTTAGATATTATCGGGCCATTAGGCAATGGTTTTTATCTAAATAAAGATAAAAAAAATAATCCTAAGATATTAATTGCTGGCGGTATGGGGGCTGCTCCCCTATTGTTTTTGACACAAAAACTTAATAGGCCCAAAGGGCTTGTGTTAATCGGCGCAAGAACAAAAAATGAAGTAATATGTAAAGATGAATTCAAGAATTTAGGTTGTAGCGTAAAGGTTGCTACAGACGATGGATCTGAAGGGTTTAAAGGCATGGTCACAGAACTTCTTAGGCGTATCTTGAGCGTCGTAGATAATAATAAAGGAATAGAAATATTTGCCTGTGGACCCGAGGTAATGCTTAAAGAGTTAAAGAAGATTCTAAAGGTTTATGAACTCGATGCACAGGTATCTCTAGAGAATTTTATGGGTTGTGGTATAGGAGCATGTTTGGGGTGTGCGGTTAAAACCATCTCAGGATACAAAAGGGTTTGTAAAGACGGACCTGTTTTTTATTTAAGCGAAGTGTTTGCAAAATAGGAGCGAGAGGATGTATTTGGTTTATATAGCATTAGGTTTAGCAGCAGGCATTTTAAGCGGAGTTTTTGGTATTGGTGGCGGTAGTATTCTTGTTCCGGCGTTTGTCTTCCTTTTGGGCATGACGCAGCATCAGGCGCAAGGCACAACTCTTGCTTTGATGGTGCCGCCTATAGGGTTACTGGCAGCTTTGCGTTATTATCAAAGCGGCAATATAAAGATAAATGTTGCTGTTTTTGTTTGTATCGGTTTTTTTATCGGAGGGCTTTTAGGGGCGATGTTCGTTGATAAAATACCTGAAGTTTTATTAAAAAGGAGCTTTGGGGTATTTTTATTGTTTGTTGGTTTGAGAATGATATTTACAAAATAAAATGGATACAAAAGTAAAAATAGCAAAGTTAGAATTAAAGAATCCCATAACGGTTGCTTCCGGTACGTTTGGTTACGGGCAGGAATTTAAGGAAATAATTGATTTAAATGATATTGCTGCTATTATCACCAAGACAATTACTCCTTTTGCTAGAGAAGGTAATTCTGCGCCGAGGATTATTGAGGCGTCTTCGGGTATGATTAATTCCATTGGTTTGGAAAACCAGGGGTTGGATGATTTTTTAAAATATAAACTTCCGCAATTAAGGAAGTTAAAAACAAAAACCATTGTAAGCATTGCAGGATTCTCCAAAAGAGATTTTATTGTCTTAGCGCAAGAATTAAATACCTCTGGGGTAGATGCAATTGAATTGAATTTATCTTGCCCTAATTTGAATAAAAAAATAATTGCTCAAGATATCAAGCTTACTGCTAAGGCAGTAAGCGCGGTTAAAAAATATACTAAAAAGACTTTAATTGTAAAATTATCTCCTAATGTTACTGATATAGCAGAATTAGCATTTATTGCGCAGGATTGCGGAGCAGACGCAGTTTCGTTAGTTAATACTTTTTCTGCCATGGCGATTGATATTATAAAGAGAAAACCCGCTTTAGGTAATATTGTCGGAGGATTAAGCGGTCCGGCAATTAAGCCCATGGCGATAAAGATGGTTTTTGATGTTTTTAAAAAAATAAGGATTCCTATTGTTGGCGTAGGAGGAATAGCTGATTTTAAGGATGCTTTGGAGTTTATGATGGCAGGGGCAAAGGTTGTTTCTGTAGGAAGCATTAATTTTGTAAATCCCAAGGCTTCGCTTGAGATAGCCAGCGGGATAAAGAATTATATGAGGAAAAATAAAATAAAAAATATAAATAGAATAATCGGATGTGCGCATGAAAAAAATAACTAAGCTTATAGTAGCTGTAGATGTGGATAATTTTGTAAAGGCAAAGATACTGATTAAAAAGCTTTATCCTATGGTAAAGATATTTAAAGTTGGTTCCCATCTTTTTACGAATTGCGGCCCGAAGATTATTAAATATATTAACGGTTTGGGAGCAAAGGTTTTTTTAGATTTAAAGTATTATGATATTCCTAGTGTCGTAGCCAGTGCTGTAAAAGAGGCTGCTAGGCTAAATGTATTTATGGTTGATATGCATGCTTCTGGCAGCAGCGGCATGATAAAAGAGGTTTTAAAGACAGTAAAGTCGATCAAAAAGAAACCGATTATTTTAGGAGTGACTGTTTTAACCAGTTTTACTCAGAAGGATCTAAAGCAACTGGGGATAGATAGAAGCATTAATAATCAGGTTTTGACTTTGGCTAGAAATGCGCTAAAATTAGGTATTGATGGGGTTGTTTGCTCTCCTCAAGAAATAAGCTTGTTACGAAAAAAGCTAGGGAATAAGTTTGTTGTTGTTACTCCAGGAATAAGGCCGTACTGTTTTGGAGACGACCAAAAAAGATTCATGAGTCCTCAAGAAGCTGCCAAACTGGGAGCTGATTATATAGTTATTGGAAGGCCAATCATAAAAGCGGCTGATCCTCAGGAAGAAGCAAAGAAAATTATTCTTAGCATCAAGAAATAGATGAGAAAAACCGAAATTATAAGTGTTTTTAAGAAAACACAAGCATTGTTAACAGGACATTTTTTACTTACGAGTGGTTTGCATAGCGCTGCTTATGTTCAGTGTGCCAAGGTCCTGCAATATCCGAAATACGCACAGGCATTATGCAGGGAGCTAGCTAATAAATTCAAGTTTAAAAAAATAGATGTTGTTGTTGGACCGGCCTTAGGCGGTGTTATTGTTGCTTATGAGGTCGCTCGCAGCTTAAAGGTAAAAGGGATTTTTACCGAACGGGATAAAAAAGGTAAGATGTGTCTGAGGCGTAATTTTACCATTGCAGCAAATAGTAACGTGTTGGTTGTGGAGGATGTTATTACCACCGCCGGATCGGTTAAAGAGGTTATAAATCTTCTTAAGAAATTAAAGGTAAAGGTGATTGGCTTGGGATGTTTGGTTGATAGGACTAAAACTAAACCAAAGTTTGTTAAGGATTTTAAATCTTTGATAAGGTTAGAATTTAAAACATACAAAGAATCAGATTGCCCTCTTTGCAAAGAATTGATTGAGCTTGTTAAACCCGGTTCGAGAAAAATTAAAGGAGTATGAAATGGATAGCGAAAAGGCCCTAGAGAATATACTGACAGAGGAAAATAATTCCATACAAGAGATTGTGTCGGTAAAAGATGAATCCAAAACTATTATCAATAATGCATATCAGGAAAAAGAAAATATAATCAAGGAAGCCTATAGCTTGGCAAAAAAAGAATCAGATGAAATCAGAAAACAAATTTTAAAGGAAACAAAAATAGAGGTCGATGCTATGAGAAAAAAAATAGATATTCAGATAAAAGATCTTGAGAAAACGGCAAAAAAGAATTTCAATAATGCAATCAGCATGATAAAGAATAAACTTCATTGATCTTATTATGGCTATTTCACCTGTCAAGAAAATAGAATTAATCGGTTTAGAGAAACAGAAAGGTTCTATTTTTGAGTTATTGCAGTCGCTTTCAATGATTGAGATTATCCCTCCGGAAAAAAAGGAAGAATTATTTAGAACCAGCCAGATGCATGAGCTGGATAGATTTTTGCTTAACTTGGAAGAAGCAGTCAGTTGGCTGAATTGTTTCAGTGAAGAAAATAGTGTGTTTTCCTCAATTGTAAAACTAAAACCACTTGTTTATCAACATGAACTGAAAAAACTATTAAATGAATTCAATTATAAAAATAAAGTTGAAGAAGTAATAAGTTTAAAAAATAAACTGAATAGTTTTCAGCAGGAAAAACAGCTGGTCTTGCATAAAAAAGGATTACTTTTTCCTTGGCAGAAACTCAATTTATCTTTAGATAGGATTCACGTTTCTTCTAGCTGCAGTTTTATTTTAGGTGTGGTGAGAAAAAGTGAATTTGATAAGTTAAAAATAACACTCGAAGGCGAAACAAACAATTTTTTTATCGATATAGTAGATAAAGACAAGGTCAATCTATATTTATCTATTTGTTGTTTAAAAGAGGAATTTGTAAAAATAGAAACAGGGTTAAAAAAGAATCATTTTGTTTTTATTGCTCTTCCTGCGATCAATGGGACCATAAAAATGGAGTTGGTTTCTTTAAATGAAAGACTTCATTTAGTTGAAAATGAAATTAAAGCCATAAGAAATAAGCTTTGCGCTCTTTCAAAAGAAAGATTCAAGCTTATGGTTATATATGATTATTTGTCTAATCAGATAGCAAGAGATTCTTTAGCAGCGGAAACTTCCAGACAAAGGTTTATTTTTCACTTAACTGGTTGGATAAGAAACGTCGATATAGATATCTTTAAAGGAAGTATTCTTAAATCTTTTAAAAATGTAGCAATTTTTATAAGCGAGCCATCTAGTAAAGAAAAAGTTCCTGTGGCCTTGGAAAATAAGGATATTTTGCAACCGTTTGAGGCAGTGACTGATCTTTATGGGAGACCGCTTGGAAATGGTGTAGATCCGACAGGTTTTTTGGCCCCATTTTTTACTATAGCTTTTGGGTTTTGCCTTTTGGATGCAGGGTATGGACTTATTTTAAGTATTTTGATGCTGATATTTCTAAAGAAAAAACAGCTTACTAAAAGTACGAGGAATTTTTTAAAATTATTTTTATTTATGGGTTTTGCTACTATTTTTGCGGGGTTGGTTACGGGAAGTTTTTTCGGCGACTTGATATCTCGGCTTCCAGAAAGCTTTGGCTTTTTGAAAAAAATTCAAGACAGCCTTAAATTATTTGATCCAGTGAAAGATTCTTTTTTATTCTTAGGTCTGGCATTGGTTTTCGGTTTTATCCAGATGTGGACAGGGATATTCATAAAGTTTTGGAATAATCTTAATAGGTTCAGGAAACGCTATGAAGCATTTCTTTGCGATTTGCCCACTCTTTTAATTCAGACATCATTGGCACTTCTTGTATTGGTATTTACTAATATAATTCCAGAGTTTCTTTTGCGGTATATAATTGGAATACTTGTTTTATCAAGCGCAGCATTTATTTTTTATCAATGGCAGTCTAATAACGAGATGAGTTTAAAGGTATTTTGGTCGATCTTTGGAATATATTCTATCGTTACAGGTAATTTTCTTTCCGATACGCTTTCTTTTAGTAGAATCTTCGCCTTAGGCCTTACCGGAACACTTTTAGCTTCAGCGATGAACGAGATGCTTTTTCCTAAGGATGCTACTTTTGGTATAGTTTCTTTTTTAACTGCCATAGGTGCTTTAATAGTGCTTTTATTTGTTCATTTCTTTATTTTTGCTATTAGTATGTTAGGTGCATATGTACATACAAGCCGTTTGCAGTATCTAGAGTTTTTTAATAAATTTTTTACTCCCGGTGGAAGGCCGTTTAGGCCATTTAGACAGGAAAATAGATATACTTTTTTAACTGAAAACTAATTGGAGGTGCTATATGGAATTAGGTTTATTTTATGCTTTAGTAGGAGCAGCGATTGCTGTTTTTTGCGGAGGAATTGGTTCAAGTATTGGAATTGGTCTTGTTGGTCAATCTGCAAACGGAGTCTTGTCGGAAGATCCTGATAAATTCGGCAATATGCTTTTATTGGTTGCCTTGCCGGGGACACAGGGTTTGTATGGTTTTGTTTCCGGATTTGTTGTTTTAGGAATGCTTAGCGGTGTAACAGTTAGCGCAGCAAATGGTTTAGCGATTCTTGCAGCCTGTCTGCCTGTTGCTATATCAGGTTTATTTTCCGGAATCAATCAAGGCAAGGTTTGTGCTGCTGGTATAGGCGTTGCGGCCAAACAACCACAGGCATCGATGCGCGCATTGATTTACGGAGGGCTAGTTGAAACCTATGCGATATTAGGTCTGGTTATAACGATATTTTTACTTAATGCAATAAAATTATAAAGCGATGCCTTTAGAAAACATAATTGATTATATAAAATCTAATACTGATAAAGAAAGATCAACAATCTTAGAACAGGCAAAAAAACAAGAGCGGCTTATTATTAAGCAGGCCTGGCAAGAGCGAGACAATTTTTACAAAAGACTTCTTGCGCAAGAAAAAGAAAGTATTAGTGTTGAAAAAAGACGTGTAATTGTAAATGAAACAATTGAAGGGAAAAAAAGATTATTGAAGCGCAAGCAGGAATTGATTGATGTGTTGTTTTTTGAATTAGAGTCGGCGTTAAAGAAAACAGCTTTTAAGAAGAAACAGGTTTTGGTTGATAGAGAATTAGATACACATGAAGATACGGCAGTATTTTTAAAAAGGGTAAGATTTGAATTGGAACCACAGATTTTAAAAGTTTTATTTGTTGAAAATAAGGAGTAAGGATGCTTGATTTTTCGAAGTTGTCGGATATGTCTAAATTGGCAAATGAGGCCAAAAACATGCAGAAGCAGCAGGAAGGAATTCAAAGAGAGCAGATTACGCTTTTAAGGGAGATCTCAGAGAAATTGGACAAAGTGATTAGTCTACTTAGAAAAAGTGAATAACGCACCCTCTGTATATGATTATGCCTATGGTGTTGGGAAAATAAGGGCATTAGAAAAATCCCTTATAACTGAAGAAGCCTTTAAGGAGGCTTTGAACTTAAACCTGGAAGAGGCATTGCATCTTTTTGTTGAGCCGGGTATTTTTAGCGAAGATCTTATTGGCGTCGAAAATTCCGCTGACTTAGAATTGGTTTTATCCAAAGAAAAAGAGTCTTTAAGAAAAATTGTTAATCAGCTTTTACCCGATAAGAGTTTTATTTGCCTCGTTGATTTAGATAATTTAAGCAAGGCAAAGGAAAAAGTTATTAGCATCAAGAGCGAATTTTTACAGGATTATATTTTGCATCTGATTGATATGCATAACATCAAAACTTTCCTAAGAAGTTTTATTTTTAAAAGACCCTTAGAAGAGTTGCGCAGTTTAATTAGCGAAACTGGATTCATAGATAGGAAAGATTTTTTTGCTTTATACGAAAAGGAACTATCTTTTTTTCTGGCTAGGCTAGAGTTTGTGCATAAGAAAAATTCTATTATAAATTACTCGTTATTTTTAAAAGAGGCTGTAAAAGAGATAGAAAAAAATAAATCTTTTATTGAATTAGAAAGATCCATAGCAGGATTTCTTATTGATATTTTAAGACCTGCTAAATATATCAGTTTTGGTCCGGAGGCAGTGATTGCATATTTTTTCGCCAGAGTTAATGAAATTAATATGGTTAGATTAATTGTTTTGGGCAAGATAAACAGCGTAGAAACTAATCTTTTATATAAGAGGTTAAATAGTACATATGTCTGAAAATAATTTGACGCAAGAAAATTTTGCTGTTTTGGGCAGGGAAGACAGGGTAGTTGGTTTCAAGGCTATAGGTTTTACTGTTTATATTGTTGAAGAAAACGATGATATCAGCGATAATGTAAAGAAAATTGTTGCTTCTGAGACAAAGATTTGTCTTGTTGAAGAAGTTTTCTTTATAAAAAATAAAGAAGCGTTTTTGGATTACAAAGAAAAAGAATTCCCGATTTTTATCCCCTTTTCCAACAAGGAGTCTAAGGATTCAATAGGGGAAATTATTAAAAACATTAGGTTAAAAGCAATTGGTAAGATTTAGTAAATTTTAATCAGCAATAGGAGTATTAGATGAACAAGAAACCAAAGATTATTAAAGTAGCAGGGCCTTTAGTTGTTGCCTCTGGTTGTAGAGGTGCAAAAATGTATGATTTGGTAAGGGTTTCTGATAAAGGCCTGGCAGGAGAGATAATCGAGTTAAAATCAGATAAGGCCTATATACAGGTTTATGAAGAGACAACTGGTATTGGCCCGGGAGAAAATGTGGAGCTTGTTAATAGTCCTTTGACTGTAGAATTAGGCCCTGGGCTTTTAGGGTCTATCTATGATGGAGTACAAAGACCTTTAGACAAGATCAGCTTAAAATATGGGGATTTTATTCCCCGTGGAGTTAAGATTAGTGCTTTAGATTATGAGAAAAAATGGCATTTCCGGCCTATTGCTAAAAAAGGTGATCATGTCTATCCTGGAGACATCTTAGGAGAGGTGGATGAAACCGCCTTGATTAAGCATAAGATTATGGTTCCTGTGTTTTTAGAGGGTGAGATTATTGAGATAGCGGAGGGAGATTTTAACATTAAGGAAAAGGTAGTTTTAATAAGCACAAAAAATAAAAAAGAAGAAATAAGCATGGCTCAGGTATGGCCTGTTCGAAACCCCAGACCTTTTAGTAAAAAGTTTTCGCCTGATGTACCGCTTACCACCGGTCAGCGTGTAATCGATACATTTTTTCCTATGACAAAAGGAGGTACAGCTTGCATTCCTGGTCCTTTTGGAGCTGGTAAAACTGTTACTATGCATGAGATAGCCAAGTGGTCTGATGCTGATATTATTGTTTATATAGCCTGTGGTGAAAGAGGTAATGAATGTGCGGATTTATTGCTTAGTTTTCCTCAGCTTAAAGATCCGCGTACTGGAAGACCGTTATTGGAGCGCACTGTAGTTATTGCCAATACATCTAATATGCCGGTTGCTGCCCGAGAGGCATCAATTTATACAGGCATAACCATTGCCGAATACTTCAGAGACATGGGTTATAATGTTGCCATAATGGCTGATTCTACTTCTCGTTGGGCAGAGGCCTTGCGTGAAATATCTGGTCGTCTTGAAGAGATGCCTGGAGAAGAAGGGTATCCGGCTTATTTATCCAGCCGCCTAGCGCAGTTTTATGAAAGAGCAGGCGTGGTGGAATGTTTAGGTTCAGATAAACGTAAAGGGACTTTAAGCATTATGGGTGCAGTATCTCCTCCGGGAGGGGATTTGTCTGATCCGGTAGTTCAGGCAACCTTGAGAGTTGTTAAGGTTTTCTGGGGTCTGGATGAAAAGTTGGCGCACGCACGGCATTTTCCTGCAATAAATTGGTTGGAGAGTTACTCTCTTTATCATGATAATTTAAATGAATTTATTAAAAAGAATATTTCTCAGGATCAGGTTGATTTAAGAATTGAGGCTATGCGTTTATTGGAAAAAGAAAGTTCTCTTTTAGAGATTGCCCGCTTGGTAGGTTTGGATTCTTTATCTTTTGAAGATAGGCTTGTATTGGAAGTGGCAAAGTCAATAAGAGAAGATTTCCTACATCAGAATGCATTCCATGAAATAGATACCTATACTTCTTTAGTTAAACAGCACCGTATTTTAAAAATCATTATGCAGTTTTTTGTTTTTGCAAAGGATGCGCTGAATAAAGGTATGGATTTAGAAAAAATCACAAATTTTAAAATAAGAGAAAAAATCAGTAGGTTAAAATATATCGAGGAAAATAAGATTAGCGATTTTGATAAGTTTGAACAGGAATTAAAAAATGAGTTTGAAAAAAGCGAGGAGTAATTTTTTATGCAGAAAGAATATTTAACAATTAATTCTATATCCGGGCCTTTAGTTATTGTTGAAAAAACCAAGGATGTAAAATATTCTGAGCTTGTGGAAGTGGAATTTTCCAACAAAGAGATAAGAAGGGGTAAGGTTTTAGAAGTTCAGGAAGATAGGGCTTTAGTGCAGATGTTTGAAGGTACTATTGGTTTAGATGTTGAAAGTTCAAAAGTAAGATTCTTGGGCCGCGTTCAGGAATTGGGAGTATCTAAGGATTTACTGGGAAGGATTTTTGATGGCGCAGGAAGAGCAAAAGATAATGGTCCGCAGATAATACCAGAGAAAAGACTGGATATTAATGGTAATCCGATTAATCCTTATACAAGAGATTACCCATCGGAATTTATCCAAACTGGAATATCCACGATAGACTGTATGAACCCTTTGGTACGTGGACAAAAGCTTCCTGTTTTTTCAGGTGCGGGATTACCTCATGCTAAGGTAAGCGCTCAAATTGCAAGGCAGGCTGCAGTATTAGGTAAAAAGGAATCATTTGCTGTAGTATTTGCCGCAATGGGGATTACTTTTGAAGAGGCCGACTTTTTTATGAAGGATTTTTATAAAACCGGCGCAATAGAACGCAGCACGCTTTTTATAAATCTTGCCAATGATCCGGCGATTGAAAGGATTTCTACCCCTAGACTTGCTTTGACATGCGCTGAATATTTTGCATTTGATTTAGATATGCATGTTTTAGTTATCTTAATAGATATGTCTTTTTACTGCGAATCCTTAAGGGAGGTTTCTGCTGCCAGAAAAGAAATCCCTGGAAGGCGCGGATACCCTGGTTATTTATATACAGATCTTGCTTCGCTATATGAGAGAGCAGGCCGGGTAAAGGGCAAAAAGGGTTCGATTACGCTTTTACCTGTTTTGACTATGCCTGAAGATGATAAAACCCATCCTATCCCTGATTTGACCGGCTATATTACAGAGGGTCAGATTATTCTATCGCGCGAACTACACAGAAAAGGAATTTATCCACCGGTAGATGTTTTACCTAGTCTTTCTAGGTTGAAGGATAAAGGAATTGGTAAAGAAAAGACTAGAGAAGATCACTCGGATGTGTTAAATCAGCTATTTGCCTGTTATGCCAAGGGGAAAGAGGCAAGAGAATTGGCAGTTATCCTTGGAGAAGCAGCGCTTTCTGAAATCGATAAGATATATTTACAATTTGCCAATGATTTTGAAGAAAACTTTGTCAGGCAGTCTGAATATGAGAATCGTACGATAGAAGATTCGCTTTCTATTGGCTGGAGCCTGCTTAATAAATTGCCCAAACAGGAATTAAAGCGAATCCGGGAAGAATATCTGGATAAATATTATTCGAAATGATCCTAAGAGTTAATCCTAACAGAATGGAGTTATTGCGTCTTAAGAAGAGGCTTGGTCTTGCCAAAAGAGGACACAAGCTTTTACAGGGTAAGCTTGAGGAAATGATGCGTCGCTTTTTGGTACTTATCAAGGATTTTAATTCAATAAATGATGAATTCCAGAAAAAGACAAAGATTATATATGATAGTCTTATTTATTGCCGAATAACTTCTGCAAAAGATGTTTTTTTGGAAAGTCTTTCTAGGATAGAATCCGAAATCAACTTAGATATATCATCGCAGCGGATAATGAATGTTAAGGTGCCTGTTTTTAATGTTGTAAAGATTGGAATAGAGAAAAAATACGATTATTTTAAAGCTAGTGCGCAATTGGACGTTGCTATGGATCATGCAAAAGATTATATCGCTATACTATGTAAGCTGGCCTCAAGTCTAAAAACACTTGAGATACTTTCAATTGAGATAGAGCGTACTCGTAGGCGAGTCAATGCGTTAGAATACACCTTGATTCCTTCTATAGAAGCAACAATTAGAAATATAAGCCAAAAACTGAATGAGATTGAACGTGGTAATCTTGTTAGGCTTATGAGAGTTAAAGAAATTGTCAGAAGTCATTGAGGGATAGCGCAATGTTCATCTACATAAAAATATTTTTTGTTATAGTTAATATAATGGAAGGAGTAGTTTATGGCTAAGATATTAATTATAGAAGATGAGCCTGATGCAGCGAGAGTAGTATCGAAACGTCTTAAAAACCATGGGTTTGATGTAGCAATTGCTGAAGATGCCTATCAGGGTGTTAAAATGGCGCATGAGATTCTACCTAATTTAATTATACTGGATTTGATGCTTCCTGCAGGAGGGGGCTTGAGTGTATTGAAAAACATAAGGCTTTCTTCACAGCTACAGAGCATTCCTATACTAGTGCTCACTGCTTCTAAAGATGAACAGCATAAGAAAAAAATAATAGATGAAGGTGTGGATGCTTTTATGGAAAAACCTTATGATGCCGATGAGCTTCTTACAAATATCGTTCGTCTTTTAGGAGATAAATAAAGGCATGTCATTGTTAACGGACTCCTTGATAAAAGAAGGTTTGATTACTAAAGAGCAATTTGAAGATGCTAAAATTAAACAAAAGGGTGCACAAAAGCCTATTCAGGATTTACTTATTGATATGGGTTTTGTTAATGAAGATGACTTACTAAAGATATCTTCCCGCATGTTTAATCAACCCGTAGTTGATTTAGAAAAAGAGAAGTTAGATGTGAATGTTTTAAAGCTGATTCCTTACGAATTGGCAAAGCGGTACGGAGTTTTTGCTTTAAGAAAAGACTCCGACCATGTGCTTATTGCTACAAGTGACGTGCAAAATGTGGTGGTTTTAGATGACATAAGGGCAATTACCAAACAGAATCTTAAAGCTATTCTGTGTAAAAAATCACAAGTTAACGAGTTTATCGAAAAAAGCTACAACTTTGATGACTCTCTTTATGATATTTTGAAGAATTTTAAGGATGATGTTAAGATTGAACTTATAAAGGATGAAAACGAAGAATTGGTTTCTGTTAACAGGCATGAAAAACAAAATCATACATCTCCCACGGTTAAATTAACAAGTCTTATAATTAACGATGCGGTTAAAAAAAGAGCAAGCGATATACATATTGAAGCGCAAGAAAAAATTAGCAAAGTACGTTATAGAATTGACGGAGATTTAAGAAATATTATGGATGTTCCCGGTAGCGTCCATCCGGCTTTAATTAGTCGAATCAAGGTTTTATCCGGTCTTGATATTACTGAAACTAGGAAACCTCAGGATGGGAGGGCAAAGATATCTCTTAACGGTAAAAGAATCGACCTTAGAATATCAACTATACCTACATTCCATGGCGAAAAACTTGAGATAAGAGTACTTGATCCTGAAGAGGCAAAGATTGAACTTTCAAGAATTGGTTTTGATGAAAACGAAATAAAACTTTACAAAGAAGCGATCGCAAGTCCGCAGGGTATTATTCTTATAACCGGACCAACAGGCTCTGGTAAAACCAGCACCCTTTACGCAACGCTTAATTCAATTAAGGCAGAGAATAAAAATATCGTTACCATAGAAGACCCTATAGAGTATTTGATCGAAGGCGTTAATCAGATGCAGGTTAATCCTGCAAAAGATGTTACTTTTGCAAATGGATTAAGAAGTCTTTTACGTCAGGATCCCAATGTAATCTTAGTAGGAGAAATAAGAGATAAAGATACAGCTGAGATTGCTTTTAGGTCGTCCCTGACGGGACATTTGGTTTTTTCAACCCTACATACCAACAACGCTGTAAGTTCAATTACCAGGCTTTTCGATATAGGCTTAGAGGCGTATTTAGTGGCTTCTTCTTTAATTCTTGTTGTGGCACAGCGTTTGGTAAAACTTATCTGTCCGGAATGTAAAGAGGAGTATAAACCGAATGGAAAACTTTTAGAGGATTTTAAGAAATATATCGATAATCTTAAGATTGATAAATTTTACCGTGCAAAAGGATGCAAGAAATGTGGTTATTCCGGGTATTTTGGCAGAACCGCAGCTTTTGAAATCCTAAAGATTAATGATAAGTTGAAAGACTTGATAACGGCAAAGAGCCCCGAACATGTAATTTTAAACGAAGCGCAAAATGCAGGATCAAATTCACTTACTTTATCGGCGATGAAAAAAGTAAAAGAGGGGATTGTTTGTATTGAGGATGTGGCAAAAATAATTGGCGTAGCCGAAAAAGATAAAGTCATTCAAAAGTCCGTGGAAACCGGAGAAAAGCTAAAAATCCTTGTTTCAGATGACGAAGAAGATTTATTAATGTTGGTTAAAAAACGCTTAGAGGCTGCTGGGTACTATATCATTCTTTCCAGAGACGGTGAAGAATTGGTCGAGTTGGCGTATAACAAAAAACCAGATTTAATTATAACCGATGTGACCATGCCAAAACTTAATGGATATGAGGCAATTAATGCCTTAAAGACAAGTCTGGAAACCGCCTCTATCCCAATTATTATGCTTACTGCTCGTCAAGATAAGGATAGTGAAATCAAGGGAATAGACGTAGGTGCTGATGATTATATCACTAAGCCATTTGATAAAGATAAGTTGTTGGCAAGGATAAAAATGCTTTTAAGAAGGAAAAAGTAAATGGACGATAATAAGTTTTTCCAAAGCCTAATAAATGCTATAACCCTCCCGATTTTTTATAAGGATAAGAATGGGAATTATCTTGGTTGTAATAAGGCATTTGAGAAGTTTTTAGGTCGACCGAGAGAAAAAATTATCAATAAAACGATTTATGATCTTTCTCCAAAAGACTTGGCCGAAGTTTACGAAGCAAAGGATAAAGAGCTTATTGAATCTAAGGGCATCCAGGAATACGAGTCGAGTGTCGAGCATGCAGATGGGACAAGGTCAAACGTATTATTTAAAAAAAGCACTTTCAAAGATGAAAAAGGCGACGTCTCAGGACTTATCGGGATTATTATTGATATTACTGAAAAAAAGCAGGCTGAATATCTACTGGTTCGTGCTGTTAATGAGTGGAGGCATACTTTTGATGCTATTGTTGATTCGGTATCGATCATGGATAACGATTTCAATATTGTAAAGGCAAATAAAGCATTCTTGGATTTGTTTAAGCTTAGAGAAGACCAAGTTATAGGTAAGAAGTGTTATGAAATAGTTCATGGGACTAAACATCCTGTAGACAGTTGCCCGCATGTAAAAACAATTCAGAGTAAAAAGGCTGAAAATTCCGAGATTGCCTTTTCGCCAGAAGGTCCATTTGTCAGCGTAACCACATCACCGATATTTAATAAGGATAATAATTTTAATGGTGTGGTACATGTAATAAGCGATATTACACAGAGAAAGAAAATAGAGAATGAATTAAGAGAGTCCGAGCAAAAACTAAAGGCAATACTTGATAATATTGAAATAGGAGTGTCGTTGATCAGCCCGAATATGGAAATACTATCTTTAAACAAAAAAATGAAAAGTTGGTTTCCACATATTGATGTAAGTAAGAAACCTATTTGCTACAAGGCGTTTAATAACCCGTCCCGTGATGAAAAATGTAGTTACTGTCCTACAGCTATAAGTTTAAAAGATGGGCAGGTCCATGAGGCGATTACCGAAACACCCACAGGAGAAAAGATTATTAATTTCAGAATTATTTCTTCGGTAGTCAGAGATAAAAACGGTAATATTGTCGCAGCTATTGAGATGGTCGAAGATGTTACAAAAAGAATTCAAGCTGAAATTGTTCAAAATAGACTCGTCTCTATTGTCGATAATTCCGAAGACGCCATAATAGGTAAGGATTTAAACGGTAATATTATTGCCTGGAACCAAGGGGCTGAGAAAATCTATGGATACACCACAGAAGAAATCATGGGAAATCACATAACTAAGATTATTCCTCCGGGCAAAGCGGAAGAAGTAGAAATAACTTTTGATAAAATTAAAAAAGGAGAAAGTATCATTCGCATGGAAACAACTCGCATGACGAAAAAAAAGGGAAAGATAGATGTTTCCTTGACTGTTTCTCCGATAGTAGATGTGGAGAGGAGAATTGTTGGGGCATCTGTTATTGCGCGAGATATCACAGAGCAAAAAATACTGGAAAAAGAATTAAAACAAAGAATAGAATCTTTAGAGAGATTCCAGAAGATTACTATTGGAAGAGAACTGCGCATGAAAGAACTGAAGCAGGAAATAAAAAATCTTAAGTCGGAGCTACGCAATAAGTAAGAAAATGACCTGTCCTTATTTTAAAGATTATTCAAGAGAATGCCGAGAAAAAATAGGAGAAATTCCAAGCGATACGTTTTATTTTTGCGATAGCGAAAAATATGCTGATTGTCCGTTTTATATCAAAATTGAGAAAACCAGGAATATCTGTAAGAATATAGATCAATGTAAGGCATTTAGTTTTTTTAAGACAAACAACTTTGATAAATTCTTAAAGATAACCGAAACATTTTGTCTCAGTGGTAATAATATTAATTGCAAGCGTTATATGTTAAAAGAGTCAGGAAGAGATGTCTTTCCTGATTTGCATCCCGATGGATCAAAAATAGAAGGCTTTATATAAATGACACAGCGCAAAACAGGTGTTAAAAGAAAAATTATTTTATTTGTAGTGTTTACAGGGATATGCATATCTGTATTTTCGCTCATATTAAGCTTCATAATTGCTAGTCGTTCAATTAGACAAGAAGCAGGAAAAAATTTCTCCAAGACCGCTTTTATAGTGGCAAGGTATGTAAATGATATATTAATGCAGGAGGTCGAAGAACTCCGCATGCATTTAACCAGCCCTATGTGGCATCAGGCTATCACAGATCAAAATCTTTCTTATCGAGGAAAGCCTCAAGAAGAAATTACAGAGATTTTAAAGGCCAATGATATTGAGTGGTTTAAGGCTAATAAGGATAGCAGTTTTCTTAAAAGTTACCTCGATAGTTCGCTAGGTAAAAGACTAAAGAGACTAATAGATGCAGATAAGAACACACTAGAGATTTTTTTAACCGACAGGTACGGCGGCTTAGTTGCCGCAAGCAGCAAAACGAGCGATTTTTATCAAGCAGATGAAGCATGGTGGCAAAAAGCCTATAATAACGGAAAAGGAGCGGTTGTAATTGAAGACATTTCTTTTGATGAATCTGTAGGACAAATGACTTTAGATATAGCTGTTCCTTATGTAGGTAATGGTGAAGTTTTAGGAGTATGTAAAACAGTATTGAATATACAGCAAATATTTAGCACGCTGGAAACCCTACCTTTTTTAGACACAAGCTATGTTTCAATAGTGAAAAAAAGTGGGCTTGTGGTTTTTTATAAAAACATTAAGCCTTTAAGTATGCATATTATATCAGGGGATATAATCCCACAGTGGTTAGAGTCCAACAAATTCACAGGAGTTTTAAAAGAAAATATTCACAATAATAAGATACTTGCTTCCATAAGAAAATTAAATAACCCTATATTAAGCCAAAATGGTGTTGAATGGTACGTGCTCTATGGAAAAGACTTCAAAGCAGTATTTTTTCCGCAAAGTGATTTAATCTTTGGAATGATTTTAGCTTTTTTATTGGCTGTTAGTCTCACTGTGCCTTTGGGATATTTTTTGGGAAATATTTTTATAAAGCCTATACATAAACTGCATATTGCTACAGAAAAAATAATTGACGGCGACTGGAATTTTAGCTTGGATATAAATACTAATGATGAGATTGAACAATTTTCCGACGTTTTTAAAGAAATGGTCAATAGGTTAAAAGGACAACATCAAGAGACAAACAAATCAAAGGTGAAATTTGAAGAGCTAAGTAAACTTCTTGAAGAAAAGGTCAAAGAGCGCACCAAAGAATTAACCGATGCGCAAGATGCCAGTTTGAATATTTTAGAAGATTTAACAGAGGCAAAAGATAAGTTAGATAAATATGCAAAAGAGTTAGAAAAGGCAATTAAGATAAAGTCAGAGTTTACTTCAATGGTTTCTCATGAACTGCGGACTCCTTTAGCTGCTATCAAAGAAGGGGTTTCTATTGTTTACGATGAAGAAGCAGGAAAAATTAGCTCTGAGCAGAAAGAATTTCTTGAGATAGCTAAGCGCAACGTTGATAGATTAGCTCGTTTGATTAACGATGTATTGGATTTTTCTAAACTCGAAGTAGGCAAGATCGATTTTAACATAAAAGAAAATAATATAAATGAGGTTGTTCAAGAGATTCAAAATACTATGATTCCTGTCGCGTCTGCAAAAGGTTTAGCAATAGAAGTAGATATTCAGAAAGATCTACTTTTTATTAATTTTGATAGGGATAAAGTTGTTCAGGTTTTAACTAATCTGGTTAATAACGCCATTAAGTTTACGGATAAGGGTAAAATTACTTTGTCTACACGTTCTAAAGGGGATGTGTTGTTAGTTTCAGTAAGGGATACCGGCAAGGGAATAAAAGAACAAAATATACCAAAACTTTTTCAGCAATTTGAACAACTTGAAAAGGGAAGCGAAAGAAAAACAGGTGGTACAGGCTTAGGTCTTGCAATAAGTAAACAAATTATCAAAGCTCATAATGGTAATATCTGGGCAGAGTCAAAATTGGGAGAAGGGACAGTCGTTAGTTTTACTTTGCCTATAGGAGAATAAAATTGGCAAAAAAGATTTTAATAGTTGATGATGAAGAAGATGTTTTGAGGGTAGCAAGCTTCAGAGTAAAAAAGCTTGGGTTTGAGGTAATACAGGCAAAAGATGGACAGCAGTGTTTGAAGATTTTAGAACAGGAATTACCTGATCTGATATTGTTGGATTTGCGTTTGCCTATTATTGACGGTAGAGAAGTTTGTAAGAATCTAAAGCACGATGCCAGATTTAAGAAAATACCAGTGGTTATTTTTACAGCCAGTACGGATAAGCTGGATGAAAAAGCAAAAGAAATGGAGGCAGATGCTTTTTTGACTAAGCCTTTCGATTTGGAGAAGTTACGTTCAACAATCGAAAAATTATTAGGAGCGCACGATGGATAAAATTAAAGTTTTAGTGATAGATGACGAAAAGGATTTTCTTAAGATAATCGGTTCGCGCATTAAAAAGTGGGGGTATGATTTAATAATTGCTGAAGATGCAGCTAGCGGTCTAAAGTCTTTTCAGGAGAATAATCCGGATATAGTGATTCTGGATTATTTGATGCCTAATAAAAACGGCCTTGAATTGTTAAAAAAAATAAGAAATCTAAATAAAGATATTCCTGCTATAATGTTTACAGCATATCCGAATACAGAGCTTATGAGCGAAACGCAGAAGCTTAATATTAGTGCCTTTATTCCTAAGATGAGTGTTTATTCTGATACGCAGATATCATTAAAATCAAGCTTGGAATTGATTACGAAGAATTTAAGAAAACAAGTATGAAGAAAGTCCTTATAGTTGATGATGAAAAAGATTTGGTTAAGACGTTAGAATTTAGGTTGAAAAAGAACAATTACGAGGTGCTATGCGCTTATGACGGCTACGAGGGCCTAGAAATGGCAAAAAAACATAAGCCAGATATTATATTATTAGATTTAATGTTGCCTAAGCGCGATGGATATAAAGTTTGCCGTCTTCTTAAATTTGATATAAGCTACAGAGATATCCCTATAATAATCTTAAGTGCACGTAAAAAGCAGGAAGATATTGATTTAGCTATGTCTTCCGGTGCAGATAAATATATTACAAAGCCATTTGAAATAGATGATCTTTTAAATAAAATTGAACACTTTCTATTTTAAATAAAATTGAAACTAACTGAATTTGACTTTATCAGAGCTTTATTTTATAATACATTCTTTTCGGGCGGTTAGTTCAGCTGGTTAGAACGCATGACTTACATTCATGAGGTCAGGGGTTCAATTCCTCTACCGCCCACCATTTAAAAAGAGCTTGCTAAGGGAAGCTTTTTAAGATACAATTACTTTACTTTTGGGGCCCGTGGTGCAGTCTGGTTCAGCACGTCAGATTGTCGATCTGAAGACCGCGAGTTCAAATCTCGTCGGGCCCGCCAAATATTTAAAGTTGTTTTTATAAGGTTAGTTACATAAAATTGAGTTGACAAGATAGGCTGCTATGTTATTATTAAATTGTAATAAGTAATAAGAATTACAAGCCGTAAGGCTGGATCTCTGAGTCTTGTGGCTTTTGTTTAGTTAGCAGAGATAAGATGTTGAAAGGAGAAAGCAGTGGCAACAAAAGGTAAAATTAAGTGGTTCAATAACAAAAAAGGTTATGGATTTGCTACCCTTGAATCCGGAAGCGACGTTTTTGTTCATTACAAGTCGATATCTGGTGACGGTTATAAGACCTTGAATGAAGGAGATGCTGTTGAATTTGATGTTGAACAAGGTCCAAAAGGCGAACATGCAGTCAATGTAGTCAAGGTATAAGAGAGAATAAATAGATAGGCTCGGGCATTATTTTGCATCGAGCCTGTTTTTTAATAAAACCTTTGATTTAGCTTCGAGTATATGTTAACTTATAATAATAATTATGGATAAACTACATAAACTTAAATCATGGATAGATAAATGTGCAATTCTTTGTCAGCCTGACAATATTGTGTGGATTGACGGAACAAAAAAGCAAAAAAAAGAATTGCAGCAAAAGGCCTGCGCTACAGGAGAAATTACTGCGTTAAACAAAAGAAAGCTTCCTGGGTGTTTTTTGCATCGGACTGCGGTTAATGACGTTGCTAGAACAGAACATCTGACTTTTATATGCACTAAAAGAAAACGCGATGCCGGTCCGAATAATAACTGGATGCTGCCAAAGGATGCCTACAATAAGGCTTCAGAGATTTTTAATGGAGCGATGAAAGGGAGAACGTTGTATGTTATTCCTTTTTCTATGGGGCCTGTAGGTTCGGAGTTTAGTAAAATCGGAGTAGAGCTGACGGATTCAATATACGTAGTTTTAAATATGTTGATTATGACCAGAGTCGGCAATGATGTTCTAGAATATTTAAAAAAGATCCAAATTTTTACCAAGTGTCTTCATTCAAAGGCTGATCTTGATATAGCAAGGCGTCTTATTTTGCATTTTCCTGAGGATAACGCAATCTGGAGCGTTGGTTCCGGTTATGGCGGTAATGTTTTATTAGGTAAAAAATGTCTGGCGCTTAGGATAGCAAGTTTCCATGCTCATCGTGAAGGATGGTTGGCCGAGCATATGCTTATTATGGGGATAGAAGAACCCAACGGGCATATTGAATATATTGCCGCGGCTTTTCCCAGTGCCTGTGGAAAAACTAATCTTGCTATGCTTATCCCCCCTGAAGGTTTGAAAAGAAAAGGTTATCGTATCTGGACAGTAGGAGATGATATAGCTTGGATGCGTATTGATAGCGATGGAGCCTTGTGGGCTATAAATCCAGAGGATGGACTTTTTGGTGTTGCTCCCGGAACAAACTTAAAAACTAATCCCGTGATGATGGAAACAATTAGAAAAGACACTATTTTTACTAATGTGCTTTTTGCTCCAGATAAAAACGTATGGTGGGAAGGTAAAGATGAAGCTGCTCCGGAAAAGGGTATAGATTGGCAGGGAAGACCGTGGAAGCCGGGAATGAAAGATGTTTCTGGAAAACCTATACTTGGCGCACATCCTAATAGTAGATTTACTTCCCCGATTGCTAATTGTTCTTCTGCTTCTTTTAGATTGGATCAGCATCACGGAGTACCAATTTCAGCGATTGTTTTCGGAGGGAGAAGAGCTCATCTCGCACCTTTAATATATGAGGCTTTTAACTGGCAACATGGTGTTTTTGTTGGTTCAACCATGGCATCAGAACGAACCGCTGCACAGGTTGGTAAGGTAGGCGAAGTAAGGCGTGATCCCATGGCAATGCTACCGTTTTGTGGTTACAATATGGCAGATTATTTTAAGCATTGGTTGCGCTTCGGGAAGCGCTTAAAGAAGCCGCCGAAGATTTTTCATGTAAATTGGTTTAGAACAAATAAAAAAGGTAAGTTTTTATGGCCTGGGTTTGGCGAGAATTTACGCATTTTAGAATGGATTTTGGATCGCTGTAATAATAAGGTAGGTGCGCGTAAAACACCTATCGGCAATACTCCATTTATAAAAGATATAGATTTAACAGGTTTAAAAATATCAAAAAAAGATATGGAACAGCTTTTTAAGATAAACAAAAAAGACTGGTTGGCAGAAACAAAAGATATTGATAAATTCTTTTTAAGATTCAAGAATGATCTGTCGCAGGAACTTTCAGTCGAGCTTAAAAATCTCGTTAAAAGATTAAATTTGAAATGAAAAAAGAAGTTTTGTTAAAAACAGATTTTAAAGATTTAAAATTATTCCGACGTGGTAAGGTGCGAGATGTGTATGATTTGGAAGATAAGCTTTTGATTGTCTCGACAGACAGGATATCTTGTTTTGATGTGGTTTTGCCCAGTGGGATTCCATACAAAGGAGATGTCCTTACCGCTATATCAATATTCTGGTTTGATTTTTTAAAAGATATAATACCTAATCATTTTTTAACCGGTGATGTCAATGAATATCCCGATAGCTTAAAGAAATATTCAGATATTTTAAATGGACGTTCGATGGTTGTTAAAAAAAGCTTTCCTTTGTCTGTTGAGTGCATAGTAAGAGGCTATTTGTCAGGCTCGGGTTGGAAAGATTATTTAAAAACAGGAAGCGTTTGCGGTATCAAACTCCCCTCAGGGTTAAAACAGTCTGATAAGCTGCCTGAGATTATTTTTACCCCTTCTACTAAAGCAGAAGCAGGACATGATATAAATATAACTACAACAGCGGTTGAGCAAAGTCTAGGAAAAGAAACTACTGAGCAAATAAAACAGGCAAGCGTCCAGATTTATAAAAAAGCAGGCGAATATGCAGATAAACAGGGAATAATTATCGCTGATACAAAATTTGAATTTGGTTTAAATGATAATCAGATAATCTTAATTGATGAAGTCTTAACTCCTGACTCTTCTCGGTTCTGGCCAAAGGATAGCTATAATCCTGGAGTTGCCCAATTGAGCTTTGATAAACAGTTTGTTAGGGACTATTTGGAGACGTTAGATTGGGACAAAACCCCTCCTGCGCCGCAGTTGCCAGAAGAGATTATAGAGAAAACCAGCCAGAAATACAAAGAAGCAGCATTAACCCTTACCGGAAAAAAACTTTAAACCTCCCCATGGCCAGCATAGAAGATTTTAAAAAACTTGAGCTTAGAATAGCGAAGATTGTTGAGGTTAATCCTCATTCTAATGCGGATAGGTTATTTGTATTAAAGATCGATTTGGGAGATTGTACGCGTCAGATTGTTGCAGGTATAAAATCAGGCTACAGAGAGGAAGAGCTTATCAATAGGCAAATTGTGGTTATTGCTAATCTTGAGTCAGCTGAAATAAGAGGAGTTAAAAGCGAAGGAATGCTTTTGGCTGCGTCGGACGAAACAGGAATTTCTATACTTTCTCCTGATAGAGAGTTAAAATTGGGAAGCATAGTAAAGTGAAATGTCAGTTGTAACTAAAAGATTTACCGTTTGCACAAAAGGCGATACGGATATAATTGATATTACCGAAAAGGTGCAGGGTTTTTTAAGCACATCAGGAATTGACGACGGATTAGTTAATGTTTCTATAGCTGGTTCTACTGCAGCAATTACTACTTGTGAATACGAACCTGGGCTTGTAAAAGACCTCAAAGACTTTTTTCAAAAAATAATTCCACAAAGTCATAGCTATCATCACAATGTTGCATGGGCAGATGGAAATGGACATGCGCATGTGCGTTCATCATTTATAGGTACGTCAAAAAGTTTTTCATTTTCTGGCAAAGCGTTGAATCTAGGAACCTGGCAGCAGATTATTTTAATTGATTTTGATAATAGATCCCGCAGTCGGGAAATTATAGTTCAAATTGTAGGTGAGTGAGGACTATGTTCAACTTAAGCAATTTCCCTGGTTCAAAGGTTTGTTTAGCTTGCGATGGTTGCTGTAGATTTAAGGATGAAAGTTCTTTATGGGCACCATACGGCATTAAAACGCAGAAATATCATGATTATTTTATCTGCGAAATGTTCGACCCGGTTTTAAATAAGTGCCGTGATTATATAAATAGGCCTTTTGACTGTCGGGCATACCCTTTTTTGCTACATAAGAACAGATACAAGTTCTTTCTAGCCCTACATACTGAATGCTGTTTTGTTAAGAAAATTTATGGAACAGAAGAATTAACGAGACTAATTGAATATATGGTTTCTTTTATCGAGAAAAAAGAAGTAAAAGATTTTTTAAAAGACAAGAGTGATATTTTTATTTCTTATCCCGAAGGAATCCGGATTATCCATTCCTTAAGTTTTTGATGATCAAGTTAAAAAAATTTACCCTAAAAGAAAAAAGCCTTTTTGAAGACCATCTTTTTCGTTGTCCGCATAGACTAAGCGCATATTCTTTTATTTACGTGTATATATGGAAGAGTTTTTTTAAATTTCAATACTGTGTTATAAAAAATTGTTTTTGTCTGTTTGCCAAAGATAAATACGGAATGTTTTTATATATAGAGCCTTTAGGAAAAATAAACAAGCAAACTATAGATCTTTGTTTCCAGATAATGGATTCACACAATAGAAACAAAAAGTTTTCGCGGATTGAAAACGTTGAAAACACTAATTTGTCCATATATAAGGATTTTGGTTATAGGGCGTTTTTAAAATCCATAGATTATATTTATGACAGGGTTTCTTTGGTTTCTCTTAAGGGAGATTATTTAAAGCATAAACGTTCAAACGTAAATTATTTTTTGAAAAATAGCTCTTTTAATATAGTTGACTATAAGAATAGTTTTTTCAGAGATTGCACTCAGCTATATAAAGATTGGGCCTACAGGCGCAGCCTGAAACATACGGATACAATATATAGAGATATGTTAAAACAAAGTTACACTGTATTTAAAATAGCATTAAAGGATTTCCGAAAACTCGATTTAGTGGTAAAATTAGTAGTAATTGATTCTCAAGTAAGGGGATGTACGATTGGTTTTCCTTTGAACAGGCATACTTTTTGTGTTCTTTTTGAAATAACCGATTTAGCCATAAAAGGTCTGGCGCAATTTTTATTTAAATCTTTTGTCCAGGGAGTAAGTCAATTTAAATATATAAATGCTATGGATGATTCAGGGTTAAAAAATATAAAAGCAGTAAAGTTGTCTTATAAACCAATAGAACTTCTGGAGAGTTTTAATGTT